>OJKJ01000040.1_pt1 | contig 106304 bp, 95 predicted proteins | sample 1596491 | NCBI WGS metagenome assembly OJKJ01 (sample SAMEA4350160, study PRJEB24818) | metagenome | biome: human; feature: gut; material: faeces | place: Denmark | collected 2013-09
ACGTTGTATGGCATTATCTGTAGTCTTAGCCGTCGGTGATGAAACAGCAGATGCGCTCATTGCTATCCTGAAAGGTCAAATTGCTAAAATGTCCGTCGGGCCTGGTATTACGCAAGGCAAAGAAAATGATATGGGTCCCGTCATTTCAGCACAGCACAAAGCTAAAATCTGTGACTATATTACTAGCGGTGAAAAACAAGGTGCGACGTTATTAGTTGATGGCCGTGATTTTAAAGTGAAAGGCTTCGAAAATGGTTATTTTGTAGGACCAACATTATTTGATAATGTCACTCCTGAGATGGACATCTATAAAGAAGAAATTTTTGGGCCTGTCTTAGCCGTAGTGCGTGTTCCAGACTTCGAAACGGGTTTGAAACTAATTAACCAACATGAATATGGAAATGGAACGGCTATTTTCACCCGTGATGGTGAAACGGCTCGTGAATTCCAAGAAAATGTCCAAGCTGGAATGGTTGGGATCAACATACCGATTCCAGTACCGATGGCATTCCACAGTTTTGGTGGTTGGAAACGTTCTATTTTTGGTCCATTAAATGTACATGGAAATGATGGTGTTCGCTTCTATACTCGCATGAAAACAGTCACTAGCCGTTGGCCTGCAAGTGTTCGCTTAGAACACCATGAAAGTAGTTTCACAATGCCTACCATGGAATAAATGGAGACCCGTATGAATAAGCAGAAAATGACGACAGCTCAAGCGTTGGTTAAATTTCTAAACCAACAATATGTTGATGTTGATGGTGAGCAGTATCCGTTTATTCAGGGAGTATTTACGATTTTTGGCCATGGTAATGTTGTGGGTTTAGGTCAGGCGCTCGAAGAGGCGCCTGGGCATCTACGTGTTTATCAAGGTTGCAACGAGCAAGGCATGGCACATATTGCGACAGGCTTTGCCAAACAAAAAAAACGTAAACAAATTTTTGCGGTTACGTCCTCTGTTGGCCCAGGTGCTGCGAATATGATCACAGCTGCCGCAACAGCCACGGCGAATCGCATCCCACTGTTATTACTACCTGGCGATACTTTTGCAACACGTCAGCCCGACCCAGTATTGCAGCAAGTCGAACAATACGGTGATGGGACTATCAGTACTAATGATTGTTTTCGACCTGTCTCACGCTATTGGGATAGGATTTCACGGCCTGAACAGCTAATGGCAGCCATGGTTAATGCAATGCGGGTGTTAACGGATCCTGCGGATACTGGCGCGGTAACCATTTGTCTACCTCAAGATGTTCAAGGCGAGGCGTGGGATTACCCCGATTATTTTTTCCAAAAACGCATCCATCGTATTGAACGTAGACCACCGACAACGGTGAGTATCGAAGAAGCCGTTCATCTGATCCGCAGTAAGAAAAAACCATTGCTCATCTGTGGTGGTGGGGTACGTTATTCCGAAGCTCACGAGGCATTTTTACAGTTTGCTGAAGATTACCGTATTCCATTTGGCGAAACCCAAGCGGGTAAAAGTGCCGTCGTTGCTAGTCATCCCTTGAATATGGGTGGAATTGGCACTACAGGTGGGTTAGCCGCAAACTTGTTAGCTAAAGAGGCTGATTTAGTTATTGGTGTTGGCACCCGCTTTACGGATTTTACCACCGCATCTAAATCTTTATTTAGTCATCCAAATGTAACCTTCTTAAATATCAATGTTGCGGAATTCGATGCAAGTAAGTTAGATGCTTTGAAAGTTGTTGCAGATGCCAAAGAAGCACTTCAAGCACTGGATATAAAGCTGAAAGATTCTCACTATAAAGCTCAGTGGGGGGATGAAATTCAGCAGTCTAAACAACAGTGGAAAAATGAGCTGGAGCGCTTGTTTAGTATACAGTATCGGCCATTAGATTTTGTCCCTGAAATTGCAGGCCATCTTGATGATAAGCTTGAAGAATACCGTAAAACGCTAGGTACAGAACTGGCACAAACACGGGTGCTAGGCTTGATGCAGCAATACATGGAAGACGATGCCATTATTGTGGGGGCAGCAGGTTCATTACCGGGAGATTTACAACGTATTTGGCTACCAAAACAGCGAGATACTTATCATCTTGAATATGGTTATTCATGCATGGGGTATGAAATTGCCGCCGCTGTTGGTGCTAAAATCGCTGCGCCGAAGCAACCTGTTTATGCGATGGTCGGAGATGGTTCTTATTTGATGTTACACAGCGAATTACAAACCGCGATTCAGGAGAATATTAAGGTCACCATCTTACTGTTTGATAATGCAGGATTTGGTTGTATTAATAACCTGCAGATGAGCCAAGGAATGGGGAGTTTTGGTACAGAAAACCGCTACAGGAACCCACAAACGGGCTTGATGGATGGACCGTTAGTGAAGGTCGATTTTGCTAAAAACGCAGAAAGCTATGGCTGTAAAAGTTATCGGGTACATGATGAGGAACAATTGATTGCCGCACTGAAAGACGCGAAGTCCCATTCGGGCTGTGTATTGATTGATATTAAAGTACTTCCGAAAACAATGACCGATGGTTATGAAGCTTGGTGGCGCACAGGCACGGCACAAGTTTCTAAAAAGCCTCAAATAGTTGCTTCCGCTGAAAAAATTAAACAGATGGTTGAAAATAAAGTTCGTCTTTATTAATCAACGTATTGGGTTAGTGCTTTGTATTATCGTAATAACTCGACGGTGTTTTTACCGTCGAGGAATGTTCTTCGTTTTCTTAATGAGTCAGATGTAATTAAGTAGGGTAGTTACTGGAAATTTAGCAAGGATTGCTTTGGTGTTAATTTACATAGTGGTTACCACTTGTGGCTCTATATTCGTCATACTTCAAGTTGTATGGGGAATACTCTGCGCTACCCGCCCACGCAACTCGAATCATTTGGATTATATACCCAGCTTAGGCTGGGTTTTTTTATGGATCTAATAGTTTAAAAATAATTTAATTGAAATATATGTTTTATTTCGAGGCGAAGGAAGATCAAAAAAAGAAGTTATGGAGAACTAATGTGCCAGCAAACACAGACTTTATTGTTAAATGCTGTTCGCTTACATTGTCAATTTGTGATCTGAATAACACTAAAAATACACTTTAATATAACATTTGTTATCTAGAGCCCAAAAATATAATTTTCAAAAAATTATAAATTGAAATGAACGTTTTATTTGGTATATTCCGTAATATCCAAATAGTGGATTTAAGGTATCAAGGAGCATTTGAATGTTCAATATAGCACTATTCGGCGCAGGACGTATCGGACAGGTTCATGCTGTTAATATTGCCGGCCATAAAGAAACCAAACTTTACTCTGTTATCGACCCTTACCAACCCAATGCGGTTGCCTTGGCTGAAAAATACCAAGCCAAAGTTCAGACAACAGAAGAAGCAATGCAAGACCCTAATGTACAGGGTGTTTTAATCGCTTCAGCCACAGATACTCACGCTGATCTAATCGAACTAGCAGCCAAACATAAAAAAGTGATTTTCTGTGAAAAACCTGTTCACCTCGACCTTGAGCGTGTGAAGCAGTGTTTAAAAAGCGTAAAAGAACATAACGTTCCACTGTTTATTGGTTTTAACCGTCGCTATGATCCTCAATTTCGCCACTTGAAAAATTTATTCCAACAAGGCGCGATTGGTAAAGCAGAATCTTTAATTATCACATCTCGTGACCCGTCACCACCACCTGCAGAATATGTTAAAGTCTCCGGTGGTATGTTCAGAGATATGACTATTCATGACTTTGATATGGCGCGCTTTATGATTGGCGAGGAGCCTTGCTCTGTCTACGCACAAGGCAGCAATGTTGTTGACCCTGCGATCGGCCAAGCCGGTGATATTGATACCGCGTTTATTATCTTAAAATTCCCATCAGGCGCAATGGCGACCATCTCTAACAGCCGTCGTTCAGGTTATGGCTATGACCAACGCATTGAATTACATGGTGAAAAAGGATTATTAACGGCTGGTAATATTAAAGAGAATAGTGTTGCGCTGTTAAGTGAAGTTGGGTGCTTATCGGCCAAGCCAGAGTATTTCTTCTTACAACGTTACCATGAAGCATACCAAGCAGAATGGCAGCATTTTGTTGATATCTTAGCAGGTCGTGCGGAGTCTGAAACGACAGGGACCGATGGTGAATTGGCTTTATATCTTGCAGACAAAGCACTGGAGTCACTCAAAACAGGTAAAGAAGTTAAATTGTAATTAATGCGGTAATACTATTTAACTTGATTATAGACTTGCGGTTAAAAATTAATTTTTGGCCGCAATAGTAAATATATTCATTTATTAATGAGTATATAAAATACTGATATTACATTTTATTTAATACTCTTTAGGCTTTCAATATTCCGAGATTAATTGAGGCTTTTTATAATCTTACTTTCTTTAATTTAACTGATGTATTCATCGTTTTAAATTTGCGAAATCTATTTTCAAAGAGTTTATCGATCAGGCCTAAAGCTAGCAAAGTAGCGATTCAAACCAGAGTGCCAGAAACTTATTTCATTATTTAATATTTAACATTAAACATTTATTTAAATATTGAAAAATTGTTTTTTTGGTAAGACATAATGATTCAAATAATAAGGTAATAATATGTCATTAATCATGAATCTCAATCAACAACAGAGAAAAAGGTTGCACCAAATAACCTTGGTTGCAACCTTTGGTGGATTACTATTTGGTTATGATACTGGTGTCATTAACGGTGCATTTTCATCACTGAAAGAAAACATGGGCTTAACGCCAACCACAGAAGGGCTGGTAATGAGTGTCCTATTAGTGGGCGCAGCATTAGGTAGTGTTTGTGGCGGACGTGTAGCAGACTTTGTCGGGCGCCGTACTTATTTGCTTTACCTCTCATTTCTGTTTTTATTTGGGGCATTTTTATCTGCGGCAGCCCCAAATATTGAAGTTCTTCTTATTGCTCGGTTTATATTGGGCTTTGCGGTGGGTGGAGCCTCTGTGACGGCACCGACATTTATTTCTGAAGTGGCTCCGACTGAAATGCGGGGGAAACTCACTGGGTTAAATGAAGTTGCTATTGTTATCGGGCAGCTAGCAGCATTTGCTATTAATGCGATTATCGGTTCAATTTGGGGGCATCTTCCTGATGTTTGGCGTTATATGCTGTTAGTACAAGCCGTGCCCGCGTTGTGTTTGCTATTTGGTATGTGGAAAGCGCCTGAAAGCCCACGTTGGTTAATGAGTAAAAACCGTCGTGAAGAAGCCTTGAAAATACTGAAGCAAATTCGTCCTGAAAAACGTGCAATTCAAGAATATGAAGATATCGTGACGTTATTAGATGTTGAAGCTGCGGAAGCTAAACGTCATCCGAATGCCAATAAACAAAATTTAGCGTTAATTTTTAATACACCTTGGATTTTTAAATTGGTTTTAATTGGGATGGTGTGGGCGGCATTACAGCAAACAACTGGGGTTAACGTTATTATGTATTATGGCACAGAAATTCTCAAAACAGCGGGTTTTTCTGAGCAAACATCTTTAGTTTTCAACGTATTAAATGGTGTTTTTTCTGTTGGTGGTATGGTGATAGGGGTGTTATTCCTTGTTGACCGATTTAAACGTAAGACACTGATTGTTGGTGGTTTTGCGCTAATGGCATCGTTACACTTATTAATTGCAGCTACAGACTACTTTTTAACCGGGGATGTTAAAGCAACATTAATTTGGTTACTTGGCGCGGTGTTTGTTGGGGTTATGCAAGGAACGATGGGCTTTTTAACGTGGGTGGTACTTGCTGAGCTATTCCCACTTAAAATTCGCGGGTTATCCATGGGGATCTCGGTCTTTTTTATGTGGATTATGAATGCGATTGTGAGTTATTTATTCCCTGTATTACAAGCAGAACTTGGTTTAGGTCCGGTATTCTTAATTTTTGCGGTAATAAACTACTTAGCTATCGTTTTTGTCGTGAAGTTATTGCCAGAAACATCAAACAAATCATTAGAGCAATTAGAAGAAGAGCTCTCATCAATGTAATTATTACTTATTGGTGGTGTGAATATACCTAATTAACTTAATCGAGGGTTGGATATGATAGAACAACTAACCACAAGTAATTTGCATTTAGGTTGTCAGGCAAGAAATAAAGCTGAAGTACTCAAAATGGTTGGTACGGAATTTAAAAATAAAGGTTATGTTGATAGGGATTGTGTACATTTCTTAACGGAAAGGGAGCAACAGATATCAACATTCTTGGGGAATGGCATCACGTTGCCACATCTACCTAAGTCCGCCAATGATATTATCTTGCATACCGGTGTTGAAATTTTTCAATTTCCTGACGGTGTTATTTGGGACAGAACCAATGTGATGTTTATTGCCATAGGCGTGATTGCAAAATCAAGGGAACATATTGATGTACTTAGGGAAATTGCGTTGATTTTTAGTGACGAATTTATTGCCAATGCATTGTCTCTGACCTCAAGTAAAGAAGAGTTTTTAAGTATTCTTCATCGTTAATTTTTAGTTCTGAAGAGAGTATGGGATCTTGCCAGATCCCATACTCAATAAATTTCATTTTTAGTTATTCTATTTCATTTTATTCCATCTCATCACGACTCTATTATTTTTCCTTTCTTTAAATTTAATATTTATTTTCTTATAAATTAATTAATTACACTAAAAATTAACGTTAGATCACATAATGAAATTAATGTTTCTAATAATATTGAAAATGAAACGAATGTTCCGTATAACATCATCATTGAAATAAAATCTGGAACGAATATTGGGCCAGCTATTGCACTACAAGAAATGAGCGAGAGGTAGAACAGATGAAAGAGATCCGTATCGGGATGATAGGTACTGGCTATATAGGACGAGCTCATGCCATTGCTTATGCACAAGCACCAACCGTTTTTCCATTGCGGGGGAAATTGGTTCGCGAAATGATTGCAGAAATTACCCCTGAGCTAGCACAAACCCGAGCTCAGGAAATGGGTTTTAATCGTGCAACGGATGACTGGCGCAAATTAGTTGCAGATCCAAATATTGATGTAGTAGATATTTGCTCGCCTAATTTCCTGCACAAAGAAATGGCAATGGAGGCAATTAAGCATGGTAAACATGTTTATTGTGAAAAACCATTAGCACTCAATTCTGAAGATGCCAAAGAAATGGTCGAAGCGGCTAAACAAGCCGGCGTCTTAACGTTAGTGGGTTTTAACTATATGAAAAACCCAACTTCGCAGCTAGCCAAAGAAATCATTGCAAATGGCGAAATCGGGGAAGTTATCCATTTTTATGGCACTCATAATGAAGATTATATGGCTGACCCTAGCGCTCCAATTCACTGGCATTGCTTTAAAGAAAAAGCAGGGTTAGGTGCTTTGGGGGACTTGTCTGCACACATTATCAATATGGCGCAATTCCTAGTAGGGGATATTGAAACCGTCTGTGGTGATATGGAAATTGTGATTAAACAGCGCCCTGAAAAAACGGGATCAACCGTTATGGTTACGGTTGAAAATGAAGACCAAGCGCATGCCATGGTACGTTTTGCTGGTGGCGCAATGGGCGTCATTGAAACTTCACGAATCGCAGCTGGCCGTAAAATGGGGCTAACCTACGTGGTGACTGGCACCAAAGGAACTTTGTCTTTCACTCAAGAAAGAATGGCAGAGCTAAAGCTCTATCGCCATGATGAACCTAACAACCGCCAAGGTTTTAAAACAATTTTTGTTGGGCCAGAACACCCGGATTATGCACCATTTTGTAATGCTGCAGGTCATGGTATTGGCTTCAATGACCAAAAAACAGTTGAAGTGCGTGATTTAATTGATGGCGTTGCAACAGGGCAGCCAATGTGGCCTGATTTTGAAGAAGGCTGGAAAGTATCACGAATATTAGACGCGATAGCACGTTCATATGACGAACAACGTTGGGTTAACGTTAAAGAAATCAATTAATTCTGTTGTAGTTAAGGGGTAATTAATGGATAAGCAGAAGAAGTTAGATGTTATCTGTATGGGCCGTATTGCCGTTGACCTGTACGGACAACAGATAGGTTCTCGTTTAGAAGATGTGAGCTCGTTTGCCAAATATTTAGGCGGCTCTTCAGGAAACGTTGCATTCGGCACTGCAATACAAGGATTGAAATCATCAATGCTTGCCCGTGTGGGGGATGAACACATGGGGCGCTTTTTACGTGAGGAGTTACAGCGTGTAGGCTGTGATACTAGCCATCTTATTACAGACAAAGACAGATTAACGGCATTAGTTATCTTAGGGATTAAAGATCAGGATACTTTCCCATTAATTTTCTATCGTGATAACTGCGCAGATATGGCGATTACGCCAGACGATTTCTCTGAAGAATATATTGCATCTGCACGCTGCTTGGCAATTACAGGAACGCATTTATCTAACCCGAAAACTCGTGCGGCAGTACTGAAAGCGTTGGAATATGCTAAACGTAATAATGTCAAAACAGCCATTGATATTGATTATCGCCCGGTCTTATGGGGACTGACCTCTTTGGGTGATGGTGAAACGCGTTTTATTGCTTCCGATAGTGTTACGCAACAACTGCAAGACGTATTATCGATGTTCGATTTGATTGTCGGTACAGAAGAAGAATTTCATATTGCAGGCGGGACGACGGATACCGTACAAGCACTTAAGAACATTCGCCAATTAACGGATGCGGAACTGGTGTGTAAACGCGGCTCTCTTGGCTGCTCGGTATTTAGTGGTGAGATCCCAGAAACGTTGGACGAAGGGATCACCGTTCATGGTGTGAGAGTTGAAGTTCTTAACGTCTTGGGTGCTGGTGATGCATTTATGTCTGGCCTACTTCGCGGTTATCTAAACGGCGATGGTTGGGAAAAAGCCTGCGCTTATGCGAATGCTTGTGGGGCTTTAGTGGTTTCGCGCCATGGCTGTGCGCCTGCAATGCCAACAAAAATCGAGTTGGATAATTACCTTGAGCGTGCAGCAGCAGTTACACGCCCAGATCTCGACCCGATGCTTAACCATTTGCACCGTGTGACTTCACGTAGCACACAATGGAATGAACTTTGTGTTATGGCATTTGACCACCGCATTCAATTTGTTGATATGGCACGCCTCGCAGGGGTTGATATCTCTTGCATTCCAACCCTGAAAAAATTGATTTACCGCGCTAGCAGTGAAGTGGCTGAAGAGGCAAATCTGCAGGGGAAAGCAGGGTTACTCTGTGATAGTACATTTGGCCAAGACGTATTGAATGATGTAACCGGCCGTGGTTGGTGGATAGGCCGCCCAATTGAGCTACCTGCGTCAAGACCATTATGCTTAGAGCATGGGAATATTGGCTCTCAGCTGATTAGCTGGCCAAAAGAGCATATTGTCAAATGTTTGGTATTTTTTCACCCAGAAGACAACCATCCACTGCGCTTAGAGCAAGAAAAAACGGTTCAAGAAGTGTATAGCGCTTGCTGCCAATCAGGGCATGAATTGTTGCTCGAGGTGATATTGCCCGCAGATATGGAACGCAACGATGAGCTGTATTTACGCGCAATCAAACGCTTCTATAACTTAGGTATAAAACCAGATTGGTGGAAATTGCCACCACTACAAGCGCAAAACTGGGATGCAGTTGATCAATTAATTCAAGAACGTGACCCTTATTGCCGCGGTGTCGTGCTCTTAGGACTTGACGCACCACAAGCTGAGCTACAAGCAGGCTTCAACGCAGCCGCTGGGAAATCAATCGTCAAAGGATTTGCTGTTGGGCGCACTTTATTTGGTAAGCCTTCGTTGGAGTGGATGAAAGGTGAAATCAATGACGATGAGCTGGTGCAGAAAATCAAAACCAATTACTTAAACCTGATAGCCTTATGGCGTCAGCGTAAATAATATTACTTTTACCTACACAGGAGCTTCATCATGGCAATCCAACTTGGTATCAACCCGTTGACATGGACGAATGATGATTTACCCACTTTAGGGGCAGAAACGTCTCTAGAAACATGTTTAACTGAAGGTCGTCAAGCGGGTTTCGCTGGTTTTGAGTTAGGTAATAAATTTCCACGTAAAGCGGAAATCTTAGGGCCGATCTTAAAGCAGCATGATTTACAACTGGTTTCAGGCTGGTATTCGGGAGAATTATTATCTCGCAGTGTGGAAGAAGAAATTGAAGCGGTACAAGAGCACTTAGCATTGCTACGTGATTTAGGCGCTAAAGTGATGGTTTTCGCGGAAGTGACTCACTGTATTCATGGCGATCAAAACAAACCTGTTCATATGCGCCCATTGTTCCCAGCTGATCAATGGGAAGAATACGGTAAAAAATTGACCGAATTCGCAAAATATACTTTATCTCAAGGGGTTAAGATTGCCTATCATCATCATATGGGGACAGTGATCGAGTCCGCAGAAGATGTGGATAATTTAATGAAACATACAGGGGATGAGGTCGGTTTATTACTGGATACAGGGCATTTAACCTTTGCCGGTGCAGACCCAGTTGAAGTGGCAAAACGCTGGGCAAAACGTATCAATCACGTGCATTGCAAAGATGTCCGTGCAGATGTTCTAAAAGATGTTAAAAACCGTAAAACCAGTTTCTTAGATGCAGTATTAGCAGGGGTGTTCACGGTACCCGGTGATGGCTGCGTTAACTATCCAGAAGTGTTTAAAGTATTGAAAAATAGCCAATATGAAAATGGCTGGTTAGTGGTCGAAGCAGAGCAAGACCCTGCGATCGCACATCCATTGACTTATGCCACATTGGGTTACAACAATTTGTCTAAATTTGCTAAGGATGCGGGCTTAATCTAAATCGTCGTCGTCATATTTCAGTCTGTGGCATTGTTAGCTTTGTTTGCTGACTCTAGCCACAAACTGAACTGTTTAATTGATGAAACGGTTAGTAACTGAAAAGAATTACATATCTAGAACCTAAAAAGTGTCAGAGGAAAGTTATGTCAAAATTATTGTCGAAATACCATGCTCCAGATGCACATAAGCGAACTCAGCATATCACTCCGAAAATCGCTAACTGGGGATATGTTCACTTTGATGTTTATGAATTAAAACAAGGCGAGTCTATCTCCTTGCCTGCCTCTGAAAATGAAATGTGCTTAGTGCTGGTGGCGGGTAAAGCGACAATTAAAACACCGAATCAAGCGTTTGAAAATATTGGTGACCGTATGGATCCTTTCGAGCGTAAAAAGCCGTATGCGGTGTATGTTACAGCGCAAGAGTTTGCTGAGATCATGGCGGATACCGACCTTGAATTGGCAGTTTGCAGGGCAAAAGGAAAAGGAACTTACCCAACTCGTTTAATTGGCCCTGATGATATTGGTGCGGAACAACGTGGCCATGGTTATAACAAACGCTATGTGCATAATATTTTGCCGGATGATAAAGCCGCTGATAGCTTATTAGTTGTGGAGGTCTTTACAGATGAAGGCTGCACTAGCTCTTATCCAAGCCATAAACATGATACCGATAATGAACCCAATGAAACTTATCTAGAAGAAACCTATTATCATCGTTTAAATCCTTCCCAAGGTTTCTGTATGCAGCGCGTTTACACGGATGATCGCGAGTTAGATGAATGTATGGCGGTGTATAACAAAGATGTTGTTATGGTACCAAAAGGGTATCACCCAATGGCGACAGTGGCTGGTTATGATAATTATTACCTTAATGTGATGGCAGGGCCAACCCGTAAGTGGTTATTTACATGGGAAAAAGACCATAACTGGGTGAATAGTGAAATCTATGCAGCGAAACATAGTGAAAAGTAAGTTAAAGCAGAAATATGTGAATTAAGTTCTGTTATCTATCTTTGCCGGTAAATATTTACCGGCTTTTTTTTCGATTAAACTTAATATGCTGCAGTAAATTGTTGGCGAATGAACTGCCTATTATTTACCTCATCAAGTACAGCTACCGCAAAATCTTCAACTGATATTTTCGCAGGAACGTTGCCATTCATCAGCAATTGTTCGCCTCCAAGACGGAAGGTTTCTGTTCTTTCTCCTTCCTCGAGTATTGCGGCTGGGGAAATGTAGGTCCAATCCAATGAATCAATGGATTGTAATTGGTTCTTAAATTCCCTCATTGCTTGAGCGCCTGGTTTTATTTCGGCAGGAAAATCGGGGGAATCAATTAAATCAATACCTGAAGCAATTTTTAGGCTTCCTGCACCACCGACCACAATAAATCGTTTTACCATCGATTTTTGTACTGCTTGTAAAATGGCCTGGTTTCCTGCCACGGTATCTTGATACAAATTCGGATTTTGCCAGCCACCATTAAACGCGCTGATGATGACATCCTGTCCTTTAAGCCGAGAGGTTAACCATGGGATATCTGTAATATCACCAGCGGCGGTGATTAAAAGAGCGTGCTGAAATAATTGATTACTATGACGAGAAATAGCCGTCACTTGGTGGTGCCGAAGCAACGCTTCAGCGACTAATGCTCTGCCGACAAAACCCGTTGCGCCAATAATCGATATTTTCATCTTCAGTTCCTCTTTGCTTGAGTGCCTCACTCAAGAATAATGATACTGATAGGGCTAGGCTTTAGGACTAAGACTTGTTTTCCCAATGTGTTCTTTTTGAGTATAGAACAAACGTTCTTATTGGGGAATATGCTTAATTTTATTTCGTTTCTCTAAATAACTTTAAAATAATACTCGTCATAATGGCGATGGTTCCTCCTAAGGCGGTTTCAAGAACGCGGTCAAACAATAATTCATAGGTTGGGTGACGCCAATATATAACGAGCTCAAGAATGGACAAAATTAAGCTTGTCACGACAAACGTCATAAACGTATATCCGTGATGAAAGCTCATCGGCATTAAAAAGGCGAACACCACGACTGCAATTAAACCGATATACGGCATAAAGGGTAAATTGAATAAAAAATACAATAATAAGACAGAAATAAGACTGCCTAAGACCCTCTGCAAAGTAATTTTAACGATACTTTGTGATTTTGGATGCAATACAAAAACGAAGGTCAGTAATGTCCAATAAAAGTGCCCTAGATCTATACTGCGAGGAATAGCGAGCGCGAGTAATAGCCCCAAAGCATAAATCATTGAGCGTGGGATAATATTTTTTCTCAACGTAAACAAATTTTGTTCAACTAAAGCGCTCGTTATTACACTATGGCGTGTCATTTTATGGCTAAGGACATAATACGTAATTAACGTTACTCCACTACCAATAATAAACCCTAACGCTAAGCTTTTGGATATATCAGGTAAAATGGTACCAATTGTCGACATGATAATCATAAATTTCATGGTTAAATCCATAGCAGGATCTGTGCCATACAATTGGTAGTAAATGAACGAAAAAATGGCGAGATAAATATAATATGCGGTACCAAGGCGTAACGTATCACCGATAAAAATAGCGACTAAAATCATCAATAAACAACAAGCGGTATAGGCATAATTCTTATATTCTTTTGCTGCATTGAATAAATTAAAGGAATACAGCGTTGAGAATGTTGCCCACATCGCAGCTTGTGCATCTAAGATCACAAAAGCGGTTGCGGCGCTAAAAAACATACAACTGGTAAAAATAATTCCATCGTGGATAGCAGGAAACGTTCTCATAATCCGATGCTCACAAATAGAGGCTTAACCTATTAATTAATAACGTAATTAAATAATATACGGTATAAAATTTCAAGGTGAGAACTCAGTATTTATGACAAGTTACCATTAAATGGCATGTGTTGAATTGTTGGTTGCGATATTCTGTTTTTATGTGACAAAAAAGGCATAATAGGGGAGAGCAGTTGTAGCAATCATAAAGGTAATAAAATGCAAATAATCAATCCTCATGATTTTGTTTGGGTCGGCAGCAATAATGATGTCGCGATAGAATCGCTTCCTGAATGGGTCGGCTCACAGTGGAACAGTAAGTTACCGTTGACGGTATACCGAAATAAAGCGGATGAGAATAAACTGACTGTTGCAATTAGAGGAATTAAGCCACACCAACGCGTTACAGCACAAATTGAAAAATCTGCAATTACGCACATTATGAATGTGGAATCCTTGGTGGCGAATTCGGTGGAACTACAACGTTCAATGTTTATCGCTTTACCACCAGTGCAGGTTTTATGGATCATTTCACAGACTAAATGGCCTTGGCAATGGGGAGTAACAGGGAGTTGCGCTTACACTTTAGCGACAGATATCCAAAGTATGTTGTCAGACTGCGACCTTGATGTGGTCATTCGCTGTCCACATCGTCAAGAAAAAGAAGATTTTGCTGAGTTTGCAATTAAGGCGAATACTCCTTATTGCCCAATTGATATTCATATCGAAACCCCTAAAGGTGGGTTTTCATTAGCTGAGTGGTTTAAAAATGAACAGGTTACATTACACACACCACTTGGCGATATTATGACCGCAGACCCGTGGAATGAAAAATTATAGCCCGCTGTTTGTCTGTTAAACAACCTAATGTAGCTTGAATGACCGACAAATTGGTTAAATATTAATTTTGATGTTCGAGCAGGTGATTTTTTACTAATCAAATAAAAGCTGGAGGCATATAATGCCTCCCGATTAGCCTATTTTTAGTGTTCAATATAGGGTTCTTGTAAACCTGCTTCATGCCATTCTTTCATTGCGGGTAAAACTAAAATTCGGTCAACCCATTGTTTGGCAGCTGGGTTTACAGGTAAGTGATAACTGCGAATTCGAAAGGCAACTGGTGCAAAAAAAGCATCTACAGCCGTAAATTCACTACCTGCAAGCCAAGGACCACCAAATTGGTTTAACCCATCCTGCCATAATTTCTGCAATCGATTTAAGTCGGTTTGTAATTCAATTGAAATATTGTTAAGTGGCGAATTATGAGTACCGTCCATTGGACATTGCTGGCGTAATGCACTAAAACCCGAGTGCATTTCTGCGCTTGCACTACGAGCCCATGCTCTGGCTTTTCGCTCTTTTGGCCAGACTTGAGGGTAGTCTTCTGCAACATATTCACAGATGGCTAAAGAATCCCATATTGTTTGGTTTTCATCGATTAAACAAGGGACTAAGCCTGTAGGTGAAAAACGACTGAATTTTTCATGGCTGCTTTTGCCGTTTTCAAATAAACACAAATTTTCTTCAAACGGGATCTGTAATACCTTTAGTAAAACCCAGGGACGTAGTGACCATGAAGAGTAGTTTTTATTTGCTATCCAAAGTTTATACATAGTATTTAACCTATCAATCAGTTTGCAATGTTAAAAGAAAGAATACCAATGTATGGGGAAAAAGGCAGACCTACAAATGTTATTTTATGAATAACAGCTTATATCTATTAGGAATAAGCTAGATTTAATTGAAATTAATAAATAAATGAACTAAGTATTTAGTTACGACCATTTACAAAACTGGAAGAATCTTTATTCAACTTTTATAATTAAAACTAGACAAAATCAAATAGTAATCTATTTTTCATTATGTTGATCGTATTTGAATGTCTTCAACAAAATATTTGTTTAACTTTGGGATAGGAATAAAATTAATTTCACCTTATGATTATTACGGCTTAGTTAATAAAATATTACCTTCTTCTCTAAATGGTTTTTATCATGCAATGGAAAAATAATGCAAGTCGTTATGGGCATATCTCTTTGCTCATACATTGGCTAGTCGCAATTGTCGTATATGGAATGTTCGCTTTAGGTTTATGGATGGTGACACTAGGCTATTATGATAGTTGGTATCATCAAGCTCCTGAGATACATAAAAGTATAGGAATATTATTATTTATTGTTATGGCATTTCGTGTGATTTGGCGATTTATTTCACCGCCACCGAAGCCATTAGCAAGCTACAGTAAATTAACGAAAGCTAGCTCTATTATTGTTCAAATTCTGATTTATATTATTTTGTTCAGTATTTTGATCAGTGGTTATTTAATCTCAACCGCTGATGGACAGCCTATCAGTGTATTTGATTGGTTTGAGGTTCCTGCACTATTTACTGGTGCTGCAACACAAGCAGATACAGCAGGTGAAGTTCATTTATATTTAGCTTGGGCAGTGGTTCTATTATCAGTGTTGCATGCTTTTGCAGCTTTTAAACATCACTTTTTTGATCGTGATATTACATTAAAAAGAATGTTGGGTTTTAACCCCGATAAGTAACGTGGAGATAATTATGTTGAAGAAAACGGTTCTTGGTCTGGCTACTGGCGCACTTTTTTTAACGGCAGGTTCAGCATTAGCAGAAACTTACCAATTTGATAAGCAAGGCCAACACGCGTTTATTGAATTTCGTATTCAGCATTTAGGTTATAGCTGGGTATATGGTAGTTTTAAAGACTTTGATGGGTCTTTCACTTATGATGCAAAAGACCCATCAAAAGATAAAGTCGAAGTAACTATTAAGACAGGCAGCATTGACACTAACCACGCAGAGCGTGATAAACATTTACGCAGTGGTGATTTCTTAAATGCAGCAAAATTCCCTGAAGCAAAATTCGTTTCAACAGAAGTGAAGAAAGACGGTGAAACATACAAAATCACAGGTGATTTCACTTTAAATGGTGTTACTAAGCCGATTACATTAGATGCTAAATTAATGGGCGAAGGTAAAGATCCTTGGGGTGGATACCGTGCAGGTTTTGAAGCTGAAGGTAATATTAAGCTGAAAGAATTTAACATCAAATCTGATTTGGGTCCTAAATCTCAAGAAGCACAACTGTTGATTTCAGTTGAAGGTGTTCAAGTTAAATAAGATTTTTATCATAATAAACCTTCAAGCTTTCAAGTCTTGAAGGTTTTTTTATATCTAGCGTTTTCTAAATTGTTTATTTATGGCAAATTCTCCCGTCTTAGCCTCGCATTTTCCCTTATTCCTATAGCTTGACGACTTTGATACAAGCTAAAATAAACATTATCACTTTTTATAGGTCAATTCGTGGCATTAATAATCTAGGTCCGTGATGACTATTGTTTTTAGATGCCATGACATTATATGCGATGGGTTCTACAGTATATAAGTAGCTTGAAAGTGTTTGTGGGAACCGTTTTACCAAGAAAAGGCAGGGTAACTTTGAATACAAATAACTCACGTAAAACCGCATTAATTGTTAGCATTATTTTTATTGCATTCGCATTCGGTTTTTATTGGTTAAGTAAAGATAATAATGTGTTATCTACAGAAAATAATAGTGCAATTCATTCAGAGGCACTTGCCCAAGTTGAAAAAGAACTGCCGATTATCGCGACGGTGAAGAAAATAAGCCCTGAAACCTATCAAAGTTTTGAGCATCTAATCACGCAATACGACCCAGCTAATGAAGATTTACGTCGTCAACTGTTTGATCAGGTTGTTGGCAATGTCATGAAGCTGGTGCTAGAACGTATGGAATATGCTTCTGATGATTCCGTAATTAATTTTACTAGCAGAGTGAATGATTACCTGAAAATCTTATTAGAAGAAGACCCAACAGGAAAAACGTGTTTTTATTCATTGTTTCCGCACTTAAGAGAAACAGCGGAAATTATTCCACCACAAAAAAGCCAAGCTGTTTTGTTGAAACAAATCCAAGCGACCAATGAGCTCTTAATTTCAAGTGAAGCTGGTGTAAAACAGGCGTTGATGTCCCCAAAAGAGTATTCTGAGGAATTAACACAGCTTGCTAGTGGGCTTTCTGCAAAGTATGGTGAAGATACCGCAATCCTTGGAAATTTAGAAGCAGGGAAGAAATCACCTGCATTAGCGTGCCGTATTTCTATTAGTTTCTATAATGAAATATTATCTATGCCTGATAATCAGAAAAAAGCTGCATTACTACGTTCTTTATTTTCATCAGTAAATAATTAATTCTTTCCAGCAAAATGGCACTGGTTAATATGGGTGCCATTTTGTGTCATTATTTATTATATTTCATTGTGTTAATCGCACTTTTTTTAATACATTATTCTTTGAGCATAAATAGTTCGTATTTATGTAGTATGCTTATTATGTAAATTTATTTTTAACTATTTTGGAGATGGCATGCAATTTATTAAGAAAAGTATCGTAGCACTTGCCGCAACTGCTGCGATATCAATGCCGATTACAGTTAGCCAAGCTTGTACTCGAGTTGTTTATTTAGGTGAAAATCAACAAATAATGACCGGAAGAACAATGGATTGGAAATACGATATTGGTACCAATCTATGGATCTTTCCTCGAGGGATGGAGCGTGATGGCATTGCAGGGCCTAACTCTTTAAAATGGAAATCAAAATACGGCAGCGTGATAGCCTCGGGTTATGATATTTCAACAACGGACGGAGTGAACGAGGAAGGTCTGGTTGCCAATTTACTGTGGCTCGCGGAATCAAAATATCCTCAAATAGATAATAAGCAACCTGCGTTGTCGATATCTTTATGGGCGCAATATGTTCTAGATAACTATGCGACAGTGGAAGAAGCCGTTGCTGAGCTAGAAAAGAATCCACTCGTAGTCGCAACAGATAATGTGCCAGGACAAGATAGGTTAGCGACTTTACATTTATCATTATCAGATGCGAGTGGTGATAGCGCGATTATTGAATATATCGATGGTAAGCAGGTAATTCATCACAGTCGCAAGTATCAAGTTATGACTAACTCGCCGACTTATGAGAAGCAATTAGCAATGCAGGAATATTGGCAAGGAATTGGTGGCACTGTAATGTTACCGGGGACTAACCGTTCCGCTGATAGATTTGCTCGCGCGCAGTTTTATATTAATGCAATTCCTCAGAAAACAACACCTAATAAAGCTGTCGCCAGTGTTTTCAGTGTCGTACGTAATGTGTCTGTCCCTTACGGGTTGACGTCTGAAAATTCGCCTGAAATATCGTCAACACGTTGGCGGACATTAGTTGACCATAAACGTCAGCTCTACTTTTTCGAGTCAGCATTAACTCCAAATATTTTTTGGACTGATTTGGCAAAAATTGACTTTTCAGCGGAAACTGGAAAAGTGAAAAAGCTGGACCTCGGTGAAGAGCAGAGCCATATCTATTCAGGGGATGCGACCAACAGTTATGTAGTTACAAAACCTTTTGAATTCTTAGGGTTAAGTGCGGAACAGTTAGGTTATTAACTGAGCCCATGAAGCATTTCAGCCCTCTTGGTCTATAGGGGGTTGATATGAATCAAGCCCGCGATAATTAATTTATGAATGTTTTGCAGATAGCAAACGAACGGTATAAGATGTATTTAAAATGCAACTTATTGGTGATGATATGAATGATCTCGTGTGTTACAAAACTATGCCAGTTTGGAATAAAGCTTCTTTGCCGTTAATGTTCCAAGAGCGCCATAATACAAAAGAGGATACATACGCACAGTTGAAAGTGCTAAAAGGCTCTTTAGATTTTATCATTTTTAATGAAGACGGCAGCGAGCAACACTTTACCTTTGATATTCATAACCAGCCGCCTATTATTGAACCTCAAGTTTGGCATCGTATTTCTGCTTGTAGTGATGACATGGAATGCCAACTGGCATTTTTATGCAAACCAGAACTGAAATTTTATAAAGAGCATGGGTTAACGACTCCACATTCAGAAGTGCGCTATTTGTGTGAGAATCACCTGAGTAAGCCATGTAAAACATTAGATTTAGGTTCGGGAAGGGGGCGTAATAGTTTTTATCTTGCCTTGCAGGGGTATGACGTGACCTCGGTAGATATCAACCCTCAGCATATCCAAGCAATTGACTTCGTTAAAAAACAAGCTGGGGTAGAGAATATTCATACGGCTGTTTATGATATTAATAGTCACCAAATACAAGAGAACTACGAACTTATTATTTCCACTGTCGTGCTAATGTTCTTGCAGCGAGAAAAAATCGCCAATGTTATTACTAATATGCAAGAACATACCCTGCCAGGGGGAGTTAACGTTATTGTGTGTGCCGTTGAAACGCCAGATACACCGCTGGATTTAGTGCCATTTAAATGCTTCTTAAAACCAGGGGAGCTAGGAGGGTATTATAAAGATTGGGATATTTTAAAATATAACGAAAACCCTGGTCATTTACACCGCACTGATTCACAAGGTAATCGTATTAAATTAAATTTTGCAACACTCATTGCAAGGAAGAAGTAAGTAAGAAATTAGCATAGGTTATCTTAATAAAAGAGTTGCCGCTGTCGGCAACTGAGGTTGTTGACAAAGCGGGATAAAAGCGTGGTTTTTCCCGCTTTGTGTTATCAGCCGAAAATCAATAAATTGATTTTCCTAGTTTATTTTCAAAACCTATTCGACTTGCCGCCAAACATAATATGTTTGTCAGCAGTCTGAGTTGCCGCTGTCGGCAACTCTTTTTGCTTCTACTATTTAAGGTTTGTCAGTGACAGGCGGAGCGGTTTCTTTTTCGCTACGGGCTAAAGTTTTTTCCAGCAATACAGAATATAGCGGTTTGCCACCTAAAAATTGAGCCATCATTGTGGCGCCAATGCAGGTAATAATCATCGGTAAGATTAACTGGTAGTTATTTGTCATTTCTAAAACTAAGACTATCCCAGTTAATGGGGCTCTGACGGTTGCGGCAAATAAAGCTCCCATGCCTGCAATAGCGAAAGTCCCCACTTCAATTTGGTAATTAGGGAATATTTCGAGGGCGGCGTAGCCGAAAACACCACCAAATAATGTCCCAAGGGCGAGTAAAGGAGAGAAAATACCACCTGGAGCCCCAGAGCTAAAGCTAATCGTCGAAGTTAAAAACCGCAAAGCAAAGAATATGAATAACAAAGTGATGGTAAATTGGCCTGCTACCATCTGGTGGATCACGGAATATCCACCACCTACAATTTCAGGCAGGTAAACGCCAATTGCACCACAAGCACCACCAATTAACCCGCCCATCAATACAAAGCGAGAAATTTTATTTTGGTAAAATGCTAAAAATTTACTTTGTAGGTACAATAAAAAACCATTAAAACAGATACCGATAACACCAAACATTAATCCTAAAATTAAATAAAGCCATAAAGTATTCATAGGTGCAGAAGAAAATTGGCCGATATTTAATACAATAGCTTCTCCATTGATTAGCCGATAGACAATGGTGGAGGTAACAACACCGATAAATACCGCTTTAATTGAAATTAAACTGTATTTAAATTGCGGACGCATTTCTTCAATAATAAACAAGATGCCAGCTAAAGGGGCATTAAATGCTGTAGATAAACCTGCCGCCGCACCAGAGGCAAGCAAGGTGTGGCGTGACTCATTATCTTTTAAACGAAATAAATCATAAAACATTTGGCTAAGGTTCGCACCAAGTTGCACGGTTGGTCCTTCACGGCCTAATACCATACCTGAGCCCAATGTTCCTAATCCACCAATAAACTTAACTGGGATGACTCTCCACCATCTTACGGGGCGTAAATCCTGTAATGCACCTTCAATTTCTGGGATCCCAGACCCACCAGATTCAGGAGAGAACCGTTTAACAAGGTAATAGCCTAACATGGCAAGAAGTGCCGAGATAAAAAACATCCCAACAACCATCAGCCATTTTGGGGCAACCCATTCACTCACCGATTGCACGCGATAGTTGCTAATCCAAGTTGTTCCTAATTCAAATAGTGAACCGATAAGACCGACCGCCGCACCAATGAGTGCCGCAAGTAGTAAGATTTTTACAGGTGTTTTATCTGATTCTTTTAGCCGTTTAAAAATCCGCAATCGGGTTTTTATCATAGATTTACTAGCTGAATTTACCTGGCTCATCTTTATTGGATTCTCTTTATACGATGGAATAACAAACACTTATAGGTAAGTATAACAAGAGTTATCGTAAGAGCGTTATCAGGATATAAATAAAATGCAAAATAGTGCATTTAAGCAAGAAAAGTGAAAACAAAACCAACAGCACGAATAGCACACTTTCATTACTGTGAATAGTTCTCATTTGCAATGAATATTAATATAGATCAATAAACCATTAGATAATGAATAATTCCACTTTTTTATTCTAATAAAGAGCGTAGTCTTAATGTTGTATTTGAAATGCAACTTTAAGAGGCGAACAACATGTACTGTGTGCAATGTGAACAAACAATTAGAACTCCAGCTGGTAATGGCTGTGCATACGCGCAGGGTATGTGCGGTAAAACAGCAGAAACTTCTGACCTACAAGATTTATTAGTTGCTGTATTGCAAAGCTTATCTGCAAGTGCAGTCACTGCCCGCTCACTGGGTATTATTGACCATGATATTGATAGTTTTGCTCCGCGCGCATTTTTCTCTACTTTAACCAACGTCAATTTTGATTCAGAGCGTATTATCGGTTACGCCCGTGAAGCTATTTATTTACGTGATAAATTAATAAAACATTGCCAATCCGTGAATAGTGTAGTGGCTTTCAATCATCCATTAATTAATTTGCAATTAAATGGTACTGACATTCCAACCTTACAGGCACAAGCGGCTCAATTTTCATTAGATATTGATAAAGCTGAAGTCGGCGAAGACATTCACGGTTTACGTATGTTATGCCTATATGGCTTAAAAGGGGCGGCAGCCTATATGGAACACGCCCATGTTTTAGGTCAGTATGATAATGAGGTTTATGGCCAATATCATGAAATTATGGCTTGGCTTGGAACATTGCCATCGGATATGAATGAACTGCTTGATAATGCCATGGCAATTGGTCTAATGAATTTCAAGATCATGGAAATTTTGGATGCAGGTGAAACGAGCGAATTTGGTCACCCAACGCCAACGGAAGTCAACGTTCGTCCAGTCGCAGGGAAATGTATTTTAATTTCAGGTCATGACCTGAAAGACTTAAAAATGTTGTTAGAACAAACTGAAGGTACGGGTATCAATGTTTATACCCACGGCGAAATGCTGCCAGCACATGGTTACCCAGAACTGAAAAAATACCCTCATTTAGTCGGTAACTATGGTAGCGGTTGGCAAAATCAGCAAGTGGAATTTGCAAAATTCCCTGGGTCTATCTTGATGACCTCTAACTGCATTATTGACCCTGATGTTGGGGATTATAAAGACCGTATCTGGACGCGTAGTATTGTGGGTTGGCCTGGTGCAAAACATTTAGTGGGTGATGATTTTTCTGCAATGATTGCTCAAGCTCAGTCACTTGCCGGTTTCCCGTATACCGAAATCGAGCACAAAATTACGGTTGGTTTCGGTCGTCAAACACTGTTAGGTGCGGCAGACGCGGTGATTGATTTAGTTTCACAGAAAAAACTACGTCACGTATTCCTTGTTGGTGGTTGTGATGGTAGCCGTGGCGAACGTAGCTATTATACGGATTTTGCCCGTAGTGTACCTGAAGATTGCTTAATCCTTACACTCGCATGTGGTAAGTATCGTTTTAATAAATTAGATTTTGGCACATTAGAAGGGCTACCACGCTTACTGGATGTGGGCCAATGTAACGATGCATATTCTGCCATTATGCTTGCGGTGAATCTATCAGAGAAACTTGGTTGTGGTATTAATGACTTGCCATTGAGTCTGATTCTGTCTTGGTTTGAGCAAAAAGCGATTGTCATCCTTTTAACATTATTAGCGTTGGGTGTGAAAAATATTTACACCGGCCCAACAGCACCTGGTTTCTTAACTGAAAACTTATTAAATGTGCTAAATGAGAAGTTTGGCATGCGTAGTATTACGACAGTTGAGCAAGATCTGGCAGAAATTTTACCTGCATGATCAATAAACCGATAGAAAAAGCTTAAAAACGATGTGAAAGATGGGGGCTGCGACCCCCTTTAAAGGAGTAGCGCGATGACCATGCCAAGCAGTTTATGTCCAAATAGAATGCAAGTTCATTCTATTATTCAAGAAACATCAGATGTCTGGACAATCAACCTTATCAATCATGATTTTTATACATATTCACCTGGTCAATATGCTTTGGTCAGCATTAAAAATAGTGATGATGTCATGCGTGCTTATACTCTTTCATCATCACCGGGGCAAAGTCGTTTTATTTCCATTACTGTCAGGCGGTTAGACGATGGTGAAGGGTCAAATTGGTTAACACGTTCGGTTAAAGAAGGCGACTATCTTTGGCTTTCTGAAGCGCAAGGGGAATTCACCTGCGCTAATCTAAAAAACACTGAGTATTTGATGTTAGCTGCTGGATGTGGTGTGACACCAATTATGTCAATGACACGTTGGCTGATGGTGAACCGCCCGAGCTCCCATGTAAAAGTACTATTCAATGTTCGCGATGATAAACAAGTTATTTTTGCCGAGGAATGGCAAAAACTCGTCCGCTTATATCCAGAACGGTTGCAATTGTGTGTTATGGCAGAAACACCAGATAATGGCGATATTGCACAAGGACGTTTAACTGAAGAGAAATTGAAAGCGTTAGTACCCGATATTGATTCACGAATTGTGATGACGTGTGGGCCTGTGCCTTACATGAAAAATGCACAGCAATTTGCTGCTAATTTAGGCGTCCCTGCTGAACATTTCTTTATGGAGCGTTTTTCAACTGAACCAGAGGTTGTTGATAGTGAAGATATTCTTACATTAAAAATCCGTCAACGATTGGTCGACTTTAAAGTCCCTGTAGGTACTTCTTTATTATCTGCACTGGAGCAAAATAAACAGCCCGTTATTGCAGCTTGCCGAGCAGGGGTCTGTGGAAGCTGTAAAACAAAAGTGTTATCAGGTAAATACACAACAACAAGCACAATGACATTAACTGAAGCAGAAATAGCTGAGGGCTATGTTTTAGCTTGTAGTTGCCAATTACAGGGTGACACTGAAATAGCGTAAAATTATATAACATGTGCAAACTGTCTCATTAGAGTATTAATGGGACAGTATTATTTAAAATAAATCATAGTAATTATTTACAATACTCAAAATGAGAGTGCAATTAATGTTTCGGTAGTGAGCTATTTAAAAAATAAATAGATCATTTACTTAATGTATTAATCGCTGATACAGCAACCTCTTTGTTTGGGTCCTGACATAAGTCTATGATTCGTATGATGGCATCATTATATTCAATCGTTGCTTTGAAATCACCTAAAGCAGAAATGGCAGCAATTTTGATTTCATCGTTTACGCGAAATGTTAGTTTCGTTAACATTCCAACAATTACTTTATCCATAATAAAACTTTCACTGTTATATAAAATAAAAAATATTCTAAGATAATTCTTGTAATATTTAATACTAAATTGATATCTGCAATTAAATATTAACAATTTAAAAGAATGCTTTTTAATGATAATTTCGAATTAAATAATGCCTTAAGTGTATTTTCTTACTTCATTATTTGTTTGTTGGCTTATTTTTAATATAAAAAACCAACTAATGACTGATATTAGTGATTACTTGTACTCTAATAAAGCGTTTTAATTATATTAAATTGGGCTTACTCCTTTATATTGTTTTTTTTGTATTGTACGGTAAATATAGAATTAAGTTTTGATTAATTATCGGTAAGGTTTACTAAATAATATTACAAATGATACTTTGATTTCTCAAAGGGTTGGTTATTGATAAGTAAATAAATATATTTACTTCAATTCTAATATTCAATCTCATTATTAGTTACATTTTGTTACTTTATAAAGATATATTTAATATAAACTTAAACAGAACCTAAACAATAAGTTTTCCATGCGTAAAAAAACGTAGATATAGGGTGGCAATTAATTCACCAATGGGTATAATTCGCGCCGCATCCAAAGTGCAGTATCTCGTTAGGCGAGGCTCCTATACAAACATAGGTTACTGATCTGACGACGTCGAGAGACGCCCAAGATTAGGACAGGATATATCGACCGAAGGTATATCCCCATGTAACTTCCTGCTAAGTCAGGATACGTTGTATAGTGCTAAAACCGAGACGAAGAGATAGCTTTCGCATTCTCTCATCTGGTTTCGCCCCTATGTGAGTACTGTTTGAGTAACCAACAGTAATAGGGACTAAAAAAATGACATTCACTACCCAGAACAAAGCGGGAGCAGTTGCTATTGCTCAATCCGCAATGAAAGGCGCACGCCTCAAAGACAATAACACACAGCCAGCAAAAGTTGATGATGCAACAGTCAGCGCTTATATGAGTCAATCATATTTGCCAGTATCTGTCGCAGACTCAATAGCTTGCGTGAAAAAAAATCTTATTGAACATCTTGATGGCGAGCAAATCCCAACCTATTTATTTGTTGTCGACAATGACAATTATTTAAATGGCATTCTTTCAGTTAAATCATTATTAGCTTCACCTGAAAATTTATTAGTGTCTGATATCATGCGACACAATTATTTTTCTGTTGCCCCAGAACAATCACGTCATGATGTTTATGATCTGATTAATCATAGCGGTTTAGATATGATACCTGTGGTGCAATTTGGCAAATTAATGGGTGTTTTGCGTCCGCAAGATATCGCCGAATTGATTGAAGATGAGAATACACTCGATGCGCAGCTACAAGGCGCTACTACCCCATTAGATGAGCCCTACTTAACGACAAGCCCTGTAACTTTATGGCGTAAACGTGTCGTTTGGTTGTTGATGCTATTTGTGGCCGAAGCGTATACAGGAACTGTATTAAAAGCATTTGAAGAACAGCTCGAAGCCGCAATTTCGTTAGCGTTTTTCATTCCGCTGTTGATTGGTACAGGCGGTAATAGTGGAACACAAATTACATCAACATTAGTCCGTGCTATGGCACTGGGTGAGGTGAGTTTACGTAACCTGGGTACCGTACTGAAGAAAGAGGTTTCTACCTCATTTTTAGTGGCGGTGACCATCGGTGGTGCGGCATTAATTCGTGCATGGATTTTAGGTGTTGGCCACGAAGTGACTATTGTGGTTAGCTTAACCATCGTTGCCATTACAATGTGGAGTGCGATTGTTTCTTCAATCATTCCAATGGTATTGAAGAAAATGAAAGTGGACCCTGCGGTTGTTTCTGCCCCGTTCATTGCAACTTTCATTGATGGTACAGGCTTAATTATCTACTTTGAAATCGCAAAATTAGTGATGACGGAGTTTGCTTAAGCGCACATCTCAAACTTGATGCGGCAGAAAGTCTAATTTTCTGCCGCAGCGACAGAAATCCCTTCTTGTTTCAATACTTCTCCACATTTTCGACATAAATATTGGTTTTCACCACGTAGTACTTTGTTGTGGCGGCGTATGGTTAATTCATGGGACGCTTCACAGGCACAACGGTAGAGAAATGTTTTACTTTTTACTGTTGTAACCACAAAGTTATGTGTACGTTTCGCCGTGACTTCCAGTACGTGTTGCATCATCCATTTCCATTCTTTGCCATGAGGTGCGATACCTTTGCGGCCAAATACATGAAAAACCAACAAATGCGCTAATTCATGAGGCACAACCTCATCAATAAATTGCTCTGTATTTTCGATAAGTAAACTGGGGTTAAGGCGAATTTCCCATTCTTTTAAGTAAGCACTACCCGCAGTTGTCCCCCGTTGTTTGTAATTAACCGTTGGCTCTGAAAATGACTGTTCGAGTTTGTGTTCTGCAAGTGCGAGTTTTTCTCGCAATGTGCGCATGACTTGTTGCTGTAAAAAGAGTGGAACACGGATTGTTTTCATGGGGTAAAGGATACGTGAAGGTAATGGACATAAACAAGCAATAATTGACAGTAATTATATAAAAACATATATTGTATTTTTATATAATATTAATTAGAAATAACATATGCCCAATAATACCTCTGAACAGCAACTGTTAGCGATGAAGCAGGCCGCATCAGAAACGGCTTCATTATTGAAAACACTAGGGAATCCAGATCGCTTAATTTTATTATGCCAATTAACACAGGGTGAAGCCTGCGTTAGCGAGTTAGAAGAGCAGTTAGGAATATTACAACCGACACTCTCTCAACAATTAACAGTATTGCGTAATGAAGGCTTAGTGATGACGCGTCGAGAAGGAAAGCGCATTTACTATGCGATAGCAGATGAAAAATTATTTACGTTGCTCAATACGTTATATCAGCTTTATTGCCCTGTGAAGGAGAAATGAAATGACAATAGATTGGGCTAATTTTACGCCACTTTCTGCCGCGATTGGCGGTGTGTTGATTGGCTTAGCCGCAGCAATTTTATTAGTGTTTAACGGTCGTATTGCAGGTATCAGCGGTATTTTAGGCGGGTTATTGAAACCAGCTAAGGGGGATACTGCATGGAAATTGGCATTTATTATTGGTTTGATGAGCGCCCCAACGTTGTTTACTTGGTTGGCGTATACACCAGAAGTTAACATTGCGACCAGCACACCTATTTTAGTATTAGCTGGGTTATTTGTCGGTTTTGGCTCACGACTGGGAAGTGGCTGTACTAGCGGTCATGGGATCTGCGGTATGGCAAGGTTATCCCGTCGTTCAATTGTTGCAGTATTAGTCTTTATGATTGTTGCTTTTGCGACAGTCGCACTAGCCAACCATTATGGGATAGGGAGATAAAGCAATGCCTATTCTTATCGCATTAATTTCAGGGATACTGTTTGGTTTAGGATTGGTCATTGCCGGGATGGGAAATCCAGCAAAAATTTTGGCATTTTTAGATATTACGGGAACGTGGGATCCTTCTTTATTAATTACGATGGCAGTTGGAATGGTAATCAGTGGTATTGCTTTCTTAGGGGTTAAAAAACGCTCTGTTAGTGTACTTAATTGCCCATTGCAAATTCCTACCAATCAAACGATAGATAAAAAACTAGTCACCGGAAGTGTATTATTTGGTGTGGGGTGGGGGTTAGCAGGGATCTGCCCAGGGCCTGCATTATTGTTAACAGGAATGGGATTGACACAAGGGATAATATTTACATTAGCAATGGTTGCGGGAATGGCTATCTTCCAGTTTACGCAAAAAAATTAATCGTTCATTGTGAGCAATAAAAAACCCATCATTTGATGGGTTTTTGTATGTGACTTATTGACTAAAGAGATTACAAGCCTGCAGCGGCACGCAATGCTTCAGCTTTGTCAGTTTTTTCCCAAGGGAACTGAGAACGACCAAAATGGCCATATGAAGCAGTTTGTTGGTAAATCGGGTGTAATAAATCAAGCATTTTGATTAAGCCGTAAGGGCGTAAATCAAAGAATTCACGAACTAATTGAATCAATAATGACTCATCAACTTTACCTGTTCCAAAGGTTTCTACCATAATCGATGTCGGTTCTGCCACGCCGATAGCGTAAGAAACTTGGATTTCACAACGGTCAGCAAGGCCCGCGGCGACAATGTTTTTTGCCACGTAACGTGCTGCATAGGCTGCTGAACGGTCAACTTTTGACGGGTCTTTACCAGAGAATGCCCCACCACCATGGCGAGCCATACCGCCGTAGGTATCTACAATGATTTTACGGCCTGTTAAACCGCAGTCACCCATAGGACCACCGATAACAAAGCGACCTGTTGGGTTAATAAAGTATTTTGTATCTTTTGATAACCATTCTGCCGGTAGGACTGGCTTGATGATTTCTTCCATCACGGCTTCATGCAGGTCTTTTTGTTGAATATCTTCAGAATGCTGAGTAGATAAAACAACAGCGTCAATACCGACAATTTTATTATTGTCGTATTGGAAAGTAACCTGACTTTTTGCATCTGGGCGTAACCATGGCAATGTGCCATTTTTACGGACATCTGCTTGGCGTTGAACTAAGCGGTGTGCATAAGTAATAGGAGCAGGCATTAATACATCAGTTTCGTTGGTTGCATAACCAAACATTAAGCCTTGGTCACCAGCACCTTGTTCTGATGGGTCAACACGATCAACACCTTGATTGATATCGGGCGACTGTTTACCAATCGCACTTAAAACGGCACATGAATTGGCATCGAAGCCCATTTCGGAACTGGTGTAGCCAATTTCGCGAACAGTTTTGCGCGTGATTTCTTCAATATCAACCCAAGCACTGGTGGTGATTTCTCCCCCGACCATTACCATACCTGTTTTGACGTAGGTTTCGCAGGCAACGCGAGCTTTCGGGTCTTGTTCCAGAATAGCATCAAGTACTGCGTCAGAGATTTGATCAGCAATTTTATCTGGATGCCCTTCTGATACAGACTCAGAAGTAAAGAGATGTGTAGCCATGAGATTAATACCTTAAGAATTCGCAAATTTATAATTGGATGTTTTAACATCTAGACGGCTATTTTAGTCCCATACAGTAAAAATTTCTACCTGTATTTATATAAAAAACGAATAGAGACATAAAACAACCATTGGTAAAGTTTTATCGCAATTTAGTCATTTTGGTTTTGCTTTTTGAGCGCAATAGATGTATAAACTGCGACCGTAACGGATGGTTGTTATTTCCCGTTATATACCAGCAGAATAATATAAAACTTCTGCTATCTATCAGGAATGTTTATAAACTTTTGAATTTCAATAAAAAATAAGGTGATATAGCTTAAATCAACAGGTCAAACTGCCAAAATAGTGCTACCACATTGAAATTTTAAAGGGGTAAACAGTTATATTGGGGGTTAATGGGTAATGATCCATAATCTACTGAATAACAGTATCCAACCGTCATATGCGGATCGCCGCGTGACTTTGGCATTTACTTTCCTGTCATTCTTTACTTCATCACGAAGTTACCGTCACATCTTTAATACACCTTCGAGGCTGAGTCATTAATCTGTCAGCTTAAGGTCGTATATTGTCACTGTTTAGAAGTTCTAAGCACTTTTTATTAAAATCTGAGTATTGCCGTTTCCCCGACATAACTGCCTTGCAGTGTTATGTCTTCACTGACATACATCAGGAAGGAGAACGCGTCACTCACCCCTCCATAAAAGGAGTTTATTATGAATGATAATATCGCTCGCAAAATGCGTCAGACGTACAACATCGCGTATTGGGGTGGTGGTTACTATCAGGTGAATGAGCGCGGAAATGTCTGTGTTTGCCCGAACCCTGAGAACCCTGACACCTTTGTTGATTTAGCTGACCTCGTTAATCAGGTTAAAGAAGAGCAGGAGCATTTACGCTTGCCTGCATTGTTTTGTTTCCCGCAAATCTTGCAGCACCGTTTACGTTCAATAAACGCAGCATTTAGACGTGCTCGTGAGTCCTATGGCTATAAAGGCGATTACTTCCTGGTTTATCCAATAAAAGTTAACCAGCAACGCCGAGTCATTGAATCACTGGTTAATTCTGGGGAACCGTTAGGGCTTGAAGCGGGTTCAAAAGCTGAGTTAATGGCCGTTTTAGCGAACGCAGGTAAAACACAAACCGTTATCGTCTGTAATGGATATAAAGACCGTGAATATATCCGATTAGCATTAATTGGGGAAAAATTGGGTCACAAGGTTTACCTTGTTATCGAAAAAATGTCTGAGATTGAGATGGTATTGGCAGAAGCGGAAAGCTTAAATGTCACGCCACGCTTAGGGGTTCGTGCCCGTTTGGCTTCCCAAGGCTCAGGTAAATGGCAGGCAAGTGGCGGTGAAAAATCTAAATTTGGTTTGGCTGCAACTCAAGTACTGCAATTAGTGGAAATTTTACGCAATGCTAATCGCCTAGATAGCCTGCAGTTGCTTCATTTCCATTTAGGCTCCCAGATGGCTAATATTCGTGATATCGCAACCGGTGTCCGTGAATCAGCCCGTTTTTATGTTGAATTGCATCGCCTAGGAGTCAACATTCAGTGCTTTGATGTGGGTGGTGGCCTAGGTGTTGACTATGAAGGTACTCGCTCTCAATCCGATTGCTCAGTCAACTATGGCTTAAATGAATATGCCAACAATGTCATTTGGGCGATTGGGGATGCGTGTGAAGAGTTTGATTTACCACATCCAACGGTAATTACGGAATCAGGCCGTGCGTTGACAGCGCACCATACGGTGTTAGTGTCCAATGTGATTGGGGTTGAACGTAATGAATTTACCAAAACAACACCGCCTCATGAAGATGCGCCACGTTCATTAATTTCCTTATGGGAAACGTGGGAGTCAATGCAGCACCAAGGTAATAGCCGTTCATTACGCGAATGGTTGCATGATAGCCAGTTCGACTTACAAGAAGCGCACACTCAATATGCTCATGGTGTGTTAGATTTGACCCAACGTGCATGGGCAGAAGAGTTATACCTAAATATTTGCCGCCGCATTCAACAGGATTTAGATCCAAGCAATCGTGCTCATCGTCCGATAATCGACGAACTTCAAGAGCGCATGGCTGATAAGTTTTATGTGAATTTTTCCTTATTCCAATCGCTACCAGACTCTTGGGGAATTGACCAAGTGTTCCCAGTATTACCGATTGAAGGGTTAGATAAACCATTAGACCGTCGTGCAGTACTGTTAGATATCACCTGTGACTCAGACGGTATTATTGACCATTACGTTGATGGTGATGGCGTTGAAACCACAATGCCAATGCCTGCATATGACCCAGAAAACCCACCAATGATAGGTTTCTTTATGATTGGGGCATACCAAGAAATTTTAGGTAATATGCATAATCTGTTTGGTGATACCGCAGCAATAGATGTCTGGGTTGATAGCCAAGGTAATCTGCGTTACTTGCAAAGTGAAGAGGGCGATTCTGTGGCAGATATGCTGCAATACGTCAAATTAGTCCCAGAAGTCCTATTAGAAAGTTTCACAGAGCAAGTAAAAGGGACAGGCTTGAGTGAGCAACTGCAAAAAGATTTTGTAGAAGAATTCGAAAATGGCCTATATGGGTATACTTATTTAGAAGACGAGTAAATGCGCGTTATATTTCGCACCGTCGCGTTGTTGGCTGCATTTGCCAACCCTAGTCACATACTTGTGTATGCTCCTAGGGATTGGCTCATTTTGCCGCCTAGCGACAGCACGAACTATTTAGCGCATTAAGATACTGAACAGATAATAACTTTGTGCAAATAACATGATTTGTTTATTATTTATACTGCGCGAAGTTGATTTAGGTAAAACGATTCGAATCGAATATTAAAAGGGCTTGCTAACGGGCAGGCCTATTTTGAGGAACAGAAATGATTAATAGTACTTTAGGCAATCAAGTTGATAATTCACTGGTTTCTAACGCATTTGGTTTCTTACGTTTCCCGCTGAATTTTCAGCCTTATAGTTCAGATGCAGAGTGGGTGATCACCGGTGTACCCTTCGATATGGCAACTTCAGGTCGTGCAGGTAGTCGTCATGGGCCAGCCGCAATTCGCCAAGTTTCCACAAATCTTGCATGGGAAAGCCACCGCTGGCCTTGGAATTTCAAGTTAACAGACCGTTTGAATGTTGTTGACTGTGGTGATGTGGTATTTGCTTTTGGTGATGCACAAGACATGAGTGACAAGCTGCAAGCACACACTGAAAAACTACTTGAATCAGGTAAACGTTGCTTGACCTTTGGTGGTGACCATTTCGTTACACTGCCATTGCTGCGAGCTCATGCGAAACACTTTGGTAAAATGGCCTTAGTTCATTTCGATGCACACACGGACACCTATGGCAATGGTAGCAAATTTGACCACGGAACCATGTTCTATCATGCACCAAAAGAAGGTCTGATCGACCCAAATCATTCAGTACAAATTGGTATTCGTACCGAACATGACAGCGACAATGGCTTTACTGTATTGGATGCAGGTCAGGTGAATGATCGCAGTGTGGATGATATGGTTGCGCAAATCAAAGAGATTGTTGGCGACCTACCCGTTTACCTGACTTTCGATATTGACTGCCTTGATCCAGCGTTTGCGCCGGGGACAGGAACCCCTGTTATTGGTGGTTTAACGTCAGATCGTGCATTGAAATTATTGCGTGGAATACAGTCTTTAAACATCGTGGGTATGGATTTAGTCGAAGTGGCTCCGGCTTATGACCAATCTGAAATCACGGCACTCGCCGCAGCGTCTATTGCATTAGAAATGCTGTATATCCAAGCTGCTAAAAAATAAGTTATTTATATTTTACTGTATCAAGAAGCCACCGATTGGTGGCTTTTTTATATCCACAATTTATCTATGTGATTATTATTTATACTGAAAATGAAGGAATCGCACTTTTTGTTTATTGAGTTGAGAATGATTTTTATTAACAATAATCTTGTAATTTACGTCTATATGCTTTTTTCTACGGTAAAAAAAATATATTCACCATGTTAATAGTGTAATATTTTTTATAAATATTAAATGTTAGAGTAAAATTATTGCTTTGTAACTTATTGTTATTGTTGCTAACTTAATATTAAAGGTGAACTAGTCAATTTGGCTATTACTCAGTAGGAGATAAGTATGGCGTTAAATAATAAAGTTATTTTAGTTACTGGTGCAGCTCAAGGGATTGGCCGTGGTATCGCATTACGTTTAGCGAAAGAAGGGGCTGATATCGCACTGGTAGATTTGAAAAAAGACAAGCTCCAAGATGTTGCCAAAGAAATTGAAGCTTTAGGCCGTAAAGTAACAACATTTGCCGCAGATATCAGTCAACGTGACCAAGTTTTTGCTGCGGTGGCTCATGCAGAAGCTGAGTTAGGTGGTTTTGATGTAATGATTAATAACGCAGGGATTGCACAAGTTAAGCCAATCGCTGATGTTCGCCAAGAAGATATGGATTTAATCTTCAAAATCAACGTAGATGGAACCATGTGGGGAATTCAAGCTGCCAGTGAAAAATTCCAAGAACGTAAACAAAAAGGAAAAATCATCAACGCCTCCTCTATTGCAGGACATGATGGTTTTGCAATGTTAGGAGTTTACTCCGCTACAAAATTTGCGGTACGTGCATTAACTCAAGCGGCTGCAAAAGAGTATGCAAGTTCAGGTATAACTGTGAATGCTTATTGCCCAGGTATTGTTGGAACAGATATGTGGGTAGAGATTGATGAGCGCTTCTCTGAAATCACCGGTACGCCAAAAGGTGAAACCTATAAAAAATATGTCGAAGGCATCGCATTAGGTCGTGCACAAACGCCAGATGATGTGGCTGGTTTGGTTGCATTCTTAGCGAGTGATGATTCTGACTATATTACTGGTCAATCTATTTTGACTGATGGCGGGATTGTGTACCGTTAATTCACTTATGTGAATCTAAGGTGTAAATAATAGCCGCGATGAATGACTCATCGCGGTTTTTGCTTATGCAGTGTGCTGTTGAATATCGGCTAAAATAGCTTCTGCTTGTGTCCAAAGTAGGGAGCCTCCCTCATCACTTAATAAATGATGTTGGCAATTGGGAAAGCGGCTGGCTAATATTTTGCCAAAATCAGGGGAATGAACTGTGCTCATATCGAGTTCGCCATACCATAAAGAGACTGGCACGCGGGTCGTTTCAGGGGTGAATTCCCATTTCTGTAATGCAATTAATAAGTCTTGAACATAACCTTGGTTGCCTTGGGCGAAAGCACGTCGCATGCAATGGCTATATGCCTCAAGGAAATGTTCTTCATTATAGAGTTGCTGGTCTATTTCTGCGCTGCAATTAAGAATAAATGCTAATAACCACTCACCAGTGACATTTTTTAATAACCAATCAGACAGCGCTTTAGGGGTGTTAAGGGCTTGTTCTTGCATGTTCACAACATCAGCACTGAGTACCGCACGAGTTGCAGGGTATTCAAATTGGTCTTGTCCTGACACGATAGACAGTGAAATAGGTTGGCAATAGTGGGCGACGGCCATGGCAAAAACGGCGCCTTGAGAAAAACCGACAACTGAAAATTGAGTAATAGATTGTTCATCTAGTAGGGCTTGAACATCCATAGCAAAGCTTTTCAATGATTTTTCAGGGTGAAATGTTGACTCACCAAGACCCGCGCGTTCAGGAACAATTAAACGAATATTTAGTTTTTCGAGTAAATCCAAACCAAACCCTAATGAACCACTCATTCCCGCTCCAGTACAAAAAATAACAGGAAAACCTGTTTTAGGGCCTGATTCGAACCAGCAAAATAGACGGCTATCAGGTAATTTCATCGTGTGTTGATTCAGGTTGGTTAGTGGAACGTTATACATGGTGAATTCCTAACACAGAGCAGGTACAGATTGGGTGATAAGATAGGTCAGTTAATAATTATTAAAACTGGCATTGTTATAGTTACAATTTTAAAGTATTAAATAGGTAAAATGCAAAATATTAGCGTAATAAACATCAATTCATTAACAAAGAGAAGAGTAAAATGGCATTTTCCGAATCAGAAAAGCAGATTTTGTTGGCCGTTAAAGGTGTCGGTCCCATGGTGATTAGCCGCTTAGAACAAATGGGTTTTAGTTCACTGGCACAACTGAGTGAAGCATCTTACGATGAAATTTTAATTTCTGGTGCTGCATTGACAGGTTCAAGTTGCTGGAAAAATAGCCCGCAAGCAAAAAAAGCGGTAGAGGGGGCTATTTTAGCGGCTAAACAGGCGGTTAGGTCACCATCTTAATTAGTTTGATTTCTGGTTTTCCATTTTTTGCTGCGCAAGATATTAAGGACTTGTACTGCCATGGAAAAGAACATCGCAAAGTAGATATAGCCTTTTGATACGTGAACTTGAACACTTTCAAGTAGTAAAGTGAAACCAACTAGAATCAAAAACGATAAGGCTAAGATTTTTACGGAGGGGTAGCGCTCAACAAAGTCGCCAATGGGTTTGGCCGCAAGCATCATAATGAGTACAGCGATGACTACCGCTGCCATCATGATAAATAAGTGGTCTGATAGCCCCACTGCGGTGATCACGGAATCTAGACTGAAGATAATGTCTAATAAAGCAATTTGCACGATAGCGCCCCAAAATGAGCTCACTTTTTTATTTGCTAGATTATTTTCACTTTCCCCTTCAATCGTATCAAAAATTTCTTGGCTTGCTTTCCAAATAAGGAAGATCCCACCTGCGCATAATATGAGATCGCGAGCGGATACAACATGGTCTGCGACAGTGAAAAGCGGCGTGGTAAGGCGTGATAACCAAGCAATCGAAGCCAATAACGCAAGGCGCATCACCATTGCCGCAATAAGGCCTGTCCGTCTGGCACTATTTTGCTGGTGGCTTGGAAGCTTGCTCACCACAATACTGAGGAAAATAATATTATCGATGCCTAGGACAATTTCTAATATGGTTAGTGTGGCGAGTGCCATCCAAGCATTGGGGTCCAGTATCCATTCAAACATCTTAGTACCTTCTAATTAACAAATTAAACAGTGATAATAATTTATCGTCTGCTTTGGTACAGGCGATGGTTAGCGACTAACTTAGATTAAAATGCCGCGCTAACAGGGGCGCGGTAAAATCTTTTTTGAGATAAAAACCACGAGGTAGCGTCATAATCGGTTGACCGAACTCACCAATCGCTTCAGTTAGTGCCTTATTGTTTGCGGCCTTAGGGCGGATCTGTAATACCTGCCCATGGCGTGCAGTGATACTTTCCACTTTGCCTAATACAATGAGGTCCATTAGCTCTTCCCAATCTTGTCTTAGTAACTGTTCTTCAAAGGGAGATGGGCTCCAGATTAACGGGTTTGCGACTCTGCGTTGTGAGAGTGGAATTTGCCTTTCCCCTTCGATAGGAAACCATAAAATGCGGGATAGTTTGCGGCGAACATGGCTATTTTCCCATGTTAAGCCACTATTCCCCGTTAATGGCGCTACAGAAACAAAGGTCGTTTCGAGTGGAGCACCATAACGGTCAATAGGAATGGTTTTTAATTCAATCCCAATATGAGCGAAATCTTGCTCTGCCTTGCTTCCCGCACTCGCACCTAAATAATATTCCAATAGCATACCAACCCAGCCTTTATCTCGTTTGAGGTCAGGAGGGATAGGGATAGCAGCATGTTGGGCGAGCTCACCAAGCGTATAGCCAGCAAGGGCTTGCGCTCGACCCATTAAGGTTGCTTCGTTATCAGGTGGCGGTGGCGCAATAAATGGCATCATGGTTTGAATATTAATGTATAAAAAGTAGCCAGTGAAAATACATAGAACTGAAGAAGTATAACACTTTTTCTTTGATGTTTTTAACTATTTGATATATAGGGATATAATGTTATTTATTCATCCAGGTCATAAATTATAACAGAGGTTATTCAAGTTCATCCCAAGATAATCACAGGATCATGCACTAGGTTATCCACAGGATTTCTGGATAACTGTGAAAAATAGAGATTACTGTGTGTATTTACAGCCTTGACTAAACGGTTTTTATGACGAATATCACAAAATATGAGTAAGTTGAGCACATATCTTGTGGATAAATACAACGTTGTTTGATCTTTGCTCAGTTAAAGTCTTAAGTATTTTAGCTAGAAAAATAGCCAGTGGATAAAACGCTTTTTTGTTATTTACTTCTTTGATTTATCAATGATTATTTGACTATTCTTTTTTTTGATAAAAAAGTGGCTTGGGGATATACCCTGATTACCATGAGGTTGTTCACATGGATATCCACAGAAAAAGTGAATAACATCCTTATTATTCATTTTATCTGTTTATAACTATCATTATTTTGCTAGGTTATCCTCAGAGGGTTTAAACCATGCAGATTTAAAATCAAACCAGCCAAAGGTATTCATCCGTACGCCGCGCATGGTTTTTTGGCCTTGTAGTTCAAGCCAATGATGGAAAATAGGGTGGAAAATTTGCGAGTCAATTAAGCTTTCACACCAGGCTTCTACATCTAATTGGTTATTACGCCATAGATTAAGTTCATCGCGGAGAGTGTTATTAAGGCATTCGCGCAGTAATGGCATTTCGTACAAGGTAGCAAAGATAGAAAATTCAAGAGGTTTAAAAAAGTTAGCTGTTGCTAACCAAATATCACTTTGCCCATTGCCATTAAACCAATCATCATAATCAATGATATTAATTTTGAGCTCCACGCCTTGTGTCTGTAACACGCGTTTCATAATTTGGCTAATCGCATAGAACTCATGGTGGTTGCGATAAAAAGTAACAGTCAGCTCAGTCAAATCTTCAGGCTTAGGGAACAAGGTTAGCATTTTACTATGATGCCAATGGAGTAATAAGCCATAAGCTGGCGCCCAATGGCGCTGATAAAACGGTTCACAATGGGCAAGTAGGTTGACAGGTGTTAAAAAGCTACATAACCATTTACGGACATCTTCACGCTGAGCAACCGGTGAGCGCTGATCCATTAAGAGGAAATAGCAGCCTTCTTCCATGCGGCTTTCAAGTGAATCATTATGGTGCTTGTCACCATCCATTTTTAATGTCGTGCAAACCATTTGTTCTGAAAGTTCAGGGACCACCCAAATGGTCACTTCATCTAGCAGTGCACGATAGCCAAAATAGCGGTCGAAAGCCGTGATAGTCAGCTTTTGTGGCAAGTTTTTTTCTACTTGATAGGGGCCAGTGCCGATAGGGCAACGGCTAAAGTTTTCGAGGCTCTCCCACTCTTTCGGTAAAATAGCCGCATGATGACTGCCTAATAACCAAGGTAGCTGTTTATCAGGCTCACTTAACGTGATATCAATGACATAAGGTTGCGGTGAGCTGACGGATTGTATATGTGAAAATAGCGGCCAACAGGTTTTTAAGCGTAAAAGGGAATAGATAATATCGTCGGCAGCCATTTCTCTCCCATGGTGGAAATAAATAGCAGGGCGTAAATAGAAACGCCATTGGGTATCACTTATGGGTTGCCAATGGTGGGCAAGGCCATCTTCCACTTCCCCTTTTTCCTCATTTATATGGGTAAGACCATTAAATATTTGGCTCATCAAGTGAATTTCTGAGCGGCGCATGGGGGCGCCAGGAAGAAGTGTCGGGAAATCTCGATAATAAATAATCCGTAATAAATTCTTACCTTGTCGATAGCTGCGTTCCAGTTCAGACAATACCATTTGGCGAATGGTTTCCTTATCACCCACTAGGGCGACAAGCTTTTCAATACTTTCTTCTTTGAGTAGTTGTTCAGCCTGTGCCTGTTGTAGCTCTAAGCCATTAACATGAAAAATAAGGGCCGAGCGTTTTCCTCGACCAGACTCAGCCTGCCAACTGAGCCAACCTTGTGACTGCATATTATTAAGCAGCGTCCGAACATGACGGCGAGAGCAAAACAGCGTATCAGCGATATCTTGCAGAGTTGTTTCACTGTCTTGGCCCTGAAAGTGTTGCCAGAGACGAATGAACTGGGTTTGTAATCGCGAATTAGACATAAAAGAGGAACTCCGGCAAAAAATACATCAATTTTAATTTCCTAAAATCTCACGATAATAGAAGGCAGTAAGTAGCTCGTTTGGTTTGCATGTTGCAGGCCGACTCCCCCATTTAGAGTAATGGTGTTTATCACCGAGCCGGTTTTTACCGGCTTTTTTTTATTTTTTCGTCATATTTCGCACTGTCGCGTTGTTGGTTTCGTTCAGCTACTTGGGTCACATACTTATGTATGCTCCCCAAGATATCTTCTCTCACCGCCTAGCTACAGTGCGAACTATTTAGAAAAAATCGTTCAGTTAAAGGCAAAAATCTTATTTTGTTATTAATTATACAGGAAGAATTTAATGAGGAAGTAGTTTGAGGTCGTAAATTTGTTAATAAGGATTAATTCCGCATTTTTGGTGCGAAGTAGGCGGTTTAGTTGGATAATTAGAGCTAAAAGAGGAACTACGCCCACCAAAGTAGGCGTAGAAAAGGATTTACTGCATAAAGGATGGAATCTTACTTTCAAAATCGGTGATCTGGTCGACATGCTGCAACGTCAAACCAATACTATCCAAGCCATTCATCATGCAGTGGCGGCGGAAGCTATCAATTTCAAAATGATAGGTTTTATCACCAGCAGTCACGGTTTGAGCTTCTAAGTCTACCGTAAACTGGCAACCTTCATGGCTATTAACATAGTTAAACAGCTCATCCACTTCAGTTTCACTTAATTTGATTGGTAATAATTGGTTGTTGAACGAGTTACCATAAAAAATATCAGCAAAACTTGGGGCGATAACCACTTGAATACCAAAGTCAGTTAATGCCCAAGGTGCGTGCTCACGGGATGAACCGCAACCAAAGTTTTCGCGAGCTAATAAAATACTGGCCCCTTTAAAAACTGGCTTATTTAAGACGAAATCAGGGTTAGGTTGTTGCCCGTTCTCATCTAAAAAGCGCCAGTCATTAAACAAGTGTTGCCCAAAACCTGTGCGAGTCACTTTTTGCAAAAACTGTTTAGGGATAATGGCATCAGTATCCACATTGGCTGCATCTAAAGGAGCGACAATCCCGACGTGTGTAATAAACTTTTCCATCATTTTCTCCTTAGATTTGAATATCACGTACATCAGCAAAATGGCCATTAATCGCTGCAGCAGCTGCCATTGCTGGGCTAACCAAGTGAGTACGACCTGCGCGACCTTGGCGGCCTTCAAAGTTACGGTTACTGGTTGATGCACAGCGTTCGCCAGGGTTTAAGCGGTCATTATTCATCGCTAAACACATAGAGCAACCCGGTAAACGCCATTCAAAACCCGCTTCAATGAAAATTTTATCTAAACCTTCTTGCTCAGCTTGGGCCTTAACAGGGCCAGATCCCGGAACAACAATAGCTTGTACGCCATTAGCCACTTTTTTACCTTTTGCAATTGCAGCAGCGGCACGTAAATCTTCAATACGTGAATTCGTACATGAACCAATAAATACTTTGTCAATTTTGACATCAGATAATTTAATGCCAGACTCTAACCCCATGTAAGCTAATGCTTTTTCAGCGGAAGCTCGTTCAACAGGGTCTGCAAATGACTCAGGAGCAGGGATCGGCTGGTTGATGGCAATCACCTGCCCAGGGTTGGTTCCCCAAGTGACTTGTGGCGCGATGCTACTTGCTTGAATAGTGATGACTTTATCAAATTGTGCATCATCATCCGTTTTTAATGTTTTCCAATAAGCAACCGCATCGTCCCATTGTTGGCCTTTAGGTGCAAATTGGCGACCTTTCATATAGGCAAAAGTGGTTTCATCCGGTGCGATAATTCCCGCTTTCGCGCCTAATTCAATTGCCATATTGCATACCGTCATGCGGCCTTCCATGCTTAAGTTTTCGATAGCTTCACCACAAAACTCAACAATATAGCCAGTACCGCCTGCGCTGCCCGTTGTACCGATAATCGCTAAAACGATATCTTTTGCGGTAATACCTGCTGGAGCTTTGCCTACGACTTCAATTTTCATTGTTTTAGCGCGTGCTTGTTTCAGCGTTTGAGTCGCCATCACGTGCTCAACCTCAGATGTTCCGATACCAAAGGCTAATGAGCCAAATGCACCGTGTGTTGCGGTGTGGGAGTCTCCACATACAATGGTCATACCGGGTAAAGTAATACCTTGCTCAGGCCCCATCACATGGACAATACCTTGGTATGGGTGATTCAAATCATATAAAGTTACGCCAAACTCTTTACAGTTTTTCATCAACTCTTGCATTTGAATACGAGCCATATCGCCACACGCATTAATATCTTTGGTTTGCGTTGATACGTTGTGATCCATTGTGGCAAATGTTTTATTTGGTTGATGTAAAGGACGTTTCTTAGTTCTCAAACCATCAAACGCTTGAGGTGATGTCACTTCATGTACCAAATGGCGATCGATATAAATCAAAGGGATTTCATTTTCGACCTCACGGACAACGTGGGCATCATACAATTTTTGATATAAAGTCTTGGCCATGTTAAACCCCTTCTGCAATATAACGAGCAATAATATCGCCCATTTCACTGGTACTTATTGACTGACCTGCACCTGCTAAGTCTGATGTTCTATAACCTTCTTCTAAGGCTTTATTGACCGCACGTTCGATTGCATCTGCTGCATCGGCTTGGTCTAAGCTAAATCTTAACAACATGGAGGCAGATAAAATTTGTGCAATTGGGTTGGCAATATTTTTTCCAGCAATATCTGGTGCAGAGCCTCCCGCAGGTTCATACAAACCAAATCCAGCTTCATTTAAGCTCGCAGAAGGTAACATGCCCATGGAACCGGTGATCATTGCACATTCATCAGAAATGATATCGCCGAACAAGTTAGAACATAACACCACATCAAACTGTGATGGGGATTTGATCATTTGCATGGCTGCGTTATCGATATACATATGGCTGACTTCAACATCTGGATATTCTTTTGCGATTTGATTGACCACTTCACGCCATAAGACCGAGCTTTGTAACACGTTTGCTTTGTCGATTGATGTGACTTTGTTATTACGTTTGCGGGCTGATTCAAAAGCAATACGTGCGATACGCTCGATTTCATAGCGGTGATAAACTTCAGTATCAAATGCGTATTCTTCTTGGCCTTCACCTTTGCGGCCTTTTGGTTGACCGAAGTAAATCCCACCTGTTAATTCACGCACACAAAGAATATCAAAGCCTTGAGCTGCGATGTCTGCACGTAATGGGCAAAATGCTTCTAATGCTTGATATAAGCGAGCAGGGCGTAAATTACTGAATAATTTAAAATGCTTGCGTAAAGGCAATAATGCACCACGTTCAGGCTGGCTATCAGGTGGCAAGTGTTCCCATTTCGGCCCACCGACAGAACCAAATAAGACAGCGTCAGCTTCCTCACAACCTTTTACTGTGGCCTGTGGTAATGGCTCACCGTGCTTGTCGATTGCCGCACCGCCAACATCATATTCAGTGGTGTTGATTGTTATTGCAAAACGTTTGCTGATAGCAGCTAAAACCTTGTGAGCTTGCGCCATCACTTCTGGACCGATGCCATCTCCCGGTAATACGGCAATTTTATAACTAGACATTGTTAAACAGCTTCCTTCGTGTTTGATTGTGATTCTTGATTTATTTTTTGTTTTTCTTTTTCAACTTGCTCTGAGCGCCAAATGCTATTCAACACATGCACCATGGCTTTTGCTGAAGATTCAACGATATCTGTCGCTAACCCCATCCCGTGGAACTTACGGTTATGGCATTCAACCACGATATCTACTTGGCCTAATGCATTTTCGCCGTGGCCTTTAGCTGACAACTGATAAGAGACTAACTTCATAGGGAATTGTGTAATGTTGCTGATAGCTTGGTAAATCGCATCAACGGGGCCATTACCGGTTGCAGCTTCAGATTTCACTTCATCACCACACTGCATTTTGACTGTTGCTGTCGCAACAATACTAGAGCCTGATTGCGTACTGAAATAGTCCATTACGAAGTGGTCAGTTTCATCTTGTTGTTTAGTAAAGAAAGCCAAGGCTTCTAAGTCATAGTCAAACACTTGACCTTTTTTATCGGCTAAATTCAAAAATGCAGTATATAATTCATCCAATTTGAAGTCTTTACCTTCGTGATACCCCATTTCCTCCATACGGTGCTTAACAGCGGCACGGCCTGAGCGTGAGGTTAAATTCAGTTGTTGTTCTTTTAAGCCAATGGACTCAGGCGTCATGATTTCATAGGTTTCGCGGTTTTTCAGTACGCCATCTTGGTGAATTCCTGATGAGTGAGCAAATGCGTTGCTGCCGACAACCGCTTTATTCGCTGGGATTGGTGTATTACATAATTGGCTAACTAATTGGCTGGTCCGGTAAATTTCTTTGTGATTAATATTGGTATGTACATTTAACATTTGCTCGCGCAATTTAATTGCCATAATCACTTCTTCTAATGCCGTGTTGCCAGCGCGTTCACCTAAGCCATTAATTGTCCCTTCTACTTGGCGGGCACCGGCTTGCACGGCACTGATTGAGTTAGCAACCGACATCCCTAAATCATCATGGCAATGAACAGAAATAACGGCTTTATCGATATTTGGCACACGGTTATACAAATCAGTGATAATTCCACCAAATTGGTAAGGCGTTGTATAACCTACAGTATCTGGGATATTAATGGTGGTGGCTCCCGCATTTATAGCCGTTTCTACAATGCGGCACAAATTGTCAGGGTCAGTACGGCCGGCGTCTTCACAGGAGAATTCAACGTCGTCGGTATAGCGTCTAGCGCGCTTGATGGAATTGATTGCCATATCCATTACGCCATCAAAGGATTTATTTAATTTTTTCTCCATATGCAAGTTGGAGGTGGCTAAGAAAATATGAATACGAAAGGCTTCAGCGACCTTTAATGACTCGGCTGCAACATCAATATCATTTTCAATACAACGTGCTAATGCACAAATTCGGCTATTTTTGATTTCTCTGGCAATGGTTTGAACGGACTCGAAGTCACCTGGTGAAGAGACTGGGAAACCGGCTTCAATGATATCAACGCCTAAACGTTCTAACGCAAAGGCGATTTGTAATTTTTCTTTGACTGATAAACTAGCCTGTAATGCCTGCTCACCGTCGCGTAAGGTGGTATCAAAGATAATGACTTGGTTGCTCATATTGTGTTCCTCATATCGAATTTTGTTTTTACTGAGTGTTATGTTCTTCCAAAGCCGCAGGCATAAAAAAACCCGCGGTTGCGCGGGTTCTTAATGTTTGTGGACAGTTTGTTTCTATTTTTCGTCCATAAGCATACCGCGCAAATTTAATGCGAGTAGTAGTAGGCTTAGTAGGCGAATAGAAAATGTCATTGCAACCGTCTCTCTTGAGTATCTTAATTAAACTGTATTTATTGATACGTTATCTTAAAGTTAATGTCAATCATAGATTTTTAGCATATTTTTACTAATCATGAATTATGGCTTTTAGTTGGTGGTTGTTGCTATTTTTTTGGTGTAACTCTTCTGTTTTGTCTGGATTTTTATGTAATTATAAGGGTAAAATTCTTTAATCAGGCATTGTCTAAGTATTGGTTTGGTTTAATGTGTTGAATTTTATAATGTTTTTCTATTTTCCTATGAGTTAAAGTTCAACGCAAGGAATGAATCACCTACACCAATGCTTTTTAATTAAGTTAATTATCTAATAAATGAGTATTTAAAAAATAATCTGATAATGAGGATATTTATTGATTCTAAATACGATTTATTATGATTTCTTGCAAAAATTGCTTTATTATTTTTACGGTGAGTGATTGCAAGTCTAATTAGTAGTTATCACTCATTATTTTGATGAATATTTACGTTTTATGATGATATTTATACTGCAAGTTTAATTAATAGGTTAAGTAATATAAACGTCGTTTTAATAAATGCAGGGAAAGCGAAATAGCTTATTATCTATAAGTTGTTTTAAGAATAATATTTAATGAATTTATATATTCGTCGGTTTCTTTAGATGAATGACTCTTTTCGTTAATGAAAAATGATAAATATATTAGTGGAGTAAAAAATGACTGATTTTGATACAATTTCAACAGCTAAAAAAGATAGTAGCGATATTCATTTACGTAATGTTGATCTTAACCTATTAACGGTTTTTGACGTGGTTATGCAGATGCAAAACGTGACAAAAGCTGCGCAAGTTCTAGGGATGTCTCAGCCTGCAGTAAGTAATGCAGTTTCACGTTTAAAATCAATGTTTAATGACGAGTTATTTGTGCGGTATGGGCGTGGTATTCAGCCGACATCGCGTGCTAAACAATTATTTGGGCCTATTAGGCAAGCATTACAATTAGTTCATAATGAATTACCTAGCGCAGGTTTTAACCCACAAAATAGTGATCGGGTATTTAATTTATCTATCTGTTCACCGTTAGATATTCGCCTAGCTGCTATTATTGTCGAAAAATTTAAGGTAGTTTCGCCTAATATTAATATAATCATTCATTCTTTTATGGGTGATAAAATTGCTCATCAATTAAAATACCAAGAAATGGATTTCTTCCTTGGCTATAATCAATTAGAAAAGACGGAATTTCAACATCAGGTTTTATTTGATGACGAATTGGTATTAGTGGTGGCAAATCATCATCCACGTATTGGTAATTCAATTTCTGAAACTGAACTAAATAATGAACGCCACGCTATTATGTCAATGGATAACATGGGGTCATTTAGTAAACCTTATTATAATAATACTGAGTTATCGCATACGGTTAGTTATCAAGGGACTGACTTAAATAGTGTATTGAGTATTGTTGCTCAAACTGATCTCGTGGCTATTGTGCCAAAATGGTTAGTTAATCATCACGTTGGGCAACTTAAATTACGTACGTTAACGTTACCTTGGCTTAAGGATACACTGCCTTGTTACTTAACTTGGCATGAATCAACGGTTAGGGATAAAGGCCATCAATGGATGAAGTCTCAATTCAATCAATTGATTGAGGAACTCTCTGAACAGCCTGTTGCGGCATAACACGCCTATTTAAAATATTAGAGGTTGTAGGCTATCTCGAACTGATGAGAAAGAAATAGCTCATTTTGTTAAGGGACAATAACAAATGAAATTGTCCCTTAAGGCCAACAACCTCTATATTTCTGCAAACGTGCTTATAACAAAATATACATGCCAACAAGCTGATTAACTCATTATCGTAGGTGCTATGGTGAGTTTTGTAGCAGACATAACATTTGCAAAAAATTTACATATAAATGCTTTTCACGCATCTCTTTAGTCGATACACTGCGAATATTCAGCTAACACTTGTAAGCTGAAATAATAAGAATGGTTAAGTGCTTGTGAATGTGCCGAGTAGCTTATATCGATAATGACTTATAGGGAATAAACTTTGATTACTGAAAATCTATATCCATACCACTTGGTTAATCGCTTACGTAGCAGGGTTACTGCACAAGAATCAGCGAACCGGATAGCTTTCAGTCAATGGGATAACGGGCAACGTAGCTCATTAACGTGGGGGGAGGTTGGCGATCGCACTTCAGCAATTTCTCGACACCTCTTAGCATTAAACGTTATCGCACAAGAAAATATTGGGTTATTTGCCCACAACAGTATGAATTGGTCATTAGTGGATTTTGCCGCGTTACAAATTAGGGCGGTCACGGTGCCACTTTATGCGACTAGCAGTGTCGAGCAAGCTGCGTATATTATTAACGACGCAAATATTAAAGTGTTATTTGTTGGGGAAGAGGCGCAATATCAAGTTGCATGCCAGTTACCCGCTCTTTGCCCTCAATTAACCACGATTGTTGTGATGAATGACAATGTTAAGTTGGCTGATATTTCAATCAACACCATGCATTTATCCACGTTTATGGCGCAATCACAAACCGCATACCAAGCAGAACTGGATGAACGCATCGCTGCGCATAATCTCAGTGATTTATTTACCATCATCTATACATCAGGTACTACCGGAGAACCCAAAGGCGTTATGTTGGATTACTACAACATGGCTGCGCAGCTGTATCTCCATGACGAACGATTACAACTCACCGCTGATGATGTTTCTTTAAGTTTTTTACCACTTTCACATGTTTTTGAACGTGCGTGGAGCTTTTACGTTATGCACGTTGGAGCACTAAACGTTTATTTAACGGATACCAATCAGGTTCGGGAAGCATTAGCTGAGGTAAAACCGACAGTAATGTGTGCGGTTCCACGTTTTTATGAAAAAGTTTATTCAGCAATACACAGTAAAGTGGCAAAAGCACCTTTAGTACGTAGGGCACTATTTCGCTGTGCATTATCCCTTGGCAGAAGCCGAGTGAAAGCCTTAGCAAAAGGCCGCAAACCCTCTTTTATTAACCGCGCTATTTTCCCGATGGTCGACAAACTGGTCCTCAATAAAATTCGTGAAGGGTTAGGGGGGCGAATTCGGTTCATGCCAGCTGCAGGTGCCCGTCTTGATGACGATGTGATTGCATTTTTCCTTTCTGCAGGGGTAAACATTAAATACGGCTATGGTATGTCAGAAACCTGTGCCACGGTATCTTGCTGGGAAGAAGGGAAATACCCATTAGGCTCGATTGGTACACCACTATCTTCTGTTTCAGTGCGTATTGGTAAAGACGATGAAATACAAGTAAAAGGGCCGGTGGTTATGAAAGGCTATTACAACCGCCCGATTGAAACCTTAGATACATTTACAGCGGATGGCTGGTTAAAAACAGGTGATGCAGGGAAAATTGACGAACAAGGTAATTTATATATTACAGATAGACTAAAAGATTTAATGAAAACGTCTAATGGAAAATATATTGCACCGCAGATGATTGAAGGCGTATTAGGGCAAGACAAGTTTATTGAACACATCGCAGTCATTGCCGATGCTCGTAAGTTTGTTTCAGCGCTTATTGTGCCTTGCTATGACAGCTTAGAAGAATATGCCCATTCAATAAACCTGAAATATCGAGATCGTTTAGAACTCTTAAAAGACTCGAATATTGTGGCATTATTCGAAAGTCGCTTAAAAGATTTACAAAAGAATATCGAAAATTTCCATCAAGTTAAGCGTTTTACATTGCTACCAACCACATTTTCAATGGAAAAAGGTGAATTAACGCCGACTTTAAAGCTACGTCGTAAAATCATTTCTGAGCGCTATCAATTAGAAATTGAATCGATGTACAAAGAATGATTTACCATTTAATTATCTGGCTTACCTGTATTATAGGTAAGTCAGGTCTTGTTTTTGTTCTGTTCTTATTTATTCATTCAAATAATAGCTCAATATTAAAAATTGTAACGGTTCCAACTAATTAAAGTTGCACTGTTTTTTCATTCATGCCAGTCATTTTTCCTTCTATTATTTTCATACGCAGTCAATTTATCTATCAAATTCCCATGTTCAAGATGATGTGAAAGTTTCGTGATCCTTGCACTGAAATGGTGTTTGCTTCGTTTCAGCCGGAGAGATATGTTAATAGTACGAATTTCACTATTTAAATGATAAAAATAAAGAGGTAGAGCATACCTCTTCACTTGCAAATAATGTCTGGGGGCAAACTCATGGAGATGTTGTCGGGAGCGGAAATGGTCGTCAAATCGTTGATTGACCAAGGAGTAAAGCACGTGTTTGGTTATCCAGGCGGTGCCGTATTGGATATTTATGATGCACTTCATACTGTTGGCGGGGTAGAACACATATTAGTGCGTCATGAACAGGCTGCGGTGCATATGGCTGATGGTTATGCACGTTCAACAGGAGATGTTGGGGTCGTGTTAGTGACATCGGGGCCAGGGGCAACGAATGCGATTACGGGTATTGCGACAGCTTATATGGATTCAGTACCGATGGTGGTGTTATCGGGGCAGGTTGCCAGTTCGCTAATTGGTAATGATGCGTTTCAAGAATGCGACATGGTTGGGATTTCAAGGCCAATAGTAAAGCACAGTTTTTTAATTAAAAGCGCAGAAGAAATTCCTGAAACCATCAAGAAAGCTTTTTATATTGCGGCAAGTGGGCGTCCTGGGCCTGTAGTTATTGATTTCCCTAAAGACACCGTTAACCCTGCCTTGAAGTTTGCTTATCGTTATCCAGAAAATGTTTCTTTGCGTTCTTATAACCCAACGCTGCAAGGCCACAAAGGTCAAATCAAAAAAGCGTTAACTAAATTGGTTTCGGCAAAAAAACCGGTTTTTTATATTGGCGGGGGAGCGATTAACGCGAATTGCTCTGCTGAACTTATTGAGTTGGCAGAAAAACTACAATTACCAGTAGTATCAACCTTAATGGGGTTAGGAGCTTTCCCAGAAACTCACAAGCAGTCTGTCGGGATGCTTGGAATGCATGGAACCTATGAAGCTAATAAGGTTATGCATAACTCAGATGTGATTTTTGCTGTTGGTGTTCGTTTTGATGATAGAACAACGAACAACTTAGAAAAATACTGCCCAAATGCGACTGTTATCCAAATTGATGTTGACCCAACGTCTATCTCAAAAACGGTTAATGCGGACATCCCAATCGTGGGTGATGCGAAACTTACATTAAAGCAAATGTTAGGTCAGTTAGACCAGGCTTCAGCAAAACAAGATAACCAAGCGCTCACTGCATGGTGGAAAGAAATTGAACAGTGGCGTAGTAAACAATGTTTACGTTACGAAACCAGCCCAACAAAAGTTAAGCCACAACAAGCTATTGAAATGATTTACCGTTTAACGAAAGGTGAAGCGTATGTGACATCTGACGTCGGGCAGCACCAAATGTTTGCCGCATTATATTATCCCTTTGATAAACCTCGTCATTGGATAAATTCTGGAGGTCTTGGCACGATGGGCTTTGGTTTACCTGCTGCATTAGGGGTGAAATTAGCGCATCCAAAATCGACAGTTGTTTGTGTGACCGGGGACGGCAGTATCCAAATGAACATTCAGGAGCTTTCAACAGCCCTGCAATATGGTTTACCGGTTTTAGTACTCAACTTAAACAATGGTTTCTTAGGCATGGTAAAACAATGGCAAGATATGATTTATCAAGGCCGCCATTCGCAATCCTACATGCAATCATTGCCTGATTTCATCAAGTTAGCGCAAGCTTATGGCCACGTTGGTATTTCGATAACAACACCTGATGAGCTGGAAGAAAAACTAAAACAAGCCCTTGTTGAAGTAAATGAAAATCAGCGATTAGTCTTCGTTGACGTAAATATTGATGAAACTGAGCACGTTTATCCAATGCAGATCCGTGGCGGCGCAATGGATGAAATGTGGTTGAGCAAAACAGAGAGGACCTGATCATGCGTCGTATTTTATCCGTTTTATTAGAAAATGAATCAGGTGCTTTGTCCCGTGTCATAGGTCTGTTCTCTCAGCGTGGTTATAATATTGAAAGTTTGACCGTGGCGCCAACGGACGATCCAACATTGTCACGTATGACTATCCAAACTAAAGGGGATGCAAAAGTTCTTGAGCAAATTGAGAAACAATTGCATAAATTGGTTGATGTGCTGCGTGTCAGTGAGCTGACGGCGTCAGCACATATTGAACGTGAAATCATGTTAGTGAAGCTACAGGCCTCTGGATATGGGCGTGATGAAGTGAAGCGCTGTGCGGATATTTTCCGTGGACAAATTGTTGATGTAACCCCAACGCTTTATACCGTTCAGCTAGCGGGAACAAGCGAAAAACTGGATGCCTTTATCGAATCAGTGCGTGGTGTTGCTGAAATTGTTGAAGTTGTACGCTCAGGGATCGTCGGAGTTTCACGCGGTGATAAAATTATGCGATGAAAAATTTATCTTCCGAAGGTAGAATAATCGCGTTTAAGGCCCCGAATGATTCGGGGCTATTCCCAAAATTGTAAAGAGGTTAACGTGAAACTGGATGAGATAGCCCGTCTAGCGGGTGTTTCCCGCACAACGGCTAGTTATGTGATCAACGGCAAGGCCAAGCAGTATCGAGTCAGCGATAAAACTGTAGAAAAAGTGATGGCAGTCGTCAGAGAGCACAATTACCATCCAAATGCAGTTGCTGCGGGGCTACGAGCAGGGCGTACCCGTTCTATAGGGTTAGTGATCCCAGACTTGGAAAATACCAGCTATACCCGTATAGCAAATTACCTTGAAAGGCAGGCGCGTCAACGTGGTTATCAACTACTAATAGCATGCTCAGAAGACCAACCTGACAATGAAATTCGTTGTGTTGAGCACCTTTTGCAACGACAAGTTGACGCCATTATTGTTTCGACAGCTTTACCGCCGGAACACCCGTTTTATCAGCGTTGGGCGAACCGTTCTTTACCGATTATCGCACTTGATAGAGCCCTTGAAAAAGAGCATTTTATTAGTGTCGTTGGTGATGACCAAGAAGATGCTTTCATGATTTCAGCAGAATTACGTAAGTTTAATGCTGAATCCGTATTGTATTTGGGGGCGTTACCTGAGCTGTCTGTCAGCTATTTACGCGAGCAAGGTTTCCGTAAAGCATGGCATGAAGACCCGCGCAAGATTGATTATCTGTATGCAAATAGCTATGAACGCGATTCAGCAGCAGAGGTTTTTGCACATTGGCTTGATAGCGGTAACGAGATGCCTGACGCGTTATTTACAACATCATTTTCCTTACTACAAGGTGTATTAGATGTTGCGTTGAAACGTAGTGGTCGTTTACCTGAGCACATGGTCATTGCCACATTTGGTGATAATGAGTTATTAGATTTTCTCGAGTGCCCAGTGCTTTCCCTTGCACAACGCCATAGGGATATCGCTGAACGTATTTTAGAATTAGTACTTGCCAGCCTTGATGAAAAGCAAAAACCAGAACCTGGTATTACTCGTATTCGCCGTGATTTATGCCGTCGTGGAAGTTTAGGTCGTAAGCAGTAGTAAATAAGCAGTAGTAAAATAGACTTAACTTTAATCGAACAGTGAATATTTACACGATAATGAGTGATGTTGGTCACAATAATGAGTAATATAACGGCCCCTATCTTGTAGGGGCTTTTTTTTTATAAGCTAAAAGTAGGTAAATATTTAACTTTAGGATTTATCTTAAGATATTTATTGCTGATTTTAAAATGAAAGCTAAATCGGATGATTAAATTAATATAAATTTATTGTAGATGTATTACTGATTTGTGCGATAAATATTTAAAATTAAATACTGTTTATTAAAACAGTTATTTATTATGTTGATATTTAATGGTTTTATTTTTTTTTTCGGGGTGTTTTTACCATTGTTAGATATTAATGATTATTTGGGGACTCAATAAAAGTAAATAACCGGTACAAGATATACTGATTAAAAATGAGACTTAAGTTGAATTTATAATGATTTGTATGATTTTGCAGCAATCTAGAGTGATCTCGCTTATTTAAGTTGCACTTTATAAAATATATTAATTATATCAACTTGTTATTTCGCATTTTCTTTCCAAGTCATATTTTACCTACCCTTATTTTTTCTGAATTGTTCTGTAAATAAAGCTAAAGCTGAGTGCGACTGGCTTGACAACGTTTTCATACCATTCGTAAACTTTATATGTGGTGAATTGTGGGGTAAAGTGGGTGGCTTGGAAATAAAAGGGGTTTAATCGGGTATGTTTCGTGGGGCAACACTGGTTAATCTCGACAGCAAAGGGCGTCTAACCGTGCCGACTCGTTATCGAGGAATGCTGAACGAGGAATCGAAAGGGCAAATGGTTTGTACCATTGACCTTCACCAGCCATGTCTGCTGCTTTATACCTTACCTGAGTGGGAGATTATCGAAGAAAAGCTTTCTCGGTTATCGACGATGAACCCTGCTGAACGACGCGTGCAACGGCTGTTATTGGGCCATGCAAGTGAATGCCAAATGGACAACGCGGGGCGTCTTTTGTTAGCCAGTACATTGCGTCAACACGCAGGGCTAACCAAAGAGGTCATGTTGGTTGGCCAGATTAATAAATTTGAACTTTGGGATGAACAAACTTGGTATCAGCAAGTGGAAGATGATATTGCCGCTGAGCGCCTTACCAATGAACCACTTTCAGCCCGCTTACAGGATTTGTCACTTTAATAATGACGCAACAGCAATTTAAACACGTAACAGTATTACTGGATGAAGCCGTTAATGGCTTAAACATTAAACCTAACGGTATCTACATTGATGGCACATTTGGTCGTGGTGGTCATTCAAGGTTGATATTAAGTCAGCTTGGCGAAAATGGTCGTTTAATCGCCATAGACCGTGATCCAGAGGCAATAAAAGCGGCTCAAACTATTGATGACCCTCGTTTTATGATTAAACATGGCCCATTTTCTGCGATTGCAGAGTATGTCGAAGAAGAAGGGTTAGTCGGGCAAATTGATGGCGTATTGCTGGATTTAGGCGTTTCTTCACCCCAGTTAGATGACCCTGAACGCGGTTTTTCCTTTATGCGTGACGGGCCGTTAGATATGAGGATGGACCCAACCAAAGGGCAATCTGCACAGCAATGGTTGATGGACGCAGAAGCGGATGACATAGCTTGGGTTTTAAAAACTTTTGGTGAAGAGCGTTTTGCTAAACGAATTGCGAGAGCGATTGTTGAGCGTAACCATAACCCGGAAGAAGAACCGTTAACACGCACACGGCATCTTGCTGAATTAATTGCAAAAGTTAGCCCAATGAAAGACCGACATAAGCACCCAGCAACGCGTAGCTTCCAAGCCATTCGAATTTATATCAACAGTGAATTGGAAGAAATAGAAAAAGCGTTAGAAGGCGCAATGAACGTTTTAGCACCACAAGGGCGTTTATCAGTTATCAGTTTCCATTCGTTGGAAGACAGGTTAGTAAAACGGTTTATTCGCAAAAATAGTAAAGGTCCATCGGTGCCAGCAGGTATTCCTCTTACTGAAGCGCAGATTAAAGAGTTAGGTGCAGCGCAGTTACGTGACCTAGGTAAGATGAAACCTTCGGAAAACGAAATTGATGAAAATCCACGCGCACGTAGTTCCGTGTTGCGGTTTGCTGAGAAGGCGGCGGAATAATGGTTCCAGAAAGGCACAGCCTAGCTCGCGTCATTGGGCGTGATTTATTTCGTTATGGCATCGTTCCTTTGATTTTATTAGTGGCAATTATTATCAGTGCTGTTTTTGTGGTAACAACGGCACATGAAACGCGTTTACTAACGGCCGCAAAAGATAAGTTGTATGAAGAAAAAGACTTGTTAGATATCGAATGGCGTAATTTGATCCTTGAAGAAAACGCCCTTGCGAGCCATAGCCGAATAGAACGTTTATCGGTTGAAAAATTACAGATGGTGCAAGTTGAACCATCACAAGAAAAAATTATTGTTTCTAAGCAATAAAAAGGTTCCTAATGAAAGCACCAAAAACAGCGAAAAATAAGAAACAAGAAGAAAGTACCAGCTTTGTCCGCTGGCGCTTTATTTTGCTGTGCGGATGCATTGTCTTAGCGTTAGCAGGGTTGCTAACGCGGGTGGCTTATCTGCAAATTATTGCGCCAGAGAAACTGGTGAAAGAAGGCGATATGCGCTCTTTACGAGTGCAAGAAGTTGCGACATCACGAGGTATGATTAGCGACCGAGAAGGGCGGCAACTTGCCGTGAGTGTGCCAGTCAATGCGATCTGGGCAGACCCCAAAGAGGTATTTGAAAAAGGGGGAATAAGCAATGACGAGCACTGGAAAGCACTGGCAGACGCACTTGAAATTCCATTAGAACAAATTACGAGCAAAATATCGGCCAATCCAAGAGGCCGTTTTGTGTATTTAGCGCGCCAAGTTAACCCATCTATTGGTGATTACGTTAAAAAATTAAAAATACCGGGTATTTACTTACGCAAAGAATCTCGTCGTTATTACCCATCAGGCCCAGTTACCGCTCACTTACTGGGGGTAACAAACATTGATGGTGAAGGGATTGAAGGCGTCGAAAAAAGCTTTGACCGTTGGTTAAAAGGTGCGCCGGGTGAACGTACAGTCCGTAAAGACCGTAATGGGCGAGTGATTGAAACCATTTCGTCTATTGACAGCCAAGCTGCGCATAATCTGACATTAAGTATTGATGAACGTATTCAATCCATTGTTTACCGTGAATTAACACGTGGCGTGCAGGAAAATAAAGCGGAATCGGGTGTGGCAATTTTAGTTGATGTTCATACCGGTGAAATTTTAGCAATGGCGAATAGCCCATCCTATAACCCAAATAACTTAACGGGTACATCAATGGATGCGATGCGTAACCGCGCCATTACGGATATTTTTGAGCCGGGCTCAACAGTAAAACCTATGGTGGTAATGAGTGCGCTACATAACAAAATTATTAAAGAAAACTCAGTAATTAATACTTATCCGTATCGTATTAGTGGTCATGAGATCAAGGACGTAGCACGATACGCTGAGCTAACTATTACTGGGATTTTACAGAAGTCGAGTAACGTAGGTGTTTCAAAACTTGCGTTAGCGATGCCTGCCACTGAGCTGGTGGATGTGTATAGCCGCTTTGGGTTTGGCAAGCCGACTAATCTGGGGTTAGTCGGGGAAAGTAGTGGCATCTTTCCAAGTAAAAAAACACGGTGGTCTGATTTAGAAAGGGCCACCTTTTCTTTTGGCTACGGGCAAATGGTAACACCGTTACAGTTAGCGCGAGCCTATGCAACGATAGGGAGTTTCGGTATTTACCGGCCTCTATCAATCACTAAAGTTGACCCTCCCGTGCCAGGGACGCGTGTTTTTCCTGAGCCAATTATGCGTACTGTGGTGCATATGATGGAGAGTGTAGCTCTACCCGGCGGCGGGGGAGCTCGAGCAGCCATTAAAGGCTATCGCATTGCCATTAAAACCGGTACAGCAAAAAAAGTGGGCCCTGAAGGGCGCTATGTTAATAAATATTTAGCTTATGCCGCAGGTGTTGCGCCTGCGAGTAATCCACGCTATGCGTTAGTTGTGCTTATCAATGAGCCAAGTGCAGGTAAATACTATGGTGGTGCGGTTTCTGCCCCCGTATTTGGCTCAATCATGGGTGGGGTCTTGCGGTTGATGAACGTTGAACCCGACGCATTGCAACCAAACGAACAAAATGAAATCGTAAATAGTCAAAAAGAGGTTAAAAGTGGCAGATCGTAATCTTTGTGATCTACTCTCACCCTTTGGTGTGAGCACAACTCCAATCTCACTGCGTGAGATGACGCTAGACAGTCGAAAGGCTGCCGCGGGCGATCTGTTTATTGCAATAAAAGGTCATCAATCGGATGGGCGACACTATATTCCTCAAGCGATTGCTCAAGGGGTTTCCGCTGTAATAGCAGAGGCGGAAGGTGAAGCCGTTGAAGGCGAAATTCGTTTCGTTCATGGCGTACCTGTTATTTATTTGAATGACCTGAATAACCGTTTATCTGCACTGGCTGGTGAGTTTTACCACCAACCTTCTGCAAAAATGAAACTCGTTGGTGTGACGGGGACTAACGGTAAAACCACCACCACACAATTAATTGCTCAATGGGCTCAAGGGCTAGGGGAAACTAGTGCAGTAATGGGAACCGTGGGTAATGGCCTATTAGGCCATGTGTCACCAAGCGAAAATACCACGGGCTCTGCGGTAGATATTCAACTTGAATTGACCCAGTTATTGAACCAAAAAGCAACATTAACAGCGATGGAAGTTTCTTCCCATGGATTAGTACAAGGCCGTGTCGCAGACTTACAGTTTGATGCCGCTGTGTTCACTAATTTAAGCCGTGATCACCTTGATTATCACGGCGATATGGAAAGCTATGAAGCCGCGAAATGGTTATTGTTTTCCACACATAATACAAAATCGCAAATTATCAATGCGGATGATGCGATTGGTTTGAAATGGCTGCAGCGTATACCACAAGCGTGCGCGGTGACCATGGAAAACAAAATTCCTCAAGATTGGCAAGGCCCATGGTTAAAAGCAACGGAAGTTGAATACCACGACAAAGGCGCCACTATCCATTTTGAATCCTCGTGGGGAAATGGTGACTTTGAAAGCCCATTGATGGGAGCATTTAATGTCAGCAACTTATTAGTGGCAATGGCAACTTTGCTGATGATGGATTATCCGTTAAACAAACTGCTGGCTGCTACATCTTCATTGTCACCAGTTTGCGGCCGTATGGAAGTGTTTAGTGCACCGAATAAACCGACAGTTGTTGTTGATTATGCGCATACTCCTGATGCCTTAGAAAAAGCCTTAGCGGCAGCACGCTTACATTGCAAAGGGCAATTATGGTGTGTATTTGGTTGCGGTGGTGACCGTGACAAAGGTAAGCGCCCTCTGATGGGAGCCGCAGCAGAAGAATATGCAGATAAAATCGTGATCACAGATGACAACCCGCGCAGCGAAGACCCTATCGACATTATTAATGACATCATGGCTGGACTATTAGATTCCAGCCGTGCCTTGGCCATTCCAGGTCGTCCAGAAGCAGTGACAAACACCATTTTGCAGGCATCTCCTGATGATGTGATTGTGATTGCAGGCAAAGGTCATGAAGATTATCAAATTATTGGTCAGCGCAAGCTAGATTACTCCGACCGTTTAACGGTGGCACGTTTGTTGGGGGTAATCGCATGATCTCTTTAACACTCGCTCAGCTGGCACAGATTACCCAAGGGCAGATTGAGTCTGCTCCAGATACCAATGTTTTGATTAGCTCTGTTAGTACCGATAGCCGCAAAATTGCTGAAAATTGCCTATTTATTGCCTTAAAAGGTGAACGCTTCGACGCCCATGATTTCGCACAACAAGTGGTGGTTACGGGAGCTAAAGCGTTACTTGTTGAGCGCAAGCTGAATGTAGATTGCCCACAAGTTATCGTGAAAGACTCGCGTATTGCGATGGGCCAATTGGCTGCATGGGTTCGTCAGCAGAGCAGAGCTCGAATCGTTGGCTTGACGGGGTCTTCGGGCAAAACATCTGTTAAAGAAATGACAGCATCTATTTTATCTGAGCGCGGTAAAACCTTATATACCGCCGGTAATTTAAACAACGATATTGGTGTGCCTTTGACACTATTTCGTTTAACAAATGATGATGAATTCGCTGTGATAGAAATGGGTGCTAATCACCCTAATGAAATCGCCTACACAACCAATATTGTTAAACCAGAAGCGGCGTTAGTTAACAATTTATTTGCTGCGCACTTAGCGGGCTTTGGTTCACCGGAAGGGGTTGCGACAGCCAAAGGTGAAATTTATCAAGGTGTTCCAGAAGAAGGAACCGCAATTGTTAACCTTGATAGCTACAGTGAAAAATGGCAGTTTCAGCCACGCCAAACTGTTTGGTATTACTCGCTAACTTCACAAGCAAAAGCGGATTTCTATCCTTCTGATATTCAAGTGAAACAGCTAACAACAGATTTTGTGTTACATACCCCTGTTGGTAGTGTCGATATCACCTTGCCATTACCAGGGCGGCATAACATTGCTAATGTGTTAGCGGCAAGTGCATTGGCGATTTCTGTCGGCGCTAGCCTAGAAGATATCAAAAACGGCATAGCAAAAATGCAAGCGGTACCTGGGCGTTTATACCCTGTGCGCTTGAGTGAACACAAAGTGGTATTAGATGACACTTATAACGCCAATGATGGCTCGATGATCGCAGCAATTCAGGTCCTCGAAAAAATGCCGGGTTACCGCATCTTAGTGGTAGGGGATATGGGGGAACTGGGTGATTATGCCGAAGATTGCCACCAACGTGTAGGTGTTGCCGCTAAGCAGGCGGGTTTAGATAAGGTATTCAGTGTTGGTCAGTTAAGTGAGTTGATCAGCCAATTTAGTGAGTGTGGTGAGCACTTCACAGTGAAAGCAGATTTATTAACCCGACTAATTCCGCTAGCGCAGCAGAAGGACGTTGTTTCTATTTTAGTTAAAGGTTCACGCAGCTCCGCGATGGAAGATGTTGTGAATGCATTGAAGGAGTGCTTCGAATGTTAGTCTGGCTTGCCGAAATGTTAGTCCACAAGTTTTCTGTTCTGAACGTCTTTTCTTATTTGACGTTCAGGGCCATTGTCGGTTTGCTGACGGCACTCGCCATTGCTCTGTGGATGGGGCCTCATTTAATTGCTTACCTGCAGAAAATGCAAATTGGTCAAGTCGTTCGTAACGAAGGCCCTGAGTCTCACTTTAGTAAGCGTGGGACCCCAACTATGGGCGGGTTATTGATTTTATTTTCAATTACCGTTTCAACATTGTTATGGGCTCGATTAGACAACCCTTACGTTTGGTGTGTACTACTCGTGCTAGTCGGGTATGGCATTGTCGGTTTTGTTGACGACTACCGGAAAGTGGTTCGTAAAGACACTCGTGGCTTAATCGCGCGTTGGAAATATTTCTGGCAATCCGTGATTGCGTTAATAGTTGCCTTTTCCATGTACGCGATTGGTAAAGATACCCCAGCAACTCAGTTAGTTGTACCATTTTTCAAAGACGTAATGCCACAACTGGGCATGCTGTATATTTTGCTGACCTATTTTGTGATTGTTGGAACCAGTAACGCAGTAAACCTAACCGATGGCTTGGATGGCTTAGCTATCATGCCAACGGTATTTGTTGCCGCAGGTTTTGCATTAGTGGCATGGGCAACAGGTAACGTCAACTTTGCCAGTTACTTACATATTCCATTTTTACCCCATGCAGGTGAACTGGTGATTGTCTGTACTGCCATTGTGGGGGCAGGGTTAGGCTTCTTATGGTTTAACACATACCCAGCGCAAGTATTTATGGGCGATGTCGGCTCATTGGCGCTTGGCGGTGCACTGGGGACTATTGCGGTATTACTGCGCCAAGAGTTTTTATTAGTGATTATGGGCGGTGTGTTCGTCGTTGAGACGCTGTCAGTTATTTTACAAGTCGGTTCATTTAAATTGCGTGGACAACGTATTTTCCGTATGGCACCAATTCACCACCATTATGAATTGAAGGGTTGGCCAGAACCACGTGTTATCGTGCGTTTCTGGATTATCTCGTTAATGCTAGTCCTGATTGGGCTGGCAACCTTGAAGGTGCGTTAAGATGGTTGATTATCAGGGTAAGAACGTCGTTATTATTGGGCTGGGGATCACCGGCCTATCTTGCGTTCACTTTTTCCTTGAGCGCGGCGTGGTGCCTCGCGTTATGGATACCCGTGCAGTACCGCCTGGTGTAGATAAACTCCCAGAAAATGTAGAATGCCATAGTGGCAGTTTGAATAATAGCTGGTTACAGGCCGCCGATTTAATTGTTGCTAGTCCAGGAATTGCGTTAGCGACCCCTCAATTACAGCAGGCCGCAGAAAATGGCATCGAAATTGTGGGTGATATCGAATTATTTTGCCGTGAAGCAGATGCACCGATTGTCGCGATTACAGGTTCAAATGGTAAAAGCACTGTCACGTCATTGGTTGGTGAAATGGCTAAAGCAGCGGGTATTTCAGTTGGTGTAGGTGGCAACATTGGTACGCCAGCACTTTCATTACTCAATGCAGGGCATAATCTGTACGTTTTAGAACTTTCCAGCTTCCAATTAGAAACCACTTCAAGTTTAGAAGCGACCGCCGCGACAGTCTTAAATATTAGTGAAGATCATATGGATAGATATCCATTAGGTCTAGAACAGTACCGTGAAGCGAAATTAAAAATTTATCACAATGCTCAAAACTGCATTGTTAACGTACAAGATATACTGACCTTACCCGCTAATCATACTTTGGATGAATGCATTAGTTTTGGCTTAAATAGTGGTGATTATTTCTTTGATACCCAAAAACGGGTGTTAGTGGCTCAAGGAAAAGAGCTATTAGATGTCAATGAAATGCACTTAACTGGCCAACACAATTACCTTAATGCGTTAGCCGCGTTAGCATTGGCGGATGCAGTGGATATTCCTCGTCCAGTTTGCCTTCAAGTATTGAAAGAATATGCGGGGTTAGCACATCGTTTCGAATTAGTGTTATTCAATAACGGTGTTCGCTGGATTAATGACTCTAAAGCCACAAATGTTGGAAGTACAGAAGCGGCATTAAATGGGTTACACGTGGATGGCAATATCTATTTATTATTAGGTGGGGATGGCAAGTCAGCTGATTTTTCACCATTAAAACAATATATTGCTGCGGATAACTACCGCTTATATTGCTTTGGTCGTGATGGGAAAGCATTAGCTGATATGGCACCTGAAAAATCAGTATTGACTGAGACTATGGAACAAAGCTTACGCCAAATTGCGCCACAATTAAAAGCGGGGGACATGGTGCTGTTATCCCCTGCATGTGCCAGTTTGGATCAGTTTAAAAGTTTTGAGCAGCGTGGAACTGTCTTTGCTCAATTAGCCCAGGAGTTAGGTTAATGACGATACCGGGTGCGATGCGTTTAAAAAATTGGGTCATTGGTGAAAAAAATGGCGTGATTTCAGGCTCAACGCTTTACGACCGTACATTAGTGTGGTTGGCATTCGGTTTAGCCGCAGTGGGTTTTATCATGGTCACATCCGCTTCCATGCCAGTTGGCCAACGCTTAACAGAAGACCCGTTCTATTTCGCTAAGCGTGATGTGGTGTATATCGTTATCGCATTTATTTTAGCGTTGGGTGTCATGCGTATCCCGATGGCAGTTTGGGAAAAGTACAATTTCATTTTGTTGATGGTTTCACTTGGCATGCTAGTGGTGGTGCTGGTTGCAGGAAGTTCAGTTAACGGGGCATCACGCTGGATAGACATCGGTTTGGTAAAAATTCAACCAGCAGAAATTTCGAAATTTACGTTGTTTTGCTATGTGTCCAGTTACTTGGTGCGTAAATCCGATGAAGTCAGAACCCGTTTTCTTGGCTTTATTAAACCGATGTGTATTTTGATTGTTATGGCGTCATTGCTTTTATTACAGCCTGACTTAGGGACCGTTATCGTATTAGTGGTTACCACTCTGGGATTGTTATTTTTAGCGGGCGCAAGGTTAGCGCCGTTTATTATTGGTATTGCCGCTTGCGCAGTGGGGGTATTGGCTTTGATTTGGTTCGAGCCGTACCGCTTACGTCGTGTTACATCGTTTTTGAACCCGTGGGATGACCCGTTTGGCAGTGGTTATCAGCTAACCCAATCTTTAATGGCTTTTGGTCGTGGTGAAGTGTTTGGGCAAGGGCTTGGTAATTCAGTACAAAAATTAGAGTATTTGCCAGAAGCACACACAGACTTTATTTTCTCGGTTTTAGCTGAGGAGCTCGGGTACTTTGGCGTTGTATTGGTTCTGCTGATGGTCTTTATGTTGGCATTTAGAGCAATGATGATTGGCCGTCGCGCATTGATGTCAAACCAATTATTCGGTGGTTATTTAGCTTGTTCAATTGGTATTTGGTTTACCTTCCAAGCCTTAGTTAACGTTGGGGCTGCATCCGGTATGTTACCGACAAAAGGTTTAACATTGCCATTAATTAGTTATGGTGGTTCGAGTTTACTGGTAATGGCTGCTGCCATTGCGATATTACTGAGAATTGATTTTGAAACACGCCTTGAAAAAGCGCAGGCGTTTGTAAGGAGCACTAAATGAGTCAGGCAAAGAAATTACTCGTCATGGCAGGTGGAACTGGAGGACATGTTTTTCCAGGTTTAGCCGTGGCACATTATTTGCAGGCTCAAGGGTGGGAAATCCGTTGGTTAGGCACGGCTGACCGAATGGAAGCAACATTAGTGCCTAAACACGGTATCGATATTGAATTTATTCAAATTTCTGGCCTCAGGGGTAAAGGCATTGCCGCCCAACTGGGGGCGCCATGGCGTATTTATAAAGCAATTCGCCAAGCAAAAACAATTATCAAGCGTTATCAGCCAGATGCTGTATTAGGCATGGGAGGCTATGTTTCGGGGCCCGGTGGTATTGCGGCATGGCAATGTGGTGTACCCGTTGTGCTTCATGAACAAAATGGTATTGCAGGGTTAACGAATAAATGGCTATCTCGAATTGCAAAAAGAGTATTACAAGCCTTTCCGGGGGCATTTCCTGACGCACCAGTTGTAGGGAATCCAGTACGGGAAGATGTTTTGGCTCTACCTGAACCACAGGAACGTTTAGCAGGCCGAGAAGGCGCTATACGCGTATTGGTTGTCGGTGGTAGCCAAGGGGCACGGATTTTAAATCAAGTGATGCCTCTGGTTGCTGAAAAAGTAGGCAAACAGTTAAATATCTGGCATCAAGCGGGAAAAGGCAGTAAGGAATCGACAGAAGCATTGTATAATGAGTACATGCAAGTTTCAGTCAATTCTGAGTATAAAGTTACTGAATTTATTGATGATATGGCGCAAGCTTACGCATGGGCAGATATTGTTGTCTGTCGGTCTGGCGCACTAACCGTAAGTGAAATTGCAGCCGCGGGTTTACCGGCTATTTTTGTTCCTTTTCAACATAAAGACCGTCAACAGTATTGGAACGCATTACCGCTAGAAAAAGCGGGGGCGGCTAAAATTTTAGAACAGTCACAATTTACCGCAGATGCTGTGGCGAGCTTATTAGGGCAATGGGACAGAAACGAATTACTCTCAATGGCTGAAAAAGCACATAGTTGTGCAATTACTGATGCAACAGAGCGAGTTGCTGCCGTGATCTGTGAAGTGGCTAAATAATATTAGTCATAATTGATACCGAATTAATTAGAAGCGAAGAAATATAGTGAATACACAACAATTAGCGAAATTAAGAACATCAGTGCCAGAAATGAGAAGAGTCAGGCACATCCATTTTGTCGGCATCGGCGGTGCTGGCATGGGTGGTATCGCTGAAGTGTTGGCAAATGAAGGCTATGAAATTAGTGGTTCAGATTTAGCACCGAATGCAGTGACTCAACAACTAACTGCATTAGGGGCAACGATTTACTTTAATCACCGTCCAGAGAACGTTGAAAATGCCAGTGTTGTCGTCGTATCAACAGCGATCTCAAGTGAGAACCCAGAAATTCAAGCCGCCAAAGAATTGCGTATTCCTGTTATTCGTCGTGCAGAAATGTTAGCGGAATTAATGCGTTATCGTCATGGTATTGCCGTTGCAGGTACCCACGGGAAAACCACCACGACAGCAATGATTTCTGGAATTTATGCACAAGCAGGCCTTGACCCCACATTTGTGAATGGGGGATTGGTTAAATCAGCAGGAACGCATGCACGTTTAGGTAGTAGCCGCTACTTGATCGCAGAAGCCGATGAAAGCGATGCTTCATTCTTGCATTTGCAACCGTTAGTTGCAGTTGTGACCAATATCGAAGCAGACCATATGGATACTTACCAAGGTGACTTCGATAATTTAACGAATACGTTCATTAATTTCTTGCACAATTTGCCATTTTACGGGCGCGCAGTGATGTGTATTGATGATCCAGTCATTCGTTCGTTACTACCCAAAATTGGCCGCTATATCACCACTTATGGTTTTAGTGAAGACGCTGATGTGCGTATCACGCAATATGAGCAAAAAGGAAATCAAGGCTTTTTCACTATTGCCCGTGAAAATATGCCAGAACTGACGGTGGTTCTAAATGCACCAGGGCGTCACAATGCTCTCAATGCGACAGCCGCAGTGGCGGTCGCCACAGAAGAAGGTATTGACGATTTACATATTTTATCTGCACTAGTTGAATTTCAAGGAACAGGGCGTCGCTTTGATTTCCTAGGGAATTTCCCTCTGCGAAATGTGAATGGCAAAGAGGGTGAAGTGATGCTAGTCGATGACTATGGTCATCACCCAACCGAAGTGGATGCAACGATTAAAGCCGCGAGAGCAGGCTGGCCAGATAAGCGTATTGTAATGGTATTCCAACCGCATCGCTATACTCGTACTCGTGACTTATACGATGATTTTGTTAACGTTTTGGGGCAGGTTGATGTGCTGCTAATGTTAGACGTATATTCAGCGGGCGAAAAGCATGTACCAGGTGCGGATAGCCGCTCATTGTGCCGCTCAATTCGTGGTCGTGGTCAGATTGATCCTATTTATGTTGCAGATATTGAACAAATTCCACATATTTTAGCTCAAACTCTTGATGAAAATGATTTAATTTTAGTTCAAGGCGCAGGAAATATTGGTAAAATAGCCAAAAGCCTAGCAGAAGCAAAATTACAGCCACCGATGATTGAGGAATAAAAATGACAGAGAAAGTTGCGGTTCTATTAGGAGGCTCATCTGCTGAACGTGAAGTTTCACTTCAGTCAGGAAATGCTGTGCTGGCAGGGCTACGCCAAGCAGGTATTGATGCTCATCCTATCGACCCTCAAGATTTCCCTGTAGAAACATTGAAAGATGCAGGTTTCAATAAAGTTTTTATTGCGTTACATGGCCGCGGTGGTGAAGACGGTACATTACAAGGGCTGTTAGAAACACTAAATCTGCCTTATACCGGCAGTGGTGTTATGGCTTCAGCGCTTAGCATGGATAAGTTGAGAACAAAACAATTATGGCAAGGTGCAGGATTAAGTGTATCGCCGTATGTTTACTTAACAAAACAGCAGTATAAGCAGGCTTCTTATGAGCAAATTGTCGCTAAAGTGCAATTTCTCGGATTACCTCTTATCGTGAAGCCAAGCCTTGAAGGCTCCAGTGTTGGTATGAGTAAAGTTGATAACTTAGAGGCATTGCCTGCTGCACTGGATCTTGCGTTTCAATTTGATGAAACGTTGTTAATTGAAAAATGGCTGAGTGGTCCTGAGTTCACGGTCGCGGTGTTAGGAGACAACACTCTACCGTCAATTCGTATTCAACCACCAGGTATTTTTTATGACTACGAAGCGAAATATTTATCTGATGAAACTCAATATTTTTGCCCAAGTGGTTTAGATGAACAGCTTGAGTCAGAACTCGCAGACTTAGCGCTGAAAGCTTACCAAGTTGTTGGTTGTGAAGGCTGGGGGCGAGTTGATGTAATGCAAGACAGCGATGGCCAATTTTATCTGTTGGAAGTTAATACATCGCCAGGTATGACAAGCCATAGCCTAGTGCCAATGGCTGCTCGTCAGGCAGGTATGAGTTTTTCACAGTTAGTTGTGCAAATTTTGAGATTGGCTCGTTGATATGTCACAAGCAGCACTAAATGTTAGGCATCATAATCAAAAGAACGATGAGGATCCTCGTTCAGGAGGACCTAGTAATGGTGCATTTTTAGGTGGGTTATTTTTCTTCCTATTTGTGGTTGGCACTATCATCTGGAGTGGTTGGATGGTAATGACTTGGATGAAAGATGCGGATCGGCTGCCGATGTCCAAGTTAGTGTTAACGGGTGAGCGCCATTACACCAAAAATGATGATGTTAGAAAGGCTATTTTAGCGCTAGGGCAGCCGGGGACGTTTATGACCGTCGATGTCAACGCTATCCAGAAGCAAATAAGCATGATGCCATGGGTACGCCAAGTGACTGTGCGTAAACAATGGCCAGATGAATTGAAAATTCATATTGTTGAATACCGCCCATTCGCTAGGTGGAACGACCAAAACATGGTGGATGAACAAGGTCGGGTATTTAACTTACCGGTTAGTGAAAATGGTAAAGGCGATTATGTGTTGCTTTATGGGCCACAAGGTAGCCAAAAAGAGGTTCTTAAAGAGTTCACAGTCTTTAAGAACACATTAGCTGCACATAATCTAAAGCTAAAATCGCTATCGATGACAGCCAGAAATGCATGGCAAATTATTTTAGACAACGATGTTAGAATCGAACTGGGTAAGAAAGATGTGTCAGAGCGGTTAAATAGGTTCCTTGAACTGTATCCGCTTTTGCAGCAAACAACGGATAAACGCGTTGACTATGTTGACTTACGTTATTCCAGTGGTGCTGCGGTGGGCTGGGCGCCACTGTTGGTTGATGCTCCACCGGAGTTACAATAAAGACGATGACTAATAACAAAAATTAGGCAGAAAAAATGATTAAAGCAACGGACAGAAAATTAGTGGTAGGCCTTGAAATTGGAACTTCCAAGGTGTCAGCCCTTGTTGGCGAAATTCTGCCCGATGGTATGGTTAATATTATTGGGGTGGGAAGTTGTCCATCTCGTGGAATGGACAAAGGTGGCGTAAACGATCTTGAATCAGTGGTAAAATGTGTACAAAGAGCCATTGATCAGGCAGAACTCATGGCTGACTGCCAAATTTCATCGGTTTACCTTGCGCTATCGGGTAAGCACGTCAGTTGCCAAAATGAGATTGGTATGGTGCCAGTTTCAGAAGAAGAAGTGACGCAAGAAGATGTTGACAGTGTTGTGCATACAGCAAAATCGGTACGTGTTCGCGATGAGCACAGAATTTTGCACGTGATACCGCAAGAATTTGCAATAGATTACCAAGAAGGGATTAAAAATCCGGTTGGTTTATCAGGTGTACGTATGCAAGCCAAAGTTCATTTGATCACCTGCCATAACGATATGGCAAAAAATATTGTTAAAGCCGTTGAACGCTGTGGGTTAAAAGTTGATCAGCTTATTTTTGCTGGTCTCGCTGCAAGTTATAGTGTTTTAACGGAAGATGAGCGTGAATTAGGTGTATGTGTCGTTGATATCGGTGGCGGCACTATGGATATGGCGGTTTACACTGGCGGGGCTTTGCGCCATACAAAAGTCATCCCGTATGCAGGCAATGTGGTGACAAGCGACATCGCTTATGCATTTGGAACACCACCTAGTGATGCAGAAGCCATTAAAGTGCGTCATGGGTGTGCAGTCGGTTCTATCGTGAGTAAAGACGAGACCGTGGAAGTGCCAAGTGTTGGTGGGCGACCACCAAGAAGCTTACAGCGTCAAACCTTAGCAGAAGTGATAGAGCCAAGGTATACTGAGCTGTTAAACTTAGTAAATGAAGAAATTTTAAATTTACAGGAACAGTTACGCCAACAAGGTGTCAAACACCATTTGGCAGCTGGTATCGTGTTGACTGGTGGGGCCGCACAAATTGATGGTTTAGTCGAATGTGCGCAAAAAGTGTTCCATACGCAAGTGCGAATTGGTACACCGCTCAACATCACAGGGTTAACGGATTATGCGCAGGAGCCATATTATTCAACAGCAGTAGGGCTTCTGCATTACGGTAAAGAAAGCCATTTAGGCGATGATACCGAAGTAGAAAAACGTGCATCAGTTAGTGGATGGTTTAGTAAAATCACCAGTTGGCTGAGAAAAGAATTTTAATTTTGATAAAGAAGCATATTATTAGCTTCAAAAGTAGTAAGCACAAAACGGAGAGACATTATGTTTGAACCAATGGAGCTAACCAACGATGCGGTGATTAAAGTCATCGGCGTTGGCGGCGGCGGCGGTAACGCCGTTGAACACATGGTGCGTGAACGTATTGAAGGCGTTGAATTCTTCGCTGTCAATACAGATGCACAAGCGCTGCGTAAAACCGCAGTTGGACAAACTATCCAGATCGGTACCGGTATTACCAAAGGTCTGGGTGCAGGTGCAAACCCTGAAGTTGGCCGTAATGCCGCTGAAGAAGACCGTGAGGCGCTGCGTAATGCTTTAGATGGCGCGGATATGGTCTTTATCGCAGCAGGTATGGGTGGCGGTACAGGGACTGGTGCAGCTCCGGTCGTTGCCGAGGTTGCCAAAGAATTGGGTATTCTGACAGTTGCTGTCGTGACTAAACCTTTCAATTTCGAAGGTAAAAAGCGCATGGCATTTGCAGAGGCAGGTATCACTGAGTTGTCAAAACATGTTGACTCACTGATCACTATCCCAAATGATAAATTATTAAAAGTACTTGGTCGTGGTATCTCATTACTGGATGCTTTTGGTGCGGCAAATGACGTACTAAAAGGTGCAGTACAAGGTATCGCTGAACTGATTACACGCCCAGGTTTAATGAACGTAGACTTTGCTGACGTACGTACTGTGATGTCAGAAATGGGCTACGCAATGATGGGGTCAGGTGTTGCTCGTGGTGAAGATAGAGCAGAAGAAGCGGCAGAAATGGCTATTTCTAGTCCACTTCTTGAAGATATCGACCTGTCTGGTGCACGTGGTGTATTAGTTAACATCACGGCTGGTTTCGACCTGCGTTTAGATGAGTTTGAAACGGTGGGTAACACTATTCGTGCTTTCGCATCTGATAATGCAACTGTGGTAATCGGTACATCTCTTGACCCAGAAATGCACGAAGAACTGCGTGTTACAGTTGTTGCTACAGGTATTGGTATGGACAAACGTCCAGAAATTACTTTAGTTAGCAATAAAATGTCTCAGCAGGCGTCAATGGAACAGCGCTATCAGCAAATGCAAAATAGCATGTCTTCATTAACAGAAGAGAAACCAGCGGCTAAAGCGGTCAATGACCAAAATACGCAAACAAATAAAGAACCAGATTATCTTGATATTCCTGCGTTCTTGCGTAAACAGGCCGATTAATTTTATTTATATTGGTTTCTCCGCTTTTTGTGCTAAAATTTCCTACTGATTATCTTGTATGATGATCAGTAGGACTTATAACATTGCGAGAAAAATACGATGATCAAACAACGGACACTAAAACGTATTATTACAGCGACTGGTGTTGGTTTACATACCGGCAAGAAAGTTACGCTTACATTACGTCCAGCGCCGGCCAATACCGGGGTCATCTACCGTCGTACTGACCTTAATCCACCGGTTGATTTTCCGGCAGATGCGAAATCAGTTCGTGACACCATGTTATGTACTTGCTTAGTCAATGAAGATAATGTGCGTATTTCGACTGTTGAGCATTTGAATGCTGCCTTAGCAGGGTTAGGTATCGATAACATTGTTATTGAAGTCAATGCGCCTGAAATCCCTATTATGGATGGCAGTGCCGCACCATTTGTATTCTTACTGCTTGATGGCGGTATTGAAGAATTAAATTGTGCAAAGAAATTTTTACGTATAAAAGAAACAGTACGTGTTGAAGATGGTGATAAATGGGCTGAAATGCGACCTTATAATGGGTTTAGCCTTGATTTCACAATCGATTTTCAGCATCCAGCGATTGATAGTAGCACACAACGCTACTCACTTGATTTCTCAGCGGAATCATTTGTAAATCAAATAAGCCGTGCGCGTACTTTTGGCTTTATGCGTGATATTGAATATCTGCAATCAAAAGGCTTATGCTTAGGCGGTAGTTTCGACTGCGCCATCGTTGTTGATGACTATAAAGTTCTTAACGAAGATGGCTTACGTTTTGAAGATGAATTCGTTCGTCACAAAATGTTGGATGCAATTGGTGATTTATTCATGTGTGGGCACAATATTATTGGCGCATTCACGGCGTTTAAATCAGGCCATGCATTGAATAACAAGCTATTACAAGCAGTTTTAGCGAAAGAATCAGCTTGGGATCTCGTCACATTTGAAGACGAAGCTCAATTGCCTGTCGCATTCAAAGCACCTTCAACGGTGTTTGCATAAAATTTGATTATGCAGCTATCTTCGAGAACTGATCGAATTTAGCCTTTTCTGTTGGTTGCGCTAGTACTCTCTCCGGCTAGCGCAGCCAGCCGCTCAAACCTTTCTTTTAATCCTTTCGGGCTATTTTCGGCTAATTTCAAAAGCGCTTGTGCAGTTTGTGGACTTATCTGACGTTCGTTCATTTTTTGACTTATTGAGACTGTTTGCTTAGTTAGTGAACTATTTTGTCTCGATTTTCGCATAAGATCGGGATTGATTCTGATGTCGATAGAGGATAAAGATGGTAGAATGGACGTTCTTAATGCAGAAAGAAGATTGATTTTTTCGTAATTAAGTCGGGTCATCCAACTGGCGTTTGCCACTTCAATGACCATAACATTATTACGATAGTTTGCAACACGGCACATGGGTTTGATTTCAGCCGGCAGTAATCCTTTTACAGCACGATTCAGTTTGATAATCGCTTTTGCATTACGCTGAATAGTTTGTAAAGTGTTTGATGATGTTGCCAATGAGCCTTCAAGAACATCAAAAAGTGCTTGTGGATGACTATCTCTCATTTTTAGCTCCAGCTGAGAATGAAACAACGAATTGCAAATAATAATTTTGTCACTTATTCATTATATAAGAGTTTGATGGGCATTTTAAATTTTTGGCGACAACTTGGTAGAAAATACTTTTGGTCCCACCTGCTATTAGGTGTGGTTGCCACAGGTGTCGGCTTGCCTACAATTTTAAATGCGTTATCAGATTCTCAACATACACAGGTTAACTCTTCTCCAGTTAATCGCCAAAGCCAAGCTGTGAATGCTTTTGACAATTTATTTGCTCAACAGAATTCCCAACGCTCTTCGTCATCATCGTCATCTTATTCAGTAAATTACTGGCAGCAACATGCGGTAAGAAACGTTATTCGGCAGCTAACTTTTGCTTTTTCGGCGACAGAAGACGATGATGTAAACGCTGCAACAGAAGAGACTGAACAGCTTATTGCCCCACAACTGATGTTAGACACGCTGTATGCCATGTTAGCACAGCGTTCACTTCAGTGGGATGAAAGTGTTATTCAATTTAGTCATTATAACTATCCCCATATTATTGCCTATCAACCTGCAATTTGGATTGCTCAAGTACACGGCATTCGTGCCGGCCCGTTAACAGTTTAATCTTCATTCATGGTAAAACAGCTCATCGCTGTGCTGTTTTACGCCATAAAATTTATAAAAATTTAAAGTAATTAATTGATTATTAGAGATTAAAATATGTTAACAAAGATTTTGACCAAAGTTTTTGGTAGCCGTAATGACCGTACGTTGCGCCGTTTACGTAAAGAAGTTGAAAAAATTAACCGTCTTGAACCCGATTTCGAAAAGTTATCTGATGATGAGTTAAAAGCAAAAACGGTGGAATTTCGTGAGCGTTTAACGAAAGGTGAAAGTTTAGAAAGTATCATTCCTGAGGCATTTGCAACTGTTCGTGAAGCAAGTAAACGTGTATTTGGTATGCGCCACTTTGATGTACAGCTTATCGGTGGAATGGTACTAAACGAACGCTGTATCGCAGAGATGCGTACAGGGGAAGGTAAAACTTTAACAGCAACATTACCTGCTTATATCAACGCATTAAGTGGTAAAGGGGTTCACGTAGTTACGGTGAATGATTACTTAGCCAAACGTGATGCTGAAAATAACCGTCCATTATTTGAATTCTTAGGCTTAACTGTGGGTATCAACCTGCCAGGTATGGCTCCGCCTGCAAAACGTGAAGCATATGCGGCAGATATTACTTACGGTACTAATAATGAATTTGGTTTCGACTACCTACGTGACAACATGGCGTTTAGCCCTGAAGAGCGTGTTCAGCGTAAATTGCATTATGCTTTGGTGGATGAGGTTGACTCCATTCTTATCGATGAAGCGCGTACACCACTGATTATTTCAGGTCCTGCAGAAGACAGTTCTGAACTGTACCAAAAAGTTGATAAACTTATTCCATATCTTCAACGTCAAGAGAAAGAAGATTCAGATACTTTCCAAGGGGAAGGCCATTTTTCTGTCGATGAAAAATCGCGTCAAGTGACTATAACTGAACGTGGACTGGTGTTAATCGAAGAGCTTCTAGCAAAAGAAGGTTTAATGGATGAAGGAGAGTCTTTATATTCACCTTCTAACATCATGTTAATGCACCATGTGATGGCGGGCTTACGTGCTCATGCGCTATTTACCTTAGACGTTGATTATATTGTAAAAGACGGTCAAATTGTTATTGTTGATGAACACACCGGCCGTACAATGGAAGGGCGTCGTTGGTCTGACGGCTTACACCAAGCAGTAGAAGCGAAAGAAGGCGTTGAAATTCAAAACGAAAACCAAACCTTGGCTTCAATTACTTTCCAGAACTATTTCCGTTTATATGAAAAGCTTGCAGGTATGACAGGTACTGCGGATACCGAAGCTTTTGAGTTTAGCTCAATTTATAAACTCGATACAATTGTTATCCCAACTAACCGCCCAATGGTGCGTAAAGATTTACCTGACCTCGTTTATATGAACGAAGCTGATAAGTTTGCAGCAATTATTGAAGATATTCGTGAAAGAACTGCCAATGGGCAACCCGTTCTTGTTGGTACAATTTCAATCGAAAAATCCGAATTGATTTCGAATGCGTTGAAAAAAGCTAAAATTGCTCATAATGTTTTGAATGCAAAATTCCATGCAATGGAAGCTGACATCATTGCGAATGCGGGTCAAGCTGGAGCTGTAACGATCGCAACTAATATGGCCGGTCGTGGTACTGACATCATGCTAGGTGGTAGCTGGCAAACTGAGGTTGCTGCATTAGAAGAGCCAACTCAAGAGCAAATTGATGAAATCAAAGCAAACTGGAAAGTTCGCCATGACGCTGTTTTAGCAGCAGGTGGTTTACATATTATTGGTACAGAACGTCATGAGTCACGTCGTATCGATAACCAGTTACGTGGTCGTGCCGGTCGTCAAGGGGATGCGGGTTCATCTCGTTTTTACTTATCAATGGAAGATGCGCTGATGCGTATTTTTGCTTCAGACCGCGTTACTGGCATGATGAAAAAGTTAGGTATGAAGCCGGGTGAAGCGATTGAACACCCATGGGTGACCAAGGCTATTGCTAATGCGCAACGTAAAGTTGAAAGCCGTAACTTTGATATCCGTAAACAATTACTTGAATATGATGATGTTGCAAGTGACCAACGTCGTGCGATTTATACTCAGCGTAATGAACTACTGGATGGCGGTGATATTAAAGAAACGGTTGATAGCATTCGTGAAGATGTATTAACCACAACGATGGATGCCTATATTCCACCTCAATCACTTGAAGAAATGTGGGATATCGAAGGACTACATCAGCGTTTAGTCAATGATTTTGACCTCGATTTACCAATCAAAGAGTGGTTAGATAAAGAGCCAGAGTTACACGAAGAAACATTACGTGAACGTATTATGGCAAAAGCGATTGAAGTTTATGATCGTAAAGAAGAAATTGTTGGCGCGGAAGCGATGCGTAATTTCGAAAAAGGTGTCATGTTGCAAACATTAGACACGTTATGGAAAGAGCACTTAGCGTCAATGGATTACTTACGCCAAGGTATTCATTTGCGTGGTTATGCGCAAAAAGATCCTAAGCAAGAATACAAACGTGAATCTTTCAGTATGTTTGCTAACATGCTTGAAGCATTGAAATATGAAGTGATTAGTACTTTATCTAAGGTACAAGTTCGTTTACCTGAAGAGGTTGAAGCATTAGAACAACAGCGTCGTGAAGAAGCTGAGCGTTTAGCGAAGAGGCAACAATTAAGCCATGAAGCGGGCGCTGAATCTTTAATGACTGAAACCGAAGCTAAAATTGCAACCCAAGGTCACAAAATTGGCCGTAATGACCCTTGTCCTTGTGGTTCGGGTAAAAAATACAAGCAATGCCATGGCCGTTTAAATTAATTTACTATTAACTCATTAATATAAAAAAGGCGGGGTAACCCGCCTTTTTGACGAAAAAATTATGGAAAAAAAACATTTGCATATCGCGGCTGGGATTATTCGTAACCCCGAGCAAAAAATTTTTATTACTAAACGACCAGAAGGCACGCATATGGCTGGTTTTTGGGAATTTCCCGGTGGGAAACTTGAAGTTAATGAATCACCTGAAGCCGCTTTAATTCGCGAACTTGAAGAAGAAGTTGGAATTGTAGTGACTAAGAACGAGTTATTTCATCGGGTTGACCATGAGTTTGATGACCGTTTCATTACACTCTATTTTTTTATGGTATCTTCATGGGAAAATGAACCGTATGGTAGAGAAGGGCAGGATTCGCGTTGGGTTTCTCAGCATGAGCTTAAAGCTGAAGAATTTCCCCCAGCAAACCGTATCATTGTTGATTTATTAACACAGAGAAGTGATCAACATAATAGCTGATAATGATATTAAGTGGAAAATACACAATAATATATTTTCCACTTAATTTACGATGTCACGACTTATACATTATTTATCTGGTTGTTCACTCCAGTCATCGCTGTCAGAAATATCCCCTTGACTCGCAATTCGTTTTTCTTCACTAGCCCATTCACCAAGGTCAATAAGTTGACAACGCTTACTACAAAATGGCCGGAACGGGCTATTTTCATTCCAAACAACTATTTTTTTACATGTAGGGCAATTAACTTCAATGATTTCACTCATAAAAATATTTCTCTAGCTAGCAACAGGATAACTCAAAATTAATAATATCGGGGAGTATACCATTCTCACTGTCGATATGTAGAAAACGTAGTGCGAATCGTGTTTTGTGGCCAGAGATTTGTGGGTATACCAAGTGTTCTGCAGTTAACTTGATGCGTAGCAGTTCTTTACCTTCTACGTTGTCTTGATAAAAACCATTATGAGACTCTTTTTGTTCAAAGATTCCATTTTGCCGAATTAGTGTTAGAACAGCTTGCAATGCATCATTGAGTGGGTCGAGGCTTTGCAACCAGCCACTAATGACCTTGTCTCGTTCAGTTTGTGGAATATTTAACCAAAGTTGTAAAGTCGGTAGGTCGAAACTACAACAGCCACCAGGAATACTCAAACGTTGGCGTACCATACTAATAATTTTATCTGTACGTAGATGGTGGCCAAAGCGTGCTGCGGACATTAAATTGGATGTTGTTTCTGATAATTGTTTTAGTAATGTAGATATTAATTGGTTATCAGCGTTAGGAGCTTCTGCCCAATTAGATAGCCGAGTTCGTTGTTTTTCTAGTTCTTTTATAAGCTCAGAACGAACCTCTCCTCTATCTAGGATTTCAATTAATTCTGAAACTGAGCGAAAAAAAGCAATACCAGTAGAGTAGGAGGTAATATTACTTAACTCATAAATTTGAGATAAAAGTGTTTCAAGGCGCAACCACGAACGAATTTTTTCATTCATTGGGTATTCATAAGTAATTAAATTTGTTGTAATTAATTCGCCCATTTTAATTCCTATTTTTTTATTCTTGCTAGTGTTAAGTACTGGTTATGAAGAATTGCTACCTTGTCAGAGAGATCCGTGCCATGAGTATGGTTTGTTATTATATCGTTGGCATGATTAAGTCGTTTTTCACGACTAACTTGTGCATTAAGTATATTAGTTACTTGTTCTAAACTGGTCTTATCTCTTTTTAGGGTTCGTTGAATTTGTTCTTCGACAGTAACATCAACAACTAATACCCTATCAGCCAAATGATGAATATTATTTTCAATTAATAAAGGGACTACCCATAATACATAAGGGTAATCTATTTGTTGAAATTGTTTTTGCGTTTCTTGTTGAATCAATGGATGAAGTAGAGCATTCAGCCACTTTTTTTCATCGGGCTTAGAAAAAATAATGTCTCGTAAGCGTTGCCTATCTAGGCACCCGTTGGGAAGAATAATATCTTCACCGAAGTGATATCTAATGCTTTCAAGGGCTGGGCTGTTAGGCTCAACAACCTGTCGTGCAATCACATCGGCATCAACTAGGGGGACTCCAAGTCTAGCAAACTCGTTTGCAACTGTTGTTTTACCACTTCCAATACCACCTGTTAAAGCAACTATATAAGGCATATGATTATTCATTTACTCGTTGAAAAAAAATAGATTACACTGAAATAAATCATTTGTCTTCATCCAAAGTAATATACTGTGAATAGTTTAAAAAAATATTATATAAAGTTGTTAGGATAAAATGTAATATTCATATCCACATGACATTATTTATAGTTCAGTTATAACATTACCTAAATTAAATATCGGTAGATACATTGCTAACATGATCATACCTACTAGGATGGCAATTAAAAGGAGTAAAATAGGTTCAATATTTTTTAGATTTTTTTCAGTAATAAAAATATATTGCTCTGAATAATATTTGAATAAATACTTTGAAAAGTAGTGTATTTTTCCAGATTCTTCTGCAATAGACATTAGCTGTACAGATAAATCAGGAAAGAACTTGGTTTTCTTCATAGCATGGGACAGTAACTCTCCTTTATGTACCGATATATGCACGTGTTCACAGTCTTTTTTATATTGATGGTTATTGATAGTTTGAATTGTGCATTTTAAACATTCGGATAATGATAACCCTACGTTAATTGTTGAGTGCATCGTTAAAAAATACAAGCTTAAGTTATGGAGTTGTAATGATTTTCTGAATATCGGTAGGTGAATTATTGTGTTTTTTAATAAAGATAATGTTTTTTCTTTGAATTTAAATACGAGAGGGAGAGAAAGTAAAAGAAAATAAAATAAGTAAACTAAGTACTCTCTTAGAAAGCTTGAAATAAAGGTTATGATTTTTGTAACGAGTGGTAATTCGTGTCTGGTATTTTGATAGATGTTTTCAAATTGAGGAACTACATAGACCATCATAATGATTAATAACATTATTGAAAATGAAGAAAGAATTATTGGGTATCGTATCGATTTACTGATGAGTAAAGACACTTTATTATTATGTTCCAATATTGAATTGATTGTACTAAAACTTTGTTCGTATTGCCCTGTTTTCTCGGCAATGGTAATAATGCTTATTATAGTATCATTAAATATTGTTGGGTGCTTCTTCAAATACTGTGAAAACTTCTCTCCTTTTTCTATATGAACTATCGAGTTTTCAATAATATCAATCCAAAAAGGAAGTTGGCAGTTGGTATGTAATATTTTTAAGCATTGTACGAGATTAATACCTGATGATGATAATAAAGATAACTGGTGGAAGAAATGAATTCGATAATTAATATTCTTTTTGTCCAATGAAAATAATGTTTTTAACTTTATTTGTACAGGAATTAAATTTCTTTCAGATATGTTGATGAATGCATGTTTTTTGCTTTTTGCTATTAATGTGCTGTATGTTAGTTGATTGTTAAAATCAATGGCGATATATGAATAAATAAACATGTTAATTTACTCCATTTCCGATGATAGAATAGATTTCTTGGAGAGTTGTCTCACTCATTTCAACGAGCTCTATTCCTGCATTAAAAAGGTTAACAAAATTACTTTGATTTTCTAATGTATTTTTTGTCAGTATTTCGCTAATATTGCTTTGATCTATATATTCATAAACTGCGGTTCTTCCCATAAAACCAGAAAAACATAGCTCACACCCCTTTGAGGACCATTCATTAATTACACAGTTATTGTGTAATTTAGTTTTCTTAGGTGTTTTTTCTTTGCAGTGAGGGCAAAGTTTTCTTACTAATCTTTGTGCAATAACCATTTTCAAACATGATTTAAGTTGACTATTTTCTACTCCTAATTGGTTCATTCTCTCTATTGCACTGAATGTACAATTGGTATGCAATGTCGACAAAACTAGATGGCCAGTTTGCGCTGCTCGAGTCGCGATCTTAGCTGTTTCTTCATCACGAATCTCACCGATCATAATGACATCAGGGTCTTGCCGCAGTAGCGCCCTTAAAATAGAAGAAAAATTAAGTTTATATTTTTCATTGACTTGAGTTTGGTTGATTCCTTGTAATGGAATTTCAATTGGGTCTTCAATGGTTGTTATATTTCTTGAGGATTGATTTAAATATTCTAAGTAGCTATAAAGAGTTACTGTTTTACCGCTTCCTGTCGGCCCTGTGACTAAAATTAATCCTTGTGGACGATTTAAATACTCTTTTAATAACTCTAGAAGGGAAGAGCACATCCCTATGTGCTCTAAAGAATATTTTAATTGTGTATTTAAAATACGTAAGACCAATTTTTCCCCATGAATTGTCGGAATACTCGAAAGACGGATGCTATAGTTTTGTCCATCAAAGTACCAACTCATTTGGCCATCTTGTGGAAGTCTTTTCTCCGCGATATTCATTTTTGCCAATATTTTTATACGAGCAATAATTTCACTATTAATTTCGTAAGGTGGAGAAGGAATAAAATATAACTTTCCATCGACACGTAATCGAATTTTTAACCCTTGCTTAGTCGGCTCAAGGTGTATATCTGATGAGCGTTTATGAACCGCTGTTTTTAATAGCTCCTCAACAAAACTAATCGCAGGAGATGAAGTGCGTAATAGTTCGGGTTCTGGAGATTGATAACTACTTTCTTCCTCCTTTATTTCATGTATTGTATTATTAAAATAATGGTCTATTTTTTCTTTTGGCCAAATATCATAGCATACAGGGACACTAGCAATAAATTTTAATGTGGCGATCAAGTTGTCATCTGGTTTTTTAACAACAGCTATAGATAACCGTTTTTGATTATAATCGATGATTATAATGTAATTTCTATCACATATACTCTTAAGTTCTTTATAAATAAACTGCTCGTTTTTAGTCATGTTCATATAAATACTTCCAGTTAAAACACAAAGGTTTTATTACATAATGACTTCAATTTGGCATTATCTTTGTTTTCGCAAACAACTGTCCAATTAAAGGGGGTGCCTATGCTAGGAAGGGTTGGTGTTAATGTGACTTTTAAGCCTGATAATGATTTGTCAGTAGAAAATGTAATAACCCCAGATTTGACTTCTATTTTACTAATGTATTTTCCAGTTATATTGGTAGGGATATCATCATTGCCTCCATTACATTGTGATAAACTCCCTCGATTAAAGCTACATATTTCAACACTGTTTTTATATGGGATAACAGTCTGGAGTACATCAGTAATTGCTGCTTTTTGCATATAGCTTTGATAGCCAGGGATAGCAATAGCACTTAGAATTGATATAATTGCAATTACTACCATAATTTCAATGAGTGAAAATCCTTGTTGATTCATAAATAAAACCTCCGTTGTTAAGTGAGGTTTCATCATAATTGTATTTTTAAGTTAAAATTAGAGTTTAAAAAAGGTAGTGCGAAACGATTTGTGATTTTTTATTGAAATGTACGTGGGGTTTCATTTTTCTTCGAGCAGCTTCGCAAAAAAAATAATAAAGAAAAATAGAGGCTGGAGTTCAGTTATAAATTAAGAGAAGATAAGTTTATATATTTTTTATTAGCGGGTAAATTGAATAAAGATATTATCCGCTAATAATTATAAAGTTAATAATTGTTTAATTTATTCTTATAATATCCCCAATCAAAAAATGGGCCAGGATCCGTTTTACGACCAGGAGCTATATTACTATGACCAGTAATATTATTTTTAATTAGTGGGTATTCAAGTATAAGTAAATTAGTTAAATAAGTAAGGGATTGATATTGTTCTTCTGTAAATGGTTCAAAATCAGTGCCTTCTAGCTCAATACCAATAGAAAAGTCGTTGCATTTTTCTTGGCCTTGGTAGGAAGACTGCCCAGCGTGCCAAGCCCGTAAATGAAAGGGGACATATTGAATGATTGCACCATCACGGCGTATTAGGCAATGAGCTGAAACTCGAAGATGTCTGATTTCATTAAAAAATGGGTGTTCATCAGGGTTTAAAGTCCCTGTAAATAATTGGTTTATATAAGGGCCACCAAATTGTCCTGGAGGAAGGCTGATATTATGAATAACTAGAAGAGAAGGTATGGTATTAGAGGGGCGCTCATCATGATGTGGAGAAGGGATATGAGTCACATTATTTAGCCAACCATTGTGTATTTTCATATCGTTATCCATAGTATTCTCTTTTCTTTTTTGTTAACACTCGTTATCTGCGAACGAAAAGATTAGCATAGATGAAACAAAGCGAGTGCATATTTTGGAGTTAAAATGACTATACGGCGATATGATGAACAACAAAGACGTAAAATGCTTCTTGAGCGGTTACAGGTTGACATTCCTTTTATGGTCAGTGTTGCTTTGAAAGAAGATTTAGGTCAATCTGTTGATTATAAAAAAGATATTACTGGTCAGCTGTTAAATGTAGGTACACAAGCGAGTGCTCGAATTATTACTCGTGAACATGGCGTTTTCTGTGGGAAACAATGGTTAGATGAAGTTTTTCTTCAACTTGGTGGGCAAGTCAACATTGATTGGAAAGTTCAAGATGGTGAAACCGTTACCCCTAACCAAGTTCTCTGTGAGATGCATGGCCCATCACAAATTTTATTAACAGGTGAACGCACCTCTTTGAATTTCATTCAAACGCTTTCTTCTGTTTCAAGTATAACTGCCGAATATGTAAAACAAATCACAGGTACAAGAGCGAAGTTACTTGATACCCGTAAAACTATCCCTGGTTTAAGAACCGCTTTAAAATATGCGGTATTGATGGGGGGAGGGTTTAATCATCGTCTAGGTTTATCTGATGCTTACTTAATAAAAGAAAACCATATTATATCCGCAGGTTCAGTCGAGCGAGCTGTTGAATTAGCGCGTAGCGCCCATCCGGATGTCCCAATTGAAATTGAAGTAGAAAGCTTAGATGAGCTATTACGAGCTTTAAAAGCGAATGCTGATATCATTATGTTGGATAATTTTACTCCAGTTATGATGAAAGAAGCGGTAGTGTTAACGGCAGGAAAAGCGGCACTTGAAGTTTCTGGCGATGTCACATTAGAAACGATAAAAGAGTTCGCAGAAACAGGGGTTGATTTTATTTCTGTTGGGGCGCTAACCAAACATATTAAAGCCATGGATTTGTCTATGCGTTTTATTGATAAGAATAGGTAAGTGATCCGGTTAATACACTCAGGGTGCCTTAACTGGGCTCATTAATCTTAGTGTTATTGATGAGACCTATACATTAGTCACCTATTTACGTTAATGCGTTAAATAGGTGACTAACATCTGACTCACTCGTTACCAAATTGTATTTTGGCATTGATTTAACTATTTAATGGGTTACAACGAAATATTTTGTAGCTCCTAGCTAATCGAATCTCGAAACCTTATCGCATTTTCCGTGCCACCTATAAATTGAAACATTACAGTGCTATTTTATTTTCGACATCAATTTTATTCTAAAATAATAGATAGGCTTGAGTGTAATTTAATCAATAAAATTTGAGTTAAATTTAAAATCACTTGCAATTTTAACATTTCATTAACGTTGTTGTATTCCAAACGAGTAAAGACTGCAATTAATGAGTTAATTTGATTTTAAATGCACTTATTTTAAATTTAAATTCATTATATTGGTTGCTTTAACGGTTCAGTTTTTGCATTTTAGCATAAAAAATCGTTTTTAATGTTAAAATATGTCATGTCAAATTGCATGTTAAGTTATCAATTCATGCTAAATTTTAAAAAAAATTGTTAAGATTTGCAGGATTTTATGATTTAGCGCAAGGTCTTTATGGACAGATAGTGAATACTTTGTTACTTTATTAACCCATAAATAAATTGGTATTACCAATTAACACTGGGTAATACGTAATCAATAATTACTCACTCATGAATATGGCAGATTATGACTTACGGTAAAATTCGCCAACCAAAGTTATCAGATGTAATAGAGCAGCGTCTCGAACATCTTATTTTCGAAGGGACATTACGCCCTGGCGAAAAGCTGCCTCCTGAGCGCGAACTTGCAAAACAGTTTGACGTATCTCGACCATCAGTGCGTGAAGCAATTCAAACATTAGAGGCGAAAGGCCTTTTATCTCGCCGCCAAGGTGGTGGAACATTCGTGCAAAAGAAAATGTGGCAAAGCTTTAGTGACCCTTTAGCTCAGCTACTTGAAGGCAATCCAGAATCTCAATTCGATCTTCTTGAAACTCGTCATGCCCTTGAAGGTATTGCTGCGTATTACGCGGCACTCCGTGGTACAGATGAAGATCTCGAACGGATTCGACAAAGCTATGAATTAATTAAGACAGCGCAAGAAAATGGCGGATTAGAAGCAGAGTCAGATGCAGTATTACAATATCAATTAATTGTCACTGAAGCTGCTCATAACGTCGTTTTGCTACATCTATTGCGTTGTATGATCCCGATGTTAGAACAAAATATTCGTCAGAACTTTGAGTTCTTATATACCCGTAAAGAAATGTATAAAGCAGTTAGTGAACATCGAGCACAAATTTTTGCCGCTATAATGGCAAGAGAACCAGAAAAAGCACGTGAAGCTTCTCATCGCCATTTAGCCTTTATCGAAGATTTACTGTTGGATATTAGCCGAGAGCAAACTCGCAGAGAACGTTCTTTACGTCGGTTACAGCAACATCCTGATTTGAATTGATAATATAGATCCTGACTGCTGCGTCTATATTATTGTGAATACTCTAATTGAGAGTTAAAGCGGCAACTACATCAGGGCCTATCTTCCCGCTGTTTTATAGCGACTGGGAAAATAGCAGGAAGATAGGCTCCACATAAACATATAAAATAGATAACAGATAAGGAATACACCATGTCAGATATGTTAAAAAATGACGTGGATCCGATTGAAACTCGCGACTGGCTACAGGCGATTGAATCGGTCATCCGTGAAGAAGGTGTTGATCGTGCTCAGTTTATTATCGAACAGGTATTAAGCGAAGCGCGTAAAGGCGGTGTTAATATTGCCGCTGGTGCATCTGGTCATTCTGATTACATCAACACAATTGCTGTTGAAGATGAGCCGGCATACCCTGGTAACATGGATTTAGAGCGCCGTATTCGCTCTGCAATTCGTTGGAACGCAGTGATGACTGTTTTACGCGCTTCCAAAAAAGACTTAGAACTGGGTGGCCATATGGCTTCTTTCCAGTCATCAGCAACTTTATATGAAGTGTGCTTTAACCACTTCTTCCGTGCGCATAATAACAATGACGGCGGGGATTTAGTCTTCTTCCAAGGCCACATCTCTCCAGGTATTTACGCACGTGCGTTCTTGGAAGGCCGCTTAACTGAAGAGCAAATGAACAACTTCCGTCAAGAAATTGGTGGAAATGGTCTGTCTTCTTATCCACACCCTAAATTAATGCCTGATTTCTGGCAGTTCCCTACGGTATCAATGGGTCTGGGGCCAATTAATGCTATTTATCAAGCGAAATTCCTGAAATACCTTGATAACCGCGGACTGAAAGATACATCAGCTCAGCGCGTATATGCATTCCTTGGTGATGGTGAGATGGATGAGCCAGAGTCTAAAGGTGCAATTACTATCGCAACTCGCGATAAATTAGATAACTTAGTATTTGTTATCAACTGTAACCTGCAACGTTTAGATGGACCAGTTACAGGTAATGGTAAAATTGTTAATGAACTAGAAGGTATCTTTAATGGTGCTGGCTGGCAAGTTATCAAAGTTATGTGGGGCGACCGTTGGGATGAATTACTGCGTAAAGATACAAGCGGTAAACTTGTTCAACTAATGAACGAAACCTTAGACGGCGACTACCAAACCTTTAAATCACGTGACGGTGCATACGTTCGTGAGCACTTCTTTAATCGTTACCCAGAAACTGCAGCATTAGTTAAAGATATGACTGATGATGAAATTTGGGCACTGAACCGTGGTGGTCACGATCCGAAGAAAGTGTATGCTGCATTCAAAAAAGCACAAGAAACTAAAGGCAAACCAACTGTTATTTTAGCGCAAACCATCAAAGGTTATGGTATGGGCGAAACTGCAGAAGGTAAAAACATTGCTCACCAAGTGAAGAAAATGAACATGGATGGCGTTCGTCATTTCCGTGATCAATTCAATGTACCCGTTGCTGATGAGCAAATTGAAAAACTGCCATACATTACGTTTGAAAAAGATTCCGAAGAGTACAAATATCTGCATGAGCGCCGTCAAGCGTTAGGTGGCTATTTGCCAGCTCGTCGTTCAACCTTTGATGAAAAATTGGATATCCCTGCACTGGCAGATTTCAGCCAATTATTGGAAGAGCAATCTAAAGAAATTTCAACAACTATCGCGTTCGTTCGTGCGTTGAACGTTATGTTGAAAAACAAATCGATCAAAGAGCGTTTAGTACCAATCATCGCTGATGAAGCACGTACATTTGGTATGGAAGGTCTATTCCGTCAAATCGGTATCTATAGCCCTAAAGGTCAGCAATATACTCCGCAAGACCGTGAGCAAGTTGCTTACTATAAAGAAGACTCTAAAGGTCAAATTCTGCAAGAAGGTATCAATGAGCTGGGTGCGGGTTCTTCTTGGTTAGCGGCTGCGACATCATACAGCACTAACAACTTGCCGATGATCCCATTCTATATCTACTACTCAATGTTTGGTTTCCAACGTATTGGTGACTTGATGTGGGCAGCGGGTGACCAACAAGCACGCGGTTTCTTAATCGGTGGTACTTCGGGTCGTACAACTCTGAATGGTGAAGGTCTACAGCATGAAGATGGCCATAGCCATATTCAATCACTGACTATCCCTAACTGTATTTCTTATGACCCAGCTTTCGCTTACGAAGTTGCGGTGATCATGCAAGACGGCTTAGAGCGTATGTATGGTGAGAAACAAGAAAACGTTTACTACTACATCACGACGCTGAACGAAAACTACCACATGCCAGCAATGCCAGAAGGCGTAGAAGAAGGTATCCGTAAAGGTATCTATAAACTGGCTTCTGTTGAAGGTAGCAAAGGTAAAGTTCAGCTGTTAGGTTCAGGTTCAATGATGCGCCACGTGCGTGAAGCCGCTGACATCTTGTCTGCTGAATATGGAATTGGTTCTGATGTCTATAGCGTGACTTCATTCACTGAACTGGCACGTGATGGCCAAGATTGTGAGCGTTGGAACATGTTGCACCCATCTGAAGCACCACGCGTTCCATACATTGCTCAAGTTATGAATGATGCACCAGCAGTTGCATCAACTGACTATATGAAACTGTTTGCAGAACAAGTTCGTACTTATGTTCCTGCAAGTGATTACCGTGTTCTGGGTACAGATGGTTTCGGTCGTTCAGACAGTCGTGAAAACCTGCGTCACCACTTTGAAGTGGATACATCCTATGTGATCGTTGCAGCGTTAGGTGAATTAGCTAAACGTGGTGAGATTGATGTAAAAGTCGTTGAAGAAGCGATTAAAAAATACAACATCAACCCAGATAAAGTTAACCCACGTTTGGCATAAGAGGTAAAAATCAATGTCTATTGAAATCCAAGTGCCTGATATCGGTGCTGATGAAGTTGAAGTCACCGAAGTGATGGTTAAAGTTGGCGACAAAGTAGAAGCTGAGCAATCGCTTATTACCGTTGAAGGTGATAAAGCTTCTATGGAAGTCCCATCTCCACAAGCGGGGGTGGTAAAAGAAATTAAAATTGCTGTTGGCGATAAAGTGACAACAGGCAAATTAATCATGGTATTCGAAGCGGAGGCGGGTGCAGCAGCGCCTGCTCCTGCAGAAGCCCCTACGGCTCCAGCGGCAGCGCCAAGCGCAGCTGCATCTAAAGATGTTGCTGTTCCAGATATCGGTGGCGATGAAGTTGAAGTTACTGAAATTATGGTTAAAGTCGGTGACAAAGTAGAAGCTGAGCAATCTTTAATTACTGTTGAAGGTGACAAAGCTTCAATGGAAGTTCCTGCACCATTTGCTGGAACGGTTAAAGAAATCAAAATTGCAACTGGTGATAAAGTTAAAACCGGCTCATTGATTATGGTCTTTGAAGTTGCAGGCGCAGCACCTGCGGCGGCACCAGCTGCACAAGCTGCTGCACCAGCGGCTCCAGCAGCATCAGCAATTAAAGATGTTAACGTTCCAGATATCGGTGGTGATGAAGTTGAAGTCACTGAAGTCATGGTAAAAGTGGGTGATACCGTTTCTGCTGAGCAATCAATCATTACCGTTGAAGGTGACAAAGCGTCAATGGAAGTTCCTGCGCCATTTGCTGGAACAGTTAAAGAAATCAAGATTGCGACTGGCGATAAAGTGAAAACTGGCTCGCTGATCATGACTTTTGAAGTGGCAGGTGCAGCGCCTGCAGCGGCTCCAGCAGCTCAACCGTCTGCTCCGGCTCCAGCGGCAGCTCCTGCACAAGCAGCGCCAGCGAAAGCAACTGACAGCAAAACTGAATTTGTTGAAAACGACGCATATATCCATGCAACACCGGTTATTCGCCGCTTAGCGCGTGAATTTGGTGTTAACTTAGCGAAAGTTAAAGGTACAGGTCGTAAGGGCCGTATCCTGCGTGAAGACGTTCAAGCTTACGTGAAGGATGCCGTAAAACGTGCGGAAGCTCCTGCAGCTGCGGGTGGTGGTTTACCAGGTATGCTGCCATGGCCGAAAGTGGATTACAGTAAATTCGGTGAAGTTGAAGAAGTTGAACTGGGTCGTATCCAAAAAATCTCTGGTGCTAACCTGAGCCGTAACTGGGTAATGATCCCGCACGTTACGCTGATGGAAGAAGTGGATACCACTGAAGTTGAAGAATTCCGTAAGCAACAAAACAAAGAAGCTGAGAAGAAAAAACTGGATGTGAAAATCACACCATTAGTTTTTGTCATGAAAGCTGTTGCTCGTGCTCTGGAAGAAATGCCACGCTTTAATAGCTCCATTTCTGAAGATGCACAGCGTCTGTTCCTGAAAAAATATATTAACATCGGTATTGCTGTAGATACGCCAAATGGCTTAGTTGTTCCTGTCTTCAAAGACGTTAACAAAAAAGGCATTTTAGAGCTATCTCGCGAACTGATGGAAGTTTCTAAGAAAGCGCGTGCAGGTAAACTGACTGCGTCTGATATGCAAGGTGGTTGCTTCACGATTTCAAGCCTTGGTGGTATCGGAACTACCGGTTTTGCACCTATCGTGAATGCACCAGAAGTTGCAATTATGGGACTGTCACGTTCTTCAATGAAACCTGTTTGGAATGGTAGCGAATTTGTTCCTCGCCTAATCCTGCCAATGTCACTGTCCTTTGACCATCGTGTAATCGATGGTGCTGATGGAGCTCGCTTCATCACCCTAGTAGGGCAATTAATGAGCGATATTCGCCGTTTAGTGATGTAAATAATAAGACCGGCGAATAGGCCGGTCTGTTTTATTTAGGCTGAGGCAGAATTTTTTGCTGCTGCTACGAAAGGTTGGGAGTTACATCACGAAATGAGCCTTTTCAGGGTGTTAACAATTCTGTAAACTGCTCTCGGTGTGTACTTTTCCAGTGGAAGATCGTTTATTCAGCAGTACCGCTGGACAAAACAAAAAGAGGTCATGATGAGTACTGAAATTAAAGCCCAAGTCGTTGTGCTTGGTGCAGGCCCTGCAGGCTATTCTGCGGCTTTCCGTTGCGCTGACTTAGGTTTAGAAACTGTTTTAGTAGAACGTTATTCAACCCTTGGTGGTGTTTGTTTAAACGTTGGTTGTATTCCTTCTAAAGCTTTACTCCATGTTGCAAAAGTGATCGAAGAAGCAAAAGCTTTAGCAGAACACGGTATCGTTTTTGGTGAGCCAAAAACTGACATTTCCAAAGTTCGCTTATGGAAAGAAAAAGTGATTAATCAGCTGACGGGTGGTCTGGCTGGTATGGCTAAAGGCCGTAAAGTTAACGTAGTTAACGGCTTCGGTAAATTCACAGGTGCCAACACGCTGGTTGTTGAAGGTGAAAACGGTAGCACAACTATCAATTTCGATAACGCAATTATTGCTGCGGGTTCCCGTCCAATTCAATTACCATTCATTCCACATGAAGACCCACGTATTTGGGACTCAACCGATGCATTAGAACTGAAAGAAGTTCCTGAGCGTCTGCTGGTTATGGGTGGGGGTATCATCGGTTTAGAAATGGGAACTGTGTATCATGCACTGGGTTCTCAAATCGATGTGGTTGAAATGTTTGACCAAGTCATCCCAGCGGCTGACAAAGATGTGGTTAAAGTATTCACCAAACAAATCAGTAAAAAATTCAATCTTCTGTTAGAAACTAAAGTAACAGCCGTTGAAGCGAAAGAAGACGGTATCTACGTTTCTATGGAAGGCAAAAAAGCTTCCGCAGAGCCGCAACGTTACGATGCTGTATTAGTGGCAATCGGCCGTGTTCCTAATGGTAAAAACTTGGATGCAGGCAAAGCTGGCGTTGAAGTTGATGACCGTGGCTTTATCCATGTCGATAAGCAAATGCGCACTAACGTTCCTCATATCTTCGCTATCGGTGATATCGTTGGCCAGCCAATGTTAGCTCACAAAGGTGTTCACGAGGGGCACGTTGCCGCAGAAGTTATCTCTGGTCTGAAACATTACTTTGACCCGAAAGTGATCCCATCAATCGCTTATACTGAGCCAGAAGTTGCATGGGTTGGTTTAACTGAGAAAGAAGCGAAAGAACAAAATATCAGCTACGAAGTTGCGACTTTCCCATGGGCAGCATCAGGCCGTGCAATTGCATCTGATTGCGCCGAAGGTATGACTAAGCTGATTTTCGACAAACAATCTAACCGTGTTATCGGTGGGGCTGTTGTCGGTGTGAACGGCGGTGAATTACTGGGCGAAATCGGCCTAGCAATTGAAATGGGTTGTGATGCTGAAGATTTAGCATTAACTATCCATGCTCACCCAACACTGTATGAATCAATCGGTATGGCTGCTGAAATTTATGAAGGTAGCATTACTGATTTACCAAACGCAAAAGCGAAAAAGAAAAAATAATTTTCTTTAATCGCACAGATAAACAGTATCTCTAGTATGCTGTTTATCACCAAAGCGAATTGAAGCCAATGTGGAAACTCATTGGCTTTTTTTGTGAATATAAACAATTAGTCACATGTTTCTGTTCTATTATTGATTAAAATAGATATTAATCATTTTATAAGTAATACGCTTTTAATTTTAAATGACCGAATCTTTATTAATGATAACGGTTAGTTGACTATAAAAATATTAAATTCTAATTTCTTTATTCTGTTTTTTATAACTAATAAGGAAGTTAGTTTATGGATGGTGTGACAGACCTAGGTACAATAACTGTATGGGGAACTCGATTACCTGTTTAGAATAATACCGATTTATATTTCGGTGATGGATATTATGAAGGATATAACAGTTATCTTGAAAGTTATAGATATGATATTTCACCTGAATGGTATCATGCCCTAAATGATTTTATGGATTACATGTCATATTGTGAATACATGGCTACTCCTATAGATATTGAGTCTTTATTAGATAAAAATGGAAAGGTTGATTTATCATCAAAAGAAAATATTGAGACTAAAAAGGAAATAATTAAAGAGCATATCGAGAAACAAAAATTATTTTTGGAAAAAGTTGAAGGATTTAATGAATGGAAATTTTTAAATAATCCAGAGAAATACCCTTTTGTACAAGAGATAATGATATCTGGCAGATTAATCAGCAAAGAGTATAAAACCTCAGCTGAGCTAGATAGCTTTTTAATTGGGTATAATGAGAATACCTATCTAGACAGTTTGAATGACAATTATAAAGATGGAGATGGAGATGAAGAGATACTTGATAAGTCGGCAAGAGAAAGTATTACTTCTGTTAAATATTTACATAGCAGATTAATTAATGCCATTGATGTTAATACAGAGAATTTGAATAAACTCAACTTTACTCAAAGTAGTATATTTGCTATTCCGTCTCCGAATGTTCCTACATTACCTCATGGTGTTGGTTCAAATTCACAAGTAACACAAACAGCAGATAGCAGTATTGCAAAAGGTATCGAAAAGGCATTAGGTAATATTCGTGATGGCCTAGCGGAAACGTTTGATTGCTCTTTTGGCATGAGTTGCTCAAATGATATAGATAAAGCAGCAAATAATTCAAATGTTGAGAAATTTCATACTGGTGGTGACCAAATACCTGAGCAAGGCCGGACGGATACAAGCGGAAACCAAATACCCGAACAAGGAAAAATTGATACGGGTGGAAACCAGCTTCCAGAACCGATCGAAAAACTGCCTGGAACATCTATTCCTGATACTCTATCTTTAGATAACCTCGCCTATTTAAACAAGATTACACAAGGTGAACATGCGGGAATCAGAAATAAAGAGGGGCGTCCAGTTAGTTCAGTCATTAATGATGTTCAAAAATCGAGGCCTTCAGATATCTTAATACAAGATGATGGTCGTTGGGTTGTAAAAGGTAATGACGGAAGAATACATCTAATTGAGCCTGATGGAGAAGTGGTCTCGTCATTTAAAAATAGTGATAGAAATACGGCTCAACGTACTAGAGATGGGCGATGGAATAGACCTAGTAATGAAAAACTAGATGAATTTAAAGAAAAATTTTCTGATTATGTGAGGTGGTAGGATGGATATACTAAAAATTAATTACATACCAGAAGCGGATGTAACTTTATTTGATATTCGTTTATCTGAATCGGAAGTTGTAATTTATACAGATTGCTTAAATTACGTTTTAACTCATTTATCTGATGAGCAAATATATGAAAAAACGGAATGTTCAAATAAACAAGAGTTATCACATTACTTGACAGATCTAAAAAATTTAATGAAATCAATGGAACATAGAAAATACCTTCCTGATAGGTACAAAGATCTATAAAAAATAATGGCATAGTGGCTATTTAAAGAGCCACTATGCCAACAAATTTTAGTCTCTTACCTCAATCATTTTACTCGCTCTCAGCCAACCGGATGATCAACTGTCCGGCTTGGTGAGTGAGGGTATGTGGTTACTCACCTTAAACCCAAACTCACTCAATCACTTGCCGCTTAACATGAGTTGTGGGCTGAGGTTTGGTTTACCTCGGTTGGGGGGGAACCCATTGTATACTTTCTGGTTTTGACCACTGCTTCTTTAGCCGTCAGTGTTTTTACACTACAATCGTGCTTATCCTCAACTGTGAGAGCATGGGACAAACATGCAGCTAGACCCGGTGGCGTTTTTGAACCCTTAAATGGTAATCCAGCGCAAAAAAATGCTGCTGCCGAAAATTTCATCCGAGAAATCTTTAAAGATCCTAAAGTAGTTCGAAACGATTTAGGTGGTGGTGCGTTTGAATATCGTTTGCCTAGTGGAAAAGGCGTTAGATATAATGCGGATGGCTCATTTAATACTGTGCTAGACCCAAAGAAGGCAATAAAATGAAAGATAATAAATTAGAACTATTTTTTTCAAGTCCAATGGAATATGAGAATCTAACGTTAGAGGTTCAATTAAATTGGGAGCGGGTTGCAGAAATTAATCAAGATAAAGGTGTAGATAATTTAGAAATTGAACTATTTGGTTCAGATTTATCCCACGGTTTTACAGCTAAAATGCCTTTAGATGATCTAATTTCAATATTGATTGAAGCCAGAGATACATTAAAGAAACAATGAATTTTTACTGAATGAGTAAAAATCCTTGCTCTACACAGGGATCTGAATTAACGGTCTTACTCGCTGTCAGCTAACGGGATGATTAGCTGTCCGGTTTGGCTCGTGAGGGGGAGTGCCTACCTTAGGCAATATTCGGTATGGCTGCTGAGATTTACGAAGGTAGCATTACTGATTTACCAAACGCAAAAGCGAAAAAGAAAAAATAATTTTCTTTAATCGCATAGATAAATAGTATCTCTAGTATGCTGTTTATCACTAAAGCGAATTGAAGCCAATGTGGAAACTCATTGGCTTTTTTTGTTTTTGTGAATATAAACAATTAGTCACATGTTTCTGTTCTATTATTGATTAAAATAGATATTAATCATTTTATAAGTAATACGCTTTTAATTTTAAATGGTCGAATCTTTATTAATGATAACGGTTAGTTGACTATAAAAATATTAAATTCTAATTTCTTTATTCTGTTTTTTATAACTAATAAGGAAGTTAGTTTATGGATGGTGTGACAGACCTAGGTACAATAACTGTATGGGGAAGTAACCCTAGACCGCATTTCAATGATTGTTTTAATAATTATGATAATGCTCATGAAGATATTGATTTAACTGGGAGGTATGAAAAATTAAAAAGTATTTTACATGAAAATCTTTATGATAATATAAAACTAGCTGATATCCATGATGATGTTAATAATCACAAAATCGATGCTTTTCAAGATTATTCTACTACAATTAAAAATGATTTAAAATCTAAACAAATATCAATTGAAAATAATTTAATTACCTTAAGAAAGGATATTGCGGAGATTGAAAAATCGCCTGGCTGGAAATTTATCATTGATCCACAAAAATATCCTTGTACATACAAATGGCATTTTCAATCTTCAGACTCCTCAAATTTAAAAATTTCAGCAATCTTTAAATTTCGCACAATTGAAGATAGGGATAGGCTCCTCGCAGAGGATTTTGACGATAATATACCCGGTATACCGAGATTTCCTTTTGATAATATAGATCTATATATAGATGCGGTTAATAAGCGAGCTGACCGTGATGCTAGAAATCAATTGCTCGAAATTAAGAGACAACATAAAAGTATCACGGATAAAATTCAGTTTAATTTAAATGAATTAAATAAGCTGAAAATAGCCCAAAGTAGTGTATTTGCCGTTCCCACACCGAATGTTCCTACATTATCTCATGGCGTTGGTTTAAATACGCAAGCTACACAAACGGCAAACAGCAACATAGTCAAAGGTGTCGAAAATACCTTAGGTAATATTCGCGATGGCCTAGCTGAAACGTTTGATTGCTCTTTTGGCATGAGTTGCTCAAATGATATAGATAAAGCAGCAAAAAATCCAAATATGGGAATGGAGTTATCTAATTCAGAAAAAGCACAATTAGGTGGTAGTACTTCTGGTATACCGGATGGTTGGGAGCCAGAGGATGAGGAACATGCTCGCCATAAGGATAAGGAACAGCAACAAAAGAATTTTGAAGAATTAACGAGGGTTTATGATAAAGACTCGCCTTCTCAGACTATAACTATTGACGGTCAAACAATTAAACAAGGTGTAGGAGGAAATCGTTATTCAACGAGGATTTATGATAGTCAAAACTTAACAGACCAACAGATATATAATTATGCTGAACAATTAGCTGCTCAACCCCTAACTAAGGTAAAAGATGGTATTTATACTGCCAAACTAACTGATGGTACAATGATAACCCTTAGGAGCGTATCTAGCTCGGCAGAACAAACAGGTGCTCGCTGGACAGTCCAAATAAGAAATAATCCAACTTTACGCCAAGTAGAGAACGGTCTTGGAAGAAACGCAGAGATCAAGTTTAGGTAATAAATAAGATGATATCAAATATTGAATATAAAACTATTGCTGAATACGCTGAAACCCAAGCCCTTGATGGGTTATGGGCGTATCTCACGCCAGATATGCTTCCTTCGCTCCATGCCATGTATGATAATTTTCCTTTTCAGGAAAGGAAAAAAATATTTTTTTGGTTCTTAGACAAGTTACTACGTGACGGAAAGTTAAAATTAGCTAAGTATGGTAAATTTTTAAGTGGTTCAATAGATGAACAATTACAGTGCTTCTATACTGCATTTCCAGAAACAGAAGAGCAATTAATTGATCAGTTTTGGTTTTTTGATGAAGAATGCCCTGGCGGAGCCGTTTGGATACTTAAAGATGGGACAGTAGAATGGACGTAGAACTATCAAGGGCAGATTCTATCTATGGAATGTTTAATTCCAGAACAGCTCCAAGCGAGCATTGATGAGTTAATACAGAAAAGCATCACCGTAATTTCTCAAAGTGAAACTTTTGGGCGGCTGGATGATGGTGAAATTAAAGTTATGGAGAGCTAGTTTTGAGACCGTAATTAACCGGTTATCCTTTAATATGGAAAAAGTTGTGCATTTTGATGAAATTATTAGTGATGCAAAAGGGCTATGGCTATCAGGGTTGTTTGGTTCAATCGTTGGTTGGAATCCAAACAAATCTTTCTATGAACATAGGATTATATTTTTCTCTATGATAAAAGCGTTATTAGATGAGCAAGTAATTAAATTTTGTTCTCCAGATGACCCTTTAGGTAGAGTTGTTCCGTATTGGAATGCTAATAGTCAAGAAATTGTTAATTATCTTGAACAGCACTGGCCTGAAAATGCTAAAGCAAAAGATGATGACGACTTGAGCTTCTATTTTTATGAAATGCCAGCGATTTTATGGAAAGATGAATCCGGAAAATATATGGGATCCTAAATTTTCTATCTGAGCTGGTTTAAGTTCGTTCCTCTCAATACAAAGAATTGCTTAATTATCCAGATAATCAACTGCCTGTAAGGCATCTTTAATTTATTTAAACTGAATAGCCACTGACTTGATAGACACCTTTAAGTTAGACGATATAGCTCTTCTTTCAGAAAAACCACAGGTACCTAAACCGGGAATTAGTGGTAAAGAAGGAGCTAAAGATGTACCTAGTTGAGCTAAAGGAGAAAAACTATTAGTGGGTGAAAATGGCAATAAATTTGCCGAAAGGTTACTAGATGCCAAATACGGAAAAGGTAATTCATTGGAATTTATTCAAGTTTTGAACTTGCTCAAAAGGCTCAAGACAAGGTATCTAATCAACCTGGATTCATAGATTACCCTGATGGGTTTAGTATTAGTGAAGAAGTTCTAGATAGAGATGGTTGGGTTGATGGTTTTGTAGTTTAAAGTAATTAAAGAGAGAGTCCAGTTCTGTGCAGGGATCTCCTTAGCCGCTTTACTCCCCCTCAGCTAGCCGTATAATCAACAGTCTGGAGGGGGGGAGTGGCTACCTTAGGCAATACGTGATGGCCTAGCGGAAACGTTTGATTGCTCTTTTGGTATGAGCTGCTCAAATGATTTAGATAAAGCAGCAAAAAATCCAAATGTTGGAAAAGAGTTATCAAATTCAGACAAAGTAGAGGTAGGGGGCTCTAGGGCAGGAGGACCGGAGGGGTGGGAACCTGATGAGTTCTCTATAAAAAATAATGGTCTTCCTTCTAAAGAAGAACTAAAGCAAGCAGCATCAGAAATCAATCGTAATGGTTTAACAAATGCTGGCAGATCGCTCCAAAAGCATGGAGGTAGGGAAGGATCTGCATACTCGTATTCCAACCAAAAAGCTTCAGTATTGAATCAGGAAGCTAGAGCATTAATCGATGAAATATTAGATAATCCAAATGTAATAATAAGACCTAGAACTATTTATGAAAATAGGAAAAGAATTGAAGTGATTGATGCTAAATCACCTGATGGTCGGGTATTAAGATTTAGTATAGATGGTAAGAAATTTATTGGTTTTAGAGAGCCATAATATTTGCAAATGATTGATGGAAGGATTTTATGTTGGAATATAGTGTTGGAAGTTCTTTAAGCCGAGATGATTTATATGCTGAGCTTTCCTTTAATGATGTTCAGTGGGGGGAAATTTCACTGTCTGAAGATAAAAAAGAGGTAAAAATTATTATTTATCCTGACTCAGATTTTTTAGAATTTAATTACAGTGAATTTTTATTATTGATAGAGAAAGCTAAAGATCATCTTTTACGTTTAGAACCTTTAGTTTAATTTCCGCATAAGTAGGTTGGTTCCTCCATTTTTTGCGTGGAGGAACCAAAGTGGTAGAGTCATTAATGTAAAAGTTAAACCGGGTTGGAGTAATATGTGATGAGGCTTAATTATAGTATTAGTGATAAACAGGCGAGCAAATTTATAAGCTTTTTAACTTTAGGTGTATTAACTGCATTAGATAAAAATTTGATATCGATTGATGAGGCAGAAGGATTTGTTTTCAAACCTTATTTGGCTAAATTCCTCGAGCAAATAGATTCTGATGAAAAATTAATAGAGATAATTAACCTAGGTTGCGAGTTGGAGGATGTTGAATGTTTAATTCCAGAACAACTTCAAGCTAGTATTGAGGAGTTAATACAGAAAACCATCACAGTAATTTCACAAAATGAAGATTTTGATCGGTTAATTGATAAAGAAATTAATATTGTTGATGACTAATTAAATGTTTAGAAAAAAATTAAAATACTTGATGAAAATATAAATATAAATATAAATATAAATTAGGGGTGGTCAAGGTTTAACTATGAAAATAGAACTGAGTCTACTGGAAGAGGCAATAGTAGCCATTTTCAAAGAAATGAAAGTACAGGGAATGGATAATATAGACTTAGATGCAGATTTTTATTGGAATGTGCCTTCTGAATCTATTTATGATATTTACAATGAGCCGGCTCAGTTAGATATTGGGCAGTTAGAAGCTGATTATGAGATGCTATGTAAAGCTAAAGAAAATGAACTACTCGTAAAATATAACTTAAAAAATATATCAGGCATTCTTCGTTATTTATCAGAAAAACATGCAAAATGATCTGACTTGATGATGCTAAAGGCGTAAGCAATCGCTGGTTTGGCCACTGTTTACACCTTAACTACATCTATCCACTTTCAATTATTCGTGTAAGCTGTAGCAAAATAATTTATATCAATAAGAAAGCACTATGATACTGACCCCTTCAGCAATTTTAATCCACGTCCCCGATGTCCAAGCGGGATTGGCTTGGTACCAGCAAGCTTTTCCACAGGCAAAGGCGGAGTACCTGCCTGACTTTGATTTCACCTTGCTACATGTCGGAGACTTCACGATAGAAGTGGTGCAAGCGGATGAAAAAGTCAGTGAGGGTAAAAAAGGGACTGTATTGTATTGGCAAGTCGATGATTTTGATTTGGCTTTTGAGCATTTCACTCAACTAGGGGCAAAACTGTATCGCGGGCCAATGTTAATAGATGGTAACAATCGAATGTGCCAACTTGAAGACCCGTTTGGCAATTTAATTGGTTTAAAAGGGTAGTAAAACCCATTAAAACATTTAAAAAAATTAAAACCAATCGCAATGATTTACCTTATCAATTAGTAATATAAATAAAATTGCGATAAAAAATATAATTTGTGATAGCTGATGAAAAAAGGCACTAATTAGGGTGCTTTAAATTTTAAAATGCATTATAAAAAGTATGGTTTTTTCGGCGTTTTACGATGATTAATAGTATCTTAAGCTGAAAAATAACCAGTAATGAAGTGTTAAGGCGTAAAGTTAGTAGTTAAATGTTGCTTTCTTGTGAATGAATTAACATTACGTTTAAATTCTGCTATGCTGATCGCCCGAAGCTGGGCATAATTTTACCGCCATTGAGATTATGCGAGCAAATTCCTCTGACCTGGCACCGGATGATAATTTTGTCAGTATGGTGCAGAGAGCCGGGTATATAAATAACAAAGAAGCGAGGAGAACGTCGTGCTAGAAGAATACCGTAAGCACGTAGCCGAGCGTGCCGCTCAAGGGATTGTCCCTAAGCCATTAGATGCGTCACAAGTAGCTGCACTGGTAGAGTTACTCAAAAACCCACCCAAAGGTGAAGAAGATTTCCTGTTAGACCTGCTGACCAACCGCGTCCCCCCTGGTGTTGATGAAGCAGCGTACGTTAAAGCTGGATTTTTAGCCGCGGTAGCAAAAGGCGAAACTTCCTCTTCTCTTATCTCCCCTGAAAAAGCCATTGAACTGTTAGGTACTATGCAGGGTGGATATAACATTCACGCACTAATTGAAGCGTTGGATGACGAAAAACTGGCGCCAATCGCCGCTAAAGCACTTTCCCACACCTTACTGATGTTTGATAACTTCTACGACGTAGAAGAAAAAGCGAAAGCGGGAAATATTCACGCTAAACAAGTTATTGAATCATGGGCAGATGCCGAGTGGTTCAAAGAGCGTCCTGCGTTAGCTGAAAAAATGACCGTAACTGTGTTCAAAGTTACGGGTGAAACTAACACAGATGACTTATCGCCAGCGCCTGATGCATGGTCACGTCCAGATATCCCATTACACGCGTTAGCAATGCTGAAAAACGCACGCGATGGTATTGAACCAGACGATGCGGGTAATGTTGGTCCAATCAAGCAAATTGATGCATTAAATAAAAAAGGCTTCCCATTAGCTTACGTGGGTGACGTCGTCGGTACCGGTTCTTCTCGTAAATCAGCGACTAACTCCGTGCTGTGGTTTATGGGGGACGATATCCCATTTGTACCAAATAAACGTGGCGGTGGGGTGGTATTAGGCGGCAAAATTGCACCAATCTTCTTTAATACGATGGAAGATGCGGGCGCATTACCGATTGAAGTGGATGTTTCTAAACTGAATATGGGCGATGTGATCGACATCTATCCATTTAAAGGTGAAGTTCGTAACCACGAAACGGGCGAACTGCTAGAAACATTTGAATTAAAAACAGATGTGTTGATTGACGAAGTGCGTGCAGGTGGTCGTATTCCATTGATTATCGGCCGTGGCTTAACCAATAAAGCACGTGAATCACTGGGCTTAGAAGCGACAGATGTATTCCGTCACGCGAAATCCGTTGCACAAAGCAATCGTGGTTTCTCATTAGCACAAAAAATGGTTGGTCGTGCTTGCGGTCGCCCAGGTATTCGCCCTGGCGAATATTGTGAGCCAAAAATGACCTCTGTAGGTTCACAAGATACAACCGGGCCGATGACCCGTGATGAACTGAAAGACCTAGCTTGCCTTGGTTTCTCAGCAGATTTAGTCATGCAGTCATTCTGCCATACAGCAGCGTATCCAAAACCTGTTGATGTGACAACACACCATACCTTACCTGATTTCATCATGAACCGTGGCGGTGTTTCTCTTCGTCCAGGAGATGGTATTATCCACTCATGGTTAAACCGTATGTTACTGCCAGATACCGTTGGTACAGGTGGTGACTCACATACGCGTTTCCCAATTGGTATTTCATTCCCTGCGGGTTCAGGTTTAGTCGCATTTGCTGCGGCGACAGGTGTTATGCCACTGGATATGCCTGAGTCAGTATTGGTTCGCTTTAAAGGTGAAATGCAGCCGGGTATCACTTTACGTGACCTCGTTCATGCAATTCCACTATATGCAATCAAAGACGGCCTATTGACCGTAGAGAAAAAAGGTAAGAAAAACATTTTCTCTGGCCGTATCTTAGAAATTGAAGGCTTACCTGAGCTGAAAGTCGAACAAGCGTTTGAATTAGCGGATGCGTCAGCAGAGCGTTCAGCGGCGGGTTGTACTATCAAATTAGATAAAGCGCCAATTATCGAATACCTGCAATCGAATATCGTTCTATTAAAGTGGATGATAGCCGAAGGTTATGGTGATCGCCGTACTATTGAACGCCGTATCAAAGGAATGGAAAGCTGGTTAGCGGACCCACAACTGCTGGAAGGTGATGCAGATGCGGAATACGCGGCAGTGATTGAAATTGACCTCAATGATATCAAAGAGCCAATTCTGTGTGCACCAAATGACCCAGATGATGCACGTTTATTGTCTGATGTGCAAAACGAGAAAATTGATGAGGTCTTCATCGGTTCTTGTATGACAAACATTGGTCACTTCCGTGCAGCAGGTAAGTTATTGGATTCTCATAAAGGCCAATTACCAACACGTTTATGGGTTGCGCCGCCAACTAAGATGGACGCAGCGCAACTAACCGAAGAAGGTTACTACAGTGTGTTTGGTAAGAGTGGTGCGCGAATTGAAGTTCCAGGGTGTTCACTATGTATGGGTAACCAAGCACGTGTAGCTGATGGGGCGACAGTCGTTTCCACTTCAACGCGTAACTTCCCTAACCGTTTAGGAACAGGTGCGAATGTTTACCTCGCATCAGCAGAACTGGCAGCGGTAGCTTCTCTGTTAGGTCGTTTACCAACGCCAGCAGAATATCTGCAGTTTATGGATAAGGTCGATGAAACAGCGGCGGATACATACCGTTACCTGAACTTTGACCAGTTATCACAATATACCGAAAAAGCGGATGGCGTGATTTTCCAAACAGCGGTGTAATAAGGTAATATTAATAACGGAGGCTCCTAATGTTAGGGGCCTTTTTTAATTGGGTGTATTTGCTAAATATATTCAGAAATTTCGATTAAATTTAAATCGACATCACGTAAGTAAATAGATCTAATTGCTCCAGTTGCACCAGTCCGATTCACCGGCCCTTCAATAATTTTTACACCTTGTTGTTCAATATGCATTTGCACGTCACACAGCGGTATATCACTAATAAAACATAAATCGAGTGCACCCGGTACAGGCAAGTGGGCTTTGGGTTCAAATTCTTTTCCATATTGGTGAATATTGATTTTTTGCTTCCCAAAACATAACGCATAACGCTGTTCACCAAAGGTAATAACTTCCATTTTTAACACCCGTTGGTAAAAGTCAATGCAGGCATCAATGTTAGTTGTGGTTAGCACTATATGGTCTAAGCGATCGATCATTAGAGCTCCTATTGTTTTAATTATGACTATTTTAATTATTTTCTTATTTAATATTAAGTGAATTACGTGGCTTATGTGTTGAAATCGGTGCTTTACTCAATTTTATTTTTTCTGTTGGTAATACCTCTCAACAAAGCGGTTTGACTCGCGTTATACTAGGTTCAATAACGCAAGAGTAGAGGGACTGCATATGGACTACCAATTTTTCCAAGATATCACCGGAGCTATCTCCGCTAAATTCTCGATGGATCATGAGGCTATTGGATATTGGCTTAATGAAGAGGTTAAAAATAACCTTAGTCTGTTAGATGCTATTGAAGAAAACTATGAAAAAATCAAAGGAAGTGAAAAACAATGGGAGCTTATTGGCCACGAATATACATTGTTGCTTGATGATGAAGAAGTGATGATCCGCGCCAACCAATTATCATTTGAAACTGAAGGGTTGGAAGAAGGAATGAGTTATTATGATAATGAAAGTGTTGCATTTTGCGGCACTGATGACTTCTTATTAATGCTAAAAGATTATCGAATTTTTGTTATAGAAAATAGATAAAATAATTTTATTTAGTGATTTGTTTTGTGTTTTAATGAATCATCGCTATTATTTGCAATGTACGGCCAGCCATTAAACGTTTCGTTAAAGATTTATTGGTTGGGGTTAATATTGATAATTGGATCCTAAAGGGCATATATATATGAATACTGATGATGTTACAGGCGCGTTGAATGATGCAACGAATTGGTTTGTGGCGAACCAAGATCTGTTAGTTCAGTATGCTGTGAATATCGTGTCTGCTATCGTTATCTTGATTGTCGGGATGATGATTGCAAAATGGGTCGGGCGTGGTTTACATCGCGTGATGACCATGAAAGGCATTGATTCAACAGTGAGTGACTTTTTATCAGCGATAGCGCGCTATACCATTGTTGCATTCACCTTAATTGCTGTATTAGGGAAAGTTGGCGTACAAACAGCCTCTGTGATTGCGGTAATGGGGGCGGCCGGTTTAGCGGTTGGCTTAGCATTACAAAACTCGCTGGGTAACTTTGCCGCAGGTGTGTTGCTGGTGGTATTTAGGCCACTAAAAGCGGGGGAGTATGTCTCAATCGGTGCTGTTGAAGGTACAGTGCAAAATGTACAAATATTTTCAACTACGCTAAGAACCGCAGATGACCGTATTATTGTTATTCCTAATGGAAAGATCATTGCCGATAACATTATTAATACCAGTCGTGAGCCTAACCGTCGTCAAGATATTATTGTAGGTGTTGCTTACGATTCTGATATTGATGTGGTGAAAAAAGTATTAGGTGATATCGTCGCCGCAGATAGCCGTATTCAGCATGCTAAAGGCGTTACTATCCGTTTACATGATATGGCACCATCGTCATTAAATTATTTAGTGCGTTTTTGGACCACCAATGGTGATGCATGGCCTGTGTATTGGGACTTGCTAGAAGAGTTTAAGCGAGCATTGGATAAACATAATATTGGTATCCCATTCCCACAAATGGATGTTCATGTTCATAAACAAAATGCGCCTATCAAGCAAGATTCTGCCGAGTAATATTTAGAAAGTCATATTCAGCAGTTTCACTGAAAATAAGAGCCTGTCTTCGATGGGCTCTTATTCATTTCTCACTCCTATATTTTTCTTACCGAACCGTTTTTAGTTATAAGTCATACTTATGACCTATTAGACTTAATCATTTCCACTAATAATTTTTTCTCGTTAATATCCATGCATATTAATTGAATAAAAAGTTGGGATTAATGCATGTTTTCGATCTATTTACAGGGTGCACTGTTGGGTGCAGCAATGATATTACCTTTAGGGCCGCAGAATGCTTTTGTCTTACAACAAGGAAGCCGGAAGCAGTTTCATTTAATGAGTGCATTATTATGCGCTTTAAGTGATACCGTTTTAATTATCGCAGGTGTTTTTGGTGGGAGCGCTTTATTAAGCCAGTCTGAAATATTAATGCAATTGATTACATGGGCAGGCGTAGTATTTCTTCTATGGTATGGCTATGGTGCGTTTCGGACAGCACTCAGCCCTGATGAGGTCATACTTCAAACAGAAAGCCGTGCTATCACAAGATGGAAAGTGATTGTCACACTGTTTGCCGTCACTTGGCTGAATCCTCATGTTTATTTAGACACCTTCGTTGTATTGGGTAGTGTGGGAGGCCAATTAGAAAGCCAGCTGAGACCTTGGTTTACGGCTGGAGCATTAACGGCTTCTTTTGTTTGGTTTTTTGCGTTAGCGATACTTGCTGCTTGGTTTTCACCTGTGTTAAATAAACCGCGTTCACAGCGCATTATTAACATTTTTGTGGGGAGTGTGATGTGGTTTATTGCATTTCAACTTGCAATACAAGGGCTTAAGGGACTCGGTTTGATTTCTCAATAACAATATATCTTCAACAGACAAGCAATAAAGTTCAATTTCTCATTATTCTGACTGTACTTTTTGTTTCATGTGTTACTGTTAAATTGAGCTCAGGGATAGTTTATTACCAATTATCCCTTTTTTAGCGATAAATAATTGCCTTGGGAGGTTCTGTGAAATTAAAATCTTTAGTTTTAGCTGCGATGGTAGCAGGTGCTGCGGTTCCTACCATGTCATTGGCTGACCCGTTACCTAATGGTCCACACATTACGACTTCGGGTAATGCAATAGTGAAAGCGACACCCGATATGGCGACGCTGAATATTCAGGTGGAAGTGACTGCTAAAGATGCGGCGGCTGCGAAAGCTGGGGTCGATAAGCGAGTTGCGGAGTATTTTGAGTTTCTTAAGAAAAACGGTATTGAAAAAGAAGATATTAATGCAGCAAATGTGCGAACTCAGCCTAAATATGATTACAGTAGTGTGAAACAAAAATCAACCATCGAAGGCTACACGGCAACACGTTCTGTTGAAGTGAAAGTGAAGAAATTAGACCAACTTAATGTCTTGTTAGATGGTGCTTTAGCCGCAGGTCTCAATGAAATCAACTCAGTACAGTTTGGTGTGGCTAATCCGCAACAGTATCGTGATGAAGCACGGTCTCAAGCGATTAAAAATGCGACAGAACAAGCTAATCTCTTAGCGAAAGGCTTTAATGTTCAGTTAGGCCCAGTGTATAGCATTAACTATAATGCGCCAGCTGCGGTGCCATATCCAATGGCAACAAGAAATTATGGTGGGGCGATGAAAGCCTCTGTTGCTCAAGACCTCAAGATTGATGAGACTTATGAACAACAGAGTATTGATTTTAATGACCAAGTTGATGTGGTATTTGAATTAAAACGCTAGTTTTTTGCGGGTTCATCTTCTTGTTTTAACATCTGGCGCCCAGTTTTTAATAGGGCGTCAGTCACTTTTTTCATTGTACGGCTTTCAGGTGCGAAGCGGTGCCAATAAAGCATGCGTCGCTGACATAGCCCTGGTGTTAAATCAACCAACTCACCATTCGCTAATTCATTTGCTATCTGCAAATGTGGGATCATACAGCAGGTAGAGCCCTGTTTCGCTAACTGTACAAAGGCCTCTGAGGAGTTCACGATATGGCATGGAACACTGCCGGGCGACAACCCAAAGTTTTGTTGCACAAAGGCTTGGTGCATATCGTCTAAATGGTCGAAAGCAACCGCAGGCGCTTTTAATAACGAAGAGCGAGTCACCCCATCGGGGAAATATTTCGCTGCAAAGCCAGGTGATGCGACAAAAATATAGTCCAGCGCGCCAAGTTTATCGACCAAGCAACCCGGTAAGGCTTGGGGTTGAATACTGATAGCGCCTACCACTTCACCACGTCTTAAACGTTCTTGAGTTCGAGTTTCATCTTCTACCTGAATATTTAGCCGAATAGGGCTGTTGCCTAATACAGGGTTTAGGGCTGGAAGAAACCAAGTTGCCAAGCTGTCGGCGTTGACGGCAAGTGAGAGCAATAAAGGGGTGGAGCCACTATTTTCATCACCTAACCATTGTTCTTCTAACAATTCGACTTGATGAAGCAATGCTAGCAGTTTTTGCCCTTGTTCAGTTGGGTGTGGCGGAACGGTACGCACAAGTAGTGGCTGCCCAAATAGGTTTTCTAACTGCTTTATACGTTGTGACACAGCAGATTGCGTGATGCAGAGCTTTTGAGCTGCGCGCTCAAAGCCGCGTTCACGGATAACGGCATCCAGTGCTTGTAATGCGCGATAGTCAGGGCGCTTCATCAAAAAGATCTCCTTGTTGTTATTCTACCAAGCACTATGCCATATTTTTACAAATAACACTTAAAAATATTATTGTTGTGGCCTAAATCCCAAGAACCGTGACACAAATAC
>OJKJ01000043.1_pt1 | contig 104096 bp, 98 predicted proteins | sample 1596491 | NCBI WGS metagenome assembly OJKJ01 (sample SAMEA4350160, study PRJEB24818) | metagenome | biome: human; feature: gut; material: faeces | place: Denmark | collected 2013-09
AGATGGATCCCTCCCAGCCCTTTGACCGCCAGGATCCCTCCTGCCAAGAGCAGGGCCTGGGCTGCGCGGAAGGGATCGCCTTCGTCCTCTCGGTGTGCAGCTCCGCTCACGTAAAATGCCCGGGGACCGCACGCGGGACAGCAGTCCGGCTGCGCGTGGTATCTGCGGTCGCTGATCTCTGAATATTCTTTTTGACATTCACCGCACATGGCAAATCCATCCATCACAGTCCGTGCCCGGTCATAGGGCAGGCTCCGGATGATCGTATACCTGGGACCGCAGTTCGTACAGTTGATAAACGGATATCTGTATCTGCGGTCGGAGGGGGTGTACAGTTCTGCGGCACATTCCGGGCAGACAGAAATATCCGGGGAGACTAAAGTGCTCCCCGGGCTGATCCGGCTGTCACGGATGGAAAACGTGCTGTATTCTCTGTCTCCGTCTTCCGGAACAGCGGTTACTCTGTCAATGCGCGCCATGGGCGGCGGCGAAGCTTCGAGGACTGCAAGGAACTTTTCCAGGGAAGGACTGCTGCCGGTGAGGACGCCTTCGAGTCCCTGGGAGGTGTTGCGCACCCAGCCGCGGATCCCGTACTGTTCTGCCAGCCGGTGCAGGAAAGGACGGAATCCGACTCCCTGGACGATCCCCTCTACAGTGAGCCGCAGACGTGTCACGGGACTGCTCATGAGACGGTTCCCGCGACAGTTTCTGCAAGATAGCCGGCCAGTTCATCCAGTCCGACCCCTGTGCGGCTGCTGACGCGGAAGAGAGGGGCGCCCGGATTCACGCTGTCATAGTTGGCGCAGACCCGCTCCTCGTCAAACTCAAAATAAGGGAGCATATCGTACTTGTTCAGCACGAGACAGTCCGTATCTGTGAACATCAGCGGATATTTCTCTACTTTATCGTCCCCCTCCGGGATGCTGAGTATGGTGATGCGGAGTGATTCTCCGATCCGGAACTCAGCCGGGCAGACCAGGTTGCCGATATTTTCCACAAAAATAATATCCAGGTCATCCAGAGGGAGGAAGGGAAGGATATTCTGGATGCTCATGGCTTCGATATGGCAGGGGCCGCGCCGCTTTAGGTGGGGGGTGGGGGTGGCGGGGGCGGGGGCGGGGGGGGGCCCGGCGGCGGTGGGCCCCCCCGCCTCCCCCCCCCACCCCCCTCCGCCACCCTGCCCCCCCCGGGCGCACGGGACAGGGTCAGAAACAAAAAAAAGACCAGCGGGGCCAGCGCCCCCGCCCCCGTGCCGATGGTCCCCCCCGCCGCTCCCAGGGCGTAGGAATACTCCGTCGCGCCCGTGGCCTGGTTCATGGAGGTTCCGATCCTAAACAGCAGGGCCGCAGCGCCGACGCTGACAATGGCATTTACAATTTGTTCCAGAATTTGGGAAATCGCCGTGGGGACCATGGATCCGGTACCCTGGAAATACCCCCGCAGCACGCCCAGATAGGCCATGATCCAGATGGTGGGGGCCAGGGTCTTTAAGGCGTACATGGAAAACGGCGTCTTGATCAGCTGGGCGAAGGTCTCCGCCCCGAACCAGAGCACCGCGGCCGCGACGCCGCCGATCACCGTGGCGTAGACCAGGGCAGCCCGCAGGATCCTGCGGCTGTTCTGGTGTTCCTCCCTGGCGATCCTGGTGGCCACCATCTTGGAGACGGCCACCGGCATGCTGTAGGAGGAAAGGATCAGCAGGATATTGTAGACGCCGTAGGAGGACGTATAGTATCCATTTCCCTTTTTTCCGATAATGTTGATCAGGGGGATGCGGTAGAGCATCCCGATCAGGCGGACCACAATGCCCGCGATGGCCAGGATGCTGCCCTGGATCACGAAATTGGCCGCCTTTTTGCCGCCCGGCGTTGGAGCCTTTTTGTTTCCGGTCTGTTCTTTTGTCGTTGCGCTCATGTATGGTTACTCTTTTCCTGTAATTTCAATTTTATCAAAATCCCGCGTGGGAATGATGCAGACCCAGGTCTTGCCCTGGTTCAGCACGATCTCGTTGTGCTCCAGGTCATAGTAGTGGGTGGTGCCGAACTCCCCGTCCTTTTCCCAGCTGATGGGGATGGCCTGTCCGCCGGTGATGAAAAAGCCGCACTCCGCCGCGTGGACGTTGATGTTCAGATACTCCGTGGTGGCGTAATGGCCCATCTGGCAGCACTGGAAGATCACGTTCTTCACCGTGACGGGGCCTTCATTCCCCTGGTGCACGCCGCCGTACTGGTAGCGGTGATAGAGTCCGTCCTCCGGGTCGTACTGGAAATACGCCTTGTTCATAGTATACCCCGGTTTCACCGTATCAGCCGCCATCACCCCGGGGCGGTCCGCCAAAAGATCCGTCACACCGTCTCTCGCAAAGAGATAGTGGCCCTGGTAGGACGTGTCAAATATCTGGGAATACCCCAGCTTCTCGATGGACTGCTGCAGGCGCGGTCCGCTGGTGTAGGCGTTGTGGGGCGCTTTCCGGTCGCTGGACCGGTAGTAGGCCACGCTGCCTATGCCCTCCAGGCCGTTGATATTGTCCACATTGTTCAGATAGGGCTTGGCAAAGGTGCTCTGCCCGTAGTGGGCGTAAATCGCGTCGAACTCTCTGGCAAAATAGGTGTAATAGGTCCTGCAGCTGCGCACCGAGCCGATGCGCTCCAGATCGTCAAAATCCTCGATAATGGACATATAGCGGTTCATGTCCCCCTCCACCGGCGCCTCGTAGACCACGCCCGCCCGGTTGATGCCGTACTGGGGCAGAGCCTGCTTGTCGTTGCTCATCATGACCGCGACAGGACGGCGGTTGGCCTTGGCGGCGTCTGTCATCTCCCCGGTGAGATAGCTGCGGATGAGGCCGTTCTCCTCCACCCGCTCCTCGGGCAGGTAATAGGGAGGCTGATCCGGGTCCACCTTCTCCGCCTCCGTGGTCGCGGTCTCAATGTGGATCTCAGCCGACGTGGCGGCGACCGTGGTCTCCTCCGCCGTGGTGACCTCCACATAGGTCTGTTTTGCGCAGCCGCTCAAAAGTGCGGCCGCAAACAGAATTCCCGTTATCCGCTTCCACCCTGCTTTTCTCATCTCGTGTACCCCCTGCGCTCCAGAATCTCATTCTGCCTGGCTTCCATCAACAGCCGTTCTTCCTCCTCCATGTGGTCGTAACCGCACAGATGAAGCATGCTGTGAGCCACCAGAAAGGCCAGCTCCCGGGTCTGGGAATGGCCGTACTTCTCCGCCTGTTCCTCCACCTTGTCCACGCTGATCACAATGTCCCCCAGCATCAGCTCTCCCGTCTCGGGGTTAAAATAGTCCTCCACCGAGTCCTCCACGTGATCGAAATCCGAGGGCGCTTCGTAGTCCACCATGGGAAAGCTCAGCACGTCCGTGGGCGCGTCGATCTGCCGGTGTTCCCGGTTGATCTCCTGAATGGCCTGGTTGTCCGTCAGAATCACATTGACCTCCGCCTCATAAGGGCATTTCTCGTAATCCAGGGATTCGTTCACCACATCCCGGATAATCTCCTCATAGGGCAGGTCCAGCTGTTTCTCCGCCTCATATTCAATGGTAATGGTCATAGCTTGTCTTCTCCTTTGTCCGGCCGGTTCTTTGGCCTTTGCGGGGCCCCGGCCTCATTTCCCGGCTCTCCCTAAGAGCGGTCCCGCTCCCTGGTCCGGCGGGCGTGGGACGTGGCCTTCCCCTTCTGCTCAAAATCGTCGTAGGCCTGTACAATTTTCTGCACCAGGGGATGGCGCACCACGTCGGAGCTGGTCAGGTAGCAGAATCCGATGTCGTCGATCCGCCTCAAAACCTTGATGGCCGTGTCCAGCCCCGAGGTCGCCCCGCTGGGCAGATCCTTCTGTGTCTGGTCTCCCGTGACGATCACCTTGGAGCCGAAGCCGATCCGGGTCAGGAACATCTTCATCTGAGCCGGAGTGGTATTCTGGGCCTCGTCCAGTATAATATAGGCGTTGTCCAAAGTCCGGCCGCGCATGTAGGCAAGAGGCGCCACCTCAATCAGCCCCTTCTCCGAATTGTGCAGATAACTCTCCGCCCCCATGATCTGATACAGGGCGTCGTAGAGGGGCCGCAGATAGGGATCGATCTTGCTCTGGAGATCCCCGGGCAGAAAGCCCAGCTTCTCCCCCGCCTCAATGGCCGGGCGGGTCAGGATAATCCGCCCCACCTCCCCGTTCTTAAAGGCCTGGATCGCCATCGCCATGGCCAGGTAGGTCTTGCCCGTACCCGCGGGGCCGATGCCGAACACGATCATCTTCTTGCGGATGGCGTCCACGTACTGCTTCTGTCCCATGGTCTTGGGCTTCACCGGCTTACCGGTGATGGTGCGGCAGATAATGTCCTTGTCGATCTCCAGGATCTGCCCGTCGCTCTCCGTGAAGGAGAGGGACAGGGCGTAGTCCACGTTCTGCTCCGTGATGGCGTTGCCCCGTCTGGACAGCTCCACCAGATTGCTGAAAACACTTTTGGCCTGGCGGATGGTCTGCTCAGGCCCGATTAACTTGATTTCCCCGTCCCTGGCGATGATGGTCACATGCAGGGTGCGTTCTATTTTCTTTAAGTATGAGTCAAACTGGCCGCATACATTGCGTTCATGTTCAACCGGGATGTCGATCATAGTCTCGATAACACTCATTGCGTCGCTTTCGTCTCCTCTGGTTCGATATTGGGAATGATCTCCTCCTGTGCCAGGGGCGCCGCCTTCTGGATCTGCTCCAGCGTCACGAACTGCCCGGTAATGGTACATTTGGTTGCACTCGTTTCTATTCTATCATTATTTTCAAGAATTTGTACCCCTTTTTCTGTTAATTTTTCCGCAAACAACTCTTTTTCCCGCCCCGCGATGTCCTTAAGCTCCTCCTCCGTGTACTTCCTGTCGTAAGCCGACATCTCTTTCCCCTTAATATCCCCCAGATAAAACGGCAGGTAAAAATTGGAAAAAAGCTTCAGCTGCCGCTCCTCCATCACATAATCCCACTGTTGCTCCCCCCAGGCAGGCACAAGAAACGTAAACGAGGCATTTCCCGCCTTCACATACCACCCCCGCCGCGTCCGTCCCGTCGCCACCCGCTCCGTATGCATCAGCGGAAACGACTTGCTGTACCCGTTCACCGTCCTGGCCGTCACATCCGCATCCGCCCTTACGGTATACTGATTCACAACCTCCTCCGCGTCATTCACAATGGGCACGATGCCCTTCACCAGCACCTGTCCCGCCTCCACCTCATCCCCGATGGCCACCTGGGCGATCCCCTGGCGCACGATCATGGACGTGATCACCCCCGGCTTGGCCGCCACCAGATCGCAGGGCGTCTCATCCTTTTCCGGCAGCGTGGAAATCACCTCGTTCTCCTTGATATGGATCAGCAGCCGCGTGCCCGAGACCCTGGCCGAGACCCAGGTAATCTCCGGGAAATGCGCCCGAAATCCGCTCTCCAGCTCCTCGCAGTCGATCCGTTTCTTATACATCCCATAATCCACATCCTGGTCCGCCAGATACCGGATCAGCGTATCATAGGTATAATGATAATTTCCCTCAAACTCGATATCCCATACAAACAGGCTCATCACATACAAAAACACAAAAAAGCCGGCCAGACCGGCTCCGAACAATTTGCGTTTCCGGTTCCGGTACAAAAAGAAAGGCAATCCGTACCGCTCCAGAATCCTAAGCCTCACCCTGGATTTTCTCACCAGCGGTTTCACCTTCCGATATCCCGGAACCGTCATAAAAAACTCATAATCCCCATCCTTACAGAGAATGCCCCAAATTTCCAGCTTTCTCGCATTACAAAGATTCAAAAAACGCTCCGGCGAATAACCGTGAAGCCTCAGCTTCACATATCCGTGCCAGTTATGTAGCAGCCGTTCCACCACTGCAGCCTCCTCCTCTCCACGCTCAGGCCGTCAAGATTCAAACTCCAGAGACTGGATCTGGCCCGTAATCTTCATTTCCTCGCTGGTATAATACGCAATCGCAAGCCGCGCTCCATGCACAATCACCTTACAGGTTCTGGCCTGCACCTTCACCATGGTATCCGTATATAAAAGGATGCTGCGATAATTCTCAATACAGACCTCCCTGCGCCCCACAAAACTGACCAACACATCCCCCAGCAACACATCCCGCGGAAGCCCCAGCGCAGACACCGCCGCCGCCTTCGATTCCCCTAACATAAGCCCTCACTCCCGACACACTGGTTCCCTTTATTATATGCACCCTCCTCCCAAAAATACCCTTTATATTCCCTCCTCAAAGGTGACTCGCTTTTTTCCACCCCTCCCGCGGCGGCAGCGCGTACCCCCTGCGAAAAAAATTCACCTCCCTCACTCACAATTCCCCACTCCCCTGAATACACTATACTGAATCAATCAAACACAGTGAGGTAAACATGAATCGTCAGTCCTATTACCCCGACAACTATGACGATGCACCCATCGTCAGCACCGCCGCAGTGGACAACGAAGCCGGGACCCCTGTTATTCCGCTTCCCAATCCCGGCGAAGGCGGCCCTGTCGCCGACGGCAATACATCCATACCGGACGCCAATGTTCCGGTTATCCCCCTCCCCAATCCCGGTGAAGGAGGTCCCGTTGCCGACGGCAATCCCCCGATCTACCGTCCCATCATTCCCGGCGTGGGCGGCGGCGTAACCATCATCCCCGGAGTCACCTTCCCCTGCTTCTCCTGCAACAATAACAGCTACGGGCGGGTCCGCTTTCTAAACGCCAGCAACGGCTATCAGCCCTTCTTCGTCTACCTGGGCAACTGGCTTGTGGCCAGCCGTTTCGGCAACGGAGACATGACCACCTATCTCCAGGCCACCTCCGGCAGCCAGACCGTGACCATCTCCGGCTCCAACGGATACGTCTACGTGCAGAAGCAGATCACCGTGCGGGCAGGCAGCTCCATGACCGTTGCCATCATCAACACGGCCAGCGGCCTGGACATCATGGAGATCTCCGACATTTCCTGCAACGCGCCCACCGGCACCAGCTGCCTGCGGGTCAGCAACCTCTCTCTGAACCTTGGGCCCTTCGACGTGTCCATCGGCAATCAGAACAGCAACTACACGCCCTTCACCAACGTGCGCTACCGTGAAGTGACGCCCTACACCAGCTTCTATCCCGGCTGGTACCAGCTCTACATTTCCAGAACCGGCTCCCTGCCCAACGTCTCCGTCGCCACGGCAGCCGCCAACATGAGCGCCAACACCTCCTACACCCTCTACATCTTCAACGCGGCAAACGCCACGGACGGGTTGAGGACTATGGTGGTGTCCAACTGACGCAAGCTAATCGCCCGCAGGCGCTGCCTACGGCCCATTAACAACAATACGGCTGCCCCGTTCTTCCAACCGAACAGGACAGCCGTGCTGTCAAATCAATCAACGGCCATGCTTTAAAAGCCATTGATATTTCTTCTTGTAGCGATACAAGGTCACCCCGATAAACTCGGGCAGTTCTTTCCCCCTTCTCGCAGCGTTTTCAATCTCTTCAATCATACCTTTCAAGTTCGACGATGTCAGCGATTTTTTAACCGCCATCCGTTCAAACTGACGGCTGCACCGCTCATATGTATCCCTTCTGCCTTTTACGATCTCCGTATTCGTATCAGACAGCCGCTTTCCCGTGGTCTTATCTAAAATACCGTTTAAATGGAGGATTCCATTGATATCGTCCTCCATTTTCACATTGAACGGTGACGTATAAATCGTACCGTCCCGGCGATAGGAAATTTTTTCCATCTGTTCATCAGACAGCGGATCAACATATATCTCCTGTTCGCCTTTCTGGGCGTCACAGCAAAGCACGCAGGACTTCGTATGGTCGCTTTTTTCACCGCCGTAACACACGCCCAGCATATTCTTAAAATCCAGCGCCCCTTCTTTACTCAGTGAAAGTGGATACCAGTGTTCGATCCGTGTATCACTCTGGCCGCCGGTGATGCGTTTCATGCAATACGCGCACAAACCGTTCTGCTCTTTCGACAAGGCCTGCCGGAGCACCTCTTTCGGCAGCAGGTCAAAATACGCCCGGACCGCTCTTGTATCCGCCCCCTTAAGCCGCCTCCACTCCGGCGATCTTTGAATCTTTCTCACTTCACCTGCCACAAGCGCCGGGGGACTTTGCTTCTTAATGTACAGCACTCAGACCTCTCCTCCCAAAATATCCTCCAGCTGCAGCTCCGCTTCCGCGCTCCGCACATCCGCGTGATCTTCTCCCAATGCTTCCTTCATTCTGCTTAAAATAATCCCGGCCGTTTCCTCATCCTCCTGGTCCATCGCCTCGTCGAACTGCCGGTTCAGCTTCCTCACCCATTCCGGCTTCTCCACGCTGCCCAGGCGCAGGTCTAAAATATCGTTGACCGAAAATCCGTATGCGGATGGCAGATAGACGATATCTCTGGCCTCATTGATGGAGATCAGGTTTTCATGGCGGCAGGAGGAAATGATGATCGGGGAATGGGTCGCCGCGATAAACTGTATTCTGGGAAATGTTTCCTCCAGGGCGCTGATCATATTCCACTGCCATCTCGGATGCAGATGCATGTCCAACTCGTCGATCAGCACGATGCCCGGTATGGTATTTAACTGCTCTTTGGCATCCGGATTTAACAGTGCCAGGCGATAGGCCAGATCCATCACCATCCACAGAACAGACTGATATCCGGCGCTCAGATGGGCAACCGGCATCACCTCGCCTTTTTCCGCATACACAATATCGCCAACCTGAGTGTCGTAATACAACACCGGCCGTTCCTCCAAACCGCTCATCCGCTGCATCACAGACGATACCAGACCTTTAAACGCTTCATACTCCCCAATCTCGCGTTTTTGCTGAAATGCGGCCAGCTCCATTTTCAGGCACCACTCCCGGATTCCCTTGATGTCCAGTGAATAGTCCAGACAGCCAATATATCCGCACCTGCGGTCATTTAACTTTTTCTTTAATTCATTGCCGAAATCTCCCCGCTTCTGCTGCCATACTCTCGCCTCGCTCTGATAGCTGAGCAGCGGCAGTTTTACATTCATATCATTCGCCATATTGCCCGCGATTCTGCGGATATCAGACGGTTCAACGGTGGTTCTGGCTTTTCCGCTGGCGTCCACCCTGCGCCGCCGCCAGGTCCATTCCCTTCCTCCGATTTCCGCAACGCAGCCGATCTCCACCGGAGTAAAATATTGGATGCCGCCTGAGGCGTCCCCCGCCCGATTCAACACAAAATGTATGTCGTCATGAAGAATGCTTTTCGCGGATACCCCGTCAATACCGGCAAGAAATCCCGCCAATCCCACTGAAATCGCCTCCAATACCGACGTTTTTCCCGCTCCGTTATTCCCAATCAGCAGGTTAAAACCCGGCTTGAATTCCAAATTCAGTTCTTGAACCGCTCTGTAATTTTTAATCGTTACCTCTTTTAAAAACATCCGGATAATCCTCCCGCAGGTCACGGCATTTCCCGCTGCCGCGCCTTATCGTCCTGTTTTTCCCAATGCATATCAAGGGTAGTATACCATAAATTTCTCCATAATAATAGAATTTTATTTCCGCACCATCTGTCAAAAACCGGGCCGATGCCCCTTCGCATCCGCCCGGTTTCCGCCCGCTTACAACACCTCAAACTCACAGTTCAACACGCTCTGGTACGCCTCCTCCTCGGTCCGGCTCGCCTCCAGCTCCCGGATCAGGCCCGTGGTCTTGACCATGCGCATGAGGGTCACCACCGCCGGGATGTGCTCCTTGGAATCCTTGCTTGCCAGACAGAAAATCACTCGCACCTTCTTCTCCCCGAAATGAACCGGCGTCTCGGTGATCAACAGGCTCAAGCTGGTCTGGTGAATCCCCTCCACGCCCTTGCCGTGCAGCAGCGCGAAGGAGTCGTCGGACACCGCGTAAAAGCCCTGCTCCCCGATAAAGCCGATCATGTTCTCCACATAACATTCCTCGATAAATCCCCGCTTTAACAGCGGCTCCGCGCTCAAACGCACCGCGTTTTTCCAATCCGGCTCCTCCCGGCACAGGCGGATGCAGTCGTACTTTAAAAAGCTGCTGAAGCTCTTGGGGTTGGTGAAGGGCTTGACCGTCTGGTATCCCAGTTCCTTCTCGATCACATCCAGCACTCTGGCCCTGGTGGCTTCGTCCAGAAACCCCAGCTTTTCCTCAATGGCGTAGTAGCTGGAAAGAATTGTCTTGCGCGGAACGCCCAGCCGGTCGATGGCGGCCCGGTCCTCGGGCTGCAGGATGGGGTTCACCACCAGACAGGGCCTGGGCAGGCTGTTGTTCAGCTTGATGGTGGAGAGCACATAATCGATGGACGCCCAGTCCGGGTAGGAGGAGACCTTGTAAATGGGAATGGTGTCCAGTATATGGATCTGGTACTCGCTGAGCAGGGACTCCTTCAGCATGGTGGTGGTGCCGTAGCCGTGGCCGCAGACCAGGAGCACCCGCTTGTAGGGCACGCTCTTCATCCGCTTCAGGCTGGCCATGAAGCAGACGGTCAGGTAGACGATCTCGTCCTCGTTGCTGATCTCCTTTAAAATATCAGTCTCCGCGCACACCTGGGCCATGAGGTTGTACATCTGGCGGTCCTGGGGCCGCAGCAGGGAGATCATGTTGTCCCGGATGCTCACGTGGTTGTTGATGCGCTGGATCAGGGGGATCATGTGGTTTAGCAGACCTTCCACCAGCGTCCGGTCCTTGTCAAAGGGCATATTCAACCGCTTGGACATGGCGGAGATCAGGGAAAATGTCACCGCTTCCGCCTGCACCGGGTCCACGTCCGCATTTCCCCCCGCGATCTTGTTGGTGAAATCGAACATTTTCGCCATCATGCGGATGTGTTCTTCGGAAACCTCCCGGCCGATAATCTCCTCCAGCCGCTTCCCGAAGCGCCCGAAGGCCTCCCGGTTGAAGTCCGGAGCCACGGTGATGTCCAGGGGGTAGACCTTGCCGTGGAGAATATACCAGACCAGAACCACCACGTTCGACATGTACCACAGGTAGGAGCTGCTGGTCAGCGTGCACTGAAGCTCCTCCAAAAGATCGTCCACCGCCATCACCACATTAGCCACGGACACGCCCTCAAATGCCTTGTGAATGATATGGATGCAGTAAAATTCATAGGAATTATAGCTGGTAAAGGGGTTGATCAGATACTCGATGTATTTGCGAAACTCCTGGTTCAGCAGGGTGGCCCGCTTGATCTTTGGACCGGCCAGGTAGAAATGCCCGGAATAGCCGATGCCCATCCCGTCCTTTTTCAGCTCCTCGTCCAGAGCCGCCATGTCGTTCTTCACCGTGGACCGGGAAACCCGGAACTGCTCGCTCAGCTGGTTGATTTTCAGGTCCTCGTTGCGGATCATCAAGATCAGAAGCAGGATGGACATACGCTCCTTACCGGTGTATATGACCTCATTTCCATCCTCCATCCCCTTAAGATCCAGGTGCTCCGGGTAAACGAGCACGCCCTTGGAATGCTTTTCGATCTCCGGCAGGCGCTCCAGGGACAGAATATCGTTGATCCGGTCCACATCGTAGCGCACGCTCCGCTCGGAGACGTTCAAATCCCTGGCCACCTCCTTGTAGGAGGATTGGCCGTGGGATTTGAGGTAACGGATGATGTTCAGCATTCTTCCATTAAACATATCTGCCTCCCCCGTTCGCCGGCGCAATCACTGGGGGCTGCGCCTGCGGCTTTTACCTGCAACAGGACAAGAGGAGATGCTCCCCTCTCCCCTCGTCCTGATTCCCATATGTAACATTTATCGCTCTGATACTCCCCTGACCAGCGCTTACTGGAACGTGTCCTGAATCTTCTTCATCACTGCGTCGGACTTCTTGATCAGATCGGAAACGCCCATCTTGAGCACTTTTTTGCCCTTAAAGCGGTCCAGACCTTCCAGCGCCACGTCGTTGACCAGAACCACGCAGGCCGCCTCGTCGATGTCCTTCTGCTTCAGCTGGTTCTCCACGCCCGCTCCGCCCTGAGTCTCGATCAGAACCTCGATTCCCAGCTTCTCTCCGGAGAGCTTTAAAGCCTCCGCTGCCATATAAGTGTGCGCCACGCCCGACGGGCAGGATGTAATACCGACTACCTTCATGTTTTTTCCTCCTAAACGTTTGCTGTTTTACAGTTCCATATTCATTGTGTGTACCGCCCCCGGCGCCTTCTGCCCGGCTGACGGCGGATCTTATAAATCGTCGAATGTGATCTCGTCCAGATCGTCTTCCTCCACGGCTTTGACCACCGCGTCGTCCATGTTGTTCTTCTTCAGTAAGTTTACCATAATCGCAGTCACAAATCCACCTGCAAGCACGGAAATAAAGTACCAGATCCTGCCCTCGACCACCGGCAGCACGATGAGGCCGCCCCAGGGCGCATGGTTTAACACGCCGGTCAGGAAGGGGATGATGTTTCCGACCACCGCTCCCACGATCAGGGAGGGGATCACGCGCAGCGGATCGTTGGCGGCAAAGGGGATCGCGCCCTCGGTGATACCCACGCAGCCCATCAGAATAGCCGCCTTGCCTGCTTCCTTCTCCTCAGCGTTGTATTTCTTGGGCGCAAGCAGTGTGGCGATGCCCATGCCGATGGGAGGCGTACAGATGGCGACGCCCACGCCGCCCATCAGATAGGGAAGGGTGTCTACCTGAGTCTGTGCGAACAGCGTTGCAACCTTGTTGACCGGGCCGCCCATGTCAAATGCGGTCATTGCGCCCAGAATGGAAGCCAGCGGAACCTTACCCACGTCGCCCAGACCGGACAGCCAGCTCGTCAGGCCGTTCATCACAGCCGCGATGGGTCCGCCGATGCCCCAGACGATGATTCCGCCGGTGATAAAGGTGCCCACCAGGGGATAGATGAAAATGGAACCCAGCGTTTTAAGCGCGATAGGAAGCTTGATCCGTTTTAACTGCTTTACCACCACACCGGCGATCAGGCCGGCCACCATGCCGCCTAAAAAGCCCGCGCCCATCTCTTTTGCCAGGTACGCTCCAATCATGCCGGGCGCCAGACCGGGCTTATCGGCGATGGAGTAAGCGATGTAGCCGCCCAGGATCGGAACAAACAGCGTCAGTCCGCCCAGACCGATCTGCGCCAGCCCGGCCAGCCAGCCGGTCTCCGGGGTAGCCGCTCCCGCGGGGTTTAACATAACCGCCAGGGAAAACAGGATACCGCCTGCCACGATAAACGGGATCATGTGGGACGTGCCCGTCAAAATGTGCTTTTTCAGTGTTTTTAACTGCTCTTTCATCTCATTATCCCTCCAAAACTTCCGTTAAAATTTGATATACCTGCTCTTCATCGCTGTTTCGCAGCGATTCCCGGAATTCCTCGTGCATAAGCTTTCTGGACAGGTTCGCCAGGATCTTCATATGGGTGTCTCCGGCCTCCGCCAGGGGGCAGGCGATGAGGATGATCAGGTCCGCAGTCTCACCGCTCTCCTCATTCCAGACCACCGGCTCCGCGGTGCGGCCGAAGCACACGCTGGCCTCCAGCACGTGGTCGGTCTTGCCGTGGGGCAGACCCATGTCAAACCCTACGAAGGTAGGGGAAATGGCCTCTCTGGCCAGAACGTCCTTGTAAAATTCCTCCGTGTCCGTGATCGTCCCGGCCTTTCCAAGCTCCACGGCCAGTCTGTAGATCACATCTTTTTTCTCTCCCCGGATGTCAAACACGATGCAATTCTTGTTGATTAATTTACCCATCTGATAACCTCCTGCCCGGCCCCGCCGGATCTTTTAAAAGTCTCTCTCAAGCGCTTGAAGAAGAACTGTTTATCTCTTACATGGGATATCATAAAGCCTGATGTGCATTTTGAACAGATAGAAGATTTGAAAAAACTTTTTACACAAATTTAAGGATTCCGGCAGGCAGTGTGCCGCAGCCTGCGCCAGCGGCCCGTTCCATCCGGAAAAAGCAGGCGGCCGCACCCATCGGTACAGCCGCCCGCCGCAATTTGGATCACTCAATTTTCAGCCTTCTCACAGACCAGCTTCACCGTCAGGGCGTCCCGGGATGAAACCAGAAAGGCGGTCGTCTCATACCCGTCCACGGCCTGCCGCTTCAGAACCCGGACGTTGCCCCTGTATCCGGACTCGTCCTCCTCATGCCGCGCGAATCCCTCGTTTTGGATCAGGTACTCCATATATTGTTCCAGAAGTTCATTTCCATTTCCCCGTACCACATACTGGTACTGCGCCTCGTAAACGCCGGAGCTGCTGGAGGAGGAATATCCGGCCAGACGATGTTTTCCCAAAACCGTGTAGACGGACGGGATCTTCTCGTCTCTCACCATATAATAGGCCTCTTTGTTCACACTGCTTAACATCAGGGAGGCCGCGGAGAACACCAGCGCGAAGAAAATCACCACACCCGCAGCAATTTTAAGCAGCGTCTTCCAGAGCGGAGCCTTCGGGCCCTGCACGTAACAGAGACCCAGGTGTATGTCATAGGGCATCCGACCGCCAAGGCAGAGGTATAGGATCAGGGTCGCGGGCCAGACGATGATCAGCAGACATTTAAAAACCGTGTGCAGAATGGATCGGACCAGCCTGGTATTTCCCTCTCCCTGGTCCCAGATCAGGCGCAGTCCCAGGAAACGTTTGCCCAGCGTTATACCCTGAAACCAGTAATCAGCAGAGAAAAAATATACCAGACAGACCGCCATCGCCGCCGGGAGTCCGATCCGGGACAAGCTTCCCCCTGTCCATATGCCGCTGTTAATCGCCAGAAAAACCGGTCCCATCAGAACGGCCAGCAAAATCATATAATCAATCAAAAATGCAAAAATACGCTTCATACTCCCTATCCTCCCCGGAGAGCCGCCCTGCCGGTTCCGGCTGCTCATCCGAACCCATTTTCATCTGTTCTTACCCCTGAATATCCGCCTGCTCAGGACCGCCCTCCAGCGTCCCCTCCACCGTAATGGAGTGACCCCAGAACAGATCCCCGTCCTCAAACCAGAAGCAGAACTCTCCATCAGGCCGCACTTCGATGCTCTCCAGCTCCAGACGGGCCTCAAATTTCTCTGCGTCAAGCTCCTCCTCGTCCTCCTCCAGCCAGCTGTCATTCTTCAGCTCCAGAAGGTCCTCCGCGGCCCGTGCCAGCACACGGCGGTTCCACTCCTCCTGATCCGCCATCAGGGTCTTAGCCGTTCTGAGAGAGTCCTCCATTGCCTCGTCCTCATCCCAGTCAAAGGACAGGCGCACCGTCTGCCCCAGCCAGTCCACGTCCGCCTCAAACCAGTTGACCTGCCGGTCCAGGGTAAAGCGCCCCAACACCTCGTCCTCTAAGTACACCGGTTTTTTTAGCTCCTCCAGGATCGCCTCAAGCTCCCCGTCCCGGGCCGGAGAGGTTTCTCCCACCAGCATAAAACGCGCCTGGCGCTCACGGCCGGCACGAACCGCCGCGCGGATCACACTGTACGGCTTCACCTGCGCCTGCAGGCGGTGAAGCAGATCGTCGTCCGCTTTCAGCGTCAACGTTCCGTCCTGCTGCACCGCCTCCTCCCCGGGGCGCTTGTACGCCGCCAATCCGATGGAGGCGGACCAGAGCTTCTCCCCCGGCACCCTTCCCCCTCCAAAACCGTTTGGACCGGTCAAAAGCAGCAGTTCCTCCGTCCTTTCCTCAAACTGCGCTTCAAACTGTCTGATCTCATTCTGAATCTTCATCTTCTGTTCTCCTTTATATCCCCAGCTTTTATACTGCCGCAGAGGCGCGGCCGTCCGGGTACGCCTCAATCACCTGCCGACTGCGAATGCGGCCGTCCGGGTACGCCTCAATCACCCGCAGCCTGCGCCGGCCCCTCGCTGCATTCATCCAAAAAGCTCCTCCCCGCGCGCCGTTACGGCACAACAGGGAAGAGCTCTATCTGTTTAATCCTATTCGTCCCAGTTGTGGTACACCGCCTGCACGTCGTCGTCCTCGTCCAGCAGGTCCAGAATCCTGGTCAGCTTTTTGATGTCCTCCGGGTCGGAGAGCTCCACCCAGGTCTGGGGGATCATGGTCACGTCCGCCTCCAGCATGGGGATGTTCTCAGCCTCCAGGGCCTCGCGCACCTTGCTGAAATCCTCGGGTGCGGTGTAAACCTCGTAGCTGTCCTCCTCCTCGGAGAAATCCTCAGCTCCTGCGTCCAGAGCCAGCATCATCAGATCATCGGGATCCATCTCGCACTCTTCCTTGTCGATGATGATCTGTCCCTTCTTATCGAACATGTAGGAAACGCTTCCGGGAGTTCCCACGTTTCCGCTGCCCTTGGTGAACGCGCTGCGCACATTGGCGGCCGTGCGGTTCTTGTTGTCGGTCAGCGTGTCCACGATGATGGCCACACCGCTGGGGCCGTAGCCCTCGTATGTAAGCACCTCGTAGTTCACGGCGTTGGCGTCACCGGCAGCCTTCTTGATCCCGCGGTCAATGGTATCGTTGGGCATGTTGTTGGCCTTAGCCTTGGCGATCACGTCGCGCAGCTTGCTGTTGTTGGCCGGATCCGCTCCGCCCTCCTTGACGGCGACGGCGATCTCACGCCCGATCACGGTGAAGATTTTACCCTTCGCCGCATCGTTTCTCTCTTTCTTATGCTTAATGTTGGCAAATTTTGAATGTCCTGACATTCGTATAACACCCTTTCTTCATTAAATTCTGTTTTTCACAACATCGGCCCCGCGCAAACCGGCGGGCCTTTTGTCCCTGGCATGTAAACATCTTTTCCATCTTAGCACGATTTTTAGCCCCTGACAAGGGGAAATTACAGGGTTTTCACCGGGAATCCCCCATTTCGGAATCCTTCAGCGGATTTCCACCGCCAGGTTTCGCAGCCACTTTTTCTGCCGGTAGCGGATGTACCCCAGAATCATCTTGTAGACCTCCTCAAACATCACCAGGGCGTATACGGTGTAAATCGGCAGCCGCCAGACCAACGCCCCCAAAAAGGCCAGTGGAACGCCGATGAACCACACGCCGCTGGTGTCCAGAAACAGGCACATTTTCGTGTCCCCGCCGCTTCTGAGCACGCCCACCACGTTCACGAAATTGAACATCTTGGCCGGCATGTACAGGGCGAACACCAAAATACAGAGGTTCACGTCCCGGGCCACCTCCGGCGTGATGCGGTAAAGCCCGATCAGAGGCCAGCGGATTCCCACCACCACCGCGGCCGCGGCCAGGGTGACGATAAACTGCAATATAAAGAAATTCACCGCATACCGCTCCGCCCGCTTAAGCTTTCCCGCGCCCATTTCATTTCCCAGGATCACGGCCGTTGCTGCGGAAAGCCCCTGAAACAAAACCACCACGATGTCCTGAATGGTGGTGGCGATGGTGATTGCTGCCACCGCGTTATCCCCCATGCGCCCGTAGGCCAGGGAGTACATGGTGGTGCCCAGCCCCCACATGAACTCGTTGGCGATCACCGGAGCCGCGGTGTCCAGAAAACGGCGGATAAACGGCCCCGGCCAGCCGAACAGCTCCCGAAACGTCCCGGCCACCGGCGACTTCGTTCCGTACACATAACCCACCACCAGCGCCACCTCGATCAGGCGGGCGATCATGGTTGCCAGGGCGGCTCCCACCACCCCCAGCCTGGGCGCTCCAAAGGCGCCGAAAATCAGGATGTAGTTCAGGATAATATTGATCACAATGGCGATGCAGCTGGTGCAAACGGGCACCACCACCTTGTTGACCGCCCTCAGCAGCGCCACAAACACGTTGGTCAGCGCGATAAAGGGATAGGTGAGGGCCGCCACCCGAAGGTAGCGCGCGCCCAGGGAGATGCTGGCCTCGCTGGTGGTGAAGATGCGCATCACCTGGTCCGGGAAGGCCACCGCCGGGATCACAAAAAACGCTGCGCCCACCATGGACAACACCACGGACAGGCCCAGCACCTTGCGGATGTGTTTCACATCGCCGCTGCCCCAGAACTGGGCCGCCAGGATGCCGCTGCCGCTGACAATCCCGAACACCAGCAGTGAAAACACAAAAAAGACCTTGTTCGCCAGTCCCACCGCCGCAATGGCCGTGGCCCCCAGGGTGCCGATCATCAGCGTGTCAACCAGGTTGACCACGGTGTTTAACATCCCCTGCAGGGCCACCGGACAGGCTATCTGCACGGCCTTTTTGAGAAAAATTTTATCCCGGAACATCTCCTTTGTGTTCTGTGCGATCTGTATCATCCGAATCCTTTATTTCCTTTCCTGTTTCCCCTTTGCCGGATTCCGGACCGCAGATTCTGCTCACATGGACGGACTCGATCATCTTGTTGCCCACCTTGGTGACCTGGAAGCGGTAGCCCGCAAATTCCACCAGCGGCTTTTCGTGCTCCTGGGGGATGCGGTCCAGCCGGGAGATCAGAAAACCGTTCAATGTGTCGTAGGTATCGCTGTCCTCCTCGGAGAAGCGGATGCTGAGGGCATCCGTCACGTCCTCCAGCGGAGTCATTCCGCTCATGCTGAAGCTGCCGTCCTCCAGAGGTGTGATAAACTCCTCCTCCTGGTCGTATTCGTCCATGATATTACCCACGATCTCTTCCAGAATGTCCTCCATGGTCAGCAGGCCCGCCGTCTGTCCGTACTCGTCCACCACGATCTCCATATGTATCTTGTTGGACTGCATCTCCTTGAACAGCGTGTCGATGCTGCGCGTCTCCGGAATAAAGCTAGCTTCCCTGAGAAGCCCGGGGATTTCGATTAACTGCCGGTCCTTGTTCTCCGGCTTTTCAAAATACGCCATGGCATCCCGCAGGTGCAGGATGCCGACGATATCGTCGATATCCTCCCCGTAAACAGGATACCGCGTGTTGGTTCCTTCCTTCAGAATGAAGTCCACTGCCTCCCGAAGCGTGGTATCCGCGGAGAGCACCACCATGTTGGTGCGGTGGGTCATGATATCCCAGGCTTCCTTGTCGCCGAGTTGGAAAATATTGGTAATCATTTCCGTCTCTCCGGCCTCCAGAACGCCCTGCTCATGGCCTTCATTTACCATGGACATAATGTCTTCTTCCGTCACATTCTCATCGTCGGCCGTCATATCCACGCCAAAGGCTTTGAGCACCAGCCACGCCATTGCGCTGATCAGCTTGGTGAGCGGCAGCAGAAGGGCCGCCACAAACAGCACCATGGGCATCATGCGGTAGCCCCATTTCTCCGGCTCCTTGGCGGCCAGACGTTTGGGGATAATGATGCCGAAGCTGACGATCAGGACCACCGCGGCCACGGTAAACAGCACCATAAGCCCCGCCCACATCCACCACAGCGGGTCCGCATACCAGGCGGGTGCCGTTCCCCCCACCGCTTCCATGGTCCGCGCCGGGTTAAGCAGGTTCATGGTCTTAAGTTTACCGGCCGCCGCGTTCACCACAACGGGCAGAATAAATATACCGGTGATAATTCCCACCAAATGGGTGGTAATCTGGATGGTGTTCACAAAACGGGTGGGCCGGTTTACGATCCGGAGCAGACGGGCGGCCTTTTCATTGCCGTTCTCCATCTCCTCCTCCAGCTTTCCCTCGTTCACATTCTGGATGGCGGAACCGAAACCGTAAAACACCGCCTCCAGAAAGATCAGGCCGATCAATACCAAAATACCGACAGGCGAATAACCATCGTCCATAGATGTAAAAAACACTCCCTTCGTTCACGAAACGATCCAAAATTCCCGCAGCCTGCGCCGGCGGTTTCCCGCCCGTTCACAGAAAAACAGAGCTCTGCCCTGTAATCCGCGGCATAACTCTGTTTATCATAACATTATTACCACTTTTCGTCAATGGCCGGGAACTTCCCGGTTATGACAGCTTTGACTGAATATATTCCGCAATTTTCTTGCGGCCCAGAACCGACAGCTTGTAGCTTTTGCCGTTCTTCATCGTCACCTTGACGCCGGTGGGCATGAACGGGATAAAGGGGCCCACGCTGCAGGTCCTCACGTCGTCGATCTCCTCGTAGGGAAGGTCAAGGGAAGCGGTAAACCCTCCGCGGAACAGGATGCGCTGGTTGGTAAACCAGTATTTCCCCGACTTCTGGCTGTACATACAGAGCGTTTTCTCCCAGTAGTCTCCCTTTACCTCGCTCTCCACAACCTCGCCCTCGTGCAACTCCAAATTGTCTGCCATCTCTCTTCTCTTCCTCCTGTAAAATGATCAAACACATTATATAGCAAAGAGCCGCAAAAGAAAAGCAGAAATTTAACAAGCGCTGTTTTTTCCTATGTATCCAGCGCCAGACTGATGAACAGCGCGTCGTTTACCCGCTGCTGCAGTTCATCGTCGATATGGCATATTTTCTCTTTCAGCCGCTGCTTGTCAATGGTCCGCAGCTGCTCCAGCAGAATCACCGAGTCCTTCACCATGGCGCATCGCCTGGTGTTCAGCTCCACATGGGTGGGAAGCTTCGCCTTGTTCATCTTCGAGGTGATGGCGGCGCAGATCACCGTGGGGCTGTGTTTGTTCCCGACATCGTTCTGTATAATCAGCACCGGACGGACTCCGCCCTGCTCGGATCCCACCACCGGCCTTAAATCCGCGTAATAAATATCACCACGTTTGATTATCACAGTCTTCACACTCCGTCAATCTATATTTACCATTAGTATTGACACTCTCCGACCATATATTCACTCCGTTTCAGGCGCTGCCTGCGCCCGGAAACGACGGTCTACTATTAACATATGATTCAAACGTGAAAACGGAACCGCCCGGGAACTACGGGCGGCGAAAGCCCTCATAGACATCCTGAAAATAATCCTTGGTTCCGGCGATGCGCCCGCCCTGCAGATAAACCCTTGGCACCCGCTTGCCCAGGTCGCAGATCATCTCATAGTGGAATCCGCCCCCGAGCCGGGCCAGCTCCTCCACGGAAATCTGTTCCCCGCCGTCCCGGCCGATCAGCGTCACCTCATCCTCTTCCTCCGCCTCCGGGATGTCCGTCACATCCACCATGAACTGGTCCATGCAGACCCGCCCCAGGATCGGCGCCCGCCGTCCGCGTATGAGCACGCTTCCCCGGGACGAAAGGCTGCGGGGATATCCGTCCCCATAACCCACAGGGATGGTGGCGATGCGCGTGGGGCGGGCGGCCACAAAGGTGCCCCCGTAGCTCACCGGCGTGCCCGGACGGATGGTCTTTATGTAGGAGATACGGCTCTTAAGCTCCATGGCCGGGGTCAGATGGACGGTCTCCCGGTCCACCTCGTCCGAGGGATAGAGCCCATAGATGGAAATCCCCGCGCGCACCAGATCCAGGCTGTTGGAGGGCAGCCCCTCCACGATACCCGCGCTGTTGCTGCAGTGCTTAAGCGGAATTTCGATCCCCCGGCGCTTTAACATCTCCGAGAAGTTCAGGTATGCCGCCAGCTGGGCCCGGGCGGATTCCTTATCCCGCTCATCGGCCCTGGCAAAATGGGTGAACATGCCTTCGATCTCGATCCCGGGCAGGCGGCTCATGGACAACACCATGTCCGCCGAAGCTTCGTCCGGCTCCATGCCGATGCGGCTCATGCCCGTGTCCACCGCCAGATGGAGCTTAGCCCGCACGCCCTCCCGGCAAGCCAGCTCAGAGAGGCGCTCCGCCTGCCGGAGCGTGAACACTGTGGGGCGGATCTGATAACGGATCAACTCCCCGTATTGGTCCGGATGGGTGACCCCCAGGACCAGGATCATTTTCCCGACTCCATGGCGCCGCAGGATCACCCCCTCCTCCACCGTGGCAACAGCGAAGCCCCTGACGTATGGGTCCACGGCCATCGCCACCGGGACGGCGCCGTGGCCGTAGCCGTCTGCCTTCACCACGCCGATCATCCCGGTGCCGGAGGGCAGATTGCCCGCCATCTCCTTCATATTGTCAGCCACCGCATCCAGATTCACGGTGGCGTACACTCTGTTATATGGTCTCATCTTTTTTCCTCCGAATCCCTGCTCTGACAAACGGACTCCGACGCATTCCCGGCCTGTTTGCCGTCCATGGCGCTGCCGATGGCCTCCGCCAGGTCCGAGGCCAGCATGCCGTGGCAGCCGGTTTTCTCCGCCGCCAGCTCGCCCGCCCGGCCGTGGATATAAACGCCCAGCCTGGCGCTCTCCGTCTCATCCATGCCCAGGCCCAGAAGGCCCGCGATAATCCCGGTGAGCACGTCGCCGGAACCGGCCTTGGCCATGGCGCTGGTGCCGCTGGTGTTCATATAGATGCCGCCCTCCCGGGAAGCGACCACCGTGGCCGCATCCTTGAGCACGCAGGTGAGTCCGTAGTGGGCCGCGTACTCGGCGGCCGTCTCCACCAGATTCTCACGGATCTGCGGGATGCTCTGCCCGGTCAGCCGGGCCATCTCCCCAAGGTGCGGGGTAATGATAATGTTTTCCGTGTAGTAGGAGGTCAGGTAGGGATGGGCCGCGATGGTGTTGAGGCCGTCCGCGTCCACCACCACCGGAGAGCAGGCCATGGTGAGAATATCCTCCACCAGGTACTCCACGTAAGCGCCGCAGCCCAGGCCGGGCCCCAGCACCACCACATCGGCCCACCGGCACTGCTCGTCGATCAGCTTGCGGAACTCCTCCCGCCCCTCCATCAGCTGTCCCGCGGTGTAGGTCACTAAAATGGCCTCGGGCAGCCTGGACTGGAGGATCAGCCGGTTCTCCTCCACAGTCAGAAGTTTCACCAGCCCCGCGCCGGTGCGGTAGGCGGCCAGAGCGCTCAGATAGGCTGCGCCGCACATATTTTCCGAGCCCGCAACGATCAGCACCTTGCCGAAGGTTCCCTTGTTGGAGTAGGCCGCGCGCTCAGGAATACGCTCCAAATCCCCGGGACCGTAGGTGCAGGCGTATGGAATTTCCTCCTCGTCCTCCCCGTCCCGTACCTCCGGCTTCAGGGAATCCAGGGGCGGAAATCCGATGTTCTCCACCACCACCCGGCCGGCCAGGCTGCGCCCGGGGTAGAGCACCGTGCCCCGCTTCTCCCAGCCGAAGGTCACGGTCAAATCCGCGCTCACCGCTTCCCCCATCACCTGCCCCGTGTCGGAGTGGACGCCCGAGGGGATATCCACCGCCGCCACGCATTCCACGGCACCCTCCTGGCGCAGGCCGTTGATCCGCCGGATGCACTCCGCGTACGCGCCCTGCACCTGGCGGCTTAAACCCACGCCGAAGATAGCGTCGATCAAAACCCGGCATCGCATCCCGCCCTGGCTGCAAAGCTCCTCCCACTGTTCCCGTGAGAGAATCTCCATCCCCAGATTCCGGGCGATTTTCAGCTGTTGGAGAAATTCCTCCGTCCCCTTCTCCGGCTGGCCAATGAGCACCACACCGGCGCTCACGCCCTCCAAAAACAACATCCGTGCCACGGCGATGCCGTCGGCCCCGTTGTTCCCGGTGCCGCAGACGGACCAGACCGAGGCGCCAGGGGCCAGGCGGCCTGCCTCCTCCTTCAAAATCCCTTTGACCTCCCGCGCCACCGCAAAGGCCGCCCGCTCCATGAGCACCATGGACGGTATGCCGATGGTTGTGATGGCGTGGGCGTCCACAGCCTTCATCTGTTTTCCGGTCACCAATGTTCTCATCCGCCAACCTCCTTTTCACCTGTCCGGGGCGCGCCCTCCGCCACCGCGAAGGCCATGGCGTGCTCCGCCGTATTGCTGATGGAGACCTCGATGCGCTCCACGCCCAGCTCATGGGCCAGCGCCCTGGCCCCCCGGTACAGATTCACATAAGGCTTCCCAAGCTCATCCCGCGCCACCTCGATATCGATGGGCATAAACGCGCGAAAGCCCGTGCCAAGCGCCTTGGCCACAGCCTCCTTGACAGCAAAACTGCCGGCAAAGCGGGAGATTTTATCCCCCGCCTGCCGGCGTTCCAGTTCCGTAAATGTGCGCACCACAAAAGAATCCCGCTCACAGGCCTTCCGGACGCGGTCAATTTCCACTAAATCCGTTCCAACACCCAGTATCATAGCTCACGGCACCCCGTCACTTGGATGATTTTTCACCCTTGCCGTCGCCCTGGTCCTGCATGCTGCACACGCGGTAGGACAGGCGCATCAGGCTCTCGGACAGATGCACGTTCTCCACCACCACGTCGTCGGGCACCACCAGGTCGGTGTGGGCGAAATTCCAGATCGCCTTGATTCCCGCATTCACCAGACGGTCCGCGATCTCAGGGGCCTTTGTCTTGGGGATGGTCAGGGCTGCAATCTGAATCTCGTTGTCCTTGATGAATGTCTCCAGATCGTCCACGGAACGGATCTCGATTCCACGGATCACCAGGCCGATCAGCTTGGGGTTGATGTCGAACATTCCTTTAATCACAAAACCGCGGCGCTCGAAATTAGTGTAGTTGGCGATCGCCTGTCCCAGATTTCCGGCTCCGATGATAATCACGTTGTGCTGCTGGTCGATTCCCAGGATCTTTGAGATCTCCGAGTACAGATATTTCACGTTGTATCCGTATCCCTGCTGGCCGAATCCTCCGAAATTGTTCAGGTCCTGACGGATCTGCGATGCGGTCACCTTCATCCTGGCACTCAGCTCATTTGAAGAAATCCGCTCCACGCCCTCTTCGATCAGTTCCCCCAAATATCGGTAGTAGCGCGGCAGCCTTCCGATCACTGCCTTGGAGATTTCTTTCCGTTCCATTTATCTTGTCACCTTCCCTGAAAAAATATAGTCATCCGTTGTAAGATTTTAATAGTTCTATTATACGCACGTGTCAAAAAAATGTCAAACACGTTTCATGATGTTCTTGAAAAAAATATGACCCTATATTATACTTGAATAGGCCAAGGAGCCGCAAAAAGCCCCCAACCCCAATCTGATCCGGGGCTTTGTAAAGGAGAAACACCATGATTTTGTCGTGCAGCAACATAACCAAATCCTTCGGGGACAACGATATTTTAAAACACATATCCTTTCATATAGAGGAACATGAAAAAGCGGCCGTGGTCGGCATAAACGGCGCCGGCAAGTCCACCCTGCTCAAAATTATGATCGGCGAGCTTGCGCCCGACGAGGGCAGCGTCACCGTTTCCAAGGGCTCCACCATCGGTTATCTGGCCCAGCACCAGGACCTGGAGGGCGCCGAAACCATCTACGACGCACTGCTGGAGGTAAAGCGCCCCATCCTGGAGATGGAGGAACAGCTGCGCCGCCTGGAGCTGGAGATGAAATCCGCCTCCGGTGACGAGCTGGAGGCCAAGCTGGCCCAGTACGGCCGCTTAAACCACGAGTTTGAGATGGCCAACGGCTACGCCTGCCGCAGTGAGATCACAGGCGTCTTAAAGGGCCTGGGCTTTGAGGAGGACGAGTTTGCCAAGCCCATCACCGCCCTGTCCGGCGGCCAGAAAACCCGGGTATCCCTGGGAAAGCTGCTGCTGACAAAGCCCGACATCCTGCTCTTGGACGAGCCCACCAACCACCTGGACATGGAGTCCATCGCCTGGCTGGAGACCTACTTAAAGAGCTACACCGGAGCCGTGCTGATCGTAGCCCACGACCGCTATTTTCTGGACCGGGTGGTGACCAAGATCGTGGAGCTGGACAACGGCGTTGGCACCGTGTTTTTGGGCAACTACTCCGCCTACTCCGACAAGAAAGCCATGCTCCGGGACGCCCAGATCCGCGCTTACTTAAACCAGCAGCAGGAAATCCGGCACCAGGAGGCTGTGATCACCAAGCTCAAATCCTTCAACCGGGAGAAATCCATCCGCCGGGCGGAGAGCCGCGAGAAGATGCTGGAGAAAATCGAGCGCATCGACAAGCCGGTGGAGGTCAACGACTCCATGGACATCCGCCTGGAGCCGGACGTGGTCAGCGGCAACGACGTGCTGACTGTCAAGGACCTAAGAAAATCCTTCGGTTCCCAGCTCCTGTTCGAGCACGTGGATTTTGAGGTCAAGCGCGGCGAGCGCATCGCCATCATCGGCAACAACGGCACGGGCAAGACCACCCTGTTAAAGATTATCAACCGGATGCTCCCCGCGGATACCGGCGAGATCCGTTTGGGCTCCAAGGTGCACATCGGCTACTACGACCAGGAGCACCAGGTGCTGCACATGGAAAAGACCCTGTTCGACGAGATTCAGGACACCTACCCCACCATGAACAACACCCAGATCCGTAACACCCTGGCCTCTTTTCTGTTCACCGGGGATGATGTGTTCAAGCTGATCCGGGATTTGAGCGGCGGCGAGCGGGGACGGGTATCCTTAGCCAAGCTCATGCTCTCGGACGCCAACTTCCTGCTCCTGGACGAGCCCACCAACCATCTGGATATCACCTCCAAGGAGATTCTGGAGAGCGCCTTAAACCGCTACACCGGCACCGTGCTGTACGTGTCCCACGACCGCTATTTCATCAACCGCACTGCCACCCGGATTCTGGATCTGACCGGGCGCAGCTTTGTGAACTATATCGGCAACTACGACTATTATCTGGAGAAAAAGGAGGACGTGGAGGCCGCCCACTTCCAGCGCCTGGCCGCTGTCCTTCCCGGGTCCGCCCCCAGCTCTGTCCTGATCCCGGGCGGCAAGGCGGCGGCCGCCATCTTCGCCCCTGAGGCGGGTCCCGCTTTGTCCGAGAAGGAATTAAGCGCCGCTCCCGCGGGTAAACTGGAATGGAAGGCCCAGAAGGAGGAGCAGGCCAGGATCCGCAAGCTCCAGAACGATCTCAAAAAGACCGAGGACGAGATCCACCGCCTGGAAACCCGGGACGCCGAGATCGACGACCTCCTGGCTCTGGAGGAGGTCTACACCGACGTGACCCGGCTGATGGAGCTGAACAAGGAGAAGGAGGAGGGCGCCGCCCGCCTGGAAGAGCTCTACGCCCGCTGGGAGGAGCTGGCCGAAGAGGTCTGATCCGGCCCGCTGAAAGGAGAACCAAATGAAATTAAAACGATTGGCGGCTCTGATCGCCGCCCTGCTCTTTATCGCCCTGTCCATCGCCATTTTGGTGCTGGCCGTCACCGGCGCGCCGGCCAACTACCTCATGGCCGCCCTGCTCTGCCTGGTGTTGGTTCCGGTGTTCTTCTACGCCATGAGCCTGATCGGAAAGGTGTTAAAACGGGACGAGGACCCGGACGGTAAGGACCGCTCTTAAAATCGCCCGCATGGCTGCGCCTGCGGACCATTACATTCAGCAACCGCCCACGTGGCGCGCTGCAAAAAAGGACGCCCCCAGGCTGTAAACCCAAGCCTGGGGGACGTCCTTTTTTGACCCTTTGCACCCCTGCCGCGGGGAGTATTACCTGCGGGAAGTGTTGCCTGCGGAGGGCCTGCGCAGAGTATTACCTGTGCGGAGTATTACCTGCGCAGAATAATGTCCTCGCGCCCCGGTCCGTTGGAGACCATGGTGATCTTCACTCCGATCTCCTTCTCCACGAACTCGATATAGCTCCGGCAGTTCCCGGGCAGATCCCCGTAGTTTTTGATGCCGCGGATATCGCACTTCCAGCCGGGCAACTTAACATAAACCGGTTTCGCCCGGTTCAGCTTGCCTGTGGTCGGGAAATCTTTCGTGACCTGTCCGTCGATCTCATAACCCACGCACACGGACAGCTCGTCCAGATAGCCCAGCACGTCCAGCACCGTGAAAGCCACCTCGGTGGCCCCCTGGATGCGGCAGCCGTAGCGGGTGGCCACCGCGTCGAACCAGCCCACCCGGCGCGGACGTCCGGTGGTGGCCCCGTACTCTCCGCCGTCACCGCCGCGGCGGCGCAGCTCCTCCGCCTCGTCTCCGAAAAGCTCGCTGACAAAAGCGCCCGCTCCCACGGCGCTGGAATACGCTTTCACCACGGTGATAATGTCCTTGATCTCATAGGGCGGAATCCCGGCTCCAATGGCGCCGTAAGCCGCCAGCGTGGAGGATGAGGTAACCATGGGATAGATGCCGTGGTCCGGGTCCTTTAAGGAGCCCAGCTGCCCCTCCAACAGAATCCGTTTGCCCTGACGGATGGCCTCGTACAGGTAAGCGGAGGTATCACACACATAGGGATCCACCATGGCGCGGTACTCCAGCATCTCCTCAAATACCTCCTGCGGGTCCAGAAGCGGCTTGTGGTACAGATGCTCCAGCAGCACGTTCTTCATCTCGCAGATGCGGTATACCTTCTCCTTCAGGCTCTCCTCGTCGTAGAGCTCGCTTACCTGAAAGCCGGTCTTGGCATATTTATCGGAATAAAACGGCGCGATGCCCGACTGGGTGGAACCAAAGGACTTACCCGCCAGGCGCGCTTCCTCATAGGTGTCGAACAGCACGTGGTAAGGCATCAGAATCTGCGCCCGGTCCGAAACCAGGATGTGGGGCTGGGGCACGCCCTTCTCCACCAGAGACTGAACCTCCTTCACCAGATAGGGGATGTTGAGCGCCACGCCGTTTCCGATGATGTTGGTGGTGTGCTGGTAAAACACGCCGGACGGAAGCAGGTGAAGCGCAAACTTGCCGTAGTTGTTGATGATGGTGTGGCCCGCGTTGCTGCCGCCCTGAAAGCGGATGATGATGTCCGATTCCTTGGCCAACATGTCCGTGATCTTGCCTTTTCCCTCGTCTCCCCAGTTCGCTCCTACAATCGCTTGAACCATTTTGATAATCCTCCTTTGGGCAAAGCCCGCAAACCTTGTCGTGTAACCGTATCGCTTGTCATTGGACCGTCTCAAACAGCCGGACCAAATCCTTCTATACTTTACTACAGCAAATGTCATAAGTAAAGACAGTCTTTATTATATTTTCCATAAGTAAAGATTATATCATTTGTGTCAGCCAGGTTCCAACTGCAGGCAGTCCGGGGCATACGGCAAGCATGCCCCGGTACAACGTACTGCAAGTCCTAAATGCGGATTTTCGTCCATTTTCCGGATTTGAAGCGCCAGCTGGTAAACAGAAACCGGCTGATCTGGTCCGCCAGAATGCCCAGCCAAATTCCCACCAGGCCCAGCCCCGCCACGTAACACATGCCGTAGGAAACCGCAGTCCGGATGATGGTGACGCTGACGGTGGAGGCGATGGTGGTGAAAATCACGTCCCCCGCGCCCCGCAGGCAGCCCATATAGATCACCTGGGCGATCTGCACGATCACGATCAGCACAATCACGCGAACCAGCGTCACGCCCATGTCCACGATGTGCGGTTCGTCGAAATAGATCTGGTACAAAAAGCGCCCGCCCAGAAGAAAGAACACCGAGACCGCCAGGGAGATCACATTGCCGATGCGCTGGCAAATCTGCCCGTAGAGGCGGGCCAGCTGAGGCCGCTTCTCCCCCAGGCTGCGGCCGATCAGGGCCACGGCCGCCACCTGCATGCCGTCCCCGAAGGAGAAGGAGATGCTTAAAATGTTCATGGCCGCCTGATGAGCCGCAAACGCCTCGGTTCCCAGCCTGGCGGTCATCACCGCGGTGGACATGAAGCCCGCCCGCATGAGCAGCTGTTCCAGAAACACGCTGGAGCTGAGCTTTGCGATGGCTTTCACCGGCCGCAGGGACAGCCGCACCTTGTCCCGCACCATGGTTCGGATGTTCACAAAACTGTCCTTACGCAGCAGGGAGGCGATGCTCATAACGCAGGCCACCACGGTGCCGAACACCGTGGCGATGGCCGCACCCTTGATCCCCAGGGCCGGGAAACCGAAGTGGCCGCCGATTAACAGGTAGTTTCCCACAATGTTGAGCAGGTTGGAGGTCACGTTGGTGGTCATGGCGATGCGGGTGTTACCGGACCCCCGCTGGGCCGCGTTGATCACCAGGGAAATGATGTTGAACATCATGCCGCCCATGATGATGCGGAAATACAGCACCGCCCCCTCGTGGGTGTCCGCCCCTGAGCCGCACAGGCGGATAATGGGGTCCGCCAGATACACGCAAACCGCGCTGACCACCGTCCCGGCGATGGCGGTGAACACCAGGGCGGTCAGCAGGGTCTCGTTGGCCCCGTAAGCGTCCATCTCCCCTTTTCGCCGGGCCACCAGGGCCGAGACCGACACGTTGGTGGCGATAAACAGCGCCAGGCCGATGAATTTGGGCTGGGTGGTCAGGCCCACGGCCGCCACCGCGTAGGCCCCGATGGAGCTGACCATCATGGTGTCCACCATGCCCGCCAGCGCCACAAAAAAGGACTCCAGCACCGACGGCCAGGCCATGCCTACGGCCGTGCGGATTCTCCCCCGGTTCTTGTCCAGCCAGCGGTATGTGTTATGCAATATCATTTCCCATTCTCCTCTGTATCATTCCCGTAGTTCCTCTGCTCTCCCCCGGTGATCATCTGAAACAGGCTCCGCCCGGCCAGGGAAATCAGATTTTCATCTCCGGTCACCACGCAAATCTGCCTCAGGGGCATCTCCCGGCGGAATTTCAGCTCGAACACTTCCCCCCGTTCCAGGGCTTCCCTGGCGAATCCCTCCATCACGCAGCCAACCCCCATGTTGCGCTTGGCAAACTGGACCACCATGTCGCTGATGGCCAGCTCGAACTCCGGCGTCAGACGGATGGAATGTTCCTCCAGGAACCGGTCCATGAAGGTCCTGGTGCTGGTATTTTTTTCCAGAAAAATGCAGGGAAGGCCGGACAGCACCTTGTAGTCCAGCTCCTTTCCCTTCAGGTACTCGAAACGCTTGCCCGCGATAAACACGTTGCGAAACGGCATCACCGGAATCTGCCGGATTCCTTTTCCCGCCTCAAAGGGCGTGGTGACCACGCCGAAATCAATTCTTCCCTCGGTCAGGCTCTCAATGGTCTCCGGCGTGGGCGCGTTGGAGACATTGACCTTGATGTTGGGAAACTGCTGGTGGAACTGCTCTAAAAACGGGAGCAGAAAAAACTGGAGGGTCATATCGCTGGCCCCGATGCGCACTTCGCCCATGTCCATGCCCAGCATCCTCTCCAACATCCGCTGCCCCTCCAGCAGACTCTCCACCCCGCTCTTCACATAGCGGTACAAAAGTTCCCCCTCCCGGGTCAGCAAAACGCCCTTGGAGGTGCGGGAAAACAGGCGCGTACCCGCCTCCTTCTCCAGCTGCCGCACCGCCTGGCTCACCGCGGGCTGGGAGATGCACAGCTCCTTTGCCGCCGCGGTCAGGCTGCCGTAGCGGCTCACATAATAAAACACCTTGTAATACTCAAAATTAATGGTCATCGCCATTCCCCCCGATCATTCGTTCCTCTGCTCTCACGCCATATTTCCCATCATACCACAGGTAAGGGCGCCCCGTCAAAACCGGAACGCCCTTTGGCTGTATTTCTGTCACGCTTTTTATACGTTAATCTGCGCGGTCATACCCAGAAGGCCGCGGTTCTCCTCCAGCAGCGGATTGATCACCTCGCTTAAAAACTCCTCCACCTGCCGGGGCGCGCGTCCCACGTAGCGGGAGGGATCCATCGCCTGCTTCAGCTCCTCTAAGGACAGGCCGAAGGCCGGGTCCGCGGCAATCAGCTCCAGCAGATTGTTGTCCAGCCCGTTCTCCTTCACGTTCCGCCCCGCCTCCATGGACAGCTCGCGGATGCGCTCGTGCAGCTCCTGCCGGTCGCCTCCGGCTTTCACCGCATCCATCATGATGTTCTCGGTGGCCATAAACGGCAGCTCCGCCATCATGTGTTTCTCAATCACCTTGGGATACACCACCAGGCCGTCCACCACGTTTAAGTACAAATCCAGAATGCCGTCTACCGCCAGAAATCCTTCCGGCACGGACAGACGCTTGTTGGCGGAGTCGTCCAGGGTCCGCTCGAACCACTGGGTGGAGGCCACCAGCATGGGATTCATCATGTCGCTCATCACATAGTTGGCCAGGGAGGCGATGCGCTCGCTGCGCATGGGATTGCGCTTATAGGCCATGGCCGAGGAGCCGATCTGCTTCTTCTCAAAAGGCTCCTCCACCTCTTTTAAATGCTGCAGAAGCCGCACGTCGTTGGAAAATTTGTGGGCGCTCTGGGCGATACCTGCGAGAACGCTCAGGACTCTGCTGTCCACCTTGCGGGAATAGGTCTGCCCGGATACCGGGTAGCAGCCGGAAAAGCCCATCTTCTCTGCGATCCGCTGGTCCAGAAGGCGGCATTTCTCTTGGTCGCCGTCAAAAAGCTCCAGGAAGCTGGCCTGGGTGCCGGTGGTTCCCTTGGAGCCCAAAAGGCGCATGGAACCGATAAGGTAGTCCAGATCGTCCAGATCCAGCTTCAGCTCCATCATCCACAGGGTGGCCCGTTTTCCCACCGTGGTGGGCTGGGCCGGCTGGAAATGGGTGAACGCCAGGGTTGGCTGGGACTTGTACTGATCCGCGAATTTGGCCAGCTCGGCGATCACGTTGATCAGCTTACTGCGCACCAGCTTTAATGCCTCGGTCATGACGATCAGGTCCGTGTTGTCCCCCACATAACAGGAAGTCGCGCCCAGATGGATGATCCCCTTGGCCGCCGGGCACTGTACGCCATAGGCGTACACATGGCTCATCACGTCGTGGCGCACTTCCTTCTCCCTGGCAATGGCCACCTCGTAGTTGATCTCCTCCGCGTGGGCCTTCAGCTCGTCGATCTGTTCCTGGGTGATGGAAAGGCCCAGCTCCCGCTCAGTCTCCGCCAGGGCGATCCACAGCTTTCTCCAGGTCTTGAACTTCTTGTCCGGCGAGAAAATGTACTGCATCTCCTTGCTGGCGTAGCGCTCGGACAGCGGGCTTACATATTTGTTGTATTCACTCATGGGATAGTTCGTCCTCTCTTCTATTTTCCGGCCGGCGGCGCGCCGGTTTTATGGCCCACCGCCGGTCCTGATTCTCTCTAATACTCACAAGTCCCCAGGGACAGCCCTGTTATAGGCGTCTCCTCACCGCTCGTAGCTTCCCCGGATATCCTCCTGGGGCGGCTCGATTGGGTAGATTCCGCTGAAACAGGCGGTACAGATGGGTTTCCCCCCAGCCATCTCCTTAAGCCGCTCCATCCGCAGATAAGACAGGGAATCCGCGCCGATCAGCCGCCGGATTTCCTCCACAGAACGTCCGTGGGCGATGAGCTGGTCCTCATCCGGGATATCGGTGCCAAAGTAGCAGGGGTGCAGGAACGGCGGCGCGCTGACCTTCACGTGCACCTCCCTGGCCCCGGCATCCCGCAGCATGTTCACGATCAGGGCGCTGGTGGTGCCGCGGACAATGGAATCGTCGATCATGATCACCCGCTTTCCGGCCACCGCCTCCTTAAGCACGTTGAGCTTCACCCGCACCGCGGACTCCCGGCTGCTCTGCTTGGGTTTGATAAACGTCCGGCCCACATAGGAATTCTTCACAAAGGCGGTGCCGTAGGGAATCCCGGACTCCATGGCATAACCCAGGGCCGCCGCATTTCCGGACTCCGGCACGCCCACCACCAGATCCGCCTCCACCGGCGAATCCATGGCCAGGAAGCGCCCGGCCTGAAGCCTGGCCCGGTACACGCCCACGCCGTCAAAGGCGCTGTCCGGCCGCGAGAAATAGATGTACTCAAACACGCAGCGGGCCTCTCCGGCCGGATCCGGCAGGCACATTTCCCGGTTGGAGGCGATGCCCTCCCGGGTGATGGCCACGATCTCGCCCGGCTCCACATCCCGGACAAACTCCGCGCCGATGGTCTCCAGGGCGCAGGTCTCGGAGGCCAGGATATAAGCGTTGTCCCGCCTGCCGATGCACAGGGGCTTGAAACCGTAAGGATCCCTGGCCCCGATCAGCTTTCTGGGGCTCATAATCACCAGGGAGTAAGCCCCGGAGAGCTTTTTCATGGCGGCGGCCACCGCGCTCTCCACATTGGGGGCGCCGATGCGCGCCCTGGCGATATGGTAGGCGATCACCTCGGAGTCGATGGTGGTCTGGAAAATGGCGCCGGTGTACTCCAGCTCCTTCCGCAGCTGGGGCGCGTTCACCAGATTGCCGTTGTGGGCCAGCCCCAGGGTGCCCTTCACGTAGTTGAGCACCAGCGGCTGAGCGTTTTCCCGGGTGCTGCTGCCCGCCGTGGAGTAGCGCACGTGGCCCACACCGATATTTCCGTGCATCTGTTCCAGATGCTCCGTCTCAAACACTTCATTGCAAAGCCCCATTCCCTTGTACGCGGAAACCTTCCCCTTGGGTCCCTCCGTATCGCTGACTGCGATGCCGCAGCTCTCCTGCCCCCTGTGCTGCAGGGCGAACAGCCCGTAATAGATGGTGGAGGCCACATCCCCGCCATCCAGGTCGTAGATCCCGAAAACCCCGCATTCTTCCCGCAGCTTGTCCCCTCCAATGTCAAAATCCAGCTCGTTCATCCGGTCATGTCCTTTCTGCCTGTAGGATTGGTTAATCCCCTCTGCCGGTCCGACAGGGGGGAATGGGTCTTTTCATTATACGGTTTTTACTGGATTCCCAGTCTGCGGAACACTTCCTCATAAGCGTCCTCAACCCCGCCCAAATCTCTTCTGAAGCGGTCCTTGTCCAGCTTTTCGTGGGTGTCCTTGTCCCACAGACGGCAGGTATCCGGGGAAATCTCATCCGCCAGAATGATCTTGCCGTGGTAGCGGCCAAACTCGATCTTGAAGTCGATCAGATCGATGTTTAAGGCGTCAAAATACTGCTGAAGCACCTCGTTTACCTTGAAGGCGTACTTGGTGATGTCGTCGATTTCCTCCTGGGTCGCCAGTTCCAGAGCCAGCGCATAGTAGCTGTTGATAAAGGGATCGCCCAGATCGTCGTTCTTGTAGCTGAACTCCAGGGTGGGGCATTTGAACTTCACGCCCTCCTCCATGCCCATCTTCTTGGCAAAGCTGCCCGCGGAGTAGTTGCGCATGATCACCTCAAGGGGAACGATCTCAACCTTCTTCACAGCGGTCTCGCGGTCGTTTAATTCCTCAACCAGGTGGGTCGGCACGCCCTGCTCTTCCAGCTTCTTGAAAATGAAATTGGTCATGCGGTTGTTGATTGCGCCCTTGCCGACGATGGTTCCCTTTTTCAGTCCGTTAAACGCGGTCGCGTCATCCTTGTAGGAAACGATTAAAACATCCGGATCCTCCGTTGTGTAGACCTTCTTAGCCTTTCCCTCGTAAAGCATCTCTTTCTTTTCCATGGGTATCCACCTGTCCTTTTCTATGTATTCCATTGACTTATAAGTTGACGCTATAAAAGAGCGCCTTTTCAGTAGAAATTATAATACAATCCATCAGTGAATACAAGCCGGACAATCATTAAAATTCCTAATGAGTTGTATACACGAAAGCTAATCACTCCCGGGAACCGCCCGCTCCTCCACCTCAAAGAGGCTGACCTCACCGTCATTTAGCCGCAGGCGGATGCCCCGCCCGGTTCTCGCCGGCCCCGGATCAGTCTTGTAAATACCCTGCATTTCGTCCACCCGCTCCACCGTGATGAAGGAAATCGCGAACCAGCTGGTCTCAGCCAAAAGGGCGGCCAGCAGACAGAATTTAAACAGCAGGGTAATGCTTCTTCGCCAAATTCCCCGGCCTCGGGCCTCTTTCCACCGGCGCACCTCTGCCCTGCGCCACCTTCTCCGCTCTATTCCGTAAACCGCCGCAGTTATCATCCTTCGATCTCCTCCCGCCACACCCCCATTATAGCGGAAGGACGCCCCGGGCACAAGCAGAAAATGGACCTTCGCTCCCGCTAAAAGGAGCAAAGGTCCCCGTACATGTGAAACCAGCTTATTCATTGGCTCCATTGCTGGAGGTGTTGGCGTTGTCGCCGGCACTGGTGGACTCCATGTTGTCCATGCCGTTTCTCACGTCGTCGGCGCCTTTTTCGATATCGTTGACAACCCCGTCGATGATCCCGCCGTCCTCCGAAGTGCCGTCAACGGCAGCGGAACCGGACTCGCCTACCCGGCTGGTTTCCTGAGCGGCAGTGCCGGACTGCTGGGTAGCGGACTGGCTGGTGCTGTTGCTGGACTGGCCGGAATTGTTATTGGAGCTGCCGCATGCTGTGGCGGTCATCACCATAGCGATCAGCAGCATTGTGAAAATAATAGGTCTGATTTTTTTCATAATCGCATTCTCCTTTCGATTTCTACCCTTATTATGTGCGCCGGGAGAATGGATTATGGTGGGAATATTTTCTAATTTTTTAATTGGAACAGCCGTTATCGGGTCCGTCGGAGCTTCATGCCCTGCTACAGGCCGATCACATCCGCCATGTCGTACAGCCCCGGCTCCTTGCCGGCCAGAAACTTAGCCGCGGACAGGGCGCCCTTGGCAAAAATCGCCCGGGAGTACGCCGTGTGGTTGAAGGTGATCACCTCGTCGGTGCCCGCGAAAATCACGTCGTGCTCGCCCACGATGGTGCCGCCCCGGACCGCCGAGATGCCGATCTCCCCGGGATCCCTGGGTTCGCTTCTATGGCTGCGGTCATAGGTGTAGCGGTATTGATCCCCCATTGCGCTGTTGATGGAATCAGCCAGGGCCAGGGCGGTCCCGCTGGGAGCGTCCTTTTTCCGCCGGTGGTGCTTTTCCACAATCTCAATGTCAAAACCTGCCCCCGCCAGCACCCTGGCGGCATCCTGCACCAGCTTCATCAGCAGGTTCACACCCAGGGACATGTTGGCGGAACGCAGAATCGCCGTTTTCTCAGACGCCGATCCCACGCGGCGGACCTGCTCCTCCGACAGCCCGGTGGTGCACAGCACCAGAGGCATGCCGTGGGCCTCACAGTAGTCCAGAAGTCCGTCCACGGCCCTGGCGGAGGCGAAATCCACTACCACGTCCGCCTGCACGTCACAGTCGTTCAGGGAGGGGAACACCGGATAGCCCTGGTCCGGGCCGGGGTTCACATCGATGCCCGCCACAATTTCAAGTTCCTGATCCTCGGCGGCCAGGCCGGTGATCACCCGTCCCATGGCGCCGTTGCACCCATGCATTATCACTCTTACCATATGATTCTTCCTCCGCCCTCTCGTCGCTTTACAGGAGCCCGTAAGCCGTCATGGCGGCTCTCAGCTTCTCCTGGTTCTGGGGTTCCATCTCGGTCAGAGGCAGGCGCAGAGGGCCTACGCCCTTGCCCATCAGGTTCATGGCGGCCTTCACCGGGATCGGATTTACCTCCCGGAACAGCTCTGTAATCAGCGGGATGGCCGCCAGCTGAAGCCTGGCGCTCTCCGCCGGATTCCCGTCAAAGAAGGCCTGACAGATGGCGTGGGTCTGAGCCGGGGCGATGTTGCTCAGCACGGAGATCACGCCCTTGCCGCCCAGGGCCAGCAGGGGAACGATCTGATCGTCGTTTCCGGAGTACAGGTCCACCTGGCCGTCCGCCAGGTTCATCATGGTGGCCATGGCGGAGAAATTGCCGCTGGCCTCCTTGACGCCCACGATGTTGTCCACGTTCTTACACAGGGAGGCAATGGTCTCCGGCTGGATCGTCACGCCGGTGCGGCCGGGAATGTTGTACAGCAGGATGGGAATCTTAACGGCCTCCGCCACCGCGCTGAAATGGCAGATCAGGCCCTTCTGGGTGGCCTTGTTGTAGTAGGGGGAAACCAGCAGCAGTCCGTCCGCCCCGTACTTCTCCGCCTCAACCGACAGGTAGACCGCGGTCTCCGTGCAGTTGCTGCCGGTGCCTGCGATCACGGGAATCCGCTTTTTTGTCACCTGGCACACATAGCGGACCACGTCCAGATGCTCCTCATGGGACATGGTGGACGCTTCGCCGGTGGTGCCGCAGGCAATGATCGCGTCGGTTCCCCCTGCGATCTGCTCCTCCACGATCTCCTCCAGCTTCTCATAATTGACCTCGCCGTTCTCCTTGAACGGGGTGACTAACGCGACTCCTGCTCCTTCAAAAATTGCCATAATCCTTCTCTCCTTTTTCTTGAATCAATCATGGGCTTGCCCCTTCTGCCGTATATGTCGGGATCTACGTTTTTGTCTCGCCCGCTGGCTGCGCCTGCGGCCCATTACATTCCGCAATCGCCCTCCGGCTTCGCCTGCGGCCCATTACACTCCGCAATCGCCCTTCGGCTGCGCCGGAGACCCATTACACTCCGCAATCGCCCTCCGGCTACGCCGGAGGCCCATTACATTCAACAAAAAAGGACTGACGGTCAGTCAGCCCTTATACGTTCGATCCATAAATCCGCATCGTCTTTCAGGTAGCTCACCATCCGCTCGGGATGACAGTTATATGGCTGTTCGCCATATCCCCAGAGCAGCATGCCGCGCAGGCGCATCCTCTCTTCGGCGTCGTTCCCTTTCCCAAACCTTCTTCTGTGCCTGCCACATCCGGCTTGTTACTGATGATTGACGCAACCTCTACTCTATGATTGTTGGTACTATATTAACATTGAACCTTTTTCTTGTCAACAATTATTCTTCCGGCTTCACTTCCTCGTAGCGGGTCTGAAGGCGGGTAACCTCGTCCACGCGGCCGTCCAGCTCCTGAGGATAAACCGTGCCGGTGAGAATCAGGCGGATCTCCACCTGGCGCGCCTGCTCGATCACATTGATCAGCTCCTCCAGGGAAATGATCCCCTCGTCCAGGATGCCCAGAATCTCATCCAGGATCAGCACGTCGCATTCCCGGGTGGCCAGCACCTTTTTGGCGAAGTTTAAGCCGTTGCGGATATTGATGCAGGCCTCGTTCTTCTCCTCGTCCGTCAGGCGGTCGAAAATGACGGAGGATTTCTCAAAACGGAACAGCTTGAACTCCGGTTCCAGCCGCTTGATCACCTCCGCGTTTTGCAAATCCAGCGACCCTTTTAAAAACTGCACCATGATGACCGACTGGCCTTTGTTCAGGGCGCTGATGCCCCGGCCAAGCGCTCCGGTAGACTTTCCTCTTCCCGGTCCGCAGATCACCTGTATCATGCTTTCTTTCATCGTATTGCACCTCGTATGCTGATAAACAGCTTTTTTCAAACTAAAAGATCATTCTTAGCGAACACGGCTCATAATAGCACAGTTTTTCTGTTTTTGCAAACTTTTCTTACATCTTTTTTAACTTTTTACTACGTTTTTCCAAACTTATTCCACCTCGTCGCACTCCAGTTTGCTGATGCTCACCTCGTAGGCGATGCGCTTCTCGCACTCTGTCTCGCTGATCTTTTTGGTGTATTCCCGGCTCTGAACCCGGCCCCAGATCCTCACCCGGGTGCCCACGGTGAAGCTGGAGGCAAAACGCGCGTTTCTTCCCCAGGAGATGCAGGGTATGTAGTCGGACTTGCCGTATGGGCGGTTCACCGCCAGCAGAATATCGGCGATCTCCCGGCCCAGCGGGGTTTTCCGGTAAATGGGCGCTTTGCAGATGTACCCGTCCAGAAAAATCTGATTGGTTTTCGTGTAATCCGTGAATTCCTCCATGAAATGAACTTCCCGCACAAAGATGGAAAGCATCAGGCGGTTTTTCACGCCCTCATGGCGGTTGTAGGAGCGGAACTGGCCCAGGGCCTCAATGGTGCAGCCTATGTAATCCTCGTGCACGTCGATGAGCCGCTCGGACACCATTAAGGGGATGATATCGGCCTGCTCGCTGAGGCGGTTTACCGCCACATCCACCATATAAAAGCCCTCGCCGAATACCTCATGGCTGAATGTAAATCCCGATACGATTTTTCCGATCACGCTTACCTTGTTGTTCTCAATCATTTTTTCTGACATTGTACTTCTCCTCTTCGCTTCGATTCTATTTTTGTTCGCGGACAGAGGTCCGCCCGTTTTCGTTTCGCCACAGCAGTCCCTCTGCGGCACATAAATAGTTTATGAGGCGATTCCGGATAATAGACCAAAAAAATTGGCGAATCCTGAAAAACATTTCGACAGGATTCGCCATATTGTGCGATGAAACGTAAATTATTTGTTAAAGGAGGCGCGCTTGCGCATGGTGGGGTCCAGAATCTTCTTGCGGATGCGCAGGCTCTTGGGCGTGACCTCCAGAAGTTCGTCGGTATCGATGAAGTCCAGGCACTGTTCCAGGCTCATGATCTTGGGCGGCGTCAGCTTTAAGGCCTCGTCGGCGCTGCTGGAACGGGTGTTGGTCAGCTTCTTGGTCTTGCAGACGTTGATCTCAATGTCCTCGGCCTTGGGATTCTGTCCCACCACCATTCCGGCGTAGACCTTGGTGCCGGGCGTGATAAACAGAGCGCCCCGCTCCTGGGCGTTGAACAGGCCGTAGGTGATGGCCTCGCCCGCCTCAAAGGCAATCAGAGAGCCGGTGGGACGGTAGGTCAGATCCCCCTTGTAGGGAGCGTAACCGTCGAAAATGGTGTTCAGGATGCCGTTGCCCTTGGTGTCGGTCATGAAGTCTCCGCGGTATCCGATCAGTCCTCTGGAGGGGATGGAGAACTCCAGGCGGGTATAGCCGCCCGCCGCCTTGCTCATGCCCTGCAGCTCGCCCTTGCGGCTGGTGAGCTTCTGGATCACCACGCCGGTAAATTCCTCCGGCACGTCGATGTAGGCGATCTCCATGGGCTCCAGCTTGCGGTTGCGCTCGTCGTACTTGTAAAGCACCTCGGCCTTGCTGGCCGCAAACTCGAAGCCCTCCCGGCGCATGTTCTCGATCAGCACGGACAGATGAAGCTCGCCGCGGCCGGACACCTTGAAGCAGTCCGCGCTGTCCGTCTCCTCCACCCGCAGGCTCACGTCCGTGTTCAGCTCCCGGAACAGGCGGTCCCGCAGATGGCGGGAGGTGATAAACTTGCCCTCCTGACCGGCTAAGGGGCTGTCGTTGACCATAAAATACATGGCGATGGTGGGCTCGGAAATCTTCTGGAAGGGAATGGCCTCAGGCTTTGCCGGGGAACAGATGGTATCTCCGATGTGGATATCCGCGATTCCGGAAATGGCCACGATGGCGCCGATCTTCGCCTCCTGGACCTCCACCCGGTTAAGCCCGTCAAACTCGTAGAGTTTTCCGATCTTGATCTTTTTGAATTTGTCCGGGTCGTGGTGGTTCACCAGCACGCACTCCTGGTTGACCTTAAGGCCGCCGTTGTCCACCTTGCCGATGCCGATGCGGCCAACGTACTCGTTGTAGTCGATGGTGCTGATTAACACCTGGGTCTCTGCGTCCGGGTCGCCTTCAGGAGCGGGGATATAGTTGATAATGGTCTCAAACAGCGGACTCATGTCCACTTCCGGATCGTCTAACTCCTTCTTTGCGAAGCCGGCTCTGGCGGAGGCGAATACAAAGGGGCAGTCCAGCTGCTCGTCGGAGGCGTCCAGATCCATGAACAGTTCCAGGGTCTCGTCGATCACTTCCTCGGGCCTTGCCTCGGGGCGGTCGATCTTGTTCACGCAGACGATCACGGATAAGTCCAGCTCCAGAGCCTTCTGAAGCACAAACTTAGTCTGGGGCATGGGGCCTTCGTAGGCGTCCACCACCAGGACTACGCCGTTCACCATCTTTAACACGCGCTCCACCTCGCCGCCGAAATCCGCGTGTCCGGGGGTGTCAATGATGTTGATCTTGGTGTCTTTATAATACACCGCTGTGTTCTTGGACAGGATGGTGATGCCGCGCTCCCGCTCGATGTCGTTGGAGTCCATCACGCGCTCCTGCACCTCCTGGTTGGCCCTGAACACGCCGCTCTGACGCAGCAGCTGATCCACCAGGGTGGTCTTGCCGTGGTCTACGTGGGCGATAATTGCAATGTTACGAATATCTTCTCTTTTCATTTTCATACTGCGTACTCTTCCTTCACTTTACAGATAAAATCGGGTATCTACTTATTTATATACACATTTGTCACGGTTTACTAGTATAACATTGGTATTCCCGGATTGCAAGGAAAAATTAGGCCCGCGCCTGTATTTTCCTCTATTTCTCGAACAGAACCAGCTCTCCCTCCGCCAAACCGTAATAAACCGTTTTGGACCTGTGCAGAACGGCCCGGCCGGCCGTGGCCTCGGTGAGCTTGGCCTCAAAGTCCTCCGCCTGCTCCTCCGGCACCATGTAGGTGAAGCTGGCCCGGTCCGTGTAGGCGCTTTCCAGGGCCGTGATGCCCATCTGGGCGGCAATATACTGGATCTTTCCCACGCTGTTGTAATCCGTGTCCACGCTCAGCCGCACGCCCGGGCGTTTCTCCACCACCAGGCAGTTTTCCAGACCCGCCTGGACCGCCTGGGAGTATGCCCGCACCAGGCCGCCGGTACCCAGCAGAGTGCCCCCGAAATACCGGGTGACCACCGCGCACACGTCGTGGATATCCCGGCCCGCCAGCACGTCCAGCATGGGCTTTCCCGCGGTCTGAGCCGGTTCCCCGTCGTCGGAAAACCGCACCGTCTGGCTGCGCTCACCGATGCGGTAGACGTAGCAGTGATGTCTGGCGTCCCAGTATTTTTTCCGTATCTCTTCGATAAATGCAAGGGCTTCCTCCTCGCTTGACACGGGCTTTAAATCCGCGATAAACCGCGACTTCTTCTCCGTAATCTCCCCGCTTCCGCCCCTGTATAGAATTTTGTAGGCTTCTTCCACTTATTCCGCTCCTTTTTACATTTTCAGGTATTATTTTCCCACTTTTTGTCTAAATACTCATAAATTTAATCATAATATAGATAACCCCGGATGACAAGGGCTTATTTAATCCTTTTCATTTCCGATAAACTGTTGTATAATATGAGCACTTGGTGAGGTCCCTCACGAACCTAGTGCGAATATATCCCTTACCACTTGGCGAGGTCTTTTGGCCGTCCGGAAACCCACATTCCGGCACAGTCCCGGCCCGGACCATTTGCGGACACGCCTCCAAGAACGAACATAAAAGGAGCAGTTTCATGAACTATGGGAAGTATGAGACAGAGCGCAGGCTCAAGTCTCTTCACTCAAAGTCAGCCAAATATACGTCCAAGCTGTTTTTAAACATATTCAAGGCGCTGTTTGTGCTGTTCTTATTCTGTGTGGTGGTGGGGGCCAGCATCGGGTTTGGCATGGTCAAGGGAATCATCGACAATGCGCCCACCGTGGACATCCTGAACATACAGCCGGACCGGTTTGCCACCACCATCTACGATGCAAAGGGCAATCTGACCGATACCCTGGTGACCAGCGGTTCCAACCGCGAGGCCGCCACCTTCGACGAGCTTCCGCCGGACCTGGTCAACGCTTTTGTGGCCATCGAGGACTCTCGTTTCTGGTCCCACAACGGCATTGACATCCGTTCCATCGCCCGCGCGGCCAAGGGTCTGATCAGCGACGATTACGCCGGAGGCGGCAGCACCATCACCCAGCAGCTGATCAAAAACAACGTATTTGCCGGCGGTATGGAGTCCGGCTGGGGTCCCCGTATCGAGCGAAAGCTTCAGGAGCAGTACCTTGCCGTGCAGCTGGAGAAAAACTCCGGTATGAGCAAGGAGGACACCAAAAAACAGATCATCACCAGCTACTTAAACACCATCAACCTGGGAAGCAACACCCTGGGCGTGAAGGTGGCGGCCCGGCGCTATTTTAATAAAGAAGTCTCCGACCTGACTTTATCGGAGTGCGCGGTGCTGGCTTCCATCACAAAAAACCCCTCCCGCCTAAACCCCATCACCGGGGCCGAGGCCAACGCGGAGCGCCGGGCCATCGTGCTGCAGTACATGTACGAGCAGAAAAAAATCAGCAAAGCCCAGCAGGAGGAGGCTCTGGCCGACGACGTCTACAGCCGCATCCAGAATGTGGACGCAGTGAAGAAAGAGAGCGTCAATCCCTACAGCTATTTCACGGACGAGCTGATCGAGCAGGTGATACAGGACCTGATGGAAAAGCTGGACTACACGGAGAGCCAGGCCAGCAACCTGCTCTACTCCGGCGGCCTGCAGATTTACACCACCCAGGACCCGGACATCCAGGCCATTGTGGACGAGGAGATCAACAACCCGGACAACTATGACGCGGCCAAGTATTCCATGGAATACCGCCTCTCCGTCACCCACGCAAACGGCGACACCCAGCACTACTCCAACAAGAACGTGGAGGCGTGGCGCAAATCCGTGCTGGGAGACAAGAACTTCAACGGGCTCTACACCAGCACCGACGCTCTTCAACAGGACATCGACCAGTACAAGGCATGGCTGTTAAAGGAGGGCGACGAGGTGATCGGCGAGCGCCTGAACACCACGCTACAGCCCCAGGCTTCCTTTGTGCTCATCGACCAGCACACCGGCGAGGTGATCGCCATAAGCGGCGGACGCGGCGAGAAAAAAGACAGCCTGACCTTAAACCGCGCCACCAACGTGCCGCGGCAGCCCGGTTCCACCTTCAAGGTGATCTCGGCCTTCGCGCCTGCCCTGGACGCCTGCGGCGCCACTCTGGGAACGGTCTACTATGACGCCCCCTACACGGTCGGCACCAAGTCCTTCCGCAACTGGTGGGGTGAAAGCCGTGGTTACACCGGCTACTCCAGTATCCGGGACGGCATCGTCTACTCCATGAATATCGTGGCCGTGCGCTGCCTGATGGAGACCGTGACGCCCCAGCTGGGCGTGGAGTACGCGGAAAACATGGGCATTTCCACCATGACCAAGACCGATCTGGGCGCGGCTACCGCCCTGGGCGGCCTGACTCTCGGCACCACCAACCTGGATTTAACGGCGGCCTACGCCTCCATCGCCAACGGCGGCACCTACATCCGTCCCAGGTTCTACACCAAGATTCTGGACCACAACGGCAAGGTGCTCATCGACAATCAGCCGGAGACGCGCCAGGTGTTAAAGGATTCCACCGCCTTCCTGCTGACGGACGCCATGACCGACGTGATGAAGGGCAACCGGAAATTTATGCGCCCGGGCGTTTCTCCCATCAGCGCGACCGGCACGGCGGCGGCTTTAAACAATATGTCCACCGCCGGAAAGAGCGGCACCACCACCAACAACGTGGACGTCTGGTTTGAGGGCTTCACGCCCTACTACACGGCGGGCATCTGGGGCGGCTGCGACAGCAACCAGAAGTTAAAGGACGGCGGCGTCAACAACGGCGGAACCTCCTTCCACAAAGCGATCTGGCGCAAAATCATGAACCGGATCCACGAGGGGCTTTCCGATCCTGGTTTTGTGATCCCCGACAGCATCGAGACCGCGCAGATCTGCCGTAAATCCGGCAAACGCGCCGTCTCCGGCGTCTGCGACCACGATCCCAGAGGCAACGCGGTGTACACCGAGTATTTCGCCAAGGGAACCGCGCCCACGGAGGTCTGCGACAAGCACGTGGCCGTGACGGTGTGCGCCGAGTCCGGCATGCGCCCCACTCCCTTCTGTCCGGAGAAAACCACGCGGATCTGCATGGTTCTTCCAAGCGGCGAGGACGGGACCACGGACGATTCCTACTTCGCAATCCCCGGGGAGTGCCCGATCCACACGGATGCCTCCACCATTATCGTTCCGCCCAATGAATCAAACGGCGGCGAATCGCCGGGTTATGAGATCCCCCTGGGGCCGGGCTATCAGCCCTCCAAGGAGACCTCCTCCGAGTACGGACCCGGAATCCAGTAGACAACTCAACTGCTCTCAGAAATTCCATACGGATTGCTGAGAGCAGTATTTTTCTGTAATTCGCCATCTGTGGGGAATACAAAAGGCGCTCCCTGTGGTACGATCTCTCTTAAGGAGGTGATTTCTTGGATCAAAAACAAACCGGAAAATTTATCGCAGAACTGCGAAAAGAAAAATCATTGACCCAGGCGCAGCTGGGAGAGCTGGTGGGCGTCACCAACAAGACGGTCTCCCGATGGGAGAACGGCAATTATATGCCGGATCTGGCGGTCCTTCAGTCCCTTTGCGCCGCGCTGGATGTGAGCATCAATGAGATGATCAGCGGCAGGCGGCTGGACGAGGCGGATTTCAGGCAACAGGCGGACAACAACCTGCTGCTCTCCCTGGATCAGGCGCAGCGAATGCGCCGGGAATATAAACTGATTGATTTTCTCACCGGAGCCGGCACCGGCTCTCTGATCGGGATGCTGACTGCGCCGGACTCCGTCCGCCGCAGCGTCGTGATTGTGATCAGTCTGACGATGATCGTCATCGGGCAGGTGAAACAGTGGCGTTTTGGAAGGCAGCTGATGGGGCTTTTGGATAAGGTGCGGTAAAGTCAGTACAGGGCGGGCGGCGGGCCCGCCCTGCGGCTATCACAGGTATTCCTAACGAATCGACCGGGCCAATTCAAACGCGCTGCGGGTCGCCTCGCCGATCCGCCCCGGTTTCCCTACGTCTCCAATCACATAGAGGCGCTCATAATGTCCTGCGCATTCCTTTGCCAGCCCGTCGCGGCTGCGCACGCCAATGGCCAGGACAGTCACATCTGTCTGGACCGTTTCCAGCACGCCGTCCTTCCGTCTCAGGTGCAGAACGCCATCGCCGATCCGCTCCAGCCGTCTGCCGGGCAAAAAGGTGACCGCCCCCTCTTCCAACCTCTGAAGAACGTCCCTGACGTTTGTGGGGTATGCGCCGGGCGCGATCCGGTCGGCCATCTCGATGATCGTAACGGTATTTCCCTGTTCCAGGAGAAATTCCGCCGTTTCCAGTCCGGTCATACCTGAGCCGATTACGGCGATCCGTTTCCCGGAATATTGTTTTTCCCCGGTCAGCACCGGCGTCACGGTCACGACCGAATCCTGCTCCGAGCCGGGTATCCGCGGGGCCGCCGCCTCTGCGCCGGTTGCGAGAATGACGGCGTAGGGCTGGTATTCGTCAATGATTTTTTTATCGGCCTCCACATTGTACCGGATTCTGACTCCCTGACGGCGGGCCAGAAGGGTGAGCTCTTCGATAAACCAGCCGATCTTCTCTTTATAGGGCGGGACTTCGGCGAGGATCAGCTGCCCGCCCGGTTCTGCATTTTGTTCCAAAACCGTGACCCGAAAATCCCGCGCAGCCAGCTCCTTTGCGGCGGTCAGCCCCGCCGGTCCCGCGCCTGCGACCACGATTTGCCGCCCATTCCCGTCCCTCTGCGGGCTGTTTTCATACCGGCTCTCCCGGCAGGTCCGGGGATTCACGGCGCAGGAAACCGGCTTGCCGTTTAAAATGTTTTTGCGGAAACACTCCATGCAGTATAAGCAGCAAATGCACTTTAATATCTCGTCGCTGCGCCCCTCCCGGGCTTTTTTTGCCCACTCGGGATCGGACAGGAATGGACGCCCCATGGCGATAAAATCCTGCACCCCCTCCGCGAGCTGCGCCTCCGCCTGTTCCGGGGAGCGGATCAGATTGGCCGCGATCACAGGGAGCCTCACCACGTCCTTGACGGCTTTTGCCAGATATTTGCGCCAGCCGGGTTCAAAGCTGATGGGCTCGCAGGAGGTCTGCTCCGTGTCGTAGTTGCCGCTGCTGACATTGATCACGTCAATTCCGAAGCCTTCCAGCCGCTTTGCCATCTCCACCCCTTCTTCCAGAAGGATGCCCTGTCCGGGAAAGCCGATCCGGTCGTAAAATTCCTCCACCGACAGGCGGACGCTGATGGGGAACCCGGCGCCGCACTCCTTTCGGATTCCCTGGATGATCTCCTGCAAAAAGCGCATCCGGTTTTCCAGGGAGCCGCCGTATTCATCCGTCCTCCGGTTGGTGTATGGGCTTAAAAACTGCTGAATCAAATATCCGTGGGCCCCGTGCAGCTCCACGCCGTCCGCCCCCGCCTGTTGTGCCCGCCCGGCGGCCGCAATGAACTCGGCGGTCAATGTCTTAATCTGTTCGATTGTCATGGCTACGGTATTTTGGTTGCGGATGGGATTTTCGCCCAGCCCGCAGGGAACGGCGCTGGGGGCCAGGAGCGGTTTCATCCAGTGGTTCATGCGCTTCACCATTTTGGGGTCGTCCAGGGAGGCTTCGTCCACGCCGCCCGCAAGCCGGAAAAACAGTTTCCAATAAGACGGAAGGAGGCGCCCCGCCGCTTCGTTCAACCGCCACACAGTGGGGAAAACCACAAGATTCTGCCGCCCGGGATGGAACAGCTGGACGAAAATTTTGGTGCCATGGGCGTGAACACGCTCCGAAACCTTGCGGAAGGGTTCGATGTACCGGTCGTGGGACATGGACAGCATCCGGGAATGGGATACGCAGTTTGTTTCATTGATGCGGGTGCATTCGGTCATAATAAGCCCCACGCCGGCGGCAGCCCGCTCCTCATAATAATCAGCCAGTTCCTTCCCCGCCGTACCGTCATATTCCGCCAGTCCAACGCACATGGAAGACATGACAATACGGTTTTGGATGGTGACCGGGCCGATATTCATGGGGGAAAATAACATCGGATAATCCATAATCTTTCTCCTCTTCCTCTGCTTTACTCAGAAGGTCCTGCAGCAGATTCCACTGCAAGTTTTCCCCAATCACGCACTTTCGTATGCACATTTCCATGATACAAATTCCCCTGTTTTGTCTCAGGTCTGCCGATTGACAACAGCGTCCCATATGATACAATATGTATCATATAACGAAGGGAGGGCTTCTTTTGAAACTACGTTTTGCCATTTTAGCGATTATCCTCTGCACCGCAGCCGTCTTTCTCAGCCTGGAAGATAAATTTACACCTGTCTATCAGAATGAGGCCAGTTTTTTGCCTGTAGCGGATTCCTCTGTCTCCGACGGCGGGCGCAGAATCGAGGTTACCTTTGACTACCAGCGGCAAAAAGGCGCCGGTTCCAACCAATTTGCCGTCTGGATCGAGGATGTTCAAGGAAATCTGGTGAAGACTCTTGCAGTCACCCAATACACATCAACCGGCGGGTGGCGCTTACGCAAATCCTCCCTGTCCCACTGGCAGGAAATCGCCGATCCGCTTCACATGACCATGAAGGAAATTGACGCGGTCTCCGGCGCGACCCCCAGGCAGAGCGGAACCTACCGGGTCATCTGGGACTTTACCGATCAGGACGGAAATTCGGTGCCGGACGGCGAATATATCTGTAAACTGGAAGCCGCCCTGTTCTTCACCTCTTACGCCCTGTACGAAGGCTCCTTCCCCGCTGCAGACGAGGCTGCGGTCATTCGCCCTGCCCCCCAATACAGCTATGAAAAATCGTCGTATAAAGATATGATCGGTCAGGTCGAGATGGCCTATTATCCGGAATAGGAGGACAGAAAATGCTGACAAGAAAGCTGTTTCGCCGCGCCCTCAATTTTGCCATGCTGCTGGCCATTCTGGGGACGGTGCCCTATATCGTGGACGGCCAGACACAATACCGCCATGAAGTATTCGGGGTGACCGCACTGGCCTTGATCCTCTTTCACTGCATCGAAAACAGGGGTTGGTTTGTGCAAATGTTCTACAGGAAGCCTTCCCTGAAAACCGGCGGCCGCGCCGCCAGGTTCCGCAGCCTGATCACGCTCCTTCTGACCATTTCGACCTTGATTGTGCTGGTCAGCGGCATCATGATTTCCAACGTCGTATTCCGGTTTTTAGGTATCCCCTATCAGGAGTTTTGGCACTACGTGCACTTTGCATCCGGCGTTGCTTTTCTGATCTTGGTGCTCATTCATATGGTGAACCACAGACGTTAGACCGCCTGCGGCCCGTCACACTAAAAAAGGGGAGGTTCCCCCTCCCCTGAATTCATCTCCCCTGCACGCTCTCCCGGTACAGGCTGACCATACCCGCGATGTCCCCCCTGGTATACGGCTTGGGCACGAACCCAAAGGCCTTGATATTCCAGGTCTTGATGGACAGCCCCGGGATGTCCGAAAGCAGCACCACCTTGGGCGGGTGCGCGGTCTCTGCCAGCCGGGCCGCCAGGGTGATCCCGCTGATATCCGGCATCACCACGTCGGAAAATACCAGGTCCACCGGCTCCCGCTCCACAATCGCAAGCACCTCCGCCGGGTGCTCGAACCTGCCCCGAAGCTCGATCTCCTCCGTATCCTCCAGAATGCCGGTCAGCTTCTCAAGCAGCTCCGGGTCATTGTCTACAATTACAGTTCTGATACTCATTGTTCCTCCCATATCCCCTTATCATTTGGCTGTGCCCATCAAAATGCCCCCTCCCGGAGGGCCGGGCGCGGCAGACGGACGGCCCGCTCTGCTTTTATGGGCAGGCCGCGCTATTTTCTATTATAACGGCTTATGCGGTCTGTTTCAATGAAAATTTACGACTGTTCGCCCTGTGATAGACTGAGAATGGAAAAAACTTCCACTTGTACTGAAAGCGTTGCCTGTCTTCTATAAATAGATTACCCTCTTTTTAATGTTTTAATCTCCTCTGTCAAAGCCGGTAATACTTCAAATACATTTCCGATGATACCGTAATCAGCCATTGTAAAAATCGGCGCCTCCGGGTCCTGATTGATTGCCACGATGCATTCGGAGCCGGACATTCCTGCCAGATGCTGAATTGCACCGGAAATACCACAAGCGATATACAGCTTTGGGCCTACCGTCTTGCCGGTCTGACCAACCTGATGCGCGTGTCCGATCCAGCCCGCATCAACCGCTGCGCGGGAAGCCCCCACAGCTCCACCCAATGCGTCTGCCAGCTCTTCTATCAGCTTAAAATTCTCCGCTGCGCCCATACCGCGCCCGCCGGATACAATGATTTCTGCATCCTCCAGATTGACCATCCCTTCGGCCGCCTCGCGGATCGACTCAACTAATCTAACGCGAATCTTATCAGCCGGCACCGATATCTTCTCTGAAATTACATCCGCATGTTTATCGGGGACAGGCGCTTTTTTAAATACGCCCGGACGGACGGTTCCAATCTGCGGTCTGGTGTCCGGGCACATGATACAAGCCATCAGATTACCGCCAAACGCTGGTCTGGTCCACGCCACATTACCGCTCTCGGCATCATAATCAAGACCGGTGCAGTCTGCCGTCAGCCCTGTCCTCAACCGGCAGGAAAGACGCGGACCAAAATCGCGGCCATTGTTGGTGGCTCCAATCAGTATTGCAGACGGGGCATATTTGTTCACCAACGCGGTCATCGCGTAGGTATAGGCATCAAAACTGTATTTTTCATACTCTGCTCCCTCTACGCTGATGATTCTGTCCACCCCATATTCCTGTATCTGAGCGACTGCCGCCGTATTTTCGGTTCCAAACACAACGGCTACCAGCTCCTCGCCTGCCTTTTTTGCCAGCATTCGGCCTGGATTCAGCAGCTCCAGTCCTACGCTCTTGGCCTTCCCTTCATCTGTTTCGATAAATACCCAGATATTTTTGTTTGCAAACTCACCCATCGGTTATCACCCCCTAGATAATCCTGGCAGCGCTCAGTACGGCGGCCAGTTTAACAGCAGAATCCACATCGGTTTCCCCCTGAATCAGCACACCGTTCTTCGTCTGGTTCGGAGTAAAGGTCTTCTTCACTTTTGTCGGCGACCCCTTCAGACCAAGACGGGTCTGATCACAGTCCATATCCGGATCTTCGTTGGTGATTTCAGTTATTACCGCACGGTTTGCCATCATCTTCCCCTTGATTGAGGGACGCCGTGGATCAAACGTGGTTTTTGTCACTGTCACAAGCGCGGGAACCGCCATCTCTAAAATGTCATATCCTTCATCCGTGTCAACCGTAACGCGAAGTTTCCCATCCCGCATCTCCACGGCAGTCGCCAGGGTCGCATGGGGCAGATCCAGATGTTCCGCGATCTCCGGCCCAACCTGCGCGGTGTCACCGTCGATGGCCTGTTTTCCGCAAAAAATCACATCGATCTTACCGCCGGTTTTTTTCTCTATCGCTCCAATAGCTCTGGACAATATGTAACTGGTTGCAAGTGTATCAGAGCCGCCAAACGCACGGTCTGTCACAAGAAACGCCTGGTCTGCGCCGACAGACAGACATTCCTTTAACGCGTTTTTAGCCTGAGCCGGACCCATGCTTACCACGTATACATTACCGCCCTCTTTCTCTTTCAGTCGGACCGCCAGCTCCAGTGCGCAGGCATCAAATGGATTCACAATGCTGGGCACGCCCTCGCGGATCAGAGTATGCTTAACCGGATCAATCTTAATTTCAGTGGTATCCGGCACCTGTTTTACGCAAACAAGAATATTCATCGATATTTTCCTCCTATCAGCCAAATCGATACTGAATTCCCTTCGATCCCTCCGGATAATGCCATTCCTTCACAACTTTGCCTTCGCTCAGCGCTTTGCAGGTTCCGCATTCCAGACATCCCAAATGTTCAAAGAACACCTCTCCGCTCGGGTCCACAGAATACAGCGCCGCCGGGCAGACCCTGACCACCTGATCGATCTCCTGAAGATTATCGTTCTCTTTATTGACCGTAATGTGGGAATGCGCCTCATCTGTGTGATAGTTATTAACTCCCAGTTTATCCGCCACATTTATTTTTCTTGCCATTTATTCTCCCTCCCTGGATGTCAAAATCGCAAATACAGAGCTCGCCTCCAAAGCCTTCTGATAGCCAGCGAGTATTTCCCTGGAAAATTCCCCCTGTTCCAACGCAGCAATCGCCGTCTCGGCAGCCAGTCTTCCCGACTCGACGGCGAGATCCATCCCTCTCAGCGTATCGCCAAAATTGACGCACAGACCGGCGGCATCCCCTGCGATTAAAACGCCGTCCCCGTAAAATGGTCCAATCGTTTTGGCTCCTCCCTCCGGGAACAGATGCGCCGAATACTCCAAAAGTGTTCCGCCCTCCAGAAGCGGTGCAATTTCCGGATGCTCCAGGAAATCCTCCAGCATCTCCGGCATGCTCTTTTCTGTCTGATCGACCCGTGAGACGTGCATGGAAATACCTGCGGATACGCTCTCATTATTTGTATACAAAAACGCATCACAGACGCCGTCAAATCCGTTAATCATCCATGCCAGACCCTCTCCGTCCTTGAGGCCAAACCGTTCCTGAATCAGGTTTTTGTTAAATCCGATCACTTCCTTGACGCCAACCGAAACATGGTCCGGTTCTACGGGGGACTTGAGTCCGATTTTTTGAGCGAGCAGTCCATTGACGCCTTCCGCCAAAATCACAATGTCCGCCTCCATCGTCTCACCGGAGGCAATTATTCCACAGACGCGGCCGTCCTGAACCAGCAGATCCTCCACCAGAATATCGGTTATAAGCATCACACCGGCCTGCTCTGCCTGTTCGGCAAACCACCGGTCGAATTTGCTGCGCAGCACCGTATAGCTTTTACCTCCCGGAATCCGGGGATCGCAGCTCTCAAACTCCTTTGTGGAAAAGAGGCCGTCTGACACAGACGACAGCTTTTCTTTTACCACCGTTCTTTCAACCGGCGCTTTCCGGGCGAAGCCGGGAATGACCTTTTCCATGCTGTGCCCATATATGCGGCCGCCTGTGACATTCTTAGCGCCGCAATAATTGCCCCGTTCCACCAGCATTACTTCTTTTCCTGCATTCGCCAGCACATAGGCGGCTGTCAGCCCTGCCAGCCCGCCGCCGACAACAATACATTCAAATCTCTCTTCCGACATATCTCAAGCTCCCTTATTTGTTTTAATAAAAACGGCAACAGCGGATTTGCGACACGATCAGCGCATATCACAACCATTACCGTCCTTATCTAGCCCTTTACATCAAATATCATTATTTCATCAGAAAATCGGCGCGCAGGGACCACAGGTTACACCGCCGTCAATGACAATATTTGCGCCTGTCATAAACGGAGTCTCATCACTTGCGCAGAACACGGCGGCATTTGCCACGCCTTCTGCTGTCCCGGAATTACCGCCGGGAACGATGGACTGCAGCAATTTCTCAACCTCCGATCCCGCTTCGACCAGCTCGGTGATCGTAAGACCCGGAGAAATCGTATTTGCGCGGATTCCCTTCTTGGAATACTCCACTGCTATAGTTCTTGTGAGCTGAATCACACCGCCTTTGGACGCCGCATAGGACACCTGCATCGGCATCCCGGTGATACCGCCGATGGAAGCCAGATTGATAATGTTTCCCTTCCCATTGGGGACCATAACCTTCAGGCATTCTTTGATCAGGATAAAATAGGCGCGCAGATTCAGGTTCATGACCTCCTCATAATCCTTGACCATGTCGTATTCTATCATGGGCTTGAAGGTGCCAAATCCGGCATTGTTCATCAGAACATCCACCGTACCATATTTCTCCACACAGGCTCTAACCACATTCTCGCAATCCTCAATCTGCTGCAGATCCCCTTTCACATAAAGAACATCCGCTCCATTCGCCCGAAGCTGGCTCTCAATCTCCCTGCCCCGCCCTTCTCTCCGCCCTACAAATACCACCTTTGCGCCTTCCCGTACAAACGCCTCCGTACATGCTCTCCCGATACCGGATGTTCCGCCCGTGATAATACACACCTTATTTTCTAATCGTTTCGCCATGATTTTTTTCCTCCTCGACCCTTTTTATTCCGATTTTAACGCAGATAAAATGTATTTTGCCGCAACCATTCCGGATGTATGTGCAAATCCGTTGGTCGATCCCGGCACTGTCATGGTGTAAGTATCGCCATACAAGCCGGACGCATCGTTGCCGGTTGCGAACAGACCTGCGATGGGCTGATGTTCACGGTTCAGCACCTGAAGCTTCTCATTTACCATAATACCGCCGCAGGTAGTCGGGTAATCCGGCGCGATCCGGACGGCGTAGAACGGCGCTCTGCGGATGGCCTTCATAAAACAGGGCTCTTTATAAAATTCCTCGTCAATTCCTTTATCGCAGGCGTGATTATAGTTCTCCACGGTTTTTAAAAACGCCTCTTTCGGCAGACCGATCTGATCCACCAGCGCTTCCATACTGTCCGCCTTCCACGCATGGCCGGCAGCCATATCCTGTTCCAACTCATCCAACAGATGAGTCATCGGCTTGTGCAGCTGAAGAAACGCGCCAAAGCTTGTATCGGAACCCACATTTTGCAGATACTCGATCATATCCTGATCCAGAATGCCGTAAGCAATGGAATCCTTCTGCCCTGCCAGGGCAGTTCCCGCAAAGGTTCCTTTTGTCGCAATATCTTCATTAATAAAGCGTTCGCCTCCCTGATTGACCCAGAGACAGGGCTGCGTACCTGCTGCGCCGGATTCTGAACCCGGCAGCTTGCCAATCCCGCCTGCGAACAGTTGAACCACGCCTCCGCCGTTGATCACACCCCCTGCTTCTTCTGCTAACGAAAAACCGTCTCCTGTATTCTTAACGCCCATCTCCGGCGGAATGGTAGCCCACACGGAGGCATCGCCGCCGAGATAATTGTATTTTTTCATCAGTTCCTTGTTACAGCCATATCCGCCTGTCGCGATAATGACTGCTTTTGCGCCGATCTGAATCTCATTTCCATCACTGTCTTTGGCAATGACTCCTACCACGGCTCCATTTTCCAGGATTAAATGTTCTACCGGAGTGTTGACAAAAATGTCCACTCCCGCGTCCCGTACCGCCTTCTGCAGCAATTCCTGGCAGCGCATTCCCATTCCCTTGGGAATATGCATGCTGGCCAGTTCCTCGGGCATATCGGGCAGGTAGGAAATCACCTTTTCAAATTCGACTCCAACCTCCCGCAGCATCTCAATGGCTTCTGCCGAGTTCTTGACAAACATGCTGACAATGGGGGCGTTCGCACGGTAATGGCTGTACCTCATATATTCCCGGAACCCCTCTTCTTTTGTGGGCATATGTACGTCTCCGCCTTCCCGCGCTTTCTGCTCGCTGGACTCAAACGCGCAGGCGCCTTCCGCGTGCTGGGCGGAACCCATTGCTTCCGGCATTTTTTCCAGAATCACAACGTTTAAGCCGCCCTTTGCCGCGGTGAGCGCCGCTGATTTTCCGGCCGCTCCGCCCCCGATGACCGCAAGGTCATATTCAACATCAAATGAAATACCTGACATCCTGTTACCTCCTGCTTTTTATTATATATTGGTGTTCCTTAAAGCTTCCCGGCCTTTTCCAGAAGTGCCGGAAGCAATTTTCCCACGTCTCCGATGATCCCGTAATCGCATTTTCTGAAAATCGCTGCCTCCGGATCATTATTGATTCCGACCACCACCTTTGCGTCCCTTACTCCCGACATATGCTGCGGCTGCCCTGAAATACCCAGCGCAATATAGAGCTCGGGCGCGATCCGGTTGTGGGTGATACCAACCACCCTGTCCTCCTCGAACCAGTGAAGCTGCTTCGCGACGGGAAGAGAGCAGCCCACCTCCGCCCCCAGATGGCCGGCAAATTCCTTTACCTGCTCCAGCTCTGCTTTGGACCCGACGCCGTAGCCGACGCCCACAACCCTCTTCGCCGCCTTTAAGCCCTCCTTCTTAAATGAGGTCTGACTTCCCTGCGCCGCAAACTTCATAGCCGCTTTAGGCTCATCCACGTCAATCCGGTTGATTGCCGCAGCAGAGCCGTCCGCTTCCGTATCGTCTCCGTCGAAGATGCCTGCCAGCACATTTTCCGTCTCGACAAGCACCACGGACTTTCCCTCCGCTACCAGGCGTCTCGCCTGCTTTACCCCGCCGGAGCATGCGATATCAAAACATGTGCCAACCGCCGCCGCGTTGAGGGCCGCCGCTGCCCTTGCCCAGACCACGCGCGAAATCGGATCATCCAGGCATAAAAGAAATTCCGGTTTTTCCTGCATAATCAGAGCTGCCGCCTGGCCGGCAAGAGCCTCTGCCGGGATCTTTTCTCCGGTGTCAAGCCAATAAAGGGAGTCGGGACCGCCGGACGCCGCCGCCTGTGCAAGCTGCCCGGAGCCGATCACGACCATCCTGACGACATCGGCCGCTTTTCTGGCAGCGGAAACCATCCCGCATATATGTCCAAAGTCGCCCACAATCAGCCATGCAATTTTGCCCATACCTATAACACCCCCTCTTCATGCAGCGCGTCAAACAGGTTCTGCACCACTTCCTCCGAAGTCTCCCCGTTAATCATCACGGCCTCTGTGCTGTCCGGCAGGGCATAGCCCCTGCATACCACGGCTTCCGCTGCGTCCACCCCTAAATCTGCGCTTGTAAGCTTCGTTACCGGCTTCTTCCGGGCCATAAGCACCTGTTTTAATCCGGGAGGTGTTTCCTCTGCGCTCTGCGCTATGATTCCCAGCACTGCCGGAACCGCAATCTCAATCTCCTGTTCCGCTGATAATGTGCGCCGCTTTACGGTCAATCCCGACTCGTTTTCCTTCACTTCCAGAATCCCCGCCAAAGTAGTCCAGCCCAGCTTTGCTCCCAAAAGCACCGGAACTGCCGGATCCCAGGCGCTGTCTCCAATCAAAACCAGATCCACATCGCCAATTTTACGAATTGCCGCCGCCAGTATGGCAGCCGTCGTTGCCGCGTCTGCAGACGGCATTACATCTGAAATCACCACCGTCTCTGCCGCTCCTCTGGCGGCAGCCCATGCCAGATCACCGGTACCGATTGTCAGGCCGATGACCTGGCCCCCTAACTCCCTGGCTATTTCAGAAGCTCTGAAATCGTCGTCACTTGCCGCCAGTGATGACATTCCCCAGTCCGCAGTTCCGTCGGAGGCAACCACAGCATCTTTTGGGTCTTTGCATAACTTGAATACCATTGCACTTTTCAATGGTTCCCACTCCTTTCATTGTGCTATTTTTACATTTAGTCAATGTAATACCGTCATTTTCTATACACATTGTAACAATTTTAACAATGTTTTGCTTTAGCTAAACACGAAAAATCACATTGCTTTTCCTTTAAATTTCTGTGTAAATGCACAAATATATGATATAATAGCGTATATCTATCACGATTATTTGAGGAGGGAATATGCAGCTTGGAAAATTAATGAATTTCTTGAACGAATGTTACGGGGTCCAGGGAAAAATCCATGTATTATCGGACGATGCCATTCAAATACAGACATGTGAAATCATAGAAAACGGACAGCACAGCTGTGTATCAGGTTGTCTGTATCTATGCCATGCATCAGAATTATCAAGAATCCTGGAAACGTCAAAAAAGAGATACGACAGAAACGCAATCAACTTTTTATTGGCCGGAGACCAGCCCCTGAAATCCCACCTCCCAAAGAATGAACTCTATAATATCTATGTTCTTCCCGCAGACTCCGATCTCATCGAACTGCACCACAGGATCGATTCCACCCTCGCCGACGAACGCCGGTACCCGGGCGTTATGAATCAGCTTCTGGAAGCGCTGTACCAGAGCAACGGTCTACAGAGTATCGTCAATACTGCGGCGGATATTGTTGAGAACTCTATCCTTATTAACGATATATCCTACCACGTTATCGCAAAATCCTACCGGACGATCCCCGGGAAGATTTTTCTGGAGGGTGTCACCAGCAATGGCTTCATTATGGAAGATATCGTGGACTCTATGAGAAATCAGGGAGTTTTCCGCGTCATACGCCAATTAAAATCCCCCCTGTTCAAACAGCAGGAGGGAACGCAAAACAACTGGTTATTTCGTTCTGTCTGTATTAACGATATTCCCGTAGCAGACATCGCAATATTTGCCGACAACCGCCCTTTCCGCTACATCGATTTTTTGTTGACCGAATTGTTATGTAAAATTATTGCCATAGAGCTGCAAAAAGATGAATTCTATAAACGTAACGGAAATATGGCATACAGTTATTTCATTCATGATCTGCTCCGTGGAACATTGAATAATCAAAACGTCATTATCCAGCGCGCCAAAATGCTGGGGTTGAAATTATACGACAGCTACTGGATCGCAGTGGCAAAAAACAGCAATTCCACTGCGGGCCGGAATAACATTGATTACATTGCTTCCCAACTGCACCTCCTTCTGCCGGAAGGAAAATGGATCGTTTACCAGCAAATGATTATCGCACTGTTTTCACGGCCGGACCAAAAGAAGCTTTCTGCGCATGAACAAACTCTGCTGGATCATTTCGCTTCCGACAACCAGCTGTCAATCGGGCTTTCCGACTTGTTTTATGACCCGGCGCAAACACCGCTCTATTACACGCAGGCGCTGCATGCATGCAGCACCATCACCCCCGAAAAGCCCGCGTATGGAGTGAAAGCTTTCTCGGACGTGCTGGTTTATCATGTCATACAGGTTATGGAGCAGCAGCACGATTATCGGGAAATGCTGCACCCTTCGCTTATAAAGCTGGAGGACTATGACAGGCATTACAACACCGGGCTTATGGGCACTCTGAAGCAATATTTAATCTGTGCCAGAAATATCACAAAGGCTGCCGGTATCCTGAATATACACCGAAATACGCTCTTATACCGTCTCAACCGGATTAAGGAAATCACAAACCTTGATCTCGAGAACGGCGATGAGTTTGTTAAAATGATGTTTCATATTAAAATCAGGGAGTATATAGCATTCCGCGAATCCGTAAGCGGGAGTCTATCCCGCTAAACAAGTCTCTACTCGTAAAAATGGGGCCGCCGGCACAGCCTGCGACCCATTGTTCTATTTCATTTTCGGCTTAAACACCAGGCTGGCCAGGTAGCCGAACACCAGGGCTCCGCAGATTCCGGCGGAACCGGCGGTGAAACCGCCCTTGAACACGCCCAAGAGCCCGTCCTTGCCCACGCCCTCCATCACGCCCTTCCACAGGGCGTTTCCAAAGCCCAGAAGGGGTACGGAGGCTCCCGCTCCCGCCCACTCCACAAAGGGCTGGTATAAGCCGATGCAGCCTAAGATCGCGCCGCTGACCACCAACAGCACCATGATGCGGCCCGGCATCAGCTTTGTCTTTTCCATCAGGATCTGCACCAGGGCGCAGATGATTCCGCCCACCAGAAATGCTTTCACATAATCCATCGTTTTGCCTCCTTAACCGTCGATATGCTCGATGACAACCGCGTGCGCGATCCCCGGTATGCTCTGTCCCTCGTTGAAGCTGATGTTGGACAAAAGCGCCCCGGTGGGCACGAACAGCACCCGCTTCCAGGTGCCGTCCTGGATTTTGGGCAGAATATAGGAGCACAGCGTCACCGCAGAGCAGCCGCAGCCGCTTCCGCCCGCGTGGGTATCCTGCTGCTCCTTATCATAAATCTCCATTCCGCAGTCCATGTGGAGCTCACTGAGATCCCGCCCTTTATTTTTCATAAAATCCAGCAAAATGGTCCGCCCGATCTCGCCTAAGTCCCCGGTGATGATCTTGTCATACCAGGTCTCGTTGACCTGGAAATCCTCCAGGTTCTGCTCGATGGTGTGGAACGCCGCCGGAGCCATGGCCGCGCCCATGTTCATGGAGTCCTTGGTCCCCATGTCCACCATGCGGCCCGTGGTGATTCCCGTGATCTTGGCAAGCCCCTCCTTCCGGTCCCCGGCCAGAGCCACACACCCGGCCCCGGTGACCGTCCAGGTGGCGGACATGGGGCGCTGGTTGCCGTACGCCAGCGGGAAGCGGAACTCCTTCTCCGCTGTGGCGAAGTGGCTGGACGCCATGGCCAGGACCTGGTTTGCATAACCCGCGTTTACGGCCATGGCTCCCAGGCTCAGGGCCTCGCCCATGGTGGAGCAGGCGCCGTAAAGCCCGAACAGAGGGATTTCCAGATCCACCGTTCCGAAGGAGGTGGCGATCAGCTGCCCCAGTAAGTCTCCGGCAAACAGGTAGCGCAGGTCCGTTTTGCGCAGCCCGCCCTTCTCAATGGCCTTGTCCGCAGCCTGCTTCTGCAGGGCGCTCTCCGCCTGCTCCCAGTTGTCCTTGCCGCACATGTCGTCCTGCTCCACCTGGTCGAAGAGCGGCCCCAGAGGTCCTTCCCCTTCCTTTTTGCCAACCACGGAGGCCGCGCTGACGATCACCGGCGGATGCTCAAATTCCAGACTGGCCTTTCCTTTCATTTCTCCCATTAACATTCACCTCATCTTTATTATCGTTTCGCCGTCCCTCTGCCGGAATACGGCCGTGTTCTTTTTTCTATAAAATTCCCAGGGACGTGAGCATCCAGTACCCCAGCCCCAACACCCAGCTGGTCAACACCCCGTAGAGGATCACCGGCCCGGCGATGGTAAAAATCTTGCAGCCCACGCCGAACACCTCGCCCTCGGCGTGAAATTCCAGGGCCGGAGCGGCCACGGAGTTGGCAAAGCCGGTGATGGGCACCAGCGCCCCGGCGCCGCCAAATTTCACAAGCTTCTGGTAAATATTGAGCCCGGTGAGGATCACGCTGAGGAAAATCAGTTCCAGGGAGGTCCACGCCGCCGCTGCCTCCTTCTCCATCCCCATCTTGTCCGTCATAAACGTATTGAAAAACTGGCCAAGGCAGCAGATGATTCCGCCCACTAAAAATGCGCAGGCCATGCTCTTTGCCAGGCTGTGGACAGGTGTCACTTCCTTGACGTATTGGTCGTATTTTTGTTTGTCAACTTCCACTTCAAAACTCCTTTCTACAACAATGGGCGGCACATCATTTCTGCGCCCCGAATCCGTTCCAGAAATAGGTCAGGCATCCGATCAGCTTTCCGGCTGCGATGGATATAATCATGTACTGGAGCCCCACCGCCAGGTGGATTCTCCGGCTGATCACCGGCAGGGCCTTTAGGGTTTCCGCCAGGCTCATCACCAGACAGCCCACAAAGATACCCGCGGTGAGCCCAAAAATACCCAGAAACAGCGGGCCGAAAACACTGCCCAGGGGGATGGGGATTTCGTACAGATCCGACACATTTCCCAGGACTCCTCCCGCCACGATAACCGTCTCATAGAGGATCAGGTGCCTTTTGGTCCCGGTCCGGCCCATCAGGCGCGGAAACACGCCGATGATCGCCAGAAATGCGTAAACGCCGGCCGCGATGATGCCGCCGGCGCACAGGCCCGTGAAACCGAGAAATATCTGTTTAAGTAACATCAATCTTCGACTCCTTTCTCCCGTTTTCCGCGATCAGGGTCTTGCTGATGTTGTCCTCATACAGGCGCATCTCCACCTCCAGAGGGGTGGGATCGGTGTTCAGCTTAACCGCGGCCACATGGTTGAAAAAGATGACGATTCCCAGTGCCAGCCCGATGGAATAGCCGATTTCCAGAACGGTGAAGCCGTTTGATTCCTGTCCCATAACCAGGCGGTACACCTCGCCGAACACCTCGGTGACGCCGGAATCATTGTTGAAGGACATGATGGCAAAGGCCGCGCCGCAGAAGCAGACGGCGCAGACAAACAGCGTCTTGGCCCACTGCCAGGCGTACATGGGGGGAGTTGGAGGCTGGTAAGCGATAATAAAATCCACCTCCCCCACATTGTTCACCTGTATGGCGCTATCCAGCTGTTCCAGCTTTTCAATGACCTCCAGAGCGCTCATCACATAGCGGTGCTTCCGGTCTCCGGTGATATGCTTCACCTTCATGGCGCTGCATTTATTCTGAATGTTCTTATCTTCGCAGTAAACCTCCGCCACGTCCTTTAACGCCACATCCTTGCGGTGAATCTCCGTGATCTGGTTCAGCTTTAAATAGACGGTCTTGCTCATAACGCCTCGTCCACCACAACGGATGCGGGGTTCGTCACAAAGGCGGGAACCAAACCGCTCTCAAGGGGCGCTTCCATCCGCACCAGGGTGCCTTCCTGCTCCACATCCCGTCCGCCAAATCCGGACAGGCAGTACCAGACGGCTGCGCACGCAAGTACCATTACGGCCGCCACGGCCAGCAGACTCCATACATGTTTTCCAAAGCCCATCATTTGACTTCACATCCTTTCGTTGGTCTCGCAGAGACAGCGGTCCGGTTTCCCAAAGACCTGCTCTGCGGTTTCGGTTAATTGGCTTCTGAAACTAGTATGGTTGGCTTTTTATTTTTTTATACGAACCGTTTCTACATCAAGCGTTACGACTCAAAACGTTTCCGCATTGCTTTTAAAATTCGTTTTTCAAGACGCGACACCTGCACCTGGGAAATTCCCAGGTCCTGGGCGATCTGCGTCTGGGTCTGGTTGTGGAAATAGCGCCGCACGATGATCTCCCGCTCCCCTTCCTCCAGGGAGGATAAAAGTTCCTTTAACACCATGCGGTTGATCAGGGCTTCGTGCTCGTTGTTCTCTTCCTCCAGCCGGTCCATGAGACACAGCTGGTTGTCGTCGCTTCCTCCCACCGGGCGGTATAAGGATTCCACTTCCGCCCCTGCTTCCATGGAGGCCGCCACCTCCTCACGGCTGACCCCTACCGACCCGGCGATCTCCTCGATGGTCGGCTCCCGGTCCAGCTCGTAGGTCATTTCCTCCCTCGCGCATTTTACTTTTAACCCCAGCTCCTTGATGGAGCGGCTGACCTTGATCATACCGTCGTCCCGGAGAAAGCGCTTGATCTCCCCGGTGATCATGGGCACCGCGTAGGTGGAAAATTTCACCTCAAAGGTGGTGTCGAATTTGTCGATGGCCTTCATCAGGCCGATGCTGCCGATCTGGAACAGGTCTTCCATCTCATAACCCCGCCCGGCGAACCGGCGGACGATGCTCCAGATCAATCCTACGTTATCCATCACCAGTTGATCCCTGGCCGTTTTATCCCCTTCGTGAGCCCGCAAAATTAATTTTAAGGTCTCATCCATGGCCGTCACCTGCCGATGAACTTTTTCATGGTCACCAGCGTTCCGCGGCCGGGTTCGGATTCCACCTGCACCTGGTCCATAAATGCTTCCATGAAGGAAAAGCCCATTCCGGACCGCTCTCCCGAAGTGTCGGTGGTGTACATGGGTTCCATGGCCTGTTTCACGTCGGGAATTCCAACTCCCGCATCCCGGACGCAGACCGTCAGGCTGGTCTCCTCGCCGGACTGGGCCGTGATGTCCATGTAAATGGTTCCCGCCTCTCCCTTGTAGCCGTGGATCACCGCGTTGGTCACCGCCTCGCTGACCGCGGTCTTCACGTCGTCGATCTCCTCCAGGGTGGGGTTTAAGCGGCTCATAAACACCGCGGTCACCACCCTTGCAAACTCCTCGTTCTGCGACAGGCTGTCCAGCTCCAGCCGCAAATGTTCCTTCTTCGTCTCCATCCTCTTATCCTCCATTTTTTCCTTCCTCCTATCCATTAATGGCTGACTCTTTATCTTCAAATCCGCGGATCAGTTTCGCCATCCCGCCCACGGTCAGGATGCGCGCCACCTGCGCGCCCGCGCCGTAGTAGGTCACCGCGCCGCCGCTGGCTCTCATCTGTTTGTAGCGCCCCAGCAGCACGCCGATGCCCGAGGAATCCATAAACTGTGTGTGCGAGAAATCAAACACAATGCGCCGGATATAGTTCTCCTCCAGCAGCAGATCGGTCTCAATCTTTAACTTCTTGCAGTTGTGATGGTCGATCTCACGCGGCAGGTGTATCACCAGCGTCTGCCCTGCGGCCTCATAGGCAAATGTTTTCTGCTCCATTTTTGTCACTCCTTTTTCCTTCTATGTTCAGGCAATGGGCCACAGGCAGCGCCAGCGGCCCATTGCAATCAAAAAAAAGACACCACAAAAGATCTGTTTCATCTCTTGTAGTGTCTTTTCATTCCAATTTCGTCTTTTGCTGCCGTTATCAGTAGCCTCTGGCGTTTTGGGCCCTGGAAGCGTAGTCTGAATCCGGATAATTGCCCACCACCTGGTCGAACATGGCGTTGGCGTTGTCCGTATCCCCGGCGATCTGATACAGGCGGCCCACGTAGAACATGGCCTCCGGGTTGTCCGGTTTGATCTTTAAGCTGGCCTGGTAGTATTCCATAGCCTCCGACGTATTTCCGGCGTTCCACAGCTCCGTTCCCCTGGTCACCAGCACCTGGTACACGTTGGCCGTCATATCCGCCCGCACGTCGCTCACAATGGCCTGGACGGCCTCGTCGGTGATCAGGGAGAAATCCGCGTCCGCAAAGGATTTGGCCGCCGTAATCATGTCCCCGGCCCGGTAGGCCTGGAGCACGCCGATCAGGCTCTGGTACTGCACCATAACGGAGGTGTTGCCGTTCACCAGCTCGTCCAGCTGGGCCTGCACTTTGGCGGCGCTCTCGTCCAGCTCATCGTACTGGTTCTTTAAGGTCTCGTACTGCTGGCTGGCGTTGTTGAGCTTTTGCAGGTAAGGGATCATCTCCTGGTTGTGTTTCTCATTCAGCGCCTTCTCGTTGGCCGGCAGCACCAGGAAAAAGAATGCGGCCACGCCGATCACCAGGCCGATCACGATGTGCAGCACCGTGGACAGCCCTGTGTTTTCCTTGTAGGTGGGCGGCATGATCACGTCGTCGTCCTGCATCTGGCGGTGGGAAAATGCCTTGGCCATGCGCTTTTTCTCCGCCTCCGCCCGCCCCGTGTTCTGCTTGACGATGGACATGTAGTACAGGGCCTTGGGGTTGCTCTTGTCGATCTGCAAAATCTTGTACAGGGAGCGCCCCGCCTTGGTGTAGTCCTCCCGGCCCATGTACAGCAGGGCCAAAAGCAGATGGGCCTTGACGAAATGGGGCTTCGCCTGGACCACCCGGGCCAGCTGCATAATTGCCAGGTCGTCGCTGCCGTTCTGGGCGTGCCACAGCGCCTGGTTGAATGTCTTGATGTTCTGGCTCTCGATCTCCAGCTGTCCGGGCTTGCGCTGAATCTCGTCCAGGTAGTGGTCCGCCAGGTTTTTCTCCGGCTGCAGATTCAGGCTGATCACCCACTGGACCAGGGCGTCCGACACCTCCCCGCTCTCATAGTAGATCAGCCCCAGAAGATTTCTGGCATCCGTCTGATATTTATTGAAATGCAAACTGTCCTTGAGCGACTGGGCCGCCCCGGATAGGTCGCGCATTTTTGCCTTTTCCAGGCCCAGATTGTAATAGCTGTTGGCTATCTGGGCATTTCTTTTCTGTATGTCCATAGTCACCGCCTATTTGTCGCTCATATTCTCCTTGATCAGTTCCATCATGATGTCCGTCATATCCGTCAGATCGCTCTTGACAATGGCGTCCTCAACGTCCTCTACGTCCAGGCTGGGTTTAAAACGCTCGATTTCCTCTTCAAAGTCTATCACTATTTTTCACTCCTCATGTATTCAGATTTCTCTCGTAACAGTTCAGACAGCGGGAAAATTGGTGCGGGAAGCCGCGTCAGGCTTGCTTGTAAGCGGGTTTTCGTGCCAATTTTCACATCGGATGGACATCCGATGCTTCTTAACCGTTCTTTTTCGGTCAAGAAGATAAGCCGTCTGAACTGTTACATTCTCTCAGTTCTCCGATCAGATACAGGGAGCCGGCGCAGAACAACAGCTGCTCCCCGGCCGCCTTGCGCATCTCATGAAGGGCGGTTCCGGCGTCCTCATACTCCCACACCGGGCAGTCCGCAAAGTCCCGGAATATCCCGGCAAGCTTTTCCGTGTCCAGTCCCCGGCTGTTCTTCATGCGGGCGATTCCAATGCCCCGCCAGGGAATTTCCCGGCAGATCGCTTCCGCCATACTCCGGTAATCCTTGTCCGCCACGGCGGCGAACAGCAGGTACGGCTCTTTTTCCCTCCGCCCGGTCACGTCGCGTACCGCCTCCAGAAAGGCTGCGATGCCGCCGGGATTGTGGGCGCCGTCCAGATAAAGCCCAGGCGCGGCCTGCTCCATGCGCCCTGGCCAGCGGGTGGCCCGGATGCCGCGCCGCACAGCCCCGTCGTCCGCCGTGATCCCCGTTCCCCGAAGGATCTCCAGGGTGCGGACCGCCAGCATGGCGTTGCGGGCCTGATAGCGGGCCTCAAAGGGCACCGCCAAATCCAGATTGCGGCCGTCCCTCATCCGGGCGCTCATAAGGAAGCCTGTCCCATCGTCCAGACTGCCGCGAATCTCAAAATCGTCCTCCCCCACCGGATACCGGGGCGCGTCCAGAAAATAGGCCCGGCCCTCGATCACAGCGGAGGCCTCGGGCTGTCCGTCGTCGAAAATCACCGGCACCCGCGCCTTGATGATACCGGCCTTTTCCGCCGCAATGGCGGAGATAGTATCTCCCAAATATTGGGTGTGATCCAGGCTGATGGAGGTGATCACGCAGGCCAGCGGGGACTCGATCACATTGGTGGTGTCCAGGCGGCCGCCCATGCCGGTCTCCAACACCACCACATCCACCTGCTTCTCCCGGAACAGCACCATCGCCATATAAAACAGAAACTCAAAAAACGTGGGGTGGCATTTCCCCTGCTCCACCATACGCTCCGTCACGGCTAACACCGTGGAAAAGCTCCGCTCAAAGCTCTCCCGGTCCGTCATCTCCCCATTGATGAGAAAACGCTCCCGCACCTGCTCCAGGTGGGGTGAGACGAAGGTGCCCGTGCGGTAGCCCGCCTCTTTAAGCGCGCATGTCAGAAACGCGCATACGGAGCCCTTCCCGTTGGTCCCGGCCACATGAACGGCCTTCAGGGCACGGTCCGGATTGCCCATGGCCTCCAGATATGCGCGCACATCCTCAAGTGAATTTTTCTGTTTGGTCCACATCGGAATTTCCAGCAGATATTCCTCCGCATTCACCATAAATCTACCCGTCTTTCCAGTCCGTCTCACGGACCTTTATCAGTTTACCCCAAAATTTCCCGAAGCGCAACCGGATATTCCCGACAGACTTCGACACTGGGGCCGTGGGGCCGGCCATCTGTAGGCTCGGAGCCCGGGAGCCCGGCCATCTGTAGGCGCAGGGCCCGGAACCTGGCCATCTGTAGGCGCAGGGCCCGGAACCCGGCCATTCATATGCACAGAGTCCGGGGGGCCTCCCTTTCATGCACGCGGAGCCCGGAGGGCCGGCCAACTTTCCCGCCGTCCCCTCCCGGGCCCCCCCGCTGTCAATTTTCCGCCACCGTATTTTCCCGCTTGCTTCCCACCGGCACCTGCGCCAGCACGATGGCGCCGAACATGATCACGCAGCCGGTGATCTCCTTGGCGTTTAACTGCTGGCCCAACAGGAACCAGCCCGCCAGCACCGCGATGCTGGACTCCAGGCTCAGAATCAGGGAGGCCACGGTGGGATTCATCCCCTTCTGCCCTACGATCTGCAGGGTGTAGGCCACGCCGCAGCTCATCACGCCCGCGTAGAGCACCGGCACCCAGGCTGCCAGAAGCTGACTGAGCTTCGGCTCCTCAAAGAGAAGACCGAACAACCCGGAGAGCACTCCGGCTACCAGAAACTGGATGCAGGAGAGTTTGACCCCGTCTGCCATGGGCGAAAAATAGTCGATCACCAGGATGTGCACGGAGAACAGCACCGCGCATACCAGCATCAGCAGGTCGCCGCGGTTGATCCCACCGCTGCCGCCCGTCATACACAGCATGTACAGGCCCACCACGGCCATAACCACGGCCCCCCAGATCAGGGGGCTGCACTTTTTGCCGAAAAACAATCCGAGAAGCGGCACGATCACAATGTAGCAGGCCGTGATAAATCCGGCCTTGCCCACCGTGGTGTACTGGATGCCGAACTGCTGGAAGTTGCTGGCGAGAAACAGGGCCAGACCGCAGCAGATGCCGCCCAGAATCAGGACTTTTTTATTTTCCGCCGGGACCTCCTTCTGCCGTCTCTTCCCCCGGTCCATCGCAATGATCAGCGGAACCAGAACCAGAGCGCCGATCAGGCAGCGGGCGCAGTTGAAGGTGAAGGGCCCCACATAATCCATTCCGGCGCTCTGGGCCACAAAGGCCACGCCCCAGATGGTGGCGGTTAACAGTAACAGCAGTGAATTTTTCAGTCTCATGTTTTCCTCGTCCTTTATAATCCGTTATCCCGGCAAAATCGGGCTCAGGCTGTAATTGATCGCAACGTCCTTGCGCACGTAATTGCGGTTGAAATTCCCCAAAATCCTGCGCACCACCCGCTCCCCGTTCTCGTAGGTGGTGGTGGGCAGAAGAATGATGTACTGGCTGACGCTGTAGCGGGAGAAGGCGTCGCTGGAGCGCAGGGAGCACTTGACGGACTGTTTCAGCCGCTCCATGGCCCGGGACTGAATCTCCGGCCGCAGCATCCGCCCCTGCCGGTCGCTGACCGTCAGAAGGCAGAGATAGATGGAATCCCCGCTGCGCTCCACGCCCCGCTGCTCGATCTGAAACAGCCGCTTGAACACCGCGTACTCGCAGAGGTACGCTCCGTCCTGCCCGGAGTTCGCCTCCCCCAGCTCCCTCTGGATCTGATCCAGCTGGGCTAAGGCCGGCCGCTCCCTGCTGCTGATGACCCGGTACAGCTCCTTAAAGGACTCCGACGGCGTGATCAGCTTGTCGCGGTAAAACATTTCCGTGGTTTCATTGTAGAGCTTTAAGGCCTCCTCCTGACGTCCCTCCAGAAAACTGGCGTAGATCAGGTGGTAGTAAAAATGCTCGTCGTAGGGGTCGATGTCCGCCGCTCTCCGGCAGAGGTCCACGGTCTCCTCATAACGCTTCTCCCCGGTCAGGTAGGTGGCCGTCCGGCACACCACCTTCTGGTAGAGGGAATGATAATAGGCGCTGATGGGGATCACCCAGGACTCGTCCCCGGACTTTGGCAGGAAATAGCCGCGGTAAAGCGCAACCGCCTCCATGGCCTCATCGTACACCCCGGCCATGGGCCTTCCCGGATCCAGCACCAGGTGGCAGAGCTCCTCAAATCGCTCTGCGTCCACCCGGCAGCCCAGGCTTTCCGAGCTCCAGGCGTAGGTGCCGTGCCGGTTCACCAGCAGCTCCTGGGCCGGGAATCCCGCTGCCTCCAGCATCTTGCGCACCCTGAATACCAGGGTTTTCAAAGCGCCGTAGGGATTGTCCTGGCTCTCGTCCGGCCAGATGGCGGCGAACAGGTCCCCGATTCCCAGCTCCTTTTTGCGGTTCATGATCAGGAAGCACAGCAGGCTCCAGGCCTTCCGGGAACGGTTATCGTTGTCCCCCATATTCTTCTCCCCAAGGGTAAGGGAGAATCCCCCCAATGTGTTGACCTGGATCACCGGCCGTTCTTCTGATGTGTAATTCATGTCTTATCTTCCCCCTTATTTGTCAAAACCAAATGTTACAATCATCCCAGCAGCTGGGCCAGCCTCGCTTTCACCTGTTCCATCATCTGGGAATACTTTTCCAGTTTTTCCTTCTCCGCATCGATCTTAGCCTGAGGCGCACGGCTGACAAACTTCTCATTGTTCAGCATGCCATAGGAGCGGGCAAGCTCACCCTCAAGCCGTTTCTCCTCGCCGCGCAGGCGCTCGATCTCCTTGCCGATGTCCACCAGGTCCGCAAAGGGCATGTAGATGGCCGCTCTGGGGATCACCGCGGACACGGCGTCAGGGGCGATGCCCTCCTTGTCCTTCTTCAGAACCACCTCGTTGGCATAACCCAGGGAGGCGAAAAAGCTACTGCTGTGCTCGAAGATTCCCAACAGCGCCTCGTCCTCGCTGACCACGTACACCTTGGCCCGCTTGCTGGGCGGAACGTTCATGTCGGAACGCACGCCGCGGATGGCGCGCACCGCCTCCTTGATGGTCTCGGTGGCGTTCTCCTCCTCCTTGAAATTCCAGTCGTCCCGGTAAAGCGGCCACTGGGACACCATGATGGTCTCCTCTTCCTCCTGGAGGTTACAGAAAATCTCCTCCGTGATAAAGGGCATAAAGGGATGGAGAAGCTTTAACGCGTTGATCAGCACGGTCTTTAAGGTCCATACCGCCGCTGCCTTGGTGGCGTCATCTTCATTGTACAGCCTTGGCTTCACCATTTCAATATACCAATCGCAAAATTCTTCCCAGATAAAGTCATAAACCTTCTGGAGGGCGATTCCCAGCTCGTAGCGGTCCAGATTTTCCGTCACGTCCTTAGCCAGGGTGTTGACCTTGGAGAGAATCCAGCGGTCCGCCATGGTCAGGCTGTCCAGGGTTACACCGGCCACATCCGGCGCTTTTTCGATGTTCATCATAATGAAGCGGGAGGCGTTCCACACCTTGTTGGCAAAGTTTCGGCTGTTCTCCACACGCTCCCAGTAGAAACGCATGTCGTTGCCGGGCGCATTTCCGGTAAGAAGCGTCATGCGCAGGGCGTCGGCTCCGTACTTGTCGATCACCTCCAGGGGATCGATGCCGTTGCCTAAGGACTTGCTCATTTTCCGGCCCTGGGAATCCCGCACCAGGCCGTGGATCAGCACGGTGTGGAAGGGGCATTTCCCGGTCTGCTCAAGGCCGGAGAACACCATGCGGATGACCCAGAATAAAATGATGTCGTATCCGGTCACCAGCACGTCCGTGGGGTAGAAATACTCCAGGTCCTCGGTCTTTTCCGGCCAGCCCAGGGTCGAGAAGGGCCACAGGGCGGAGGAAAACCAGGTGTCCAGGGTGTCCTCATCCTGCACGAAAGAGGTGCCGCCGCACTTGGGGCACTTGCAGGGTGCTTCCTTGGCTACCACGATCTCGCCGCAGTCCTGGCAGTAGTAGGCCGGAATCCGGTGGCCCCACCACAGCTGGCGGGAAATGCACCAGTCGCGGATGTTCTCCAGCCAGTGCAGATAAGTCTTTCCGAAGCTCTCGGGCACGAATTTCAGCTCGCCGGTCTTAAGCGCCTCGATGGCGGGCTTTGCCATCTCCTCCATCTTTACGAACCACTGCTGCTTCACCATAGGCTCCACCGTGGTCTTGCAGCGGTCATGGGTGCCCACGTTGTGGGAGTGGGGAACTACCTTGACCAACAGGCCCTGGTCCTCCAGATCCTTCACAATGGCCTTTCTGGCCTCGTAGCGGTCCATGCCGAAGTAAGGACCAGGTACGTTCACGGTGGCGTCGTCGTTTAGGATCACGATCTCTTCCAGGTTGTGGCGCTTGCCCACCTCGAAATCGTTGGGGTCGTGGGCGGGGGTGATCTTCACGCAGCCGGTACCGAACTCCTGGTCCACGTACGCGTCGGCGACCACCGGGATCTGGCGGCCGGTCAGCGGCAGCTCCAGCATTTTCCCGACAATGTCCTTGTAGCGCTCGTCCTCCGGGTTCACCGCCACGGCGGTGTCGCCCAGCATGGTCTCCGGACGGGTGGTGGCGATCTCCACAAAGCGTCCGGGCTCGCCCACTACCGGGTAGTTGATGTGCCAGAACTTTCCTTCCTGCTCCACGTGCTCCACCTCGGCGTCGGAGATGGAAGTCTGGCAGACCGGACACCAGTTGATGATCCGGGAGCCCTTATAGATGTATCCCTTCTCGTACAGCTTGACAAATACCTCCAGAACCGCGTCGGAACAGCCCTCGTCCATGGTGAACCGCTCCCGGTCCCAGTCCGCGGAGGAACCCATCTTGTGCAGCTGTTTCACGATGCGGGTGCCGTACTCCTCTTTCCAGTCCCAGCACTTCTCCAAAAAGCCGTCCCGGCCCAGATCGTGCTTGTCGATGCCCTCCTGCTTCAGCTTGTCGATGACCTTGACCTCGGTGGCGATGGCCGCGTGGTCCGTGCCCGGCTGCCACAGGGCCTCGTAGCCCTGCATCCGCTTGTAGCGGATCAGGATATCCTGCATGGTGTTGTCCAGGGCGTGTCCCATGTGCAGCTGTCCGGTGATATTGGGCGGGGGCATCACGATGGTGAAGGGCTTTTTGTCCTTGTTCACCTTGGCGTGGAAATACTTTCCGTCCAGCCATTTCTGGTACAGGCGGTCCTCAATGTCCGCCGGATTGTAAGTTTTTTCCAATTCTTTCATTGATCTCACATCTCCTTTTCTGCCGGGCCTGCGGGGCGGTTTTTTAACATATAAAAACGCCCTCTGCAAACCCCTATTGTCTGCAAAGGGCGATCGTAACCGCGGTACCACCTTTGTTCACCGGGAAATACCCGGCCTCATTGCGGCTGTTAACGGGGGCCGCCCGGGAACGCCTATCCGCCGGTAAAAAAGCGTGTCAGTGTTCCGGCTCCGAAGCTACCTTCCGCTGCGCCTCTCCCGGACGGCCTTTCAGCCTGTGAGCCGTCCTCTCTGCCGGCGGCGCCGGCGTACTCCTCTTCTTCACTGCCATTATTCAGATATATACTTTCTCATGATAATGATAATCTGCCGTTTTGTCAAGCAGTTTCTTTCACCTGCTCCTGCTCCCGCCAGCCCTTGCACACGTCCACCCATTTCTCGCAGCCCGAGGACAGCTCCAGCTCCGGGATGCTCAGGCGCACGGCGCTGTTGGCGCTGCCGCAGGCCGGGTATACTTCCTCGAACCGTTTCAGGGACTGGTCCAGGAATACCCGGACGCCGGGTTTTACGCCAAAGGGGCAGACGCCGCCTACTGCGTGGCCTACCAGGTCCTCGGCCTCCTGGGGGGTGAGCATCTTCGCTTTGGTTCCGAACTCATCTTTGTATCTGCGGTTGTCTACCTTGGCGTCCCCGGCGGCTACTACCAGGACGGGCTGCCCGTTCACTATAAAGGATAAGGTTTTGGCGATGTGGGCCGGCTCACAGCCTACTGCCTGCGCTGCAAGATCTACCGTGGCGCTGGATACGTCGAATACCTGGATGCGTCCGCCCAGATTGAAATGTTTTAAGTGATCTTTTGCTATGTTAAATGCCATGTTTGGTTCCTCCATTTTTATGATGTTGGGGGTGATATATTCTAACCGCACGATACTGTGTTTCCTGGGGTTAGGGATGGGGGTGTTCCGGCCGCCCGACGGCTTATCTTCTTGACCGGAAAAGACCGGTCAAGAAGCATCGGATGTCCATCCGATGGGAAAAATGCTGGAGAAAGCCGCTTACAAGCGAGCTTGACGCGGCTTTCTCCAGCATTTTTCCCGCCGTCTATTCTGTTTCGTTATATCATTACCCGGTATTCCTGCTTCCATTGTTGGATCATTTTCGCGGATCCCTCGGCGCGCTTGACAGGGTCCTTTTTAAACAGCTCACGCAGTCGCACTACGTCCTCGTTCACAAGCGCGCTTTGGCGGGCTGTCTCCAGCTCCTTCTCCCACTCTTCGATCAGCTCCCTGGTAAACAGGGCGTGGTAGCGCTCTCCTATGGGCAGCGCCGGCTCGAACACGGTCAGGTAGTAAATCTGCTTTAGGGTGCCCATGTCCTTGTTCATGTTGTAGGATTTGTCCAGTGCCTTGAAGGCACGGTCAAACTGGAACATCTGGGCGTAGGAAGCTCCCAGATTATGGTAGATTCCGGCCAGAAAACCGTCGTCCACCACCTTGTCTTTGGGATATTCCAAAAGCCGCTCGTAACGTTGGGCCGCTTTGCCGTACTGCTTTTTGTGGAACAGGTCGTCCGCCCTGGCCTTGGCGTACTGGGCCGGGTGAAGTTTTCTTAAGCCCGCCACGGTCTGGCGGAAACGGCTCTGCTCCTGATCCGTGTAATAGTCGCACTCGGACAGGATCAAAAACAGCAGATCGTCGCTTTTTGATTTGCCGTCCATCAGCACCTTCAGCTTGTCCGCCAGATAGGCCATGTCCAGCTCTTCCCGGATAAAGACCAGAAGGGATTCATCCACAAAGTCCTCCATCACCAGAAGCGGGTGATTGTAGATCACATAACACAATTCCTGGGAGGAGTGGATGTGGATTCCCAAAATCTCAATATAGTAAGGATGTTTCACCGGCTCATACCGGCACAACAGCAAACTCATAGCGTCACCTCTTGCTTAATCACCGCGTCCGAGGCCGGAAACAACTCCCCGAAGCCCTTGTCCCGGATCACCGTCACCATGGTCCGCTCGTCCAGAAAGGCCAGGCTCATCTGAATCCTGGTGGTTCTGGGGGGACGCTTGGGGAATCCGGTCAGGGGAATCCGCACCAGTTTCTTTTTCTTGGAATCTAACGGCGTGATCGTAAACTCGATTTCGTTCTGGTCGTCCAGAATAAAATCCATGGTACTCTTGGACTCGTACCAGTTGTCCCCGTAGGACGCCAGCACCAGCGAACCCTCCTTCTGCCCTCTCACCACCCGCATGGACACCTCTGTCTTGAGCCTGCCCTCGCAGATGAAAATATAGGGGTAGGATGTGGCGCTCTGCCGGCAGTCCGCGCCCTTGTAGGCCGCTCCCCTGGCGAAGAGCACCGGCTCCGCGAACACCTTCTTGCGGTGGCAGACCATTTTCATAAACTCACCCGCCCAATCCGTGCGGTCGAACCCCTTTCCCGTCAGAAAGATGGAGGAAAACAGCTTCTTGGACAGCAGCCGCTCCCCGCAGGAGCAGAGAATCCGGTCCGCCAGACGGCTGCCCGACGGGGAATCCAGAATGTCCAGATTGAACGCCTCCTCCATATTTTCGCTGTCGGCCTGAACCATGTTCCGGCGCAGACCACGCTGCACCTTCATCTCATAGTAGCAGAGGCGCTGGTTGGATAAATCAAACAGCCCCACCTGGTTGGTCCACAGATCCTTTTTCTGGCTCAGCACATAGTAGACAAAGCTCTCCATATGACTGATCACGTGAACCTTCTCCCTGGGAATGCCCAGAAAATCGGCGCAGTACATCAGCGTATCCGTCATCTTGGCGTCCACCTGCTGAAGGGAAATCACCAGCTGGTCCACCTCATTCTCCCCGAATTCCTTCATGGGGTACTCTAACATTTTCCGGACAAACAGGTTTAACAGCTCCCGGCCCGTGTAACGGATCCCCCCGATGGTGGAGGTTCCGTCCTTGCGCACCATCTTCAGAAGCTTGTCCACAATCACACCCTCGCCGACCAGGGTGCAGGCGTAGGCCTCCTCCCCCGCCAGCCAGACTTCCTCCTGCTTCTTGCGGCATATCACCGTCGGAATCGTCCATGACTTTTCCTCATCATAACAGCTGATCCTGGTATAGTCGTCATTCAGGTCCAGCCCAATCACAAGCCCGTCCATAGACAGCCCCTTTCCTCACAATATATTCCTCATAACCGGACGAGGCTCCGCCCGGTTGTCAATCCTCAGACACTCAAATAATGGGAAACAGCTCCGAGAGAACCGCGGCCTTCTTCAGGTAGTCCTCCATGGCCTTTTTCAAGGCTTCCTCGTCCTTTTTACCCTGGGCGGCTCCCATCTGGTTTAAGAGGGAAAAACGGCTGTTTTCCTTTCCGTCCAGCTTGTGGTCGCAGGCCACCCGGCCCTCGGCCGCCAGGACGCGTTTTCCCTCGTCATAATCGTAAATCCGGTACTCCATGGACTCGCCCTCAAACAAAATCTTCTGTTTGACGAAAATCCCCTGGTAAACCCGGCGTATCTCCTCGCTGTGGAACTGCTCCTCGTCCGGCAGAATCCGCACCAGAAGCTCCGGCCTGCCGTCCCGTCTGCCGATGTACTCCACCATGGCCTTGTCCATGATGTCCTCCGGCACCGCCATGTGCCGGGACAGCTCCCGGGTGTAGGGGAACACCAGCCCCTCCGAGATCAACAGCCCTCCGATCAGGCGGCAGAGCCTTGACTGCTCCTCCGTGAGCTTTTGACAGCCCGCGTAGTAGTAGGTCAGGGCCAGCAGGTAGATGGTGGGCACCTTGTCCTTCTCGATGCTCTGGTTCACAGCGCTCTCCAGGTACTCGAACACCCGCCCGTCCACCTTTTTGCGCTCCAGGAAATAGGCCACGCTCTTCTCGGTGAAATAGGCCTTCACCACGCTCTCCCGGGTCTTTTTGCGGTTCACGTAGAGCTGGAACACGGAGTCGATCTGGTCCGTGCTTCCGGTGAACATCATCTGGGCCAGAAGCCGCTCCTCCAGGTCGTAGGTCTCCACGTGCTCCTCCACGCCCCGGATCAGCACCTCGTACATCTGGCTCACCGTGCCGTTATAGTGCTCGCAGAGATAATCCAGGATCACGCTGTCGTACCGCCCTTCCCGGAACACGCCGTAGGACAGGTTTAACAGGATTTCATCCTGGTCGAATAAGTTCTGTAAAATCATCTTGGCGCAGAGCTTCATCCGCCGCCCCGGGCTGATCTGGCCGCTTCCGTAGAGGCGGATCATCTCGTAGGCTTCCCGGTAATAATTCTGGCTGATCAGCGTGCTGCAGATTTTCTGCCGCTGCTCTGTGGTCAGCTCCTCCTTGTCCATCTGCACCAGATAGGCGCAGTCAAAGGCTGCCCCATCCCCGCTCTCATCCTCGGCCTTGCGGCAGTAGTAGTCCGTCACCACGGTGGACAGCCTGCGGGCGAACACCGGGTTTAAATCCAATCCCTGCAGAATCTGCTCCACAAATTCCGCCTGATCGTCGTCCGCGATGCCGGTCTCCAAAATCCGGCGGCATTCCGCCAGCCGCAGCATGGTGTGCTCCGGGTAGACCTGGTAGCATTTCTCCAGAAGCTCCGGCTTATCCATCACCGGAACCTTCCAATATTGTACATCCGCGTACCGGTTGCCGAAGGCGTCCTGGAACAGCAGCACAATGTTGTCCGCGTAGATGGGCACATAGGCCGCCTGGTCCTCCAGCAGGTAAGCGTAGTCCTCATTCAGTTCCTCATAGCGCACGATCACGTATTTCATCCGGCTGTCCCGGCATTTGATGCGGTAGGACCGCAGAATCCCGGGCAGCACCCTGGCCACCCGCCGGTCGATCATGTCCCGGTAGATGATGTGGTCGTAAATCACCGCCAGACGGCTGTCGATGCGGGAGGCGAACAGCTGCTCCATTGCGAACTTCTCCATGTGCCGGGTGTAGGTCTGGTACAGCTCCAGGGATGGGTTCATGTACAGAAGAATGTTCTTGTACAGCACCTTCCGGCTGTGTTCGTCCAGATCCTTCTCGTAGGAAAAGTACAGCAGCACCTCCCTGGGCAGCAGATGGCCGTAATCCCCGGGAAGGGAATAGAGAAAATACTCGTACAGCCGCGTCAGATTCACGCCGCTCTCCAGGGCCAGCTTGTACCACTGGAACGCGCCCGCTCCCCTGCGGTCCCCCTTGATCAGGATACTGCAGACCGCGGTCAGAAGCTCCACCCTGGGGTACAGCTCGTAGAGCCGCGTCATCAGCCGCTCGTACATCCTGCGGTAGTGGCGCAGGGACAGGGCCTGGTGGGCGGCCTTTTCAGCCAGTTCCCGGCTCACCATGGCCTTTCTGGCTCCCAGGTACAGCGCCTGGACCTCAAAATCCCCCAGGGAGGCCATAAGATCCGGATGGTCCTCCAGCAGGCGGCAGGCCGCGGTGTACAGGAAGGGGCTGCGGCAGCCCTCCTGGTGCATGGCTTTCATGCGCAGATACAGCTCCAGCGGGTTCTGCTTTAAGGTGGGGTCCAGCTTTAACAGCAGGAAAAACAGGTATTCCCTGGAAGAGTCCCCCTCCTCCAGATATTTTCCGATCAGGCGGATTAACGACTCCCGCTGGGACTGCGAGGGCGACAGCTGCATCTTCAGATACTGGTAAAAGCAGTAGTTTTCCACGTACTTTTCCCGCCGCTCCATCACGTGGTCCCGGCATTCCTCCAGTACGGAGGCCGCCGCGTCCTTCCTGCCGCCCTCCAGAAACAGCTCCGCCTGCAAAAGCCGGACCAGGTCGTCCTCCCGGTAATTCTCCCGCAGCTGTTCCACCTCCGCCGCCATCTGGTTGCGCAGCAGGGCCGGCTCGTAAACGCCTGTCTCGTAGTTTAAGCGCAGAGACAGGTACCGCAGCAGACTGTCCTTGTCGATGCGGCTTTCTTCCTCCGGGTCCCGGTGGGTGATATCCACCGTCTCGTCCCCCTCGGCCTCAACGGTCACCGTGAAGCGCTCCTTCAGGGAAACGATCTGAATCCGCCCGAAGTTCTTCCCCCGGTGCAGATGTCTGGGCCGGATGCGGTAGGAAACGGTGCAGCGCCCGCCGGAGAAATCCCGGTCCGTGATATGATCCGCCTCCAGCTCGATAAAGGGCTCGTCCGCCTCGATCTGGGCCGACACATACCCCCATCCGTTCACCCGTATCTCGATTTTATCTTCAATGGTATTTAATGGATTCTCATAAACTCTGGACTGGGTGTCCACCGACAGCTCCACGGGCTCCTTGACCCCCAGGGCCACCAGAAACTCCTCCAGCAGATTGCGCCTCCCGGGCCTGCCCCTGAGGCCGTCGTAGAGCGTCCTGCAGCGGGCGTCCTGCATAAAGGGCGCCTCCACAAAATCCTGGTACTCAAAGAGCTGCAGAGCCTGCTCCAAATCCCGCTTGGCCAGCCGCCCGAAGTCGTCCGGGGTGGCCAGGCTGTCCAGGATTTCCCCCGCACTGCCGGCCTGAATGCGCAAAGAATAAGGAATCTCTTTCTCACCGCCATTCGTGACCAGATAAAAAGATCCCTTGATAACTTCCCCATGTTCGCAATACTTGCTGTTGACTTCGTACACAATGCGGTTGCGCAGGCCGCCGAAGGCGTTGTTTGCAACCGTGACCCGCGGATTGCCGGAGTAAATCAGTCCCTTGATGTGCAGGCCGTTGCCGCTGACCACCATCAGTTCCCCCCTGGCCGTGGTGCCCGCGGGCACGCTTCCTTCCAGTGCGGACGGAGTGATCACAAGCTTCGGCACTTCGCTGTCAATGATTCCCTTGGCAAGCCGGTTGATCCGTTCTCTCATAGTACCACCTGTATCTTTATCCTTCGCTCATAATGTATTATGATACCACATTTCATCTTGAATTAAAAGTCAAAAGTTGATATGATAGAGGAAAATGGAACGACAATGGAGAGTGCGCGCTATGCTGAATGAACCTATGACCCTATACAAATTGATGAATCTGTATATGCTGAAACAGGTTAACTTTCCGCTGACCAACGCCCAGCTCACCAATTTTTTCACCGAGCACGAGTACACCACCTACTTCACGCTCCAGCAGGCGTTAAACGAGCTGGAGGACGCGGGGCTGATCCACAAGGAGCCCAGCCACAACAGCACCCGCTACGAGATCACCCGCGAGGGCGAGGAGACTCTGAACTTTTTCGGCAAGAACATCTCCCCCGCCATCGTAAACGATATGGACCAGTACCTGAAGGAGAACAAGTTCCGCCTCCGGGAGGAGGTGGGCACCAGCGCCGACTACTACAAGGCCACCGGTCAGGACTACATCGTCCACTGCGAGGTCCGCGAGGGTAAGACCGTGCTGATCCGCCTGGACCTGGCCCTGCCGGACAAGGAGCAGGCCGAGGCCATGTGCAGCAACTGGAAGGAAAAAAGCCAGGAGATTTACTCCTTTGCCATGAAAACCCTGCTGTCCTGAACCGTCTGTGAAACCTCAGGGAGCAGGGCCGCTGATCGAGAACCCCGATCAACGGCCCTGCTCCTTTTATGATTCCTGCCAGTTTTGGCAGCTCATAAATTTCCATTTTATTACAATCTGTCCAATTTTCCCTCGATAGCCGCGGCGGCCAGATCGATATCCTTCTTCTTCACAAAGATGCGGTACTGAATGCTGCTTGTGGGATCAGTCCCGAACCGGCTCGTCGCAATGGGACCGGAAGCGTAGTTGCGGGCCATGCCGGCCGTGGTACAAATCACGTAGTCGATGCCGTGATGCTCCAGCGCCGCCCTGGCCCTCGCCTGACTCTCTATAGAGTATGTGCTGTACACTTCCTTCCGGTTGAATATGGTGATCATAACGCCGCTCCTTTCCCCCGAATCCAATTAATCTGCTCTGTCATCTACAGTATAACAAATCCGCTCAAAAAAATCTTTACATTTCACGGATGCGCATATTAATTTTTTCTGCCGGTTCAGGCCGTCTCTCCCCGGAAGCGAACCCTACTCCCCGTCCGCGCTCTCCTCGCCGGGAACCGTCTCCGCCATGACCCGCTCGATCAGGTCCCAGATTTCCTCCCTGCCCTGTTTGGTCTCGGCGGAGAAGGGAATCAGGATTCCGTCCTTGTCCATGCCCAGGCCCTGGCGCAGGAGCTTCACCTGTTTCTGGATCTGGCTGCGGTTGATCTTGTCCAGCTTGGTGGCGATGATCACCGGGTGGTAGCCGTTGTACACGATCCAGTCGTACATGGACTTGTCGTTGGCCGACGGCTCGTGGCGGATGTCCACCAGCAGAAACACCATTTTCAGCATGGGGGACTGGCGCAGGTAGCGCTCGATCATCTTCCCCCACTTCTCCTTGGCCGCTAACGCCACCTTGGCATATCCGTAGCCCGGCAGGTCCACGTAGTACAGGGCGTCGTTGATGTTGTAAAAGTTGATGGTCTGGGTCTTGCCCGGCTGGGACGAGGTCCTGGCGTAGGCCTTCCGGTTCATCAGCGCGTTGATCAGGGACGACTTGCCCACATTGGACTTGCCGGAAAAGGCGAACTCCGGCAGATGGTTCTCCGGCAGCTTGCTGGTCACGCCGATCACGGTCTCCAGATTTACAGTCTTGATAATCATATCGGTGAATTCCTTTCTCTATGAGGCCAGAGCCTGGCTCAGCACCTGGGACATGTCCTTGACGTACACGATCTCCAGGCCCTTCGTGATCTCCCGGGACAGCTCCGCCATATCCGGCCGGTTCTTCTCCGGCACCAGCACCTTCTCGATGTGGGCCATCCGGGCCGCCAGAATCTTCTCCTTCAGCCCCCCGATGGGCAGGACCCGGCCTCTCAGGGTGATCTCGCCGGTCATGGCAAGTTTAGCGAACACTTTCCTGCCCGTCACCGCGCTGACCATAGCCGTGGCCATGGTGATGCCCGCGGAGGGGCCGTCCTTGGGCACCGCGCCCTCCGGGATGTGGATGTGCAGGTCGTGCTTCTCAAAATAATCGTTGGGCACCTGATAGTCCGGGCAGATGGACCGCACAAAGGTCAGGGCGGTCTGGGCCGACTCCTTCATCACATCGCCCAGCTGGCCGGTCATCAGCAGGTTCCCTTTGCCCGGCATCACGTTGACCTCGATCTGCAAGGTGTCCCCGCCAACGCTGGTCCAGGCCAGGCCGCGTACCACCCCCACCTGGTCCTCCTCGTTGGCGTCCTCAAAGGTCACCTTCTCCTTGCCCAGGTACTTCTCCAGGTTGATCTCCGTGATCTTGATGGACTTGCGCTTATTTTCCAGAAATTCCCTGGCCGCTTTGCGGCAGATATCCCCGATGCGCCGTTCCAGATTGCGGACTCCGGCCTCCCGGGTGTAATTGTGAATGATCTTCTCCAGCGCCCGATCGGAGAAGGAAACCTCCTCCCGGCTCAGGCCGTTGCGCTCCAGCTGCTTGCCCACCAGGTAATCCTTGGCAATGTGGAACTTTTCATTCTCCGTGTAGCTGTTCACCTCGATCAGCTCCATGCGGTCCAGCAGCGGGCCGGGGATGGTCTGGGTGGTGTTGGCCGTGGCGATAAACAGCACCTGGGATAAATCGATGGGCTGCTCCACGTAGTGGTCGCGGAACTTCACGTTCTGCTCGCTGTCCAGCACCTCCAGCAGCGCGGAGGAGGTGTCCCCCTTGTAATCGCTGCTGACCTTGTCAATCTCATCCAGAAGCATCAGCGGATTGCTGACCCCGGCCTGTCTGAGCCCCTCCACGATGCGGCCCGGCATAGCGCCCACATAGGTCTTGCGGTGTCCGCGGATCTCCGCCTCATCCCGCACGCCGCCCAGGCTGATGCGCACGTACTTTTTATTTAACGCCCTGGCAACGGAGCGGGCGATGCTGGTCTTTCCCGTACCGGGCGGGCCCACCAGACAGATAATGGGGCTGGTGCCCTTCTTCGTAAGGGTCCGCACCGCCAGATACTCCAGGATGCGCTCCTTGACCTTGTCCAGACCGTAGTGGTCCGCGTTCAGAATCTGCTGGGCGTGTTTCAAATCGTCGTTGTCCTTGGAAGTCTTTTTCCAGGGCAGCTCCAGAAGCGTCTCGATGTAGGTGCGCAGCACGTTGGCCTCCTGGCTTCCGGCCGGCATCCCGCGAAAACGCTCGATCTCCTTGCGCAGCTTGTCCTTGGTCTCCTTGTCCGCCTTCAAGAGTCCCAGTTTTTTCTGGTACTCGTCCGCGTCGGACATGGAACTGTCCTCCCCAAGCTCCTGGCGGATCACCTTCATCTGTTCCCGCAGGATATACTCCTTCTGGTTCTGGTCAATGTCCGCTCTTACCTTTTCCTGGAAATCCTTCTTGATGCGGTAAATCTCCATCTCGGACATCAGCGTCCGCAGGATCACCTCGTAGCGCGCCTCCAGGGAGTTACTCTCCAGCACGCCCTGGCGCACCGTGTAGTCCCAGGGCAGCTGAATGGCGATCTGATCCAGCAGTTCTTCCAGGCTGGGGATCACCTTGAGTCCCGGCAGCACGTCCTGGCTGAACTTGGCGTTCACCTGTCCGTACTCATCCAATTTATCCTTCACAATCCGCAGCATGGCCTCCTTGGTCAGGCTGTCCAGATCCTCATCTTCCTTATCCATGGAGCCAACCTGGGCGATCAGCGCCGGCTCCTCGCTGTCAAAGCAGAGAAGTTCTCCCCGCTCCATCCCTTCCACCAGCACCCGTACCACATGCTTGGGAAGCTTCACCATCTGTTTGACCACTGCGATGGTTCCCACCTGATACAGGTCGTCCAGTTCCGGCTCCACCACCTCGTGATGCTTCTGCGTCACCAGAAAAATTCTCTGGTCCCCGATCATGGCTTTCTCCACCGCGGCCATGGACCGCGGCCTGGTGATATCGAAGTGCATCACCATCTTGGGCAGTATGGTCAGCCCCCGTAATGCCACCACAGGCATTGTCTTAATTTGTTCTTCCATACTTGTTCGTTCACCTCTTGTACCCTTTAAAAGGCCGCTGCAACCTTTGGGATAACTGGTTTCTATCCTGTTTGCAGCGGCCTTTTTTTCACTTGTTCTATGCAATTTCTCCAGTCTTGCTATCCCCGCGTTTCCGGTCCGCGCGGCCCTTCCGCGGGTTTGCCGGCACATCCCGGTATACCAGCTCCGGCTGGGCTCTGTTTTTCACCACATCCCGGGTGATCGTACAGATGCCGATGCTCTCATCCGAGGGAATCTCGTACATCAGATCCATCATCACGCCCTCGATAATGGAGCGCAGGCCCCTGGCGCCGATCTTGCGGTCCACCGCCAGCTGGGCGATCTCCTCAAGGGCCTCCGGTGTGAATTCAAGCTTCACATTGTCCAGCTCCAGAAGCTTCTGATACTGCTTGATCAGGGCGTTCTTGGGTTCGGAGAGGATTCTCACCATGGCATCCCTGGTCAGAGACTGCAGGGACACGTTCACCGGCACACGGCCGATAAACTCCGGAATCAGGCCGAATTTGGTCAGATCCTTGGGCTCCACCTTCTTTAACAGCTCGTCGATGTTCATGTCGTTCTTATCCACGATCTCAGCGTTAAAGCCGATGGAACCGGCGGAAAGACGCGCCTCCACGATCTTCTCCAGTCCGTCGAAGGCGCCGCCCACGATGAAGAGGATATTGGTGGTGTCGATCTGCAAAAGCTCCTGGTGCGGATGCTTTCTTCCGCCCTGGGGCGGCACGCTGGCCACAGTTCCCTCCAGAATCTTTAACAGGGCCTGCTGCACGCCCTCACCGGAAACGTCCCTGGTAATGGAGACATTCTCCGATTTCTTGGTAATCTTGTCGATCTCGTCGATATAGATAATGCCGTACTCCGCCCGGGCGATATCGTAATCTGCCGCCTGGATCAGTTTCAGCAAAATATTTTCCACGTCCTCGCCCACGTATCCGGCCTCGGTCAGCGCCGTGGCGTCCGCGATGGCGAAGGGAACATTCAAAATCTTGGCCAGAGTCTGCGCCAGATAGGTCTTTCCGGAACCCGTGGGGCCGATCATCAGAATATTGCTCTTCTGAACATCCACGTCCACATGCTGGCAGGCGGTCACGCGCTTGTAGTGGTTGTAAACCGCCACGGAAAGCACCTTTTTCGCCTCGTCCTGTCCGATCACATATTCGTCCAGAAACGTCTTGATCTCCTTGGGCTTCAACAGCCGGATATCTGAAAGGCCCGGAGCGGTCTCTTCCTCGATGCCGTCCAGTTCCTCCTCCAGAATCTCCGAGCAGAGCTCAATGCACTCGTCACAGATATAGACATTGTTGTTGCCTGCTCCGGCAATCATCTTTCGCACCTGATCCTGGGTCCTTCCGCAGAAGGAGCAGCGGATCGTGTCATCTGTCCTAATTGGCATATTTTTCCTTACCTTTCATTCACAGGTTTGGGGCGACGGTCAATGGTTGGTGATAATCTGGTCAATCAGGCCGTATTCCCTGGCCTCCTCAGCGCTCATGTAGTGATCGCGCTCCGTATCCCGCTCGATCACCTCCAGCGGTTTGCCGGTATTGGCCGCCAAAATCTCATTCAGTTTCCGTTTGGTCTTTAAAATGTTCTCGGCAACGATCTTGATCTCCGTCGCCTGGCCCTGGGCTCCGCCTGAGGGCTGGTGAATCATAATCTGGGAATTGGGAAGCGAGAAGCGCTTGCCCTTTGCGCCGCCGGAAAGCAGGAACGCGCCCATGCTGGCCGCCATTCCGATACAGATGGTGGACACGTCGCTCTTGATGTAGTTCATGGTGTCGTAGATCGCCATGCCGGCGGTCACAGACCCGCCCGGGCTGTTGATGTACAGATTGATGTCCTTGCCCGGGTCCTCAGCCTCCAGAAACAGCAGCTGGGCCACAATCAAACTGGCGGACACATCGTTCACTTCCTCGCCCAGGAAAATGATCCTCTCTTTTAACAGCCGGGAGTAAATATCGTAGGAGCGCTCCCCGCGGCTGGTCTGTTCAATGACATAGGGTACTAAACTCATAATCAGATCCTCCTGTCTGTCATGTTGTTTTCACTTGACATTCCGTCTCATAAAACCAAGGAGGCTCCCAGCAGGCCATTCGGACACCAGGAATCCCCCTTGCTCTCAAAACGTGTTTAAACTAACTTGGCCTCTGCTACCAGGAAATCAACCGCTTCCTGAACGGCCAGATCTTCCTTCATCTGTTTCTTATCCTGCTCGCTCATGTACTCTTTCAGCTTGTCAGCCTCCATCTGGTAAGCGGCCGCCATCTTGGCGATCTCCTCGTCCAGACGCTCGTCGGAAACTTCGATGTTCTCCTGCTTTACCACTTCCTCCAGAACCAGTCTGGTCTCAATGCGCTTTACAGCCTGGGGACGCATGTTCTCCTTCATCTGATCCAGGGTCATGCCGGTGTATTTCAGGTACAGCTCCAGGTTCAGGCCCTGGCTCTGCATTCTGCGGGCGGTATCCTGAAGCATGTTCTCCACCTGTCCGTCGATCATGGGCTCCGGGATCTCCATAGTGGCTCCGGCCACTACCTTTTCAACCACGCGGTTCTCATTCTCAGTGGCGGCTTCCTTCTGCTTCTTCTCAGACAGTTTCGCCTCGATATCCTTTTTGTATTCATCCAGGGTCTCAAATTCGGAAACTTCTCCGGCGAACTCGTCGTTCAGCTCCGGGATCTCCTTGACCTTGATCTCCTTGACCGTCACCTTGAAGGTAGCGGGCTTGTTCGCCAGCTCGGCCGCATGGTACTCAGCCGGGAAGGTTACGTTTACTTCGCACTCCTCGCCGATGTTCTTGCCGATCAGCTGCTCCTCGAAGGTGTCGATGAAGGAGTGGGAGCCGATGGTCAGGCTGTAGTCCTCAGCCTTGCCGCCGTCAAACGCTTTGCCGTCCACATAGCCGTCGAAATCGATCACAACCTGGTCGCCGTCGGCAACGGGTCTGTCCTCAACGGTCAGCAGTCTGGCGTTCTGCTCCTGAACCTTTTTCAGTTCAGCCTCGATGTCCTCGGCCTTCACGGTCATGTCGGCCTTCTCGACCTCTAATCCCTTGTACTCGCCCAGCGTCACTTCCGGCTTCACAGCCACGGTAGCGGTGTAGATAAAGGGCTGGCCCTTCTCGATCTGCTCGATGCTGATGGCGGGTCTGGAAACGATGTCCAGCTCGCTCTCCTTCATGGCGTCCGCGTAGGGCTCGTTGATGGCCTCGTCCGCAGCGTCCTCATAGAAAACGCCCACGCCGTACATCTTTTCGATCATGGCCTGGGGAGCTTTGCCCTTGCGGAAGCCGGGAATGTTGAAACGGTTCTTATTCTTATTGAATGCTTTCTTGATTGCCTTCTCAAACTGCTCCGCCGGCACCTCCACGGTCAGCTTCGCCATGTTTTTTTCTAATTTTTCTACTTGTAAACTCATTCTATGGGTTCCTCCTTAAAATATATGTGATTCGCCCATATCCCGAGGGCGCTACACTTCAATTTACCATTATAGCATGCCCGTTCGCAAAATTCCAGTATTATTTTGCGAAACTGCGCAGCTTTTCCAAAAAATTAATTCCATCTCCGGAAAGCCTGCGCAGTCTCACCCGCGCAGACGTCTCAGCACTGGTCATACTGGATGGATTTCTTGATTTTGGCCGACTGCTGGGTTCCCTGAAGCAGGCGCACCAGCTCCAGCCCCAGGTCCAGCGCGTAGCCCAGGCCTCTGCCCGTGGTGATGTTTCCGTCCGTAATCACGCCCTGCAGGGTGTAGGAGACGCCATGGAGCCGGTCCTCGTAGCCCGGGTAACAGGTGGCGGTACGGCCCTTGAGCAGCCCCAGTTCTCCCAGCACGCTGGGCGCGGCGCAGATTGCGGCCACCCGGCGGCCCTGTTTGTTGGCCTTCACCAGCGCGGCTGCAAGCCCCTCGTGGGCTTTCAGATTCGGAGTCCCCGGAACGCCGCCCGGGAGAAAGAGCAGGTCCGCCTCGTCCGGATTCACCTCTTCGAACAGAGCGTCCGCCTGAATGGTGATATTGTGGGACCCGGTTACCAGGCGGTTCCCGGTAACGGACACCAGGCGCGTCTCCACCCCGGCTCTGCGCAGCACGTCCACTACGGCCAGACATTCCACCTCTTCCAAACCTTCCGCTAAAAATGCAAACACCTTTGCCATGACAATCTCCTTCCCTGTACTTAATCTCATATCTGTTCAGTACCTTCACAGATACGAACAAAAATCCATTTAAAATCGACTTCGTCGATAGGATTTTTGCTTGCATGCCCAGATTTTCGTACGGTCAGCGCAGCAAGTGCGCAGACCTGCCAAACAGTTACTTAATCTCATAGAACATTCTAGCATGGCTGAGGAAAATTGCCAGTCCTTTTTTTATTTTTGATAATTTTGCTGTTCTAACGAAAAACTACGTGTTATGATACTGTCAGAATGCATATGATCCAGGAGGAAAAGAATGGAAATTGAACGAAAATATCGGATTGCGGCTTTGCCGGAACATTACAGGTCCTACCCGGTCCGGGCCATTGAGCAGGCCTATCTGTGCACGGACCCGGTGGTGCGCGTGCGCCGGGACGGCGGCGAATACTATCTCACCTACAAGGGCCGGGGCCTGCTTGCCAGGGAGGAATACAACCTGCCCTTAAACGAACAGGCCTACAAACATCTGCTGGAAAAAGCCGACGGCATCGTGCTGACCAAGGACCGCTACCGGATCCCCATGACCGGAACGTACGCTCACCTGACCATCGAGCTGGACGTATTTTCCGGGGTGTACAGCGGCCTGGTTCTGGCTGAGGTGGAATTCCCCACCGTGGAGGAGGCGGAGGCCTTCGTGCCCCCGGAGTGGTTCACCGAGGATGTGACCATGTCCGGCGAATACCAGAACAGCAGGCTCAGCAGCGGGAAAGTGGATTTCTGCTGATTCCGATCTCCGGTCCGGGGCGTTCCTCCCCGGGACCGCTGCTGCCCGCACTCTCATCCGTCCGTCAAAAAACGCCGCCGTCCCACAGACAGCAGCGTTTTTTTATTGAATGGAATGGGCCGGCGGCGCGCCCCCCGTTACCGGTTGGACATCCCTAAGATCAGCACCACCACAAACAGGACGCAGAGGCAGCCGATGATGATATCCATGGTCCGCACGGAGACGTGGATGTGGTCGTAGAAGCTCTCCTTGAGCGACTTGGATTTGAGCTCCGTGTTCTCCTCCAAAAGCCGCCGGTTCTCCTCCTCCAGCTCCCGCAGGCGCTCCTCCGGAAGTTTTTCTCTCTCTTCCATAGGCGTTTACTTCTTCACGATGTACTTGCGGATATCCAGAGCGATTGCTACCACGATTACCACGCCCTGAAGGATGTACTGGTAGTTGGGGTCCACGCCCAGGAACTGCAGGGTGGATTTGAGCAGCTCGAACACCAGCACGCCGACGATAACGCCGGAAATCTTACCCACACCGCCATTTACAGAGACGCCGCCGATGGTACAGGCTGCGATTGCCTCCAGCTCATAACCCTGGCCCATGTTGGTGCTGGCGCCCGCGGTCTTGGCGGCCAGCAGGAAGCCCGCCAGCGCGTACAGCGCGGTTGCAGTCACGTAAATGATGATTTTGGTCTTCTTCACATTTACGCCGGACACCTCGGCAGCGCTCTCATTGCCGCCGATGGCGTACATGTATTTGCCGTGGCGGGTCATATTGTAGACGAACCACATGATCAGGCCCACGATGGCAGCGATGATAAACAGGTAGGGGATACCCGGGAAATTCGCGGTTTTAAACAGGGCGCCGGTACCGACGTTCACGAAATCCTTGCGGAAGCCGCCCAGCGGCACGTTCTTGGTGTAAACCTGTACAACGCCGTAAACGATCAGCTGCATGCCCAGGGTGCCGATGAATGCGGGCACGCTCAGGAAGGAAATCACCATACCGTTGATCAGACCGAAGATACAGCAGACTGCCACGCAGATCAGCAGTACCAGGATCACCGGGAGGTCCGGCAGGTTGGGCCAGAAACGGCCCGCAAAGTTGGGGTCCTGAAGCAGGGTGCCTGCGATACAGGCGCTTAAGCCCACGCAGCGTCCTGCGGAAAGGTCGGTTCCGCGGGTGATCAGACAGCCGCTGACGCCGAAGGCGATGATGAAACGGGGAGCGCAGTTTAATGCGATACCCTTCATGTTGTTGAAGCTGAAGAAATTATCCTTGGTAATACTCACATATGCCACCATGATGACCAGCAGCATGATAATTCCATTGTTAATCAAAAAATCTTTTACATTTATTTTCTTCTTATCCATCCCTACGTCCTCCTTCGGCTAAAACTTGGTAGCCAGGCTCATGATATTCTCCTGGGTTGCTTCTTCACCGGACACCTCGCCGGTAATCCTGCCGTTACACATTACCATAATGCGGTCGGACATGCCGATCAGCTCCGGCATCTCGGAGGAAATCATGATAATGGCTTTTCCCTGCTTTGCAAGATTGATCATAATCTGATAGATCTCGTACTTGGCGCCGACGTCGATGCCTCGGGTGGGCTCATCCATGATCAGCACATCCGGGTTGTTGGCCAGCCACCGGGAAATGATCACCTTCTGCTGGTTGCCGCCCGACAGGGACTGGATTGTGGTCTTGCTGCTGGGCGTCTTGATGCTCAGCTTCGCCACGTTGTCCTTGACCAGCTGCTCAATCTTCCCGTGGTTCAGCACGATTCCCATATCCAGGTACTGGTTTAGCGAGGAAATGGACACGTTGTCCGCGATGGACAGACAGCCGATGATGCCCGTTCCGCGGCGGTCCTCAGTGATCATGCCGATGCTGTTGCGGATGGCCTCCTGGGGCCTCACCATCTTCACGGTCTTGCCGTTCATCAGGATCTCTCCGCCAGCCACATGGCGCATGCCGAAGATGGCCTCCATCAGTTCGGTTCTCTGGGCGCCCACCAGGCCGCCGAAGCCGAGGATTTCACCCCGGTGCAGCTCAAAACTGCAGTCCTGGAAAGAGCGCTCGTGGATGCTGGATAAGTGTTTCACCTCCAGGATCACGTCGCCGGGTTTGTTGTCCCTTGGCGGATAGATGTTGGTCAGCTCGCGGCCTACCATCTGCTTTACGATCTCCTGGTCGCTGATGTCCTTCACGGCCCAGCTGCCCACATAGGTGCCGTCACGCATGATGGTGATGTCGTCTGCGATCTCGCGGATCTCCGCCATCTTGTGGGATATGTAAATCAGGGAAACGCCCCGGTCCCGCAGATCGCGCACGATCCGAAACAGGGCCTCCACCTCATTGTCCGTCAGGGAGGATGTGGGCTCATCCAGAATCACCACTTTGGCGTTCATGGATACTGCCTTGGCAATCTCAACGGACTGCATCTGCGAGATGGACAGAGTTCCCAGCTTGGCCTTGGGGTCGAAATCCATCTTCACGTCCCTCAGCCACTTCTGCGCTTCCTCGTTCATTTTCTTATGGTCGATTACCTTCAGCGGGCCATAATTTCTGGTCGGAAACCTGCCGCAGTACATGTTCTCAGCGATGGAACGCTCCGGTATGGGCTGCAGCTCCTGATGCACCATGGCCAGACCTTTGTGGAGGGCGTCGTCGGGATTTAAGATATTCATCTTTTCCCCGTCCAGGTAGACCTCCCCCTCATCCATCTTATAAATTCCGAACAGGCATTTCATCAGCGTGGATTTGCCGGCGCCGTTCTCACCCATCAGAGCGTGTACGGAGCCCGGCCGGACTTTCAGGCTGATCCCGTCCAGAGCCTTGACGCCGGGGAAGCTTTTGCTGACACCCCGCATTTCCAATCTGTACTCTGCCATCCCGTTATCTCCTTTCATAAAATCAGGTGTGCCGGACAGACACACCTGAAAAGTTTCTACTCTGCGAACCGATTATTTCACGATATCGAGGATCTGCTGCGCGTTCTCGTTGGTAACCTTTACATAGTCAACCATGTTTACATTCGCAACATCCTTGCCGTTTAAGAAATCACAGGCAATGTCAGCGGCGGTCTTAGCCTGGCTGATGTGATCGTTAAATACGGTACCGGTCATCTTGCCTTCCATTACGTTCTGAACGGCCTCGGTCAGAGCGTCAACGCCTACGATGTAGATGTCCTCGCCCACTTTTCTGTCGGCTGCCTGGATTGCGGCCAGAGCGCCCAGAGCCATAGCGTCGTTGTTACAGAACACAACGTCGATCTTGTCGCCGTACTGAGTCAGGGCATCCTGCACGATCTGCTGGCCCTTAGCCTGATCCCAGTCGCCTCTCTGCTTTAACAGTTCCTCAACCTGTACGCCTGCGTCGGTCAGAGCCTTCACGGAATACTCGGTTCTGTACTGAGCGTCTACGTTCTCGGGATCGCCCTGAACCATGATGTAGGACACAACGCCGTCGCCGTTGGCATCGCCGTGGTTCTCAAGCTCTGCGATCTCCTCGCCCTGGAAGGTGCCGGACTGTCTTGCGTCAGCGCCAACGTATGTAGCCTTGATTCCTTCGTCTTTCCATCTCTGCTCTTCAGCGGCATCCGGCTCACGGTTGATGTAAACAACGGGGATTCCGGCCTCGTTACACTTGTCGGTAACGGAAGGAGCGGAGGAGGACTGAACCAGGTTCAGAATCAGAACGTCTACGCCCTGGTTGATGAAGTTGTCGATCTGGTTGGTCTGCTCAGCCTGATCGTTCTTGCCGTCCATGATGGTGATGTTCTCTTTCTTGAAGCCCAGGTCCTCGGTCAGATATCTCTCTAACTCGGTGCGGTACAGGGTCATGAAGTTATCGTCGAATTTGTAAATGCTGATGCCGACTTTCTTGTCCGCATAGTCACCCGTGGTCGCTGCTGCTGCCTCGGTCGCCGCTGCCGCTGCCGCCTCGGTCGCTGCCTCTGTGGCCGCCTCGGTCGCCGCTTCAGTTGCCGCTGTGGTCGGAGCCTCGGTCGCTGCTGCTGTGGTCTCTTTCGCGCCACCGCCGCATCCTGCCATGGAAACTACCATTGCGGAAGCCATTGCAACTGCAGTAACTTTTCTTAATACTCTCATGTTTGTATTCCTCCCTTTGCTTTGTTTTCGGTTTTCTGTCGTATTTGTTACTTTTATCTTAACGACAAGGTTATTATAGTTCCGAATTATGCATTTTTCCATATGATTTTTTACGGTCCATTATGAAATTTCTTTGATTTTCTGTCTAAAATGATATTTTTCCATGATTTTCTCTAAACTTTCAAAGCATTTTTCCGCCGCGCAGGGGGCAAAAAAGCCCTGTGCCAGGGAGCTTTGCTCCATTTTGCACAAGGCTTTCGCTTTTTTTTATTCTATTTCTCACCAGTCAGCGCAATCTGTGGGCAGCGGTAGTATTTTCCGCCGTCTAAATGGATGTCCTCCGGCACGCCCTTGCCCAGGGAAAGGGCCGCCGCGATGTCAAAAATCACTCTGGCGTACTGCTCCCGGTCGGACTCCACCGTGCCGAACAAATCCCCTGCCGCCAGGGCTTCCTTTCCCACCGGCGTGCCGTCGATGCCCACCACCTTGATGGCGCCCCTGGGGATATTCGCCCGCTTGATGGCATCGATGGCGCCCAGGGCCATGTCGTCGTTGTTGCAGATCACCAGCTCGATCTGTTCCGGATATTCCGAGATCCACTGTTCCATCCAGGCCGACGCCTGGCTGCGCTCCCAGTTGGCGATGCCGCCGGTAAGCTTTTCCAGGGGCACTCCGCCGTCCTTTAAGGTCTGGATGGACCACTCGGTGCGGATCAGGGAGTCCTGATGGCTGCTCTCCCCCTCCAGGAGCACATAGCTGACCATGCCGTCCCCGTTCCGGTCCAGGCAGGAGGGGTCCTTTTTGTAAGCGTCCACCAGAATATTCCCCTGGAGCACCGCGGACTCCTTGGCGTCCGCTCCGATGTAATACAGTTTCTCCCACCGGTTCATGTCCTCCTCCACCGGCTCCCGGTTGAAGAACACCACGGGGATGCCCGCGTCCATGGCCTTGTCGATGATGATGGACGCCGCGGAGCGGTCCACGATGTTCACGCACAGAGCGTCGTAGCCCAGGGAGATGAAGCGTTCCACCTGGCTGTTCTGGGTATTCTGGTTCAGCTTGGCGTCCACAATGTCCATAACCACTTTGATTCCCGTCTCCTGCTCATAGGCCTTGGCCCGCTCCTCCAGGGCCGCCCGGACCGTGCTGATAAAGGTGTCGTCGCCCCGGTACAGGGCCACCCCGATGCGGATCGAGGTTTTAGGCGGCGGCACCCGGTTGGTTCTGAACCAGCACACAATCCCGGCCACGGCCAGAGCCAGCGCAATGGCTGCCGCGGTCCCGCCGCACAGCCAGCGTTTTTTGTTGACCTCCATATGGTTTCCTCCCCGATATTCTATCATTTCCCCATCAATCCATGGGGTAGAGCATCTTCTCGTACTGCTTGTCCCGCAGCTGCGGTTTTTCAATGTAATAGGAGTCCAGAAGAATCTGTTCCCTCTGCCGGCTTCCCTCGATGGCCTCCACGGCCCGCTCCACGCTCAAATATCCCTCGTCGTACCGGTTGTAGGTCACAAGCCCGGTGATAATCCCCTGGTCCAGCTGGTTGAGCAGGGCCGTGGTGCCGCCAACGCCGTAAAGTCCGGTGATGTATTGGTGGTAAACGCTGCTGTCCTCCAGAATCTGGGCCGCCTCCCCCAGGGACGGCGTGTCCAGGGCCACGATGGACGCCCTGCCGCTGCCCGGATAAACGGTCTCCTCGATCACTCCGCGGTAGGTATCTCCATCCCGGCGTTCCACCAGCGTGCAGGTGAAGCCCGCCTGTTCCAGAACAGTCCGAACGCCGTCGTACACCCGCAGGTTGAGCCCGTATTCCAGCCCGTCGGTGAACAGGTAGACCGGATTTTCCTTAGGTTCATGGGCCGCCACCGCATTTCCCAGCTTCTCTCCCATCTCATATCCGTCCACCGCCACGTTCGCCACCACGATCTCATTGGGAACCTGGGAGCCCAGCACCACCAGAGGACTGTTTAAACTGGTGCGGTCCAGCGCCCGGATCGTCTCCCGCTCGTTAACCGGAGTCAGAATCACGGCCTTGGCCCCGTCCTTGATCTCCCGGTTGATTAACTCCAGCTGCTGCTCCTGGTCATTTCGCTCGTATAAGGTGATAAAGCTGATATCCGCGTGGTACTCCAAAGCCGCCTTGTCCATGCCCTTGCGGAAATTCCCGTAAAAGTCGTCGTTGGAATCCTCAATGATCACGGAGATAGGGTGTATCTCCACCTTTTTCTCCTTGATGATCAGGTTGGTGGACGACATCAGAAACAGCAGGACCAGGGCGCAGGCCGACAGGGCCCACAGTATTTTCTCATTTTTTGACATAACATTCATGTTTCAATCCCCTCCGCCCCGCTGTTTACGTGACCTTCTGTGCCACCTGCTCATAGGGAACCGCAGGCAGGTGGGCCGTTACCGTGGTCCCCTCGTCCGGCTCCGAGTCGATGACAAGCCCGTACTCCTTGCCGAAGTACAGCTTGATGCGCTCGTTCACATTGCGCACGCCGATGCCGGAGCCGCGCCTGGAGGGCACGTGCTCAGCGGCCGCAAACAGGTTCTCCACCTGCTCCTGCGTCATGCCAAGGCCGTTGTCCCCCACGCTCATGTAGAGGTCATCCCCCTCCCGCCACGCTTTAATGAGAATCTCGCCGTCGCCGTCCATGAATTCCATGCCGTGGTAGATGGCGTTCTCCACCAGGGGCTGGAGCATGAGCTTTAAGCTGGCCAGCTCCTCCACGCCCTCCCCCGCCTCGATTGAGTAGGTGAATTTGTTCTTATAGCGCATGGACTGGATCATCAGGTAGTTGCGCACGTGCTCCAGCTCGTCCCGCACCGGGATGATGCTCTTGCCTTTGCTCAGGCTGATGCGGAAAAACCGGGCCAGGGCAGTCACCGCCTTCACTGCCTCGGACTGCCGCTCGTTCTCGATCATCCACACGATGATGTCCAGGGTGTTGTAGAGGAAATGGGGGTTGATCTGGGACTGCAAAGTGTCGAACTCGCTCTTTCGCTTGGACTCGTGCTCCGCCACAATGTCGTCCATAAGCCGCCTGATCTGCCGGGCCATGTTTTGGATGGAATTGCCCAGATGCTGAATCTCGTAGGAGCCGCCCGCGTACACGTTGGTCTCCAGATGGCCCTCCTCGATCTCGTTCACCGACTTCTCCAGCTCCTTGATGGGATCCGTGATCCTGGAGGAGATGTAGGAGTTGATAATGGACAGGATGAACAGGATAAAGGCGATGATAAAGACCACGAACAGCTTGGTTTTCAGATTGTTTAAGGACACCCCGTCCATGGGCGTGACGCCCACGATCTTCCAGCCGGTGTACCCCACGCTCTTCACCGTCACCAAGCGCCTTTTCCCCTCAAACAGCTCCTCGTGGTTGCCGTCCCGGTACTCCGACGCCTTTACGTTATTCTCCCTGGCGATGCCGGAGTCCAGCAGCTGGGCCCTGGGATGGTAAATGATATCCCCGCCGCTGCTGATCAGGTACACGTAGCCGCCATTTCCCAGGCTGACGCTGTCAAAGAGCTGTTCCAGGCTGTTGTAGCGGATGTCGATGAGCAGCACGCCCTGGTCCGTGTAGGGGCCCTGGGTGATCTCCACGGCCCGGGTCACGGAGATGACCCAGCGGTACTGGTTCTCGTTGGCGTCGAAGATGTACTGGACCTGGGGGATGGAGAAATGCAGGTTCTCCGTCTTTTCCAGGGTGTTCCGGAACCAGGGCTCCGACGTGACGTCCAGATTGGTCTTTAAGCGGGCGGCGGGAACCGCCTCCAAAAGCCTGCCGTCGTTGGACAGGAGGGCGATATTTTCCACGTTGTCCTTGTTGTTGTCGTAGAGCAGCGTGATCTCGCGGTTGATGGAGCTGTCGGATAGGTCCGCGTTCTTGACGGCCCCATAGTACAGGGAGTCGGACAACTTCATGATGGTGCGCAGGTAGGTGTCCGTAGTCCGGGAGAGCTGGTTGATCAGGATCTGGTTCTCCTCCTGGATGGCCGCGGACATCTGCCCGGACATGCGGCTGTACATGGACAGCCCGATGAAGATGCTGGCCGCCAGGGCGGACACGGTGAAATAGATGAATATGGTGTAGCGGATGCTGGTATTCTGAAACGGATACCGGCGCTTTTTCAAAGGCATGGCCGCCCTCCTCGTTTACTTGGCCCCCCGGAATTTGGTGGGCGATACGCCGAAACGCTTTTTAAACACATAGCTGAAATAGTTCTGCTCCTGATAACCCACCTTGGCCGCGATCACATAGGTCTTGTCGTCGGTTTTGCCCAGAAGCTCCACCGCCTTGTCCAGGCGCACCTCGGTCAGGTAGGCGATATAGGCCTGACCCGTCTCCTTCTTGAACATGGTGGAAAAATAGGCGGGGCTCATGTGCAGGTGGCGGCAGATTTTTTCCACGGATAAGTCCGGGTCCTGGTAATTGTCCTGGATGTACTGCTTGGCCTCCTTGATCACCTGCTTCATGGTGTTGTCGCGCTCCTGGTTCATGGCCTGGTTCATGCGCAGGGCGATGGGCAGCAGCCACTGGCCGAACTCCTCCTGCTTCTGCATCTTGGGAATCACGCTGAAGGTATCCGCGTAATCCCGGCCCTCGCCGAACATTTCCGCCATGTCCAGATCGTACTGCTGAATCAGCTGCACGATGCAGTTGGCCACGCTCAGCATGTAGGCCTGATGCTGCCGGAAATGCACCTTGGCGTCGCTCATCCGGTCCACCACCCGCCTGACCGCGGCTTCGATCTTCTCCTGGGGGCCGAATTTCACGGCCGCGATCAGGTCTGCCTCGTCCCGGCTGTCAAAGGCCAGCTTGCCCCCGTCCCCCGGCTCCACGTCGTTGATGTAGATGGTGCTGCCGATGCCCACGATGGCCTTGTAGCCCAGGGCGTCCACCGCCGCCTTGTAGGAATCGCTGATGTGGAGCAGGTCCGTGCAGCGGTGGCCGATGCCGATGGTGATGGGCACCTCCAGGATCTTGCGCGTCTCCTTGCAGATATCGCCCAGCACGTCGATGAGGCCGGTCTGGGTGTTCTCCTGGTCGATGGCGGCGATCACCGTCATGCCGGACTCCGGCCCCAGATTGGAGGTGAACAGGGTGAAACGGCAGTAGTCCTTCAGCTTTTCCTCCACGATCTGCATGACGGAGATGGGGATCAAGTCGGCCTCCTGGTGCAGGGGCAGCTCCTTGCCCTCCTTCTGCTCCGCCGGTTCGATGTCGATGACCGCGACCACCCATTTCTGGGCTCCCGCGATGGGGATATCGTACTCCGAGAGGCGGCCCGCCAGAAGATCGCCGCTCACCCGGCGGTTGATCAGGTCGTTTAAGAACTGCTCCCGCAGAATGGGCAGGCTCTTGCGGTAGTTCTCCCGCAACAGGCTGACGTTGCGCTTCTGCTCGATCTCCTCGTCCAGGTTGGCTTTGATCCGCTTTAAAATGGCGGTCAGCTCCTCCACGTTGACCGGCTTTAAAATGTACTCGGTGACGTTGAGCTTGATGGCCTGCTTGGCGTACTCGAAATCGTCGTAGCCGGAGAAAATGACGATCTTAGTGGAGGGGAAGCGCTGGCGGACCTTCTCCGCCAGGGTCAGTCCGTCCATGTAGGGCATGCGGATATCCGTCAGAACCACGTCCGGCTCCAGGGCCTCGATGCGCTCCAATGCCTCCTCGCCGTTCTCCGCATCCCCCACCACCTGGAATCCGGCCGCGTTCCAGTCGATCTTCTTGATGATGCTCTTGCGCACTTCTTCCTCGTCGTCCACCAGGATAATCCGATATAAGTCCATATCCAAAACCTCTTCTCCATCATGATTCGCCATTTGATTTGCAGCTTATTTACTGATCAGTATACAATATTTGGGCGGCTGCGGCAACTGTTTCCACGGTTGTGGCGGGAATGAGGGGGCCTCTCTATCCCCTCTATATGCGGTACAGCAGCGCGTTGCAGATGGCGGCCGCCACATTGCTGCCGCCTTTTCTGCCCCTGGCCACGATATAAGGCGTGTCAGGCAGCGTCAGAATCAGCTCCTTAGACTGGACCACGTTGACAAATCCCACCGGCACCCCGATTATCAGCGCGGGCTTCAAACGTCCCTCCGTCACCAGTTCGTACAGCCGCACCAATGCCGTTGGCGCGTTTCCCACCGCAAAAATGCAGGGAATCCGCTCCCTGGGGCCGCCCGTACCGTACAGACCGGCCGCCTTGTCCATGCTGGCCGTGGCTCTGGTACAGCCCTCCCCGGCGGCAATCTCCGCCACATCCGGGTCCGCCATGAAACAGAGCGCTTCCCCGCCCAGTTTCTCCAGCCGCCCTTTGTTCACGCCCGAGAATCCCATCCGGGTGTCCGTCACGATGTGCGCCCCGGCCTTAAGGGCCTTAAGGCCCTGCTCCACCGCCCGGTCTGAGAAAACCAGGCTGTCCGCGTACTCAAAATCCGCCGTGGTGTGGATACACCGCTTGATCACCGGCTCCTGCTCCGGGTCCAGGACCTTTCCCATCTGTTCCAGTTCCCGGCCGATGATCTCAAAGCTTCTGGTCTCGATCTGAGACGGCAGCACCTGCTCCAGCTCAATTTTCACGGCTGTTCCCTCCCTCTATTCCCATAATCTCATAGATCCGATCCATATCCAGACTCTCCCGCAGCCCTTTTGCCAGGGCCGTAAACTGCATCTCCTTGAACGCCGCATAGTCGAAATCCGCCGTACCGGCCAGGTCCGCACAAAGCCCTTTTTTCGCCAGCAGCGCCTCCGTCAGGGACCTGGCAATGCCGGGATCGTCGAATATGCCGTGAACGTAGGAGCCGTACACATTTCCCCGGTTCCAGCCGTCGGTTTTGACCTGCTTGGAATCCGACTGCGTCTCCAGGAGATAGGCCATTGGGCGGCAGATTTCCGGCTCCGCCCGGTAATCCACCAGCCGTCCCGTATCCTCCGGCCCACGCCCTCCGGAGATTGCGGTGCGGCCCATATGAATCTCATAGCCGGTGAGGCATTTCCCCGACAGGGCGGACAGGGGTCCGTCCAGCTCCCCGAGAGAGCCGGTGACCTGGGTGCGGACTTTCTCTGCCTCGAACCATGTGGTCAGGGGCAGCAGACCCAGACCAGCCGCACGATGGACAGACGCGCCCTCCGCTCCGGCCTCGTCGATCACTTCCTCTCCCAACATCTGGAAACCGCCGCAGATTCCCCAGATGGGAACCCGGCGGGAGGCCAATTTTAATACCGCCGCCTCCAGCCCGCTGCTGCGCAGCCACAGGAGGTCGCTTATGGTGTTTTTCGTCCCCGGAAGCACCACCAGATCCGGCGCCCCAAGCTCCGAGGGCCGCGCCACATAGCGGACCCGCACGCAGGGGATGGCGCTTAAGGCGTTAAAGTCGGTGAAATTGGCGATCCGCGGGAACCGGATGACGGCGATATCTACCAGCGGGGCCGCCGCTGTGTTCCCGGCTTTGCCGTCCAGCAGGACTTCCGCCGCGTTCCCGGCCCTGCCCTCCAGCGCGCCGCTTAAGCTGTCCTCGTCCTCCAGCTCCACCTGCATGTAGGGCACCACCCCGGCCACCGGAATGTTACAAAGCTCCTCCAGCATGGAAACGCCCGGGTCCAGAATCGTTTTGTCGCCCCGGAATTTGTTGATCACCAGGCCCTTCACCCGGGCCCGCTCCTCCTCTTTCAGAAGGGAAACGGTGCCGTAGAGCTGGGCGAACACGCCGCCCCGGTCGATGTCTCCCACCAGCAGCACCGGGGCGTCCGCCATGGCCGCCATGCCCATGTTCACGATATCCTCATGGTTTAAGTTGATCTCCGCCGGGCTTCCGGCCCCCTCGATCACGATGATGTCGTACTCCTCCGCCAGACGCCGGTAGGACTCCATCACCACCGGAACCAGCTCCTTTTTGTACGCAAAATAATCCCGGGCCTTCATATTTCCCAGGGGCACGCCGCGCACGATCACCTGGCTGCCCACGTCCGTGGTGGGTTTGAGCAGAATGGGGTTCATATCCACGGTGGGCCGGATTCCGGCCGCCTCCGCCTGAACCACCTGGGCCCGGCCCATTTCCAGGCCGTCCCCGGTGATAAAGGAGTTGAGGGCCATATTCTGGGATTTAAAGGGGGCCACGCGGTAGCCGTCCTCCCGGAAGATGCGGCAGAGTCCCGCCGCAATCAGGCTTTTGCCCACATTGGACATGGTTCCCTGCACCATTATCGCTTTTGCCATCGTTTTATTCCTGCCTTTCCAAATGATCTGCGCCCGCCAGAATCCGCTCCAGCTCCCGGATGAGAATTTCGTTGTCCTCATGCAGTCTGACGCAGACGCGGTAATAGGTGTTGTCCAGTCCCCGGTAATTGGCGCAGGACCGGATCAGAATACGCCGCTCCAAAAGCGCTTCATACAGCCTGCCCCGCACGGACCGGTCCGCCCCGGCCGGATCGCGGAAGAAAATGTAGTTGGCCTCCGAGCCGTACACCGTAAGTCCAAGGCGGGTCAGCTCCCCGGACAGCCACCTGCGCTCCCGCGCAATAGCTTCTGTGGACGCGCGCACATATCCGGTCTCGCCGAGAGCCGCCAGCCCGGCCGCCTGTGCCACGCTGGAAACGCTCCAGGGCTGGCGCACCTGCTTTAACCGCTCCATCAGTTCCCCGTCGGCACAGAGGCCGTAGCCCAGGCGCAGCCCCGCCATCGCATAGAGCTTGGTAAACGCCTTGAGCACAAATACATTAGGGTATTTTTCCAAAAACGGAATCAGAGAACAGGACTCCGGGGCGTCCAGAAAATCGCAAAAACACTCGTCCACCGCCAGACGGACGCCCTGTTTGCGGCAGACCCCGGCCACCCACTCCATGTCCTCCCGCGGGATGGACACGCCGGTGGGATTGTTGGGATTGCAGAGAAACAGAAGCTGCGGCTCCCCGCACAGCTTTTCCAAAAGCTCCCGGGGATTGAGCCGGAACCCGTCCTGTTCCCGCAAATCCAGCCAGGATACCCGGCAGTCCACGGCAGCCAATGCCTGCTCGTATTCGGAGAAGGCCGGGGCCGTAACCAGGGCGCGCTTTGGCTTAAGCGCCAGCGCCAGCCCGAAGATCAGGTCCGCGGCCCCGTTTCCGCAGATCACCTGCTCCTGCGGCACGCCGTGATACGCGGCCAGGGCTGCCGTCAGCTTCCGGCTGCTGCTGTCCGGATAGACCGTGCAGTCCCCCAGACTGTCCGCCGCCGCCCGCCGCACCGCCTCCGGCAGGCCAAACGGGTTTAAATTGGCCGAGAAATCCAGATCCACCTCCTGGCTGTAGATATCTCCTCCGTGCTGATATTCCATGGTCCTGTCCTCCTTCATAAAATTGCCCGCTGCGCGGGAATTTCCGCCAACTGCGGCTGCGCTGCCGCTTACAGCGCCAAGATTACGGCTCACAATGCCAGCGCTGCCGCCCACAACGCCAGAACTCCCGCCCACAATACCAGGAATAACAGCTGCGCGCCAAACATCAGCCGGTTAATTCTGCGCACGTCCGCCGCCTCGATGGCCCTCCTGTCATCCCCGATATAGGGTTTGGAACAGAGCGTGCCGAAATACCAGGCATCCCCGGCCAGCCTCAGGCCCAAAGCCCCAGCGCAGGCCGCCTCGGACTGCGCGGAATTGGGGCTGGCATGGTTGAACCGGTCCCGGCAAAACACCTTAAACGCCCCCCGGCCGTCAAATCCCGGAAGCAGCGCGGCGCAGGCGCAAAACAACAGTCCGGTGAGCCGGGAAGGAATCAGATTGACCAGATCGTCCAGTTTAGCCGCCGCCCGGCCCAGTTCCCGGTAGCGGTCATTTTTATAGCCCACCATGGAATCCATCGTGTTCACCGCTTTGTAGAGGTAGCCGCCCACAGGTCCCAGAAGAGCGATGTAGAGCATGGGGGCGATCACGCCGTCGGAGGCGTTTTCCGCCACCGTCTCCACCGCAGCCCGCAGGATGCCGCTGCCGTCCAGAGGCGCGGTGTCCCGGCCCACAATCATGGAAACGTCTCTCCTGGCCTGCTCAACGTCGCCCTTCTCCATGGAACGGCAGACCTTCATGCTCTCCGCGCACAGGTCCTTAGCGGCCAAAAGCTGGTAACACATCAGACTCTCCGCCGCCAGCAGAAAACACGCGCCCGCCCGCCCCGGCAGATGCAGCGCAAACCCGCCCAGGGCCGCCAGAAGCAGCCCGGGAACCACAGTCCAGAAGCCGCACATGAGGACCGCCAAAAGCAGCCCCGCGGTTCGCTCCCGGCCCGAAAACCGCGGCCGCAGCAAGCCCTCCAGCCAGGCGATCATCCGCCCCATCAGCCGCACCGGGTGCGGCAGCCAGCGCGGGTCGCCAAACAGCCAGTCCAGCGCGCAGCCCCCCAACAGGGCGCCTCCATGAAATACAAACAATCCAAACCAACCTGATTCCAGTCCAAACATGCAGTCAATCTCTCCCGTCCTCTGTTCTGTATTGCCGCCGGGCATCCGGCTATTTGATTCTCTGTCCCAGCCCGCAGTTTACCCGCCAGACCTGCTCCGCTTCTGCCGCCAGACGGCAGCAGACCCGCCCCGTCTCCTCCCGCCAGGTCCGCTCCATGGGGTCTGTGGGGACAATACCTCCGCCGATCTCATCGGTGACGATCACGCGGTCCGGCCGGGCCTGCCGCATCACTTCCGCAAGCTCCGCCAGATCCACCGCCACCTCCCCGGACACGATCCTGCGCACAAAAGCCTGGAAGTTATGGCAGAATGGAGCGGACAAAAAGCAATCCGGCTCCGCGGCCGCACCATCCACCCATGCCACAGTCCGGCCGCCTGGGGAACCGCCGGCCAGTTCGCCAGTCATTCCGCCTGCCTGCCCGCCGTCCGGCTCTCCGGTCATTCCGCCTGCCTGCCCGTCGTCCGGCTCTCCGGTCATTCCGGCGGCCTGCCTGCTGGCCAGTTCTCCAGTCAGCTCCCGTTCCACAAACCCTCGCTTCCCCTGGGCCGTTCCGCCTGTCACCAGAATCATATCATCTCCGCCTTTCCAATATCTTCATTTCCGCTCCGCCCTATCCGGCAAAGCCCATATGTCCGGCCACCGCCAACCAAAACAGCCCGGCCAGTTCACAGATTTGCAGAAAATACCCGGCCAAATCCCCGGTAATTCCTCCGAACTGTACAACCGCCATCCGGCGGTAATAGGCGAATACCAATAGCTGCACCGCCACAAGACCGAGCGCCGTAACCGCGCTTCCGCCCGGAATCACTGCGCCGCCAAGGCACAGGGCCGCGGCCAGCCAAAGACTCAGGCTGATTCCCGCCGCCCGGCGCTTGGCCCCGTCCGAGAAGGTTGCGGCCAGGCCGCTCTTTTTTGCACACGGAAAAAATACCACCGACAAGCCGCTGAGCGCCCGCTCCATCACAAAAACCGGAAGGGCTAACGGCCAGAGCCCCAGGGCCGTGACCTCATACGCCGCGGCCGCATACAGGAGCAGATATCCCCCGCAGCCGATCACTGCAAAGGCTCCCACATGGGGATCCTTGAGAATCTCCAGCTTCTTCTCCCGGTCCCCGTACGAGTGGATGGCATCCATGGTATCCAGAAAACCGTCCATGTGAATTCCTCCGGTTACCAGCAGGGGAATGGCTGCCCCTGTAAGAGCCGCAGCACCCACGGACAGATTCAGCACATCCAGGGCAAAATGGAGCCAAAGGCCCAGGGCCGCTCCCTGGACAATCCCCACCAGAGGAAAAAAGCACATGACATAGCGCATGCGGTCTTCACTCCACTCCACGTTGGGCATAGGTATCTTGGAATACATGGAAATTGCTATGATGCAGGAATAAAGTCCGTTCATTCTCCCTGACACTCCCTTCTTTTAAAGTC
>OJKJ01000044.1_pt1 | contig 103006 bp, 86 predicted proteins | sample 1596491 | NCBI WGS metagenome assembly OJKJ01 (sample SAMEA4350160, study PRJEB24818) | metagenome | biome: human; feature: gut; material: faeces | place: Denmark | collected 2013-09
GCTTATCGGGAGAATTAAAAGGGGGAAATATACTCCCGACCCGGTAAGACGAGTGGAAATCCCAAAACCAGACGGTGGAATACGAAAGCTTGGTATTCCAACAGTCAAAGACCGTATTTTCCAGCAAGCCATAACACAACAGCTCATGCCGGTCTATGAGCCGCTATTCTTGGAAAACAGCTATGGTTATCGACCGGGGAGAAGCGCAAAAGACGCCATTCTGAAAGTGAAGGAGTATGCAGAACAGGGATATACCCATGCAGTGACACTAGACCTGTCGAAATACTTTGATACACTTAACCACGAAATGCTCCTGAATATCCTGCGAAGGAATGTAAAGGACGAAAGAGTAATCCAGTGGATTAAGAGATACCTAAAGAGTGGTGTCATGGAAAACGGTGTAGTCATGGAAACCGAAGAAGGATCGCCACAGGGCGGAAACATCTCACCACTGCTGGCAAATATCTATCTGAACGAGTTCGACCAGGAGTTTGAGAAGCGGGGAGTGGCATTTGTACGCTACGCAGACGATATTGTGCTGTTAGCTAAAAGTGAAAGGGCCGCAAAGAGATTACTGGAATCCAGCACGAAATATCTGGAGAAAACACTGAAACTGAAAGTGAATCAAAAGAAAAGTCGTGTAGTAAGTGTGTTTGCAATTCGAAATTTTAAGTTTCTTGGCTTCACATTGGGAAAGAACGGGAAGGGCATATATGTCCGGGTTCATGGGAAGTCATGGAAGAAGATGAAGACAAAACTGAAAGAGCTCAGTTCCCGAAGGTCTTGTCAGAGTATACGTCCTTCATTGGAAAAGATAAAAGTATTCATGCGTGGATGGCTGAATTATTATGGGATTGCGGATATGAAGAACAGGATAGACGAACTAAACTCATGGCTATATCACCGTATTCGAATGTGCATATGGAAACAATGGAAGTTACCCAAAACAAGGAAAAGAAACCTAATAAAACTCGGAATACCTGAATATTTTGCACATCAGGCGGCAAACAGCCGCAGGAAATACTGGTATGTAACGGGAATGGGAGCGGTCAACAGAGCATTAACACAAGAAAGACTGATAAACAGTGGCTTTTATGATTTAGCTACTGCCTATCAGTCCGTGCACGTCAACTATTGAAACCGCCGTGTACCGAACGGTACGCACGGTGGTGTGAGAGGACGGGAGTTAATCACTCCCTCCTACTCGATAATGAAGGTGAGGTGTTGGAAAACGCTGTGTGGCAAGTCTTGGTTTAGCGGCTGCCAGCGCAGTTCCAGTTCAACGCCCGCCCGCCGTATCCCGGTTCAACACTCACCCGCCAAATCCCGCGTCAGCCGCCTCCGGCCCACATAACGGTAGATCCCCCAGGAGACCACCGCGGTCAGTCCTTCGCTGGCTCCGAACGCGAGCCATACGCCGTTTGCGCCCAGGTTTCTGCTGAACAGCACGGCCAGAGGAATGATAAAAAGCACGTACCGGCAGAGGGAAATGACAAGGGAGGGAGCGCCCATCCCAAGCCCTTCCAGGGTACCGGAAACCGTAACCGAGATTCCGGAGACAAAAAAGCCGATGCTGATTAAGCGGATGGCCGTAACGCCCAGGGCGATGGTTTCCCGGTTGGTGGTAAAAAGCCCGATCAGCCGGGACGGGACCGCCAGGCAGAGCGCCGTGCCAAGCAGCATGATCGTCAGGATCATGGTAAGGCCCGTGCTGTGGATTCTGCGGACTCTCCGGTATTCGCCCGCGCCGAAATTATAGCCCACAAGAGGGCGCATTCCCTGTATGATTCCATTTGCAGACAGGTACAGGAAGGTTTGCAGCTTGTAATAAGCGCCCAACACAAGGACGTAGGCGCTGCCGTATGCGCTCAGCACGGAGTTTAAGACCGATACTAAGAGGGAGGGCAGGGCCAGATTCAGGGTGGCGGGCACGCCCACAGCGTAGAGCCGCCGGATCAGGGCAGAGCTTACGGCGCCCGGGAGGCGGCAGAACGTTACGGAAATCGGGCGGCCAAAATAGAACAACAGGTAGATAGCCAGGGAGGTGGTCTGGCCGATGCCGGTGGCGATGGCCGCCCCCTTTATTCCCAGCGCGGGAAAGAAACCGATGCCGAAGATCAGAAACGGGTCCAGGATAATGTTGGTCACACAGCCGCACATCATGCTGACCATGGATACGGTCATCTTCCCCACGGCCTGGAAGATCTTTTCAAATGAGATGGCGATGACGTTGGGCAGCGTGAAAAGCAGGACGATATTGGAGTATTGAAGCCCCATTTCCAGTATGGCTTCATCGGCGGTGAACAGGCGGAGAAAACCCGGCATGAGCCAAAGTCCGGCCGCCGTCAGGAGAAAGCCGTGGACGCCGCTGAGCAGAATCCCCACGGTAGCGGCGGTGTCGGCGCTGTCCTGTTTTCCGGCGCCTAAATAGAAGGCCACCGCGGAATTGATGCCGATGGCGAATCCCACGGAAACCGCGTTGATCAGATTCTGGACCGGAAACACCAGCGACAGCGCCGTCATGGAAGCCTCGCTGATCTTTGCCACAAAGTAGCTGTCGATAATGTTGTAAAGAGAGCCCACCAGCATTGAGAGCATCATGGGCAACGCCATGGACGTCAGCAGGGGGAATACCGGTTTTTCTTTCATGTAAGCCTGGTTCATCGTAACACCTCTGTGATTGATAAATGTTTTTGGCGCAAAAAAACCACACAATTACGGAGGCGTAATTGTGTGGCGAAAAATGAATTTCCATCTGGTAAATTCAGAAAAATCCACAATCCCATATAGAGTATACGGGTTTTAGGTGATTGCTGCCCATTATAGCATATGGCGGGAAAAAATTCAATGGCGATCCGATTTTGCACGGTTTTATAAGCCCAATTCCGTCCATCTCATTTTCGGGGGCCCCACTCTTTACAAGTCTGCTATAATGAGAAGAGATATTTCCGAAGGGGGAGCTGAAACTGTGAGACGGATCAAGACATTTGTGATGGACCTGCCGATGAAATTGAAGCTGAGTCTTTTGTGCTTTCTGCTGGTTGTATTTTCCACATTTTTGTTGACCAGCGTGGTTTACATTTACACGGCGGGGATGATAAAATCCGATACGGAGCGCTATACGGACGAGGTGATGCTGCAATCGGGAAATTATTTGGATGAAAAGATGCGCGGCATCTTGCAGAAGACAAATTACATGCAGCTGAACCCGGATTTTATACGGATTATGAAGAGCATTCTATACAAGGAAAAGGACAGCTATGTGGATGAGACCAGCCGGATTACGGATATCATCAGCCAGATAAAATCGGGGGAGGAGCTTGTGGAGTCCGTCTACGTTTCGGCAAAGAACCATACCTTTTACAATTTTGATTCCGGGATCGCCAAAACGACGGATTTTGAGGGGACCGGGCTGTATGGGGAGATTGTGGATAAAAAGCGGATTTACTGGGGGACGGCCGGGGAAAATGAGCTGTTAAACAGCCGGGTCGAGGTGATTCCCATGGTGCTCCCGGTTACGATATACAAAGAACAGTTCGACGACGCCTTTATTATCCTGAATTTGAATGCGGATGTGCTGAAACGCCAACTGGATGAGATTGGGGACAACCTGGGCGGAATCGTGTATATCCGCAACGAAGCGGGGGATTTGGTGATTACCAGCGGCGGCGGTAAGGAGAAGGCAGGGGAAATTCTGGCGGCAGAGGAAGCGGGGCGGGCAAAGAATTATCAGATCAGCCGGTCCGGGCTGCGGGTAAACGGCTGGGAGATCGGTTGTATTCAGAGCAACCGTTCACTGCTGGCCCGGGTGAACACGCTGCGCAATTTTATGGTCGGCATAGCGGTTTTCTGCGTGGTGCTGTTTGCCATCGTGGCCGGTATGATTGCCGACTCCATCACAAGGCCCCTAAAAAAGCTACAGGAGCTGATGGAGCAGGCGGTGAAGGTGGAGTTCAGACAGGAATTTAATGTCCGATACCGGGACGAGGTGGGGCACCTGGCCCTGGGATTTAACGAGATGTGCCACCGCATCCGCTCTCTCATGAGGCAGGTGGAGGAAGAGGAAGAGCAGAAGCGCAAGGCGGAGCTTCAGGCGTTAAACGCACAGATCAATCCGCATTTCCTCTACAATACTCTGGACTGCATCTACTGGACCTCCATGAAGGATGGAAACCAGGATATCGCCGAGGTCGCGCTTAATATCTCCAACGTGTTCCGGCTGGGGCTTAACAAGGGGCGCGAGACGACGACAGTGGAGCGGGAGGTCAGGCACGCGGTCAGTTATATGCGGGTGCAGAAGGTCATTTACAAGGGGAAATTCGATTTTCAGGTGTATTGCCAGCAGGACCTGAAGGACTGTGAGATCATCAAGTTGATCCTGCAGCCGCTGGTGGAAAATAGCATACTCCACGGTTTTAAAAACATGGAATGCGGGGGAGAAATATTCATCGAGGCCCGCGGGGACGGCGAGTTTATACAGTTCAAGGTATCAGACAATGGCTGTGGAATCGACGAGAGCGCTGCGGAAGCTTCCGGGCGGGAAGACGGGGGACTGGCGCTTGAGAATATCCGCACCCGTCTGAAGCTGCACTATCAGGATCAGGCGAGCCTGCGGCTGTCGCAGGAAGGGGAAGGCGGAACGACGGTTACGGTCAGGATTCCGTATGTGAGGTGAGAAGATGTATCGTGTATTTTTGGTGGACGACAGAGTTGATGTGGTGGAAGGAATTATGGCGCTGGTGCCGTGGGAGAGCTTAGGCTGCGTGGCCGTGGGCAGCGCCACCAACGGGCGGGACGCCTACGAACGGGTCGACGCAAAACAGCCGGATATTATCATCACGGATATCAAGATGCCTGTGATGGACGGCCTGCAGCTGATTGAGCTGTGCAAAGAACAGAAGCAGCAGATCCGGTTTATCGTGTTGTCGGGATATGATGATTTTGCCTTTGCGCAGAAGGCGGTCCGCCTTGGAGTGGACGAGTATATCCTGAAACCGGCGGGGGTTGAGGAGATCAGCGAGACCCTGAAACGGATCGTAGAGAGTCTGGATGAGGAGCGGGAAAAGGATGCCAGCGTGCGCTCTCTCCGGCGTCAGCTGAATCAGAGCCTGCCCCTGCTGCGGGATGAGTATTTTCGGTTTCTGGTGTCTGCCGGGCGCCCGGCAGGTCGGGAGGAGGCGGCGGAGCGCTTTGGATTTCTCAATATTGCGATCGCTACAGAGCAGCTGGTTCTGGCCCTTCTGACGCCCTTCACGGAGGAAGGAGAAGCGGCGGATTCTGTTTACAGGCAGCGGGAAACGGCGGAGGCCGCCAAGGGCATTCTGACCGCCTATTATCAGTGCGAAAGCTTCTGTTACGGGGCGGATGAGGTGGCGCTGCTGCTGCACGGCGGGAATCAGGGCCCGGTATCGGAACGCCATTTGCGTCTCTCCTTTGAGGAGCTTGGAGAACGGCTCCAAAGGGAACGGGGAATTCGTCTCTGCGCCGGGATTTCCCAGGAAATGGAGGATATAACCGGTATCGGGAAGGCGTTTATACAGGCCAGACAAGCCCTGAGCTATGGGATGTACAGGGGCGGGAGCCCAGTGGTTTTCTGGAATGAGATTGCGGCCGGTCCGGTACAGGACCGGGTGGACTATATGGACATTGAGGACCGCCTGGTTCACGCGGTTCGGATCAGCGATACGGAGGAAATCGGACGGCTCATCGGATTGTTTTTTGACAGCAATCAAAACGTAGCTCCCCAGCAGATGAAGAGCGCGGTGCGGGAGATCACCACCATCGTCTCCCACTATACGTTGGCAGGGGAAGGATTGGGAGCCGCGAGGACGGCGGAGGAATGGCAGGAGACCTTTAAGCGCCTGCACACGGCCGGCGACCTGAAGGCGTGGATGATCCACCTTTTTAACGATATCAGCCGGACGCTCAGTGATAACCAGGGGGGACAGCTGGCCCAGTATGTGGAGAATGTGAAATATGTGGTGGAAAATAATTATGCCAATAATATTTCCCTGGCCGCGGTGTCGGAGCTGATCGGCCTGACGCCGCCTTATCTGTCGGCCCTGTTTAAGGAGCGCACCGGACAGACCTTCACGGAATATCTGGTCAGCGTGCGTATACGCAAAGCAAAGGAACTGTTGCGGACAGGGAGCTTTAAGATTTACGAGGTGGCCGAACAGGTCGGCTATGCGGATGTCCGCTATTTTGGCGAGATATTCAAGAAAAAGACAGGCCTTACACCCAAGGAGTTTATGACGAAGGAAACAAAGGCGTAAAACTGTCCCCCAATTTGCATAAATCTCCCTCGTTGTTAATTTTGCCGGATTCTTTATACTTAAACTATAACAAAACGAAACCAAAAGAGGAGGAGAATGACAATGAGGGGTTGGAAAAAACGTTTACTTTGCACCATGTTGGCAGGGGTTACGGTGCTGTCCGGCTGTTCGGCCGGCGGTTCCGGAGCGTCGGGGAGCAGCGCAGGTGAGAGCTCCGGAGAGCAGACGACGGCAGAGGCGGCCAAAGACATTGTGGTCTGGACCGGTCAGAGAGCGGATGCGGCTTATCGGGATGAGCTGCTTAAGTCCTACAACGAAGCCCATCCGGAGAGCAATGTGAAGATGGAGATTTTCACGGAGGATTACGCCACTACGCTGGAATTGGCCTTTACCAGCAAACAGGCGCCGGATATCTTTCAGGTGGTAAACAACGCTCAGTATTACGTGGAGCGGGATATGCTGCTGCCTTTGGATGAATTTATCACGGACGAGTTCAAGGCCAGATTCGGCGATTTGTATTCCATCGACCAGGTGAACAACGTGGATGGAAAAATGTACACCCTGACGGAGCGCGGCATTACATACCGGCTGCTGTACAACAAGGATATCTTCGAGCAGGTGGGGATCAAAGAGCCGCCGAAGAACATGGATGAAGTCTACGAGTATGCGAAACAGATTACGGAGTGGGGAAGAGACCAGGGAATCTACGGGTTTGCCATGCAGTTAAAGACGCCTGCCTCCGTGGGAGAGCGCGTGATCGACCAGGTGGGCTTCCGCAATGGAATTTCCGCCTACGATTACCAGAAGGGTACATACGACTATTCAGTGATGGCGCCTGTTCTGGAGCCGTTCTGCAGGATGTATGAGGAGCAGATCATGTTCCCGGGCGTGGAAGGCCTGGACATCGACCCGCTGCGCACACAGTTTGCAGCCGGAAAGATCGGCATGTATATTTACGGAAACTGGGAATCCACCATCTATGCGGAGAACGGACAGTTCCCGGCCCAGTGCCAGTGGGGCGTCGTGCCGATCCCGGGAGTGGGAACGGACAATCCCACCGGACGCACGGATATCAAGAATGCTGGAAAGTCCTGGGGAATCGCCTCCACCTGCCAGAATCCCAAGGAAGCCTGGGAGTACATTTCATACATGTTGAGCGACGATTATATGACCGGTTATCACGAGCAGGGATACGGCACGGTGATCATTCCCTCCGTGGTGGAGAAGGCGAAATCCCCGGACATCCCCGGGGCGAAGGAGTTCGGTATGAGCGAGGAGCTGGACATGATCTGGCCGGTCCGCCCGGACACCGCGGGCTTAAAGCTGGAAGGGAAAAATGCCTACGATGTGTACGCCTCCATTATCCTGGGAGCCACGGAAATGGACGAGGGCCTGAACGATTTGACCAAGCGCTACAACGAAGGACTGGATAAGTCCGAGGCGGACGGAGTGGTGAAACGGGTGGTGATTCCCGATTTTACTCCGGCAAAATAATAAGGGCAGAACAACTGAACAGAGGGGCAAGACCGTCCCTCTGTTTTTGTACCTTAAAAACCTGTTTTTTGCATAAAATAAAGGAGTTTGGCAATGGTTAAGGGAATATTTGGAAGAAAAAAGAGCTACGGCGAGGCGGCCGTGACCTATCTGATGGTGACGCCGTGCATCGTGCTTTTGGTATTGTTCGTGCTCTATCCGCTGTGCTGGGTCCTGCGCTATGTGTTTTACGATTACGATGGGCTGCACGCGGCTAAGTTTATCGGCCTGGAGAATTTTGTGCGGCTGTTTACGCGGGACGCCGACTACTGGCGGTCCGTGCGGAACACGTTTGTGTATGCGGTGGGAAAGCTCCTCATTACAATCCCGCTGTCGTTCTTTCTGGCGGTGCTGTTGAACGCAAAGCTCAAGTGCCAGTCCGTGTTCCGGGCGGTTATTTTTATGCCTACGATCATCAGCACGGCGGTGATGAGCCTGGTATTTTATTTTATGTTCAATTCGTATAACGGGATTGTCAACCAGATGCTGATGAAGATTTCTGCAATAGACAAACCCATCGAGTGGTTTGGCCGGGATATGGCGATGGTTACGGCGATTATTGTGGCGGCGTGGGGCGCGGTGGGAAACTATATGATTTACTTTCTGGCCGGACTTCAGACCGTACCGGAGGAGATGTACGAGGTGGCCAAGCTGGATGGGGCCGGTTATTTCCAAACTCTGTTTTACGTGGTGCTTCCGCTTCTGGGACCGGTGATGCAGACGGTGCTTATGCTGGCGATTATCACGGCGTTAAAGGGCTTTGAGAGTATCATGGTTCTGACCGGAGGCGGCCCGGCGGGGGCTACGGACGTCATGTACCTGTATGTGTACCGGGCATTCTTCCCCACACAGGGGGACGCCGCCTTTATCCCGCAGTACGGCTACGGCTCCGCAGTAGCGGTTGTGACCGCGGTCATTACCGGTCTGATCACAATACTGTATCTGAAATCTTCGGCAAAAATGAACCGGGAATAGGGGGAACGCCATGAAATCCGTAACGACTAAAAAATTGCTGATTCATCTTTTTAAGTATGTGTTTTTGACTGCTTTCTGTCTGATCATCCTTTACCCGGTGCTGTACGCTGTTCTGGGATCCTTTAAGTCAAACTATGAGGTGACGCTGGGAGGAACACTCTGGCCTAAGGAGTGGATGTTTTCCAACTATATGGAGGCGTGGCATCAATTCGATTTTTTCCGGTATGCCATGAACAGCCTGTTTCTGAGCTTTGTGACTACCGTATCATCCCTGGCCGTCTGTTCCATGTGCGGCTTCTGCCTGTCCCGGAAACGTTTCCGGGGAAAAGCGCTTCTGGAGAAAACCATACTGGCGACCATGTTCGTGTCCATCGGAACGGTGACTCTGCGGCCGATCTATCTGATGATGGTGCGCGTAGGGATGCACAATTCCCTTTGGCCGGTTGTATTCGTCATTCTCAGCGCCAATATGGGGACTTATGTGTTCCTGATTTCCAAATTCGTGGACACCATTCCAAGGGAGCTGGACGAGGCGGCCTACATCGACGGAGCCGGTACCTTCCGGGTGTATTGGCAGGTGGTTCTCCCGTTGGTCAAGCCCATCCTCGGCGTGGTAGGGCTGTTCAGCTTCCGCAGCGCCTGGAACGATTACATCAATGCCAATATATTTACCATGACGCAGCCGCAGCTGCGGCCGCTGACCGTAGGCGTGGTTTCCCTCAGGTACGGTGTGATGAGCGCGGCTCAGTGGAATATTATGCTGGCAGGCGCCGCCATGTCCATCCTGCCCATGCTGGTTATCTATGCATTTACAAATAAGACCTTTATCGCCGGACTTTCCGCCGGCGCGGTAAAGGGTTAGGAGGCATTTTATGGAGAGCAAAAATGTGACGGCTGTCCTCGAGGGGAAGCGGTTGACCGTGCAGGTGGATTACCCCGAGGAGACAAGCGCGGTGCTTTTAAAGTTTGACAGCGCGAGAAACCGTCCGGTTTCACGGTTTTCCGACCGGTCGCCGCGGGATGGGGAACGGCAGGTGAAGGTAATACGCCAGGACGGCCGGGGCGATGTGTATTTCCCGGTGGTGGATCTGGCGGTGACGGCGGATTTGTACGCCAGAGCGGAGTTTTCAGGTGCAGAGGGGGAGGCGCGTTATACGTTCAACTCGTGGCTTTGGCCGGAAAGCGCGCCCGCTGTGGGCGAGGTTCTGATTCCGGGGAAATGTCTGCTGGAATGGGAGAACGGCCTGTTTGTCACGGACCGGAATACGGAGCTTACCGGCTTTTCCCTGTATCGGGAAATCCCGCAGCCGCTGACCGTGTCCAGGCGCATCACCAAAAGCGTCCGGCTTTTGACGGAGAATTGGTCGGGATCGGTGGAAGCGTTTTACAAAAAAGGCGGGGACTATATCCGGGTGGGCGCTGCGCAGGTGGAGGCCGGGGATCCGCGCTGGGAAAATGAACCGTTTATCAGGAGCGGCGAGGCTGATTTTAGCCGGAAAACCATTTTAAACAGTCTGGAAATGAATCTCAGCTATATGCTGAACAGCCGGATTCAGTCGGAGCATCATCCGATGGCCGGCGGATTTTATCTGTTTTATGACGTGGATGCCGGCACATACCGCACGCCTGCCTGGCTTTGGGGTTGGGGGCCGTCCATCGCGGCGCTGGTAAAAAGCGCCGGGGTGTCTGAGATGGCCGGGCGTTTTGGAAGGGAGTATCTGATCGAAGCGGCCGAGAAAGCGGGGGCCGTTACCTTAAGCGGCCAGGTGTATCATCCGAGTGATCCGGAACTGGATGGTCTGAGCACGGCGCGCTGGGATCCGAATCTGAACATGAAGGGGGGATACCGCCAGCGGATCTGCGCGGCCTCGGACTCCGGATTTCTGTGCGGTTGGGCATGGACCACCCTCTACCAGACAACCGGAAACAAACGGTTTCTGGACGCCTCCCTGAGATACGCGGATTCCGCCGAGCGCCTGGTTCGGCAATATGGAATCCCGCCCCAGGATTACATGCCCGAGGAAGGCTGTTTTACCGCACACACGCTGGACGAATCGGGATTCGGCGTCAAGGCATTTGAGGCGTTGTACCGGCTGACGGGCGAGGAGCGCTACCGGGAGACCGGCAGGGAGTACATTGACCGGCATATTGAGAAATTCCGCCGGCCGGACGGACTTTGGGAGCGGTCCTACCGCCGTGACGGCGATTTTATGGAGCCGTCCATCTTTATGACCCGCGGGCTTGGATGGGCCATGGAAGGACTGCTGTCGGCCTGGAGTCTGACCGGAGACAAAAAGTACCGGGATCAGGCCATGGAGATGGCGGATGTTCTGCTGGAAAAGCAAAATCAGGACGGCTCGTGGAATTTCATGTTAAACCGCACTGAGGAGGAAGCGGGGCTGGATGAAAAGGGAACGCCGCTTTGGGCGTTGCTGCTCTACCGGCTGTACGGGGCCTGCGGTGAGGCGCGGTATTTGACAGGAGCCAGAAACGCGCTTGCCTGGTGTATGAGAAACCAGATTACGGACGGCGCGCCGGAGTGCGTGGGCGGCCTGGCAGGGGCGAATCCGCAGTCCGCGGTAGTGTACCGGCCGTGGTTTTTGCACACATGCCTGTACACTGCGGGATTTTTTGCGCTGGCGCTGTTGGAAGAATTAAAACTTCAGTCATAGAGGAGAGAGGCGGATGGGAACGATTGAGATCAGCCGGGACGACGTGCGTTGGGCAGAGGGCGTCTGGGACAAGATTCAGGTAAAAATAGAGGCGGAATGCCGCCGGTTGGGGGGAACGATCCCGTATATTGCCGTAAACGGCGTCTATCAGGATCAGATGGAGAACAATCCGTACTGGTGGACAAATGGATTCTGGCCGGGAATTCTGTGGCAGATGTATTCCAAAACTGCGGAACCTTTATATAGGGACGCGGCCAGGCGGGCGGAGGAGCGTCTGGACGGCTCTCTGGCAGGATTTGAGGGGCTTCACCACGATGTGGGTTTTATGTGGCAGCTGTCGGCCGTGGCGGATTACAAACTGACGGGAAATGAGCGGTCCCGGATCAGAGGGCTTCACGCGGCCACGCTTCTGGCCGGAAGGTACAATCCCAGGGGGAGGTTCATCCGTGCCTGGAACAAGGAGTTCACCGGCCGCATGATTGTGGATTGCATGATGAACCTGTCCATTCTTTACTGGGCGGAGCGCGAGCTTTGCGATCCCAGATTCCGCTGGATCGCCATGGATCATGCGGATACCTGTATGGAGCATATTGTGCGCCCGGACGGCTCCTGCAACCATATGGCGGATTTTGATCCGGAGACCGGAGCGGTTCTGGCGCTGCCCGGCGGTCAGGGATACGGCGAGGGATCGTCCTGGACTAGAGGACAGGCGTGGGCCCTGTATGGCTTTGTCATCAGTTTTCTGCACACAGGGGAACCCCGCTATCTGGATACGGCAAAACGGGTGGCCAATTATTTTCTGGCAAATGTCCGGCGCACCGGGTTTATTCCGCCTGTGGACTTTCGGATGCCGCCCCAGCCAGAAAAATATGATACTACTGCCGGAATGATTGCGGCCTGCGGACTTTTGGAGCTGTCAAAGGCGGTGGACCTGCTGGAACAGGCGGTTTACCGGGACGGTGCGCTGGATATCCTGAAGGCCGTATTGGAAAAACATGGGGACTGGGATCCGGACCGGGATGGGATCGTGCAGTACGGTTCTGCCGAGTATCACAAAAAAACGGAATCCCATGTGCCGATCATTTACGGAGATTATTTTATGATAGAGGCGGTTTTGAAACTGATGGGATCGGAATTTACGGCATGGTAGGAGATGAGAATGGAAATGGTGAACAGCGGCGGCTTAACGCTAACGAATGTTATTTTAAACAATGAATACGCCGTGGCTTGTCAGCCCTACGAGTATTTCTTTTTCCGGGTACCCCAGGGGGAGTACCGGAATCTGGAAGCTGTGGAGCTGGAACTTGCGGTTGACAGCGGGGAGGCTGTGCTTGTCTTAAATGAGTATATGCCCAATGAGCCGGTGCGCGTCCGGGGCTCCGGTACCGTGCGGTTTGAGTCCTGCCAGTGTGAGGCGGGGGAAAATGTGCTGGCCTTCAAAGGTCAGGTCCGGGTGCAGAATATCCGGCTGGTCACAAGGGAGAATGGGGCGTCGGCGGAAGCTGCAAACGGCAGCGATCCGGTGAGCGCCGCAGGAGCCTACTTGCTGAACTCAAGGATTTCCGCGCCGGAGCGCTCCTCCTTTGCGGGCTCCTGCTATGCGATTTACGATTACACCAACCGCTGCCACCGGATGCCCTGCTGGCTGTGGAGCGACGCGCCGGTGGTCTATGCGCTGCTCCGGCTTTGGGAGAATGCGGGAAGCTGCGATTCCGGCGGGGCTTTAAGATACAAAGAGCTGGCGTGTTCCATCGGTGAGGTGATGTTAAGCCATCAGATCACGGATCCGGCGGATGAGGTTTGCGGGGCGCTGACATCGCGTTACCGCTATTATGGAAAGACGGACCGCTCTTTTCACCGCCTCATGGGGCTTAACGACACATCCTATTCCGTCAAATGGGCGTTACTCCCGCTGTATGAGGCTACCGGTGATCTCCGGTATCTCGAGGCGGCGCGGATGGCTCTGGACTGGGGTCAGAAAAACAGCCGTGCGCTGGATTTTCTGCCGTCCCATTACTACTATGAGAATCGGGTGTGGGAGGAGCGGGCGTTTGTGGATACGGGCTTCTGCGCGGAGGGGTTCGAACAATATATGCGGATTGCCGGAGACCGGGATTACAGGAAAACCATGGATTTTATCATGAAACGGTTTATCCGCCAGTTTAAGCTGGACAGCGGTTATTACGGGCAGAATTTTTATCCGGGTTCCGGGGTTGACGACCGGCTGTTCACCCGCGGACATGCCTGGGTTCTGGAGGGGCTTCTGGCCTGTTGCCGGTCGCTGGAGGATTCGCTGTACCGGAAGGAGGCCGAAGAACTGTGCGAAAAGCTGGCCGGGGTCCAGAATGAGGACGGCTCCTGGAACTATCTGTTGGGATATAACCGGCCGGACCGACGGATCATGGACGGCTCCGGGATTTGCGAGAAGGCCACGGCCATACTGGCGTATCTGTTTTTGGAGTACGACCGGCTGTTCTGCGATGAGAGGATCAAAATGGCCGGACTGCGGGCGCTGGCCTGGTGCGAGGCCAACATGGAGACGGAACCGGGACCGGGGTTCGGAGGAATCGCGGCGGAAAGCCTTTCTTCCGGGATCACGGGACTGCCGTTTTTAAAGGTGGCGACCGGGTATGCGAACGCTTATTATGTGATTGCCAGGGGGATGGTGGAGCCGCGGGTTCCCTTGGAGAAACCGCATAGCGGTAAGGAAAAAGGAGCTACATGAGCTCCTTTTTTCCTTATACAAATATAGCGCTTCTGGGTTTAAAGCAGCGGCAATGATATAAATCAAGCCTCTTCGGCCACAATCCCAACAATCGTTCCCGATGCAACGTCGACGATGCCTCGGTCAGTTAATCCAAGATCCGGGAGCGAGGATAACACGGTCTGTGTCATAGTGAAAAACGGGTGTTCCAGCGGACAGCCTAAGCTGCGGGCTGCGGCATTAGCCTTTTCGATGTCGCACAGTACGTTTTCATATGGTTCTGCGCTCATAATTCCTCCGACTCTTAAGCTTACGTCGGCCAATAGCTCACCGTCTTGCACTGCCGCAAAACCGCCCTGAATGTCAGCTAAATGCTTCACGGCTATGGCCATATCGTTTTCATTCGTGCCGACCACAACGATATTGTTGGAGGGAACCGAATAGGAAGTGGCGATCGCTCCCTCTTTCAGATGGAATCCGTTTACAAATGCGGTGGTCATACTGCCGCGCCGCCCGTAACGTTCGATAATCGCCATCTTGAGAATATCGCGCTCCAAATCAGGCAGGATCTCTCCCTGAGCGACTTTTAAGACCGTTGTAACGCATTGATTTAAAGCCGCGCCATCCCTTACCTTGAGAACCCGCACTTTGGCTTCCGACGTCTCCTGGCCGGCCGGTATGCGAAAACAGTCTGAAGAGAAACCAGCCGGCAGATGGATACTATTCAGGTAGTCAGGTGAAATGTCCTGAGGATGGGTTTCCTCAATCATCTTTCCACGGCGCGCAGCTACTTTTCCGTTGGCGATTACAAGTTCCGGCGGAAATTGATTCAGCTCACGCAGCAGGACGATATCGGCAAAACGTCCGGGAGTCAGGCTCCCCAGCTGTCCGTCCTTTTTATAGTGTGTCGCGGTGTTAAGGGTTGCCATGCGGATCATGTCAATGGCGGGCACACCGGCGTCCAGTCCGATCCGGAACGGTTTATCAAGATATCCGCCGTATTTGCCTACGATATCCGTTATGGTGATATTATCGATACAAAGGCTCATTTTCTGGGTTGGAATTTCGTGGGCCAGTATGTATTCAAAGAAGGATTTGATTCGTTCGCGTCCGGGAGCTTCGACTAAAAACATGGATACACCCCGTCTTAAGCGCGGCATGATGTCGTCGATTTGCTCCACGCAGTGGTCGTCCCGCACTCCGGAAACCACATAGGCGTCCAGGGCGTTTTCATCTCCCTGAGGCAGGTCGCCCCCATGTCCGCTGACAATTTTATCCTGCTCCTGGCAGATCGCAAGGCGTGCCAGAAAGTCCGGTTCCAGATTCAATATTTTGGAAGAAACTGTTTCCCCGATGCTGACAAATTTATCCCACTGCAGCATCTCATCGATGTCGGATGAATCGATCTCTGCCGCAGCAGTCTCCAGCTCCGGTTGCAGCGGACAGTAGGACGGCGCAGAAAAATAAGCGCGCAGAGGCAGCCCCTTAAACGCCTCCTGCAATGCCTTAACCGCCGCTTTGCCGCCATTGTGAGCAATGTTGACCATATCCACAAAAACCGTGGTGGTTCCCAGTGGAACCAGAACCCGTGCCAGTTCATTGGGCCACAGCATGGTCGTATCCACGTGCATATGTGGATCGATAAAGCCCGGAATGGCATAGCAGTCCTGGCAGTCGATTACTTCACGTGCGCCGTTTACCGTGCCGGCCGTGATGGAGACAATCGTATCTTCATAGATGGCAATGTCGGTCCGGCAGACTTCCCCGGAGTACACATTGAACAGGCGGCAGTTTTTTAACAGGAGTGTTGCCTCCTTTTTACCCTGTGCAACCAGAATCAGGTTGCGCAATTTATGAATCGTATCGTTCCTGGTCTGATCTGACCGGAACGCTGAGTGTGTTGTGTTCATAATATAATAGACTCCTTTTTGGTATTGTGTTAAGCAAAAGAATGTGATACATGCTTGCGGATAATCGTGCGGATCTGGTCTTCGTCTCCAGAGGCAATCGCGTCCACGATCTCACGGTGCGCTTCGGCGAAACCGTCGGATTCCCCCTGCGCTATAAATGCAAGCTGCGACACGCGCATGGCGATCCAGAACTGCTGGGCCAGACTGTTCCAAAAGGTAAATAACAAGTCTTTTTCGGCCATTTCCATCAGCGTGCGGTGAAAGCTGATGTGGAGCGCATTTGTCTGCGCGGCCTCCTGTTCCGGGTCGATGCCTTCCATTTGATCGGCAATTTCATACAGGGGGAGCAGCAGCTCTTTCCGGTTATGCCCATTTCTGATAATGACTTCGGCGGCGTATATTTCCAGAACTCCGCGCAGTTCATTGAGGTCCTTGATTTCTTCCTGACTGAATTCGCGCACAAACGTACCCCGAAATGGATCTCTGGCCAACAGGCCGGCCTGTTCAAGCTGGCGCAGCGCTTCCCGAAACGTGGTCCGGCTGATTCCCAGCTTGGAGGTAAACGTATTTTCATTGACACGTTCACCTAATTTGACTTCTCCGTTCATAATTGCATTGCGCAATTCCTCAGTGACAGAATCCATCAGGGTAGTGCGTCTGATTTGGTCCATAAAAATCTCCTTCCTCGATCAAAAAACAGTTTATTTACGAATATATGGGTTACCCAGGGCCGTCGGAGGTTTACGAAGACGGCCGACCAGTAATACGATGATGGTCATGACATAGGGTGTCATCTGTAAAAAGTTGGATGGAATGGGAGAACCCAGCACTTGCAGCCGGTTCTGCAACGCATCGATTCCACCGAAGAGCAACCCGCCTCCCAGGGTCCAGAGCGGATCCCAGCGTCCAAAGATAACCAGTGCCGCGGCGATAAAACCGCGTCCGTTTACCATGCTGTCTGAATAAGCGCCTAATTCCACCAGTGAGTAATATGCTCCGGCCAGCCCGGCCAGCGCTCCGCCGATCACAACGCAGAGATAGCGGATGAAGCTTACGCTGACGCCCAGGGTATCGGCGGTCTGCGGCGATTCTCCTACCGCATTCATCCGTAAACCAAACGAAGTGCGGTAGATAATAAGAACAGCGATCAGCACTAAAACAAACATCAAATACGTGAAAATTGAGTGGTTGAAAAATACCGGTCCGATAAACGGTATTTTGGATAATCCGGGAATCGGCAGCTTTGGAAACGTAGGAATTCTTGGTATTTCCAGAGATATCTTGAATTGCATACGGTAAAAATAAAGCGCCATACCGGTACCCAGCGACATGAGTGAAAGTCCTGTCACGCATTGATTGGAATGCAGGGAAATTGCCAGGAATGCGTAAAGCAGACCCATCAGTGCTCCAATCATTATAGCAGCCAGCATACCCGCCCACAAGTTATTCAGCTGAAACACCACGGAAAATCCTATAAATCCACTGAACAGCATAATTCCTTCAAGTCCCAGATTCAGCACTCCGGACCGCTGAGCAAAGATTTCACCCAGGGCGGCCAAAACTAATGGCGTTGCCAGACTGACACTGGCGGCGAGTAATTGTACAAAGAACAGCGGTGTTAAAAATGTGTTCCAGTCCATTTAGTTTCCTCCTATCTGCTCAGTGGCATATCTTTGAATTTGCTCCTTTGTCAACAGGCGTTGCTCATAAATTTCGCTTCCCAATGCAAACAGCAGCACCAGAGCCTGTAAAATCGTACCCACAGCCACAGGGATTCCCATAGAGCGGCGCATTCCCTCGGCTCCGACGGTGAGAACTGCAAAGAAAAAGGCAGCAAATAATACACGGACCGGCTTCCCGCGTCCTAAGATCGCAATAATAATCGCGGTAAATCCATATCCGGGAGTGACTTCCTCCAGAAGACGGTGGTGCACCCCCATCAGCTCGATCGCGCCGGCCAGCCCGGCCATGCCCCCACTGATCAACATGGACAGAATGATCATGCGTTTGCCGTTGATTCCGTTTGCTTCCGCCGCCGTGGGGTTGGCTCCGCATACCGTCAGCTGGTATCCCAGGGTAGTGCGGCGCAGAACCCACCAAAACAGCAGCACCATAGCCAGCGCTACGAGCAGTCCTATATGTAAACGCGTGCGGGGCACCAGAATCGGCAGCCACGCACCCGGAGTTATCTGGGCGGAAAAAGGTTCCACCGAATGGGGATCCCTCCACGGACCGTTCACCAGATACCGTACCAGTTCAATGGCAATGTAATTCATCATAAGCGTGACGATGAGTTCATTTGCATTCATTTTTACCTTTAACCAGCCGGCAAAACCGCCCCACAGAGCCCCGATGATAATACCAATCACCATACAGAGAGGAAGGGCGATGTAAAACGGCAGCGGTCCCATGAAGAGCCCGACTGCGGCCGCGCCCATGGCGCCCAGATACATCTGACCCTCGGCGCCGATACTGATCACCTGCGCTCTGCTGGTGATTGTCAATCCGAGTGCGGCCAGCAAAAGCGGCGTTGTCTTTAACAGCACTTCCGCGATTGAGTTCACATTGCCAAAACAGCCCCGCAACAAGGCGTAATACGCCTCAAAGGGATTATAGCCGGAGAGTCCGATCATTACGGCTCCGCATAAAAAGGCCAGGAAGACCGCCAGAGGCAAAATGGCCTTGCTTGAACATAAAGAATTCTGAATCTTACGGTTTTGATGAATCATTTTTTATTCTCACGTCCTTTCTAATTCAACCCGGCCATGGCCAACCCAATGATCTCCCGATCAATCTCATCTTGCCTGCACTCATATACGGCCGTGCCCTCATACATTACAATAATCCGGTCACTGAGCTCCAGAACTTCGTCCAGATCAGCGGAAATCAACAGAATCGCCGTCCCTTCGTCCCGCTTATCCAGAAGCATTCTGCGGACGGATTCGATGGCGCCGATATCCAGCCCCTGCGTGGGGTGCTCGACTACCAGCAGACAGGAATTCTCAGCTGCCTCGCGGGCCAGAAGAAGTTTCTGCATATTGCCCCCGGATAGAGTGCCGACCAGAGTATCAATCGAACTGCAGCGGACATCATATTGCGTCACGAGTTTTTTTGCAAATTGGCGTATTGCTTCCGGTTTTAAAATACCGTGGGCGGAATATGGCGCGGCGCGGTAATTCTTCAGGATCGAGTTCTCTGCGATCGACAGGTCTGAGGCCACGCCTCTTTTCTTTCGCTCTGCCGGAACATACCTCAACCCCGCGTCAATCCTTTTCCAGGCCGGGCTGTGGGAAATGTCTTCTCCGCCAATGGTCATGCAGCCTGATTTAATTCCCCGCAGTCCAATGATGGCTTCAACCAGCTCAGCCTGTCCGTTGCCGTCTACACCGGCAATTCCCACGATTTCACCAGCCCGGATATCCAGGTTGAAATTCGATACCGCGGCTTTGCCGTGATCGCCCGGCACCTGCACATCTTTCAGCAGAGCGACTACAGCTCCCGGGGCCGTCTGCTGACGTCCTACCGGAAATACCACATCGCGGCCAACCAGCATATTCGCCAGTTGTTTTTTATCAATTTGATCGGTATTGACCGTGCCCTGTACCTGCCCTCTGCGCATTACTGTTACGCGGTCGCTGATATTTAAAATCTCATTTAATTTGTGCGTGATCAGAATGATTGACTTTCCGGCCTTTACAAAGGATTTGAGGATCTTAAAAAGAGCCTCAATTTCGGGTGGGGACAGGACGGATGTGGGTTCATCTAAAATCAGAATATCCGCCCCGCGGTAAAGGGCCTTGAATATTTCAACACGCTGCTGTTCTCCGGCAGACAGCTGCCAGATATAGCGGTCAGGATCCAGGTCCAGACCGAATTCCTGGGAAAGCTGACGGATCTGCTGCGCCACCTGAGCCATATTGAGGAACGGTCCCCGGCCTGGTTCCTTGCCGATAATCACATTCTCTGCGACCGTCATATTTGGTACTAACATAAAATTTTGATGCACCATGCCCACACCGTGCATTAACGCATCGATTGGCGAATTTATTTTAACGGTCTGGCCGTTGATCACGATTTCTCCTGAATCCGGTTGGATCAGTCCGTAAAGTATATTCATCAATGTCGATTTTCCAGCGCCGTTTTCGCCCAGCAGAACGTGAATTTCGCCCTTGCATAATTCGAAGTTTGCCTGATCATTGGCCAGGACTCCCGGAAAACGTTTGGTGATATTATGCATTTCCAGCACATTACTCATAATCTATTTCCTCCAACTCAATTAAAAATACGACCAAGTTTATTCAATATCGTACTGAGTGGTATATTTCACCTCACCTGATTTTATTTTTTCGGTCAATTCATCGATTGCTTTAACTGCATCATCCGGAACATGGCCCCGGAAATCCGCCAGGTAAACAGAACCGTTCGCTACGCTCTGAGGCATTACTCCGTTGTTTTTACCATTGGAAATCTCGCGGGCAATGGTTTTCATCTGAACGCCGTAATCGTAGATAACACTGGTCAGCATTACGTTTGGAGCCTGCTCGTATTGATCGCTGCCTTTTCCAATTACCCAGACCTGCTTTCCTGCTTCCGTCGATTCCTCCGCCGCTGCCACTACGCCGGTCATACCGAGATCCTGGAAATGTGCAAAGACATCGGCGCCGCTCTGAATCTGGCTGACAGCTGCCTCTTTGGCCTTGATCGGATCATTGTAGTCGCCGGTGAATACGGACAGAACCTTAATATCGGGATTGACCGAATGTGCGCCTTCCTCATACGCCTTCGCACAGGCCACATAGAGCGGATTCTCACGTCCTCCCACGAGGCCGATGGTATTGGATTCGGTCATATGTGCCGCCAGAGCACCGGCGAGGTAGTAACCGCCTTCACATTCATTCGGCCCAAACCAAACATTTTCAAAGGTCTGATCGGCAGGAGCGGTTGCCAGGGTTACAAAAACGGTCTCGGGAAATTCGGGAGCAATCTCCATTACGGTTGCGCTGTGTAAACCACTCTGCGCCCAGACGACGTCATATCCATCCGCCACATAATCACGGATCGCTTTGGCTGCATCCGTGGGAGCGTTGACACCTTCGACAAAGTCGGCCCGCTCAACAAAGGGCTCCTCTTTTACCTGTTGAACACCCTGATATGAAATGGTACCGAACGCGCCGTCGCTGATGGAACCGGCAATTACAAAGGCCACCTTGATGTTTTTAGCCTGCCCTTCAGAACTGTCCGCATGATTGGCGGATGTAGTGGAGGACGACGGGGAACAGGCAACCATAGACAGAGAGAGTGCAGCACATAATACGATACTGGAAGCTAATTTTTTAAACATTTTTTCATCTCCTGATTTTAATAGATTTACGGTTCGGGAATGGCATCCGTCCATGTTCCGAAACGTATGACTGAATGGAATGGTCCGCTGGCGCAGCCTGCGGGCGATGAGTGTTTGGAATGAACCCTTTTTTCATACGTTACAGCGATCTGATTTCTGATAACCCCCCTTCAATTTAAAATCGTCTATTGTATACAAAATACGGATAAAAAATAAATTTTTGTTTCTTCCTTATCTGCGCCATATTTGGAAACAATGGCTCCCAGTTCCAAATCGTCTATTGTATACAAAAAACAGATAAAAAACAACAAAACAAAAATTATTTAATGTAAACAGTATATGTAATAAAAATGTTAATGTCAAGTAACAATATGTACAAAGAGTTTTGGCGATATTTACAGATGACCTTTTTTTGTACTAAAATCTGTCTATATAATTGAATTTTTTATGCATGACGTTCTCCTTCCTCCCACCCACCCAAGTTTTATATATCAAAATCCCACCAATTATGTTAAAATCAAACCATATTCAACCTTCACGGCAATAATTGATTTTATATAGACAGGAGGCAGCCGCAATGGATCGAGGCGCGATGACGGAGATTTCCGGGAACAACTTGGGATTTTTGATGGGAGATGAACGGTCTCCGCGGCAGATGGTGGAGTTTTTAAAGGAAGGGGCGCGGCTGCGCAGTTTTGGGGACGTGCTGCGGCAGGTCTACCCCCATGAGGACCTGGCGGCCCGGCTGACAGGCGGGCTGGGGGAGATCACCGGGGACAGCCGGGACAGTCTGGCCAAAAAGGTGCGCAACTGGCTGAAGGGCCAGAATATGCCCCAGAACCGGGAAGCTCTGTTCCAGATCAGCTTTGCCCTGGGACTGGACGAGACGGGGGCATCCAGGCTATTGGGCGCAGCCGCGGAGACGGGGATCCATTACCGCAACCCCGAGGAGCTGGCCTACGCCTTTGCTCTGCGGACCGGAGCTTCCTATGAGAAGGCCCTGGAGTTAAAGGACATGGCGCACGCGGTCTGCGCCGGCCGGATGGGCGGCGGGAAAGAAAAGGCGCGGGGCGAGACGCCTTCCATTTACACCCGCCAGCTGCGGGACGCCTTCGGTCAGGTACAGACGGAGGAGGAGCTTGAGGCATTTTTCCGGGAACACGCGGGCGAGCTGGGGCGTCTCCATGAGACTGCCTATGAGAAGTTTCACGAGCTCCTTGACCTGCTGCAGAAGCCGGTGGGAGAGCGGGACCGCCGGGTGCAGGAGAAGCTGGACCGGGAGGACGAGGAGCGGGAGTACACCATGCGGGACGTGATTGTGGAGTATCTGGGCATGAACGTGCCGGAGGCGAGAAATCTGGCGGGGATGACGCCGCTTCAGCGTCTGGTGAAACGGTTCTGGCCAAATGAGAGCAGCCTTTTTAATATGCGCAACCGGAAGGAGGACGTCTCGAGAAAGGTGATGATCCTTCTCTACCTGATTACAGAGGCTTTTGACGAGGAGACGGAGGATGAGGAGGAAAATTATCCGGATGATCTGGAGGATGAGGACGCGGACACCCGCCTGGAGATCCGGTTCGAGAAAATGAACCTGTTTCTGAATACATACGGCATGAATCTGCTGGATCCCGGAAATGCCTTTGATCTTCTGGTCCTTTACTCCATGAAGGCCCAGGAATCGGGGGAGCGTATGGCGGAGGTACTGGACACCCTGTTTATGGGACAGGGGAGACGGAAAAAGGTTGAAGAATCTGAAACGGGGAGAGGGTATGATAAGGGTGATGCATAATCCCGTATCAGAGAACCGGCAGCTGTGACTGCCGGACCAAAATGGAGGAAATCAAATGGAGAGCGGGCGGAAATTAAGGGCGGCGGGAGAGATTCTGCGGCTGGGAGGGGTGGATTACCGTCTGGAGTCCGTGGAGGGCCGCGGGGGAAGCGCGGTAGTCTACCGGGCCGTTTATGAGGATGAGTTGAACCGGGGCTGTTTTCACCGGGTTTTGGTGAAAGAGCTGTTTCCCTATGACCCCAGGGGTATGATTTACCGCGGGGAGGCGGGGGAAATCTGCTGCCGTCCCGGGGCGGAGGAGCGGATGGAGGTCTGCCGCCGCCTGTTTCTTCAGGGGAATCAGGTGAATCTGGAACTTTTGGCCCGGCTGCCGGAGGAAATTTCCGGTAATTTAAATTCGTATGAGGCATACGGCACCTTTTATTCGGTGCTCTCGGTCCACGGGGGCAGAACATTGGAGGAAATGCTGGAGGAGGGCGGCCCACACGGCCTTAGGGAGGCTGCGGAGTGGATGATGTGGATTCTGGACGGGCTGGAATGCTTCCACCGCCATCGGGCCCTCCACCTGGATATAAGCCCGGACAATATTCTGATGCTGAAAAACCGGGCGCTGCTGATCGACTACAACAGTGTGTGGCAGATGGGGGCGGAGGGAGCGGAGCGTTTCTTTTTCAGTGAAAAGGAAGGTTACACCGCGCCGGAGATCCGTCTGCGGCAGATTTCCCAGATCGGCCCGGCCTCGGACCTGTACTCGGTGTGCGCGGTATTTTTCCACGTTTTGACCGGAAGGCGGCCGTCGGAGCAGGAGATCATGGGCCGGGGGCCGGGGAAAAGTCTGTCGCGGGACCTGGAGATCTTCGCGGAGGAGCCGCTGCCCGCGGTCTGGCAGGCGGTTCGGATCGTGGTGAGAGGGCTTCACGTGCTGGCCCGGAAGCGCTGGCAGTCCGTGGACCAGCTGCGCCTGGAATTTGAGGAGCTGATCCGCAGAATCGATGGAAAGGGAATCTCCCACAGTGCGGTCTGGGAGAGCAGCCGCAGAAGCCTGAAGCGCCTTCGCAAGCAGGACGGCCCCTATCTACCCCGCAGCCTGTGGATAGAGGGGGAAATTATGGACGGCCAGACGTGCTTTCAGGCTTTGGCAGAGGGAGGCCGTATCCTTCTCACCGGGCCGGGCGGTATGGGAAAGACCCGGTTTTTGCAGGAGCTTCTGGGGCGGAATATGCAGTCCTACCGGCCGGAGGGCCCGGCGGTTATGTACATCCCGCTGGTGGATTACCAGGAGGCCGGGGAAGAGCCATATTATATTCGCAAATGGATTCTGCGGGGGCTGCGCTATTCCAGTCAGTCTGGTGGTATGGACGAAGCCCTACACGAGTTGGACCGCCTGCTGGATCAGGGGAGAGAGGAAGGCGTCGGGGTCGTGCTGCTTCTGGACGGACTCAACGAGGCGGGGCGGAAACGGCGTGCCCTGCTCCAGGAGGTGGAGGAACTGGGAAATAAACCGGGCGTGGGAATCCTGGTTACGGACCGCTCCGATTCGGTGAAGGAATACGGGCTTCGCGCCTTTTGTACAGCCAGTCTTCTCCCGCTGACCGGAGAACAGGTGCTCCGGGAGCTGGAAGAGGACGGTCTTGCCTGCCCGCAGGAGGGGGAGCTGAGGGACCTGCTGCGCAATCCCATGATGCTCTCCCTGTACCGGAAGACAGCCCGGCCGGACCAGGAGGGCGGAAATGTCCCAGGGGATATGGAGGAGATGGTGGGACGCTATCTGGAGAGCCTGTACATCCGCCAGCTGCGCGCGGATTCCGGCGACCAGGCGGAACAGCTGCGCCAGGGGTATGTGCTGCGGCATCTGCTCCCGCTCATCGCCTGGGAGATGAAACGCCGCAAGCGGACCATTCTGACCTTTGAGGAGGTCCACCGCGCCGCGGGTGCGAGCTACCGGGACCTGCTGCAAAAGGCGTTTTCCCTGTCATTTCCCGAGTATGCGGGAAAATCCAGACTGATGTTAAAGGATATCGCCAATGAGAACGAATGGTTTGACTACGCGGTGTCTGAGCAGTTGATGGAACGGCTGAATCTTTTGGAAAAAAGTGGAAACGGATATTACCGGCTGATCCACGACAATTTTATGGATTATCTGGTGGACGCCGCGGGAGTGAACCGGCACAGACTGGGGCAATACCGGAAAAAAGTCCTTGGACTGCGCCTGGCCGCGGGAATCCTTGCGGCGGCCCTGCTGGCAGGTGGGGCTGCGGCGTTTTACCGGTCGGTAAGGCCCCGGGAACTGACGGAGGCGGAAAAATACAGCATCCGGAACGCGGCGCAGCGCCTGATGATCAACCTGCAGCTTCTGGACACCCAGATGGTGCTCCAGCGGGGCGTTCTTCGGGAAGCGGGCGGAGAGGGAGTTCTGGATGGGAATACCCGGGAGACGGGCTATCTGAGGGAACGGATCGGCCGCGCCCTGGATCAGGAGGCCCGCCAGGGGGCGGTGGCAACGGACGGGGTCAACTGGCTGGAGGAGCTGGAACGCCAGGGCACGGAGATTCCTCTGGACGTCCTGGGACGGCTGTATATGAAAAACCAGGAGATGAGCGGGATCATGGAGGAGGCGCTGGGCTATCTGGAGCGGTGTCTCTGCGACAGCGACAGCCCTTACCGGGATCGTTCCAGAAGAGAGCCGTTGGTGAAAGCCTATGAGGCCTATCTGGACGCCTACGCGCAGGTCTGTTATCTGGAGCTGCTTCAGGTGATGGACCGGATGGATCCGGAATCGGCCAAGACGGTGTTGGATGCGGCGGCGGGCATGAGCACGTTTAAGCAGTATGTGTTAAAATATCCTCTGAGCAATACGCAGGAGGAACTGAGCCGCCAGCAGGACGCCGCGGAAAGCCAGCTGAAGGACGCCCGCGGGGAGCTGCGGCAGCAGAATTTTCCCATGACAGCTGTGGGCTGGTGACAATCAAATGGAAATGCAGGGGAGTGAGATGGGAAGAATGATGAGAAAAACAGGATTTGGCGGAGCGCTATTGGTCCTACTGGCAGGAGCGCTGCTGGCCGGTTGTGGGAATAAAGCGGACGCCCGGGAGAATTACCGGCAGATCGTGGATGATTACGCGGTGTTCACCCTGGAGCAGGATGGAGACAGCGCCGCCTACGACAAGGCGCTGGAGGCGGTGGGGATTTACCTGGAAAACGACGATGGAGATTCCCTGGAAAAGGCCAGGAGCGCGGTATCGGATACCATCGGCCGGATGGAAGAGGAGGCGGGACAGGCGGTTTCCTACGAGTTGAGCGAGGAGTTGGCCGCCGTTCTCGCCGGGTACGGAGTGGATCAGGAGGAGTATACGATCAACGCCAATATGCGTTCCGCATATCTGTCCGACTATATTGAGAACCTGAAAACGCTGCAGTATTATCTGGAGCTGGAGTCTCAAGAGGAGCGGGACCTGCTGCGGGACACTTTGGAGTTCCTTTACGGGTTTCAGCGGGACAGCCAGACCTGCGAGAAAGGATTTTACTATTACAGCATCAATTACTGGTTTGCGGGCTGGGAGGGGGATCAGAAGGCGTATGTGGAGGAGAAGGTGATCAAAAACCTGAAATCCTATGGGGCGGAGAATCCCGTCTGGGAGGACAGCCGCGAGGCGGTGGAACAAAAAATGAATCTGTACCTGGACCAGATGGAAGAATTACAGTACCGGTTGGAGGAACACATCGGCAGAAGCCAGGAAGAGCTGTATCAAATGGAACTGCTCTCTGAATAGAGGGAGAATAAATGGATTGCTGAGAAGAAGGAGCGAAGGCTCCTTCTTTTTGTTGGATGCAATGGGCCGCTGGCGCAGCCTGCGGGCGATTGTTTGGATGCAATGGGCAGCAGGCGCAGCCACCTGCAAAAACCGCTATAAAGTCCGGCTTAACCCCTTTAAGTAGGCCAGGGCCAGCTGCTGTTCCTCCTGGCTGAGGGAGGTGAAGAGAGAGAGGCACAGAGCCTGGTCCTTGGTCAGCCCTTGCAGGTTTCGGTCGGGTTCAAAAAATTCCACTATGGAGATGCCGAATCCCTGGCACAGCTTCTGCAGCGTGGGAAGGGAGGGCATGTTCTCCTTGTTCAGCATAGTATTCAGGGTGGAGTACGGGATACCGGAAGCCTTGGAGAGTTGGTAATAGGACCATTTGCGCTGCTCGCACAGTTCCCGGATCCGGTCCAGGGGATTCAATTCGTTCATGTAAAACCTCACTGTCGTCAGTATGTGCAAATTCATCATATCTGATTATGAAACAATCGCATAGATACTAAAAAACGTTTTAATACAGACGAAAAAACGTCTTAAAACCGGGACGGACAAACCTTTCATAAAATGATAAACCGGTTTTGTATAATACGGTCATAAAGAAAACAGATAGGCAGAAGGGGCAGACGGTGAGAGTAGAATTTTTCCAATAGAACGAAAATACGTTGATTATAAAACGGAAAAACGATATAATCATAGAGAAATGTGGCAATATTTGGATTCATTTTCAAGTGAGAGAAACGGCCGGGGAGAGGAGAGCGCTGTATGGTACAGACAGGTGAGACAATATACGGTTTTCAGGGACAGGCATACCGGATCAGGGAACGGAAGGGGGCTGGTGGAGAGGGGACCGTCTATCTGACGGACCAGCCGGGAATTGTGGCCAAAATCTACCACAATCCAACAGCGGTGCAGGAGCGGAAGCTCCGCTGCATGTTAAATAAGAAAATCGCAACAAAAGCGCCGAACGGAACCTCCCTGATTGCGTGGCCCAAGGATATACTTTATCAAAATGGAGCCTTTGCGGGTTATACAATGCCTCTTATCGAGGCGGGAAAGCCTATATTTACGTTATATCACGATAAATCCACCCGCGAGTTCTTCAATGATTACAACTGGACAAAATCTCTGTGCGTCGCCATGAACCTGGCCCATCTGGTGGACATCATCCACAACTGTGATTGCGTGATCGGGGACATGAACCCGGGAAATATAATTGTTCATCCCAATGGACTGGTCAGCATCCTGGATGTGGACAGCTTTGATATCACAGACCCAGCCACGGGAGAACACTTTAAATGCGGGGTCGGAATCCCGGATTACCTGGCGCCGGAGCTTCAGCACAGGAGGAGCCTGAAAGATGAGTCCAGCAGGTTTACGAAGCACACCGATGAATTTTCGCTGGCCGTTCATATATTCCTGCTCCTGTTTCACTACCATCCGTTTCTCGCCAGGTCCCTTAAGACTTACGTGCAGTCCTCGGATGTGAACCAGATTGACCAGAATATCGCCAATGGAGTTTGTCCCTTTGTAAGGCCGGTCAACAATGTGGCCCTGCCGGTGGGCGCTCCGGAGCTGAGTCTGCTTCCGCCGTTTCTCCAGGAGGATTTCAAGCGAACGTTTGGGTACACGGCTCTGGACAGTATCACGAAAAGTGCTCAGCGGACCAGCGCAAAGACCTGGTATGAGCATTTGAAAGCGTTGTATGGCAGCTTGGGAACGCTGATGGTTCCCTGCGGGAAGAATCCGGAGCATTACCGCAGAGCGGACCAGCCCTGCGAACTGTGCAAGGCGCAGGCGCGGCTGGACGCCTGGATGACGCAGCAAAAGGGAGGGGCCCAGAATCGTCAGGCCGCAAACCGGCAGACAGCGGCGACGAATATGGCGGCGAAGGCGCCGCAGCCACAGCCCAACCCGCAGCCGCAGCCCAAACCGCGGAAAAAATCGGGAGGTTTTTACAAATTCCTCCTGATCGCCGGAATTCTGGCAACTCTGCTGGGGGTCTGGTACGCCAAGGAATCCGGTTCTGAACAGTCCAGATATGAGCAGGCTGTGACGTTGATGAACAGCGGGGAGTATGTGGAGGCCATCGATATCTTTGAGGAGCTGGCGGATTACGAGGACAGCCAGGATTACTTACTGCTTGCGAAGGCGGGTTATGTGAACGAACATCTGGATCGTGAGGACACGCGAACCTATTGGTATCTGAGGGAACTGAAGGACCTCTCTGAGGGCTATCGTGAGGTTTATGATACCCTGTACCAGTGGAGGGTAGAGTTTTTGGCCGTGAATACGGAGGCGGATGACGAGACCACGAATCTCTCATCGGCCAGCGCGCAGGACAAGGTTTACTGGCATTTCAAGGTTACCGGCGGTACCCCTGGGGCTGAGGCTGATTTGTACTATCAGGTATTTGTGACGGGGGAGAAGGCGGAACTCGATAAGTTCAACGAAGCCTATTCCAACAATTCGACCGGGTGGATTCGGGCCGGTTTCACCCTGGAGAGAAGCACCACGGCGTACTGCCGCATCTATGATGAAAATAAAGAGTTGCTGGGTGAGAAAAGCATAAAGATTATAAAGTAGCATTCGCATGGGAGGTCAGGATGAATACGAAAGAAAATAAACCTTTGGATGTTCTGTCGGAATTTCCCCCGAAACAGGAGGGAAAGACCTTGCAGAACGGGAAAATATGCGCATTCGCTGTTTCTCTGCAGGGCGCATCCCATATTGCGGGGGGAGGCGTTCCGTGCCAGGATTACAGCGATATCCGTTGGCTGGAAACGGAGCAGATTTTGATTGCAGCCATCGCGGACGGCGTGGGAAGCTGCGCGCTGTCCCACTGGGGTTCGTATTTTGCGGTGACGGCGGCGCTGGTGTATATCGAGAAGGCCGTGCGGGAGAAGGGCGGACGGGGGCCTTATGAGCTGACAAATCTGGCGGAGGTTCAGGAAATACTCACCGGAGCGTTTCACGCGGCTCAGGACGAGGTGGAGCAGAAGGCCGATGAGGCGCAGCAGGCGGTATTTAATTTTCAGTCCACACTGACTGTGGCGCTCTACGACGGAGTCCATGTGTACTGCTGCCACTGCGGGGACGACGGCGTGGTCGTGCAGGAGCAGGACGGCGTTGTCAAGATGGTCACAAAACGGCTTAAGGGGGAGGAGGCCAGCAGCGTTTATCCCCTTCAGAGCGGGCCGTCGAAATGGCAGATTACGGGGACTAAAAATCCGGCAGCGGGCTTTGTTATGGCTACGGATGGGGTGTTGGACGCCTTTGTCCCGGTTTTTGAGGATTATTACGGCGTGAATTACTGCCAGGGAATCTACTATCCGTTTATGAAACCGGCTATGGACGGGCTGGGGGATTCCGACGGTTTGGCCGCAGAGAAAACTCTGGCGTATTATAAGGAGTTTCTGAACAGTCCGGATTACCGCAAAAGGGTGACGGACGATCTGACCGTTGTGGCCGTGGTCTCGCCGCAGCTTTTGCGCCAGTCCGGTCAACCACGATTTAATGTAAATATTTGGAAGTCTGTTTATGAGGAGCACGCCAAGGCGGTCAGGACGCGGCTGGAGGGCAAAACGATTGATGGCGGGGAGAATTCTCCTGCGGTTCCGGAGAAAACGGAGGCGGCGCAGTGTGAAAGACCGGCGAGGACGGAGTATCTGAAAACAGCCGCCCGGGAGCCGGAGGAAAAAACTCCCAAACGCCGCGTTTCAAGGGCGGTATGCTTTTTAGCCGGATTGCTGGCCGGTGCGGTCATAGCCGGAACAATCGCCTTTTTTACCGGCGGCGGGGTGGCGTCCGGAAGGCAGGGGACAGAGCCGGTCGTGGCGGAGGAGTCATTCCCGGTCACCACGGAGGAGCCGTCCGCAGGCCGGGAAACTCCCGACGGGGACAAGCCGGTAGGACCGGCCAGCGCCTCCCGGGCAGGAACGGCCAGCGCCTCCCAGGCGGGAACGGCCAGCGCCTCGGACGCGGGGAAGAACTAACATGTGATAGATAGGGAAAACCCGCGCATACGGACGGCGGGGAAGCCCCTGTTTCATAAAAGATTACAAAGGAGAGTGTGAAGATGAGTGAAGTTTTAAGCGGATTTGAGGAAATGGGAAATGTTGTGGACAATGTGGGAGAGCGTCACATCGCGTGCGTGCTGCTGGTGGATACCTCCGGCTCCATGGCGGGAGCTTCCATCAACGAGCTGAACCAGGGATTGCTGGAATTTGGAAACGCGCTGGATCAGGACGAACATGCCAGGGGCGTGGCGGACGTGTGCGTCATCTCCTTCAATTCCAACGTGGAGACGGTAGTGCCGTTCTGTCCGGCCGCCAATTACAGCGCCCCCACGTTGTCCGCCGGCGGGCTGACCAGTATGAACGAGGCGGTTATCGCAGGTCTGGACGCGATTGAGGAGAGAAAACAGCTCTACAGACAGCTGGGTTGCTCCTACTACCGCCCATGGATGTTCCTTTTGACCGACGGAGAACCGACGGACCAGAACATGGAGGGAGAGGCGAAAAACAGATTGCAGCAGGCGCTGAACGACAAAAAGGTGAATTTCTTCCCAATGGGCATCGGGGCGGGCGCCAATTACGCCCATCTGAAATCCTACACAAAGGGGGGAAACGGGGCTGTGTTAAAGGCGAGCGCAAGCCAGTTCAAGGAGGCCTTCGTCTGGCTGTCCAGCAGTATGAGCGTGATCAGCAATTCCGATCCCAGCCTTGGAAACGTTACGCTGGAGCCCACGCCCATGACCATCGAACTGATCTGACGGAACTGTTTAAAAGGCCGGCGCGCTGATTGCGCCGGCCGCAGGAAGACATGGAAAACGAGCAAACATCCACACGGATGATGGAGGAACACAATGGCCGGTGCGGGATCTACACTCATTGGACTTAAAGGAAAAAAATACCAGCTTCAGTCTGAAAAAGCAAAGGGCGGGGAAGGAACCGTGTTCGTCACCGGCGATCCCTCTGTGGTTGTGAAGGTTTACCATCGTCCGGACGCCTGGACCGAGAGAAAATTAAAATGCATGGTGCGCCATCCCTTAAATCCATATGCGGACGGCGTGCATCTGCTGATCGCCTGGCCCCTGGACGTGGTGTACGAAAACGGGACGTTTGTGGGATACGTGATGCCCTTTGTAAAGGATACCTACCCCATCTATGTCTTGTGCCGGAACAATGAATCCCATACCCACGACTGCCACGAGGTATTTCCGAATTACAACTGGACCAACTCAATCGCGGTGGCGTACCACCTGGCGTGGGCGGTGAACTACATTCATCAGCACGGATACATTGTGGGGGACATGAATTCCAACAATATCATGATTCACAGCGACGGGAGCATCACAATTCTGGATGTGGACAGCTTTGATATTACCGATCCGGACACCGGAGAGCGGTTTGAGTGCACGGTGGGAATCTCCGAGTTCCTGGCTCCGGAGCTGCAGGGAAGGGATCTGCGCAAGGCAAAATTTACAAAGCATACCGATGAATTTGCCCTGGCGGTTCACATTTTCCAGCTGCTCATGGGGAACGCCCATCCGTTCAACGTAAAGGTGGTGGACAGCGTCAAGCAGTCCCTGCCGGAAAATAAGCTGGAAATGAACATTGTCAATGGAAACTGCCCTTGGGTAAAGGCCATTGATGGGATCACCACTCCACCGGGAGCGCCCTATCTCACCATGCTTCCGGCCAAAATGCAGACGGCGTTTAAGCAGGTGTTCGGTTATAACGCAACCAACGCTTCTGCGGTCAGTTCCCGGAGGATATCCGCGGATATGTGGCGGCAGCTTCTGTACATGTTCTATCAGAGAGCCGTCATGCAGGGGGGAGATCTGATCCAGTGCCAGGCCAATCCGGAGCATTTCTACCTGAAGGGCCGGGGCTGCGAGTTCTGCAGGGCAAAACAGCGCTACGAGCGGTTCATAGCGCAGCTGACCGCCGCCCAGGCAAAGAGCAAAGGGCCCGGGGCCTCGGGAAACACAGGTAATTCAGGCAATTCAAATCAGGTGGCCGCTGTGGCGCAGAGCGCTGCGGCGAACACCGGCGGAGGTCCCAGACGGCCGTGGTGGATGCGCCTGTTCTTCTAAGTTAAGGAGTGTTTATGAAGTTTGATCGCAGCGAAGGGTTACAGGAAGAGAGTACGGCGGAGGTTAAGGAAGATTTTGGAACGCCGCCGTCACCTGAGAAACATTATGAAGCGCTGGCGGATATCAGCGTGTATGGGATGTCTTTGCAGGGAAGTTCCCATGTTGAACGCTGCCAGCCATGCCAGGATTACAGTGATTTCCGCTTTATCCCGGAGGCAGGTTTGCTGATCAGCGCCATTTCAGACGGCGTGGGAAGCTGTGCGCTGTCCCACTGGGGCTCCTACACGGTTGTGACCACGGTTTTGAACGTGCTGGAGACGGAATTGAAGGCGGAGCTTCAGACAAAAAAATTTACGGAAATAGAGGGGAAAACCATCGGAGCTATCCTCAGAAAGGCATTTTTGGAGAGCAAAGACGCGGTGGAGGACCTGGCGGACCATCTGACGCAGCCCCTGCCGAACTTTTATTCCACTTTGACGGCCGCCATCTATGACGGAAGTATACTCTACTACGGCCATGTGGGAGACGACGGCATCGTGGTGCAGTTGGAGAACGGGACATATCAACTGGTCACAACGCGCCATAAGGGCGAGGAGGCGAACTCCGTCAATCCACTTCAGGCGGGGTCGCCGGATCAACTGTGGCAGTTCGGCCGGGTTTCGGAGCCGGTAGTGGGCTTTCTCATGTCCACGGACGGGGTGTTGGACCAGTATGTGGCGAATAAGCAGCGGAATAACCGGATATTTTACCCATTTCTCGAAAATGCGCTTTACTCCATGGCCGGGCAGGAGGGAAAATCCGGGGAGAAAATCGTGCAGGAGGCCTTTGAGGGTATGCGGTTTATGCTGGATCAGCCGGAGTACCGAAGCAAAGTTACGGATGATATCACGGTGCTGGCGGCGGTCAACACAAAACGGCTTCAAAACGCGGTGCATCCGGCATTTTCAGTGGAGGACTGGAAGGCGGAGGAGGAAGAATACCGCCGGGAAATCCAAAAGAAGCTCTACACGGGCGAGCCGGTGGGCCAGAGCAGGCCTGCAAAACCTCAGACGGGCAAAAAAGCGGACTCGTGGCAGGACCAGAGGGCAGGCCGCCATACGGACCAAATGCAGAATCAGCGGACAGGCCGCCATGCGGACCAAAGGCAGGACCCGGGCACAGACCGCCAGACCGACCAGAGGCAGGATCAGCGGGCAGGCCGTCAGACCGACCAGAGGCAGGATCAGCGGGCAGGCCGTCAGACCGACCAGAAGCAGGATCAGAGGACAGGCCGCCATACGGACCCGTGGCAGGACCCGAGAGCAGGCCGCCATACGGACCAGGGGAGGGACCAGCGGACTGGCCGTCAGGCCGATCAGGGGCGGGACCAGCGGACAGGCCGCGGGGAACGCAGGAATGATAAAGATCAGGGAGGCGTAATCGATGTGTTTTACGTGTCAGCCAAGAAAACGCTGGACAGCCTGGCTGAGTTTCTGTGGGAGCCGATGGAGGAGCCGAAGATGTGTTACTGTCCCAAATGCGGGAGAAGGTACGAAATGACCAGGGGGAATTCCTACCGTTTCTGTCCGCATTGCGGCAGTAAAACCAGACCCCTGGACGGGGATCAGTTTTGGTGAGAATGATGAATCGGAAAATGGCGTTTCGGGGACTGCAGGTATCGGATTTTATCCATTCGCAGGAATTGGCCGCCAGGGATTCCCTGGTAAACTCGCCGGCGGGTAAGAAGTTTGTCAAAACCTTCGGGGATTTAAATTTAAAACTTTACAAGACCATAACCGAGGGCACCTATGTCCGGCTTCAGCCCCAGGCGGCCCCCTCGCTTTTCAGAATTTTAAAGGATGTGTGCCGGATACTGGACTACCGGGAGGCGCAGCTGCCGGAGATTTATGTGTACCACGCCATGGATCACACGGTGCGGCCATGCAGCGCGGATCACACCTACATTGTGATGGCGGATTATGTGCTGCACTCCTACGATGAGGATATGCTCTACTACATACTTGGCAACGCGGTGACCATGATTCTGGCCGGTCATGTGAAAATGACCACGGCTGCGGCCTATATGGGGGCCAGCAGGCTGTTACTGCTGCCGCAGCTGGAATTCAAGCGGTATCTGCACTATGCGGACGCCACCTCGGACCGGGGCGGGCTGCTGGCCTGCCAGTCCTTTGCCGCCGCCGCGCGCTGCCATCTCTTTGAACTGGGGCTTCCGCCCGCCGAGAGCCGGAAGTTGTTTTCCACGGATGAGCAGGCGGCCGCGTTTGTTACACAGTATATAAAGGAGGCGGAGTCCGGCGGTCAAAAAAACAATCTGATGACGGATTTGGCGGCAAAATGGATCAGGGCCAACTATATTGAAGCGCCGGGGGAGGAGATGTTAAAGGATCTTTTGGACTGGTATCAAACGGAATACCCTGCGCTGCTTCAAAAATACCGCGGGACTTAAGGGGCGGGAGGAGGATCATATGGTACCGGCAGAACGCCAGATACAGCCCGGACTGTATCAGCATGAAAAGGATCAAAAGCTGATTTCGGAGATCATGGGCCATCCCATGACGGAAAAGGTATTCCAGTGGCTCCGGGATCAAAACATCGATGATATTTACACGTACGTGTACCGGGAATCCTGCGTCCGTCTGTCCCGTGAAAACGCTTCGGATGTGATCCGGGCCCTGGAGCGCGCCTGCGTCCGGCTCGGCTGCGCGGAGGTTCCGGAAATCTATCTCATTCACGATTATGACCAGACCATCGAGATTTGCGGAATCGGCAGGCCCTTCCTTCTGGTTTCCTCTTTCTATTTAAAGACCCTGAAGCGGGAGGGGGAGCGGATGATGGCCGGTATTCTGGGGGCGCAGGCCGCCGCAATCCGCGTCGGACACCACAGGGGGCTGTTGCTCATCTGGGCGCTCGATGCGGTTTTACAGCAGATGAGTCTGCCCAAAGCGGCGGTGGCGGCTCTGGCGGGCCTGCTGAACGACTGGAAGCGCTGCAGGATGTACACCTGCGACCGTGCGTTTTTGGTTCTGACCGGGGATTATCCCCTGTCGATCCGAAGCATTTTCCTCAATCGGCTTCCAAGGGAGATTCTGGACGGCTTTCGGTTTGGCGCGCCGGGGGATTTGTACCGGGAACAGATGGAACGCTTTACCCATGCGGACGGGCTGGACAGCTTGGTAAATATTTACAATTCCGCGACGTCTGATCAGAGCTGGCTGCCGCTGCGTTATCAGGAGCTGGAAAAATTCTATCAAACGTCAGGACAGATTGAAGCGAGGAGAGCCGATGATTGAGTACCGTTACCCAGAGGAAAAGGCCGCGCTGCATGAACTGGTCCGGAGAAAGGAATTTCAGGCCGCGCTTAAGCTGTTTGAGAAAATTTACGCGGACGCCACGGATTTTGCCCGGCTTCAGGGAAGGAATTTCAGAGTCACCAAAGCCGCGCAGCCGCGGCTCCATTACCTGTACCGGCTTGCGGCCAGACGGCTGGAATTCCGGGAGGAGGTTCCGATGTATCTGGAACTCTCCCACCAGTTTGCCCCGAAGATTTACGGCACGGACGGCAAATGTGCGGTGGTTTTGAGCAGCACCTGCCTGGAAACGCTGACGGATCCGGAGCTGACGGCGATGTTCGGAAGCGCCATTTCCCATATACAGCACGGGCATGTGAAATATCTGAACATGGGGAATCTGGCGGACGAGCTGTTCCTCAGTATCCCGTTTGTGGGAAGCGCGGCCGCCATGATGGTCAAGGCCCTTCTCGTCCAGTGGCGCAAATACGCAGAGTTTACGGCCGACCGGGGAGCCGCCGTGGCCGCGGGGGACGCCCAGGCGGTATTCGGTTATTTGAGCAAATCCATGGGCACATCCGCCGTGTTTCACGGCTGGCCGAGGGAAGATTGCCGCCGTCCGGTGGAGTCCATGTCAAAGGCGGAGCGGATGGTTTATCAGCTTCTGGCGGAGGATATTCCGGTTCCATTCGGGGTTCTCCGGCTGGAGAAGCTGAGGGAGTGGCTGTGCTCACAACCGTGCAGGCAGTTCAGCCGTTCCCTGTACTGTGGGGGTATGGGGGAGACGGCTGCCTGGGCAGGAACAAGCGCTCTAAATCCCGCGGATCGCGGAAAACGCTTTTACCAGGAATCGGCGGCGCTCTTCCAAACGGATCCGGAGCGCGCGATGATTCTGCTGTACGCCGCCGCAAGCTGCGGTTACGGTCCGGCCCAGGATTATCTGGGGCGCTGTTATATTAACGGAGCGCATGGAATCGGGAAAAATGATCTGGCGGGGCTCCAGCTTTTAAAGGAAGCAGCCCGCAAGGACTGCGGCCAGGCCCTGTCTACGCTTGGAACGCTGATGTTGAAGGGCGCCGGAACCATTTTGCCGAAAGATGAGAGCCTGGGATACCGCCTGATTGAGCGGTCCAAAATCGTAGGGGACAGGGGGAAGAAGGATGAAGTACACGATTAACCCGGATATCTACTATGGACGTTACGGTGAATACACCTATGTCCGCAATGTCCGGGACAGGATGGATTACCTGTACAATGAGATATGCTATGACGTTCTGGAGGCTTTGAGCGCTGAGGGCGGCCGCACGCCGCAGCAGCTGGCGGGATACCTTTGCACCGTCTGCGAGGCGGATTCCGGGGACCAGGCGGATTTCGTGGATACCCTGCGCTCCGACATGGAGCAGTTTTTGGAAGAGCTCGCGGGAGATCGCATCGTGTCGGCGGAGGAGCCGGAGGAGAGCCGCGCGGAGGAGCCGCCGGACCGCATCCGGGATTTGATCCGGGAGGTGTGTTACCGGGAACGCCGGCTTCTTACGGTCTGCCTGGAGTTAACCTACCGCTGCAATGAGAAGTGCATCCACTGCTATGTGGATGACCGGGAGAGCGGGGGCGGGGAACTGTCTTTTTCGGACTATCGGACACTTTTAGACGACATCCGGGAGCTGGGCTGCATGGGCGTTTTGCTGACCGGGGGAGAACCCACCCTGCACAGGGACTTTTTTGAGATCGCGTTTTACGCCAAGCGGATCGGGCTGATGGTGGATATCTATACCAACGGCCTGTATGTGGACGATGGCATGATGGACCGGTTGATTTCGCTGAGGCCCAACAGCATTTCCTTCAGCTTTTACGGCGGGAAGGCCGAGGACCACGACGCCGTCACCGGTGTGCCCGGATCCTTTGAGAAAAGCCTGAGAACCATGATGACCTGCAAGTGCGCCGGGATCGATACCTTTATCAAAACGGTTGTGATAAAGCAGAACGTCCAGGGGTATGAGGAGCTTTTGAAGCTGGGAAAACGCCTGGATATCCGCGTCATGTCCAGTTTGACAGTCATGCCCACCCATCGGGGGAAGCAGGCCGGGGCGTACCGCCTGATGGACCCGGAAGAATACAGACGGATCCTGGAGCTGGAATACCAGTATGGACTTCACGGCACGGAGCCGATGGAAGGGGAGCGGGGGGACTACGTGTGCGCCAGCGGTCTGGACGCTCTGTCCGTGAATCCCTGGGGGGAAATCTACGCCTGCAACGCCAACCCCATCCTGCTGGGCACGTTTGGAGGCGATGGCATCAAGAGCGTATGGAATACCTCTGAGGCGCTGCGCGGGATCAGGGAGTTAAAATTCCACCAGATCAGCGGAAACTGCAGCGGCTGCGCGGATAAAAACTGGTGCGGAATCTGCCTTGGAAATGCGCTGCGCGAGAACGGTTCCCTGAAACCCTGTTCCGACACCTGCATGATCAGCCGCGCCAGCCATGAGGTTTATCTGAATCACGTGAAAGGAGGTGAGACGGATGAAAAAGTATAAAGCGCCGAAAAAACTGAAAGCCCAGAAGGCGGATTCTTACAGCAAGACCTGCGCCTGCGGCATGTTCCACAGCTGCGGTCCACTGGTGGTGAACTTCCGGGTGAATTGACGTGAGATACAAATACAGAAGATGAAAAAGCTGTTTTACGGAGGATGGCACAATGGCATACACAAGCATTTATGATAAGATTTTGCGGAATCCCTATAAAATAACCTGGTTGGATATGTTTTCCGACAGTTTGAAAAAGCACAGCAGGCAGGACATGGAGTACGCCATGATCGCCGGTACCTCCATGGATTCCGCCACAGAGTCCAACATGCTGCAGAAGTGGAGGAAACCATGGCTGTTCCGGGCGATTTTGATCGGCGGAATCGCAATTTCGTTTATTATTTTTGCGATTGTGTATGCCTGCATCCAGCTATTTGAGATTTCCCACATCGCTGCGCTGAACCTGCTGTTCGTGATCGTTCCGCCCATCGTTGTGCCCTTTGCGCTGATGGTGTTTTTCTGGGAGCTGAACGTGCCCAGGAATATTTCGATCTACCAGCTTTTGGGCTATTTCATGGTGGGCGGCATGCTGTCGATTCTGGCCACGCTGATCGTCGATATCGTGGCGCCCCAGGGGGCCGCGTCGCTGGCCCCGTTCAGCGAGGAGCCGGGAAAACTGATTGTGGCGGTGCTTCTGATTAAAATGTTCGGATCCGGCAAAAACCGGAAGGTGTACGGCATCACGGGACTGGTGATCGGGGCGGCGGTGGGAGCCGGATTCGGCGGTTTTGAGTCAGCCCAGTACGCCTACAATATGGTGGACTGGGTGCAGGTGGGCGGTTTCTACATCTGGGAGGAAGCCTTTGAAGCCATTGTGATGAACGAGGCGCTCAGAGGGGCGTTTGCGGTCTGCGGCCACACGTTGTTCTGCGCGCCCTATGCCGCGGCGGTTGCTCTGCATATGAACGGCAACCGGATAACAAAAAGATGCTTTCAAAACCGGGATTTCTACCTCACCTTCGCCGCTTCCTTTATCGCGCATTTTATATGGAACACAAGGACGGAGTCCTACAACGCCTTTTTTGTGATGAAGCTGGCGCTCACCATCGCCATTTTGTGGTTCAGCGCCCGCTATGTGCTCAGAAAATGTTTTGCGCAGCTGGCTGCCGCCGCGGCTTCCAATCCCAGAGACAATCTGCTTCCCAATATGAAGGTGGCGGGAATCAGCGGGACCTTTGCCAACCGTGCGTTTGGGATAAAAAACACGCAGGTGTTCTTTGGAACGGACTCCGGCTGCAATCTCTGTTATCCCATGGGTACTGCGGGAATCAATGAAAAGCACTGCGAGATTCTGGTACAGAACGGGCACATGTATCTGGCGGATCTGGGTTCCACCTACGGGACCTATTTAAACGGCGTGCAGCTGCCGCCAAAAAAGGGCTATCTGTTGAAAACGGGGGATGTGTTTTACCTGGGGTCCAAGGGGGAGTCCTTTCGGATTGAGGGCAATTAGTGAAACGTTGAGAGGAAGGAGAGACGGATGGAGACGGATTGGAGGAAGGTTCGCAGATGGCTGAAGGGCTTTGGAATTTTTTTTATTCTGATCGGAGCGTTTGTGATTGTCTATGATACCATTTACTCGCTGCCTGACCGGGAGGGCGGACTTATGTTCATCGGCATAGGTCTTGTTCTCTTCGCTGTGGGGGGAATGATCCGGCGGGAATGACGGGAGAGCGGAAAAAGGTTTAATTATTTATCAAGGGGATGTGGTAAACTGGGCTCATCAAAAACAGGGAGGAAATGTGTATGAGCACGACGGAAAAAGGGGAGCGGCTTTCCCAGACTGTGATTGAAGCCAAATGTTTTCTGGCGGAAATGGCATTGAAACATTCCGACTATGAATATGCTGTCCAGATTTACAGGGAAATTCTCGATCTGACGGATTCCGGGCTTGCGGCGTACCAGATGGGGGCGCTCTGCGCCATGGGAAAGGGGACGAAACAGGATTTTTTGGAGGCGGCTTACTGGTTTTTTCAGGCGCAGAACCAGGGGAAAGAGGAGGCCGGCCGGCTGCTTGCCAAGAGTACCCTGGATTATTTCAGGCAGGATCTGGACCGGCTGACTCCGGAATTGTTGTGGAAAAAGGCAGTGGCCTTTTCAGAGCGGGTTTTCGGGGAACAGGAGACGCGGGCCGCGTCCATTTCCTGCCTGAAGCAGATGGTTAATTTCTGCATTGAGAAGGAAGATTTTGAAAATGAGGTAAAAATCGTCCGGGCGTTGGCCGAATATGGGAAGGACGCAGAGTCCCAGAACCGGATGGGGGTGCTGTACAACCGGGGCATCGGCCTGGAACGGAATGATCTGGCGGCTCTTTACTGGTTCAACAAAGCGGAGGAGCAGGGAGAGGCCGCGGCGGGAACGGACTGCGACGGCATTTTCCAGGCGTATTGCAGGAACCTTGGCCGGGAAGATTTTGCGGAGCAGATCGGGCTGCTGGCCCATTGGTGCCGCACCGGCAGAGGTCCGGTTCCCTTAGACCGGGAACGGGGGGCGTACTGGACCGGGCGGATGGAAAAAATATTGACCGGACCCGACCGGAAAGGCCGTCCGGATGCGTGATCAGGACGGCCTTTCCGGCTGGGAAATGTCAGCGGGTGTATGCGGTTTGTGGGTTACCCTTCCTCAAACCAGCTGTGACCGTGGCGGCTCAGAAGTTCCTCCGCCTGCGCCGGACCGCGTTCACCCGGGCGGTAGGGGTATACCGGAAGCCCTGCATGCCGGTACAGTTCTTTCAGGCGGCCGATGAAATTCCAACCATACTCGATCTGGTCCCACTGGGAAAACCAGGAGCGTTCTCCCTGGATGCAGGCGGTCAGCAGCCGTTCGTAGGCCTCAGGGGTGTTCAGCTGATGGACCAGGTTGCAGTTTTGGCAGAAATCCATTTTGGCCGGGATGATATCGTCGGTGTCGCCCGGCCGTTTGATGTTGAACTGGAGGTAAACGCCCTCGGTGGGCTGGATTTTGATGATCAGCACGTTGGGCTCCACCTCCGGGTAGGGGCGGCGGAAAATGACGGAGAGCTCGATCTGGCGGGTTCCCGTCTTTTTTCCGGTGCGGATGTAGAAGGGCGTGCCGCGCCAGCGCTCATTGTCGATAAAGAGGCGCAATCCGGCGAAGGTCTCCGTGGAGGAGTCCGGGGCCACCAGGGGCTCCTTCCGGTAGCCCTCGTACTGCCCCAGCACCAGCGTGTCCCCGATGGTCTCGGAGCCGGCGGGCCGCAAGTCCCGGAACACGCCCAGCTGGGCGTCGTGAAGCCCCTTGGGGGTGAAGGATTCGGGCTGTTCCATGGCCATGATGGACAAAATCTGGAACAGATGGTTCTGCACCATGTCCTTTAGCGCGCCGCTGGCGTCGTAGTAGCCGCCCCGGGTTTCCACACCCATGTCCTCCAGAGCGGATATCTGTACGGATTCAATGTGCCCGGAGTTCCAGATATCGGTGAAAATGGGGTTGGTGAAGCGGATGGCCTGGATGTTGCGCACCATCTCCTTGCCCAGGTAATGGTCGATGCGGTAGATCTGCTCCGGCCCAAAGTAGTCCTCCAGCTCCCCGTTCAGCGTTTTGGCGGCGGCTAAGTCCTCGCCAAAGGGTTTTTCGATGATTACCTTGCCGTTTTTTGCGCCGTCCACCAGCTTCAGGCCTTCCGTGATCACGCTGAAAAAGCGGGGAGCCACGGCAAAGTAGAAGATATGGGAGCCGATGCGGTTACCGGCGTAATACTGGTTCAGCCCGCGGTAGGCCTCGTGGTCGGAGAAATCCATGCGGTAATAGTCGATCTTTCCGGCAAATGCCTGGAAGTCCGCGGGTCTGAAGGGAAGGCGGGTGAATTTCTCCACCCAGTTCCTTGCCGTCTCGCGGTAGGCGGCGCTGTCGTAGTCCCGCCGTCCGATGATGAGGATGCGGCTGTTTTCCGGCAGCTTCCCGGCCACGTGCATGGTGTAGAGGGCCGGGAGCAGCTTGCGGAAGGTCAGGTCGCCGGTGCCGCCGAATATGGTGATATTTGGGTTAATTGTCATCTGTAATCCTCCATTCATGGTGGAAGCTGCCGGGCCGGTCGTTGCGCTCGTAGGTGTGCGCGCCGAAGCAGTCCCGCTGGGCCTGGATTAAGTTGGCGCCGGAGGCGGGGGAGCGGAAGGCGTCCAAATAGGAAGCGGCCTGGGACAGGGCGGGAACGGGCAGGCCGTTTAACACGCCAGTGGAGGCGGCGCGGCGCAGGCTGTCCTGGTACTCGTTGATCCGGCTCCGGAAGAATGGGTGAAACATCAGGTTCCCGGCGTTTGAATCGGCCTCATAAGCCTTTGTGATGTCGTCCAGGAACACGGCCTGGATAATACATCCGGCCCGGAAGATGGAGGCGATTGTCCCAAGGTCCAGGTTCCAGCCGTATCGCTCCGAGGCGTCCTGCATCAGGGAGAAGCCCTGGGCGTAGGCGATGATTTTTCCGGCGTACAGGGCCCGGCGCACGGTCTCTGCGAAGGCCGCGCGGTCGTCAGCCTGCCGGATTGCGGGGCCTTCGATCTGCGCCGAGGCCATTTTCCGCTCGTCCAGGTGGTTGGAGAGGATGCGCGCGCCGCAGGCCGAGGTGATCATGGAAATGTCAACGCCCTGCTTCAGGGATTCGATGCTGGCCCAGCGTCCGGTGCCCTTCTGCTTTGCGCTGTCCAGGATTCGGTCGATGAGCTGCCCGCTGTCCAGATCGTCGGCTTCCCGGAAGATCCCGGCGGTGATGCCGATCAGATAGCTCTTTAACTCGCCCTGATTCCATTCCCGGAAAATGCCGGAAAGTTCTAAATTGGAAAAGTTTCCCACATACTTCAGAAGCAGGTAAGCTTCTGCAATGAGCTGCATATCCGCGTACTCGATGCCGTTGTGGACCATTTTGACGTAATGCCCCGCGCCGTCCGGACCAATGTAGGCACAGCAGGGGTCGCCCATGGCCTTGGCCGCGATGGCATCCAGAATGGGACGGACGGCCTGGTAGGCGCTTTCCTCGCCGCCGGGCATGATGGAGGGGCCGAAGCGGGCGCCTTCCTCGCCGCCGGAGATACCCACACCCAGGTAGTGGATGCCCGCTTCGGCCAGGTTTTTGGAGCGCCTGCGGGTGTCCTCAAAGAAGGAGTTGCCGCCGTCCATGACGATATCGCCCTGTTCCAGCAGGGGGATCAGCTGATCGATGACCGCGTCCACCGGCGCTCCGGCCTGGATCATCAACATGACCTTTCTGGGGTGCTCTAAAGAATTTACAAATTCATCCAGGGAATAAAAGGGAAATAGATTTTTGTGGGGATGTTCCTCCATGACCTGTTCGGTCACGGAGGCGCTGCGGTTGTAGCCGCTGACCTTAAAGCCGTGGTCCGCCATGTTCAGGGCCAGGCTGCGGCCCATGACGGAGAGGCCGATGATTCCGATGTCGGATTTCTGTGATGTGTTCATACGGGGATGCTCCTTTCCTATAGGTGGAATCCGCGGGGAGGAGGCTCGGGAAGGGAAATGCCCGGGATGGGGAAAACTGGAATATGGTTCGGCGTTTGCCCGGTTTGACTCCTCCGGCGGATGATTATGTGATTGGGGTTGGTGGATTGTGGCGGGTTATACTGCGCTGGTTGCGTTGAACCGGCTGTACTGCCCAATTATGCTGCGCCGTTTGTACTGCATCGGTAGTATTGCGCCGGATATACTGCGCCAGTTGCGTTACTTCGTTTGTCCGGTGCCAACACAATGGACACCGCCTCCGGCGCCGGCACGCTGGAACAGAGCGCGCCGATTTTCCCTCTTTCCGGGTCCAGGCGGAAGCAGGCCAGGCCGCCCTGGGTGCGGTTGGCCGCCAGCAGATAGTTTCCGTCCGGCGTCAGGACGAAATCCCGGGGATGGACGCCGCCGCTGCCCACCTGTTGGATGGGCGCTGCCTGGAATCCGTCCAGGGCGAACACCGTGATCACGTCCGCAAATCGGGTGGAAACATACAGGAACCGTTCGTCTGCGGACAGACGGATGGCGGCGGAAGCGGGGGCCGGGTCCGAGGTGAAGTTTTGCGGGAGTATGGGGGTTCTCCCCCGCAGCCGGACGGATGTGGAATCCGTCCACTCATAGACAAACAGTTCATTGCTCAGCTCGCTGACCAAAAACAGCCGCCTGCCCTCCCGGTCAAAGACGCCGTGGCGGGGGCCGGTGCCCGGGTCAAACGGAATGGTTCCGGGTTTTGCGGAGGTTTGGCTGCGATCATAGAAGTTTACCCGGGCCAGCAGCAGGCCGGGAACCAGCATGTAATCGCCGGTGAACAGAATCTGGTGACAGCCCGCCCCGGGCGCGATGGAGATTGTCCGCGCCAGCCGGGGCGTTTTGCCTGATTTATCATAAACCAGCACATTTCCCTCGTGGTAGTTGGCGGTGTAAACATACCGCTCATCCTGTGTCACGAAGCAGGCTGGGGATTGTTCCGGCAGGCATTCACCCAGGGGGGAATCACCGGGTGAATCGATATCGAGCAGGCAGATTCCGGCCCGCCCGTCCCTGCGGACGGGCGCGGCCAGAACGCCGTCAAAAAGGGAGAGATACTTGGAGTCCGGGACCGCAAAACGGCGCTGTGGCGCGGACAGGCGGCCCGTCTCCAAATCCAGAGAAAAACAATCGATACCCGGACTGGCCGTGGATTCATAGGTTCCGATATATCCAATCAGCTTTTGCATAGGCGGTCCTTTCAAAACAAACTGTAATTAAAAAAGTTACATTTACTAATTGTAATTATAATTATTACAGTTAGAAAAGTCAAGGGTTTTTTATAAGTTAAAAAAATATCGTATGGACCTCCGCGATTTTGCGGCAGTCCGGATAGAAGCGGTACATGGCCGCCCATGTCGGTGGAATTTGCCGTTGATGGGATTAGGATTTGCAATTCAGGTGGATTTTATTGATGGATTTGGGGATAAACGCATGAAAAAAAGCGGACGCCGTGGATGGCTGTCCGCTTTAGGAAATTTTTTACTTACGCTAAAACACTCTTCAAATACTCCGCAATCTCCGGCACCTGGCAGTTGGGGAAGAAATACTCCTGGAATTTCTCGCCGCTGATGGTAGTCTTTAAGAAGTCCTGGTCAATGGTTTTTAAGATGGTCATGATGTCCTTGTGGGTGATTTCCTTCACGCCGTCCAGAATCTTCTTGTTGCGCTGCTCCGGCACCACCCGCTCCTTGGGATAGCCGCCGCCGCTCTCGCAGCCGAAGAGCTTCTCAAAAATATACTGAAGCCGCAGCTCCGCGCCCCAGCCGAAGCCCTTGGCAAAGGGCAGGGCGATGGCGTTGCCGTCGTTGATCTGGGCGAACATGTAGGCGTCCTCGCTGTCCACGATGTGTCCGCAGAGCACGCCCGGGAACACGTTGCAGGCCAGCATTGCGCCCTCGCCGGTGCCGCAGCCGGTAACCACATAGTCCGCAGCTTTGGAGTTGAGCAGGATGGCGGCCAGCAGGCCGTTCATCACGTAGGTCAGCTGAGTCTCGTCCTCAGCGGTGTACATGCCGTAGTTGTAAACCGTGTGGCCCATGGGCTCTACGACCTTTTTCAGGTTGTCGCAGATCATTTCGTTCTTGGCGGCCTGGCTGTTTTCATTAATTAATGCGATTTTCATATGAACATTCTCCTTAAAATTTTAGAATAAAATAATTGTGTTTATTTAACCAGCACAGAGGGCAGGTAGGTGACGATTCCGGGGATGTAGGTGCACATGAGCAGCACCACAACCAGGGGGACCAGGAAGGGCAGGATGGACTTGTAAAGCTTGTCCAGCTTGATCTTGGCAACGTCGGAGATCACGAACAGGCACACGCCGAAGGGCGGCGTCACCTGGCCGATCATTAGGTTTAATACCATGACCACGCCGAAATGTACCAGGTCGATGTTCAGGCTCTTGATAATGGGCAGGAGCACCGGCAGCATCAGGGTCAGGATCGCGCCCGGTTCCATAAACATGCCAAGGATCAGCAGCACCACGTTGATGATTAACAGGATCACCGCCGGATTCTGGCTGATTCCCAGAATAAAATTGGCGATGGCGGTGGAAGCGCCCTCCTTTACCAGCACGTATGTAAAAAGTGTGGAGGTGCCGATGATGAACAGGGTATTGGCCGAGGTGATGGCGGATTCCAGCAGGCAGTGCTTGAAGGTTTTCCAGTCCATGGTGCGGTAAACGATCAGCGCGATGATCAGGGAGTAGGCCACGGCGATGCTGGAGGCCTCGGTGGGGGTGAACCAGCCGGTGGTGAATCCCGCCAGGATGATGAGCGGCGTGATCAGGGACAGGATGGAGCCGAAAAACTGCCGGATCAGGGCCGCCACGTGGAAGGGATGACGCTCGAACTTATATTTGATGGCAAAGAGAAATACCAGAACCATCAGGGCCACGCCCATCAGCAGACCGGGCAGCACGCCGCCCATGAACAGCTTGGCCACGCTGACGCTGGCCGTCGCGCCGTAAATGATCAGGGGGATACTGGGCGGGAAAATGGGTCCGATGACCGAGGAAGCCGCCGTCACCGCGCCGGAAAAGTCGTCGTCGTAGCCGTTTTTGGTCATGGCCTCCATCTCGATGGTGCCAAGGCCGCCTGCATCCGCCGCGGCGCTGCCGGACATGCCCGCGAAAATGATGCTGGCCACGATGTTGGCGTGTCCCAGACCTCCGGGAATCCAGCCCACCAGCTCCTTGGCGAAGCTGAAGATTTTGTCCGTGATCTTGCCTGCGTTCATCAGGTTACCGGCCAGGATGAACAGCGGGATGGCGATGAGCAGGTAGGAGTCAATGCCGGTGACCATTTTCTGGCCGATGACCATCATGGGGTAGTCTAAAACCAGGCAGCCCAGAACCGCGCTGGCGCCGATGGAGATACTGATCGGCACGCCGATCAGCAGCAATATAACGAAGGTGATAAAAAATATTGCCATACTTGGGGCCCTCCTTTAATGTACTGCCTTGCCGCGCAGCGTCTGAATCCGGTCAAGGACCTGGTAGACGGTCTTTACGACAATGAATCCGCCCGCGATGGCCATGGGCAGGAAATGCCAGGCTTTGGACAGAAACTGCATGGTGGAGAAGTAGCTGGTGCTGTTGATCTTGTACATGCCCTTGTAAGCTACGATCATGATGATGCCCAGGCCGAAGCTGAACAGCTTGTTGATGAACCAGAAGGTGGTCTGCACCTTGGGGTTGGCCCGCACGTACAGCATGTCCAGGGTGATCAGCCGGTCCTTGTCGTAGAGCACCACGACGCCCAGAAACGCCATCCACATGAACAGGAAGCCGCACAGCTCGGTGGAGGAGCGGAAGGACTTGTTGAAGAAATTGCGCAGGCACAGCTCGTAGAGCATGATGCCCACTATACCGGCCACCAGAACCATCAGGGCGGCGGATACGATTTTTACAAAGATGTCGGTGATTTGCTTATAAACTTTCACGGTATCACTCCCTTATCGTTTAGAGGGGCTGCAATCCCGGCGGGAATGCAGCCCCCTGCTTGAAGAGTCTCTTTATTTTGCTAAGATTTCATCCAGGATCTCCTGGTTGTACCAAGGCTCGTCTTTGTAGCGTAAGTAGTAGTCGTTTCCGCCCAGCTTGTCGATGAAGCTCTGGATGTCCGGATTCTCGTCGAACTCAACGCCTGCGGCCTTCAGAGTCTCGGTAGCGGCCTTGTTGTCCTCGGCGATGGTGTCGAAGGAATACTTCGCGGCAGCCTTGGCCTGCTCTTTTAAGATTTCCTGATACTCAGCCGGAAGCTTGTCCCAGGAATCGGAGTTGGCGGCCATGGTGCAGCCCATCCACATGTAGTTGATAAAGCTGAAATACTTGATATCGTCGTAGGTGGCGTTGGCTACCAGGTGGTAGGTGGCGTTGTCCTGGCCCTCAGCGGTGCCGTTGGACAGGGCGATTGCCAGCTCGTTTAAAGCCAGGGCTACGGGGTTGGCGCCCAGAGCCTCCCAGCAATCCAGGTACATCTGGCTGGTGGGAACGCGCAGCTTTAAGCCTTCCACGTCTGCCGCCGTATGTACGGGGCGGTTGGTGGTGGAGATGTGGCGCATGCCGTTGTCGCCTTCCGCCAGATAGATCAGCCCGGTGGAGGGCAGGTCTGCGAAAATCTTCTCGCCGATCTCGCCGTTTACAACCTCGTAAGCCTGCTCAGCGCTGTCGAACAGGAAGGGCAGATCCAGGATCTTCGCCTTGTCGTAGAACTCTGTGAAACCGGAGGTTCCGGCAAAGATGATATCGATGGTTCCCATACGGGCGGACTGCAGAGCCTCGGCGTCGTTTCCGAGCTCGCCGGAGTGGTGGGCGTCCAGAGTGATCTTGCCGCCGGAAGCCTCCTCAACCAGCTTCTTGTATTCCAGAATGGTCTTGGTGGGAACGGAATTCTCGTTGCCCGGGGAGTAGATGGTCAGCGTTACGGGGTCCAGCGCGTCCAGTGCGGAAGCGGCGGCCTCGGTGCCGGCCTCGGAAGCGGCCTCAGAGCCAGCCTCGGTAGCGGCTTCGCTGGCGGCCTCGGTAGCCGCGGGAGCGGGAGCTGCGGTAGTTTCTGTTTTGCCGGATCCGCCGCAGGCTGCCAGGGACAGTACCATGGAAGCGGACAGTGCCAGTGATAACATTTTTTTCATTTTTTACCCTCCTGAGTGACGTTACATTTGTGATATTGTATGATTGTATGACGTCTTGCGTTAACACAATTATAACATTTTAAGCCGCAATGTCTATGCACGAATGGTATAAAAAAGTTGTGAAGATTTTGTGAGGATTGCATAAAAAGGCTGGAGGTTATTTGTGGAAGATGGGAGAAGAATGGGGGCATAAGGTGGCAAAAAAATCCTGGTTACAACGTTTTGAATAATAATTACAGGGAGTTTTGCACACCGGGTTGTAGAATTTTTAAAATTGGTATGGGTTGCCGCCGCGGCTGCGGAGGAACATGAAGGGGATGGGATTGGGGATAAAGGCCAGAAAAAAAGCGGACGCCGTGGATGGCCGTCCGCTTTCGCCGCCGAAGCGCTTCTCAAAATATACGGAAGTCTGAAAATTTGAGATCAAAACGTCATTTCACCAACATGTTGGGCAGCCATGTGACAATACCGGGAATGTAGGTACACATGAGCAGCACCACGACCAGAGGAATCAAAAACGGCAGGATGGATTTGTACAGCCGGTCCAGCTTGATTTTGGCCACGTCGGAGATGATAAACAGGCAGACGCCGAAGGGAGGGGTCACCTGGCCGATCATCAGGTTTAATACCATGACCACGCCGAAGTGCACCAGGTCGATGTTTAAGTCCTTGACAATGGGCAGGAGCACCGGCAGCATCAGGGTCAGGATCGCGCCCGGCTCCATAAACATTCCAAGGATCAGCAGCACCACGTTGATGATGAACAGAATCACCGCCGGATTCTGGCTGATTCCCAGAATAAACCTGGCAATTTCAGCGGAGGCTCCCTCTTTCACCAGCACGTATGTAAACAGCGTGGAGGTGCCGATGATGAACAGCGTGTTGGCCGAGGTGATGGCGGATTCCAGCAGGCAGTCCGTGAAAGTTTTCCAGTTCATGGTGCGGTAAACGATCAGTGCGATGATCAGGGAGTAGGCCACCGCGATGCTGGAAGCCTCGGTAGGGGTGAACCAGCCGGTGGTGAATCCGGCCAAAATGATGAGCGGCGTGATCAGGGACAAAATGGAGCCGAAAAACTGCCGGACCAGAGCCGCCAGCCGGAAGGGATGGCGCTCAAACTTATATTTGATGGCAAAGAGAAATACCAGAACCATCAGGGCTACACCCATCAGCAGACCGGGCAGCACGCCGCCCATGAACAGCTTGGCCACGCTGACGCTGGCCGTCGCGCCGTAAATGATCAGGGGGATGCTGGGCGGGAAAATGGGGCCGATGACCGAGGAGGCCGCCGTCACCGCGCCGGAAAAATCCTCGTCATAACCGTTTTTCGTCATGGCTTCCATCTCGATGGTACCCAGGCCGCCTGCATCCGCCGCGGCGCTGCCGGACATGCCCGCAAAAATGATGCTGGCCACAACATTGGCGTGTCCCAGACCGCCGGGAATCCAGCCCACCAGCTCCTTGGCAAAGCTGAAGATTTTGTCCGTGATCTTGCCTGCGTTCATCAGGTTGCCAGCCAGGATGAACAGCGGAATGGCGATCAGAAGATAGGAGTCGATGCCGGTGACCATTTTCTGGCCGATGACCATCATGGGGTAGTCCAAAACCAGGCAGCCCAGCACGGCGCTGGCGCCGATGGAAATACTGATCGGGACGCCGACCAGCAGAAGAATCACAAAAGTGATGAAAAAGATTGCCATTGTACACTTCCTCCCTTAGTTTGTGTTGGTTCCGTGTGGGACTACAATCCGATCCATAAGCTGGTAGGCGGTCTTAACGACGATAAAACCGCCCGCGATGGCCATGGGCAGGAAATGCCAGGCTTTGGACACAAACTGCATGGTTGAAAAGTAGCTGGTGCTGTTGATTTTGTACATGCCCTGATAGGCGACGATCATAATGATTCCCAAGCCCAGGCTGAAAATTTTGTTAATCATCCAGAAGATGGTCTGAACCTCCGGGGTGGCGCGCACGTACAGCATGTCCAGGGTGATCAGACGGTCCTGATCGTACAGCACGATCACGCCCAAAAACGCCATCCACATAAACAGAAAGCCGCACAGTTCCGTAGAGGCGCGGAAGGATTTGTTCAAAAAGTTGCGCAGGCTCAGTTCATACAGCATGACGCCCACAAGGCTCGCAATAAGGCACATTAGGATGACAGACACAATCTTCACAAAAATATCTGTGATTTGTTTGTAGATTTTCACTGTATTCTCCCCTTATTCTTTAGGTGGGCTGCAATCCTGGCGGGATTGCAGCCCTCTTTGGTTGATGGTTTGGATCGGTTCAATCCCTTGGCAGATCCTTATTTTGCTAAGATTTCATCCAGAATTTCCTGGCTGTACCACGGTTCATTTTCATAGCGCAGGTAATAATCGTTCCCGCCCAGTTTGTCCTTAAAACTCTGGATATCCGGGTTCTCATCAAATTCCACACCCGCGGCCTTCAGCGTCTCGGTAGCCGCCTGGTTGTCCTCGGCGATGGTGTCGAAGGAATATTTGGCGGCAATTTTCGCCTGGTCTTTCAGGATCGCCTGATACTCGGCGGGAAGCTTCTCCCAGGAATCTGCATTGGCGGCCATGGTGCAGCCCATCCACATGTAGTTGATAAAGCTGAAGTATTTAATATCGTCGTAGGTGGCGTTGGCAACCAGATGGTAGGTGGCGTTATCCTGGCCCTCAGCGGTGCCGTTGGACAGGGCGATGGCCAGTTCGTTCAGGGCCAGGGCCACCGGGTTGGCGCCCAGGGCTTCCCAGCAGTCCAGATACATCTGGCTGGTGGGTACGCGCAGCTTTAACCCTTCCACATCGGCGGCCGTATGAACGGCGCGGTTGGTGGTGGAAATTTGGCGCATGCCGTTGTCGCCCTCGGAGAGATAGATCAGTCCGGAGGAGGGCAGATCCGCGAAGATCTTTTCGCCGATCTCGCCGTTTACTACCTCGTAAGCCTGCTCGGCGCTGTCAAACAGGAAGGGCAGATCCAGGATTTTCGCCTTATCGTAAAACTCTGTGAAACCGGAGGTTCCCGCAAAGATGATATCGATGGTTCCCATACGCGCTGACTGAAGGGCCTCGGCATCGTTGCCCAGCTCTCCGGAGTGGTGGGCATCCAGGGTGATCTTGCCGCCGGAAGCTTCCTCAACCAGCTTTTTGTACTCCAGAATCGTCTTGGTGGGCACGGAATTCTCGTTGCCCGGCGAATAGATGGTCAGGGTGACCGGGTCCAGGGCGTCCAAACCGGAGACAGCTGCCTGGGAACCGGTCTCGCCGGCGCTCTCGTCCTGTGCTGCTGCGGTTGCAGCCGGTGTGGTGGGAGCTGCTGTTGTCTCCGTTTTCCCTGAGCCGCCGCAGGCCGCCAGGGACAATACCATAGAGGCGGACAGTACCATGGATAACATTTTTTTCATTTTTTCTCCTCCTGTTTCATACGATGTGCAGCCATTGCTGTATTGTATGATTGTATGATGTCTTAATGCATTACAGGTATTATAACATTTTGACCTTGAATGTCCATGCACGAAAATTATAAAAAATTTGGGCAGTATGCACAAAAACAGCGCCTGTAATTTGTATGGTATTAAGAAAGTGTTAAAATTTTAAGGCAAAAAATATCCCGCACATTACTTTTTGACAAATAATGTGCGGGATTTCTGTTATCTTATTGTGGATTTTTCCAGATCCTTTACCACAAGATTTAAATGTTCTTCCATGCTGCGCTCGCCTGCTGCCGCATCCCGCCGCTTGAAGGCGTCCAGGATATTCTGGTGGGGCTCGATGGCGTTGGCCGCGTTCTGCGGGATGTAGAAGGTCTTGCTCCGGAAGTTCTTTACATGCTTTTCCACCTGTTTGCTGATGCTGATCAGCAGCTGGTTGCGGCTGAACTCCACGATAGCGGAGTGGAACTTCTCGTCGTTGATGCTGATAGCCGGGACATCGTGGCTGTTGACCGCGGCGGTAAACTTTCTGTGGATGTGTTCCAGCTGCGCCACGTCCTCGTCGGAACAGCGCTCGATGGCCAGACGAACGGACAGCGGTTCAATGGCCATGCGGACCTCCAGAAAATCCTTGGTCTCCACCTCGTGCTCGGTGAACCACTGCATGACGTCGCCCAACTCGATCTCGGACGTTCTGGCGGCAAACGCGCCCTTGCCCGGTCTCAGCTCCACATAACCGGTGGCTTCCAATATGCGGAACGCCTCCCGCACGGTGCCTCTTCCCACACCCAACTGCTCACAGAGCTCTTTTTCCACCGGCAGTTTGTCGCCCACTGCGATCTCGCCGGAAAACAGATATTCCTTTAATTTGTCCACAACCTGTTGGACGATGGGCATCCGCTTTACTGACTCCATGGGAATCCCCCTTTATACATACTCGCAATTTGTCATACCAATCATGTTTTTTATCCTAATACCAAAGCGGATTTTTGTCAACCTGCAATAAAGTTTTCTTTTTATGGGGATTGATCATTGACATTTGCACAATGCTCTGCTATCCTGTGATCAGATTGTATTATTGTATGATGACGATGGAAACACAAAATCTTAGCTGACCATAATGGAGGAATCATGATGGAAATTGCAAGTCTGGAAAAAGTCTGCCGCACAGTGCGCCGTGATATTATCAATATGACCGCCGACGCGGCATCCGGCCATCCGGGCGGCTCACTGTCCGCCGTGGAGATTATCACAACATTATTTTTCGACAAAATGAACATTGACCCGCAGAATCCGAAGAAGGAGGACCGGGACCGCTTCGTGCTGTCCAAGGGCCACGCGGCGCCCTGTTACTACGCGGTATTAGGCGAGCGGGGATTTTTCGACAAGGCGGAATTTAAGAACTTCCGCCAGCTTCACAGCTTTCTCCAGGGCCACCCGGACGCTAAGAAATGCCCGGGCGTGGACGCCTCCACCGGCTCCCTGGGACAGGGCATCTCCATTGCAGTGGGCATGGCTCTGGGCGCGAAAAAACTGGATCACAGCGATGTGAAGGTATATACGCTTCTGGGAGACGGCGAGCTCCAGGAAGGCCAGGTTTGGGAGGCTTCCATGGCGGCGGCTCACTACGGCCTGGACAATCTGACCGTGATCATCGACAACAACGGGCTGCAGATCGACGGCACCAACAACCAGGTTATGAGCCTGGGCGATCTGAAGGCCAAGTTCACAGCGTTTGGTTTCCAGGTTCTGGAAATTGACGGAAATGATCTGGGACAGGTTTCGGTTGCCCTTGACACGGCGGCGCAGGAAGGAAAGCCCAAATGCATCATCGCCCACACGGTAAAGGGCAAGGGCGTGTCCTTTATGGAGAATCAGGTGGGATGGCACGGCAAAGCTCCCAGCGAGGAGGAGCGCCGTCAGGCATTAAAGGAATTGGAGGAAGAGTCATGAGCGAACTGAAAGCAATCCGCGTCGCCTACGGTGAGGCGCTGGCGGAACTGGGAGAGAAGAATCAGAAGGTGGTGGTGCTGGACGCGGATCTGGCCCACGCCACCATGACAGCTACATTTGCGGACAAATTCCCGGAGCGTTTTTTCAACGCGGGTATTGCGGAGGCCAACATGGTGGACATGGCGGCCGGTCTGTCCACCATGGGATACGTTCCCTTTGCCAGCACCTTTGCGGTGTTCGGCGCGGGCCGGGCTTACGATCAGGTGAGAAACGGCTGCGCGTACCCGAATTTTAACGTAAAATTCGGCATGACCCACGCGGGCGTCACCCTGGGCGAGGACGGCGGAAGCCACCAGGCCATTGAGGATCTGGCGCTCATGCGTGTGATCCCGGGCATGACCGTGGTGGTGCCCTGTGACGCCAGCGAGACCCGCCGGGCCGTGATGGCTCTGGCCGATATGCAGGGACCCGCTTACCTGCGCCTGGCCCGCCTGCCTTCCCCGGTATTCGAGGAGGAGATGCCCTTTGAGATCGGAAAGGCCAACGTGCTGCGGGATGGAAACGGCGTGGCGGTATTTGCCTGCGGAATCATGGTGAACACGGCGCTGGAGTGCGCGAAAAAGCTGGAGGCCGAGGGCGTTTCCGTTGCCGTGATCAACATGCACACCATCAAACCCATTGACCGTGACTGCATTTTAAAGTACGCGGCCAAGTGCGGGAAAATCGTGACCGTGGAGGAGCACAGCGTGATCGGCGGACTGGGCGATGCCGTGGGCAGCGTACTTCTGGAAAACGGCTGCCCGGTGAAGTTTTGCAAGATCGGCGTTCAGGACCGCTTCGGCCAGTCCGGCAAGCCCGCCGACCTGCTGGAAGAGTACGGACTGAGCGAGGGCCAGGTGTACCGTCAGATTAAGGAAATGACCGAGTAGTATTCGGGGAAAATGGAATGTAACGAAGCTGGAATAAGCTGAAATGTGAAAAAAGCCGCAGAGCTGCCGCGGAATGCGGCGAATCTGCGGCTTTTGGCATTTGGAGAATAAGAAGGGCTTGTCTCAAAACGCCCCATGCTTTATAATAAACACGGACATACCGCGCGTGACAGCCGTGACAGGCTGTGCGGGACCGCGGCAGACTATCATATAAGGATAAAGGGAGATTGTGTCATGAAGATTGCGATGGGCAATGATCACACAGGAATTGAACTGAAAAATATCATTAAAGAGTTTGTGGAAGGAAAGGGTTACGAGGTGATTGACCTGGGAACCAACGCGCCGGAGAGCTGCGATTATCCGGTTTACGGTGAGAAGGTAGGCCGGGCCGTGGCGGACGGGGAAGCGGATCTGGGCATCGCCATCTGCGGAACCGGGGTGGGAATTTCCCTGGCCTGCAACAAGGTAAAGGGCATCCGCGCCTGCGTTTGCAGCGAGCCCTACACAGCCAAGCTCTCCAGGCAGCACAACAACTCCAACGTGCTTGCCTTCGGCTCCCGCGTGGTGGGCAGCGAGCTTGCCAAGATGATCACCGAGGCCTGGCTGGACGCCGCGTTTGAGGGCGGACGCCATCAGCGCCGGGTGGATATGGTGATGGAGATCGAAAAGCGCTGATCCTGCGGGAACCGTTTATATGAGCGGGGAGACCATACAGGAACCGCCAATCAGGCGGGGAGGCGACCCGGGAGCCGCCGCATCGGCGGCGCCTTAGAAATATTCAGAAAGAGGGGAAGGCATACATGAAAAAGATTGGATTTATCGGCATCGGCATTATGGGGAAATCCATGGTCAGAAACCTGATGAAAGCGGGATATGAGGTGGCGGTTTACAACCGTACCAAGTCCAAGGCCGAGGATGTTGTGGCGGAGGGCGCGCTGTGGTGCGACACCGTGGCCCAGTGCGCGGCTGGACGGGACGTGGTGATTTCTATCGTGGGATATCCCAAGGACGTGGAGGAAGTCTATTTCGGCGAGGGCGGCGTCATTGCCCACGCGGACCCGGGAACCTGCGTCATCGACATGACCACCACCAGCCCCAAGCTGGCGGTTCGTATCTACGAGAACGCCCGCAAAAAGGGCTTAAAGGCGCTGGACGCCCCGGTAACCGGCGGGGATACCGGAGCGAAAGCGGGCACCCTGACCATTCTGGTGGGAGGCGACCAGGAGGCCTTTGAGACCTGCCTGCCGGTGTTTGAAGCCATGGGTAAAAATATTCGCTACGAGGGCAAGGCGGGCAACGGGCAGCACACCAAGATGTGCAACCAGATCGCCATCGCCGGCGCGCTCAGCGGCGCCTGCGAAGCCATTGCCTACGCCAAGGCCGTGGGCCTGGATCCCCAGGTGATGCTGGACTCCATCAGCACCGGAGCGGCGGGCAGCGCTCAGTTGAGCAACGTTGCCTCCAGAATTCTCAAGGACGATTACGGCCCCGGGTTCTTCATCAAGCACTTCATCAAAGATATGAAGCTGGCTTCCGAGGAGGCCGAGGCCGCCGGCGCAAAGCTGGGCGTGCTGGATTATGTGCTGGACATGTACCGGGATCTGGAAACGGAAGGGCTTGGAGACTTAGGAACACAGGCACTGATTAAGTATTACGAGAAATAAACCTGCAGGACAGGAAAACGCGGAAAAGCAGCTTTGCCGGCGGCAAAATAGCCACAGACAAAACTGCTTTTCTGAAACTCAGGGAGATGAAACGCGATCCCGCCCATTCGGAATGGAGGTCAAGAGATGAACGATCCATTACAATTTGAAACCCGCAGCGAGTTCCGCGCCTGGCTGGCGGACAACTGCACGTCCAGCGGCGGCGTCTGGCTGCTGTTTGGCAAGACGGAGGAAATCAGGACGCTCAAAGCCGGCGAGGCCCTGGAGGAAGCGCTCTGCTTCGGATGGATCGACGGGGTGATGAAGCGGATCGACGATCAGTCCTACATGAAATACTTCTCCGCGCGCAGAGCCGGCAGCAAGTGGTCGGAAAAGAACAAAGCGCTGACAGAGAAGCTGGAGCAAAGCGGCCTGATGACGGATTTCGGCAGGGAGAAAATTCAGGAAGCTAAGAAAAACGGCCAGTGGGACAACCCGGCCAGTTCCCCGGCCGTGACGCCGGAGCAGATTGAAACCGTAGCGGCTCTCCTGAGTGGAAATGAACAAGCCCACGCCAATTTTCTTGCGATGCCGCCCTCTGTTCGGAAAACCTACACCAGGGCGTATTTTGACGCCAAGACCGAGGCGGGGCGCGCCAAACGCCTGGCCTGGATGACGGACCGGCTGGAAAAAAATCTAAAGCCCATGTGATGAAGGCGGGCGACTACCATTCCCGGGCAACCTTATCCGACAGCCGTTCCTGCACAATCCCGCGCATTTTGTCTGTGCTGTAAAGCACCTCGATGTCCATCTTCCACTCGGTGCCCCTCAGGTCATTGTGGGGAATGAAGCCAAAGTCGTAGGTTTCCCCGTCGATGCGGATCACCATGGAGGAATCCGTCAGCTCCACGGTTTTGGGCTTTCGGAAAAAATGCAGGTTTTTGCGGTACATTTTCTTCGCCAGCCGGAAATAGGCGTTGACGATGGTGTCGATGTCCTCCATATCCCCGCCATTGTTTATTTTGTAGATCGCCCGCTCCAGTTTTTCCTCGGAAACGAGTAAATGAAAGATTTTTTCCAATAACATTGCTGCGCCCCCCCTGGTTTTGGATGTTTTCCTGATCATACTTTGTCGGCAACCGCAGGTTAGCCATAAGAGATACGTTTTATTATATCATGTTACGCGACTAAATGCAGCAACAAAGCGTCTGGCGCGCTCGTAAAAACGTGCCAACAATCGTCATCTGCCTATTACATTTAATGAAAAAACAGCTCACCAGTCCGGTAAGCTGCTTTTAGTATGAGTGCCATCAAGCGCCTGTTTCAAAATCACGTTTCCGGCTTCTTCTTCCACGCCTTCAAGCAGGCATTTCCGATCACCGCCAGTCCGATGAGAATAAAAACGCAGGATACCGGGCGTTTAAAGAAAATTGTCATGCTGCCGTGGCTGAGCTTTAAGGCCCGGCGGAATTCTCCCTCGAACATGGAACCCAATACCAGGCCCAGCACGATGGGAGCGGTGGGAAAACCGCCGCGGATCATAAGATAGCCGAACAGCCCGATCACCAGGGTCAAAATCACATCGAAGAAATTACTTCTCAGAGCGAAGGAACCCACCAGGGAGAGGATTACCAGGGCCGCGTTTAAGTAGTGCACCGGCACGTTGAGAATGCGCACAAACAGTTTGATTCCAACGCACTGAATCAGTACCATAAGAATTGTGGCCATAAGCACCGTTGCGAAGATTTCTGACACCACCTGGGGGGAATCCGCAAACAGAGCCGGGCCGGGCCGCAGGCCGTGGATGATCAGCCCGCCCATAAGTGCGGCGGTAACGCTGTCGCCGGGGATTCCAAGGGTCATCATGGGGATCAGGGCGCCGCCGCAGACGCCGTTGTTGGCCGCTTCCGAGGCTATGACTCCCTCGTAGGCCCCGTTTCCAAACTCATCCGGGTGCTTTGAAAAGCGTTTTGTCTGGTCATAGGCGATAAAAGAAGCGATATTCCCGCCGGTTGCGGGGATGATCCCGATACCCGTTCCGATGATGCTGGAACGGATAATATTCCACTTCTGTTCCCATATCTTTTTAAAACCGGGAAGAAAATTTTTAAGTTTCAATTCCCGGGCGTCCACATGCGGATTCCCTTTCCCCGTGCAGCTGATGATAATCTGCGGGATTGAATAAAGCCCGATCATGGCGGGGATGGTGCTGACTCCCGTCATCAGGTTGATATTGCCGAAGGTGAAGCGCAGGTCGCCCCAAATCGGATCCGTGCCCACAAAGGAGAGAATCACGCCCACGATTCCGGCGATCAGCCCTTTGATCAGGGATTTGCCTGACACGGCCGCGATGATGGTCAGCCCGAAAAATGCCAGGGCGGCATACTCCGGCGGTCCGAAGCTGGTACACAGCCCGGCCAGGACCGGGGAGAGCGTCACCAGCAGAAACCAGCTCACAATACTGCCGAAGCCGGAGGCGAAAGCCGCCCAACCCAGCGCCTCGGCGCCCCGGCCCTGTTTGGCCATGGGATAGCCGTCCAGGCAGGTGACAACCGCAGAGGGAGTGCCGGGGATATTTAACAGCGTGGCGGATACGGCTCCCCCAGCCATTCCACCGATATAGGTGCCCAGCATCATGCCGAATGCGCTGGTGGTGTCCATGGTAAAGGTCAGCGGGATCAATAACGCCACACCCATGGTGGCGGACAGTCCCGGCAGCGCTCCGAACACCAGGCCAAGGAAGGTTCCTGCGGCGACGATCAGCAGAATCATCGGATTAAAAAATGTGGCGGCCGAGCTTTGAAACATCATAAGAATTGTGTCCATAGGTCCCTCCTGTTATCCGATGACAAGTTCCAGCAGCGGTTCCGGAAAGTCCACTCCGAAGGCCATGCCGAAAATAACGTAGATTGCCAGGGTGACAAAAGCTGATATGAGAACCGCCCTCAGCCTTGGGGTGTCGCGTTTCAACAAAATGGATTCCGCAAAGAAAAACAGAAAGCTGCTGATACAGAATCCCAGAATTCTCCAGAAAAATGCATAGATCACGATTGCCGCCATGGTCAGGACGGTCCGTGGGTCGCGCTTTCCGGCGGAGGAAAAATCCGCCGCTTGGGACTCCGGAGCCGGTTGGTCCGCCTGAGCAGGCGTGGTCCGGCCTCCGTTCTGTTTTAACTGCACCGCCAGGCCGGCCACCAGTTTTCCGGCGCAGAACACCATCAGCACCAGAAGGATACCCTTGGGGAAATCCATGGATGCCATGTCTGCGCCTGTAGCTACGGATTTCGACAGGCCGGCGGTGTAGTAAAGGAACGCGGCGCCCGCCAGGAGCAGAAGTAACACAATCCGTTCAAAAAAACGTTCCTCTTTTTTCATGTGTCTCCTCCGTCCGACCGGTTACTGCGCCCAGATTTCTTTGCTGGCATTTTCAAGTCCCACGTACACGTCATCCAGGAACACGTCCAGCTCCTCGCCGGTAATCGGCCGGGACACCAGGCCGCTCTCCTCGGCAAAGGCCTTGAAATCGTCGCTTTCCAGCGCTTCCTTGAACATGGAGGCCAGCTTTTCCTTAGCTCCGGCATCCAGACCCGCGGGAGCCATAATATAGGAGGCCTGACGGATATCTCCCAGCGTAAACACGTCATACCCCAGAGATTCAAAGGTGGGAACATCCGGCATGGCGGCCAGTCCGTCCTTGTTGAAAACGCCCAGCACCATAAGGTCGTTGGATTTCACCTGAGCGATCACCTCGCTGGGCTTTAAAACGCCAGCGTCCACATGTCCGCCCAGGATTTCCGTGATCACCCGGGAGCCGCCGTCAAAAGGCATGAATAAAAAGTCCGTGCCCGCGGCCTGGCCTAAAAGTGTGGCGTAGGCCTGGTTTACGTTATTGGATCCGGGAATGCCGACGGAGATTTCCCCGGGGTTTGCTTTGGCCGCGTCGATCAGGCTCTGGGCGTCGGCGTATTTTCCGCCGCTCTTTGCCACCAGCACCACCGGCTCCTCGGCCACCAGGCAGATATTCTCCACCTTGTCCAGATCCGCCTCCGCCTTACCCTGGGCAACCAGCGCCAGGAAGGAGCTGGAGGCAAGACCCACGGTGTAGCCGTCCGGCTTGGCGGTGAGAACTTCCGTGATTCCCACGGCGCTGCCGCCGCCGGGAGAGTTTTTCACGACCAGCTCCACATTGAATTTCTCCTTGAAAACGGGCTGCAGCGCACGGGCCATCAGATCGTTGGTTCCGCCTGGATTCCAGGGCACCACCACCGTAATCTCTTTATTGGGAAATTCCTTTTTTCCGCCTGCGCATCCAGTCAAAAGACCCGCAGCCAGCACCACGCTCATCACACCGTATAACACTCTGTTCCGCATAAACTCTTCCTCCAATCATATCGTCTGAATTGTCTTTCGGATATTGGAGATATGCTCTTTCATCGCTGCCGCCGCCTGCTCTTCATCACGTGCTTTCAGTGCCTTCAGAATCTTCTTCATCTCGCCCTGGGTGGGGACCTGACGGTCCGCCCAAGTCATATTGACCCGCTGGATCCGCTGGATTTCCGGCATGTACCGCTGCATGATTTCCGCAATGATCACGTTGCCGCTGGCGCGGTAGATCTCATTGTGGAGCGCCACATCCGCGTCGTAGATGAACTGGCGTTTTTCCGCTTTTTCATCCCGGAACGCATCCATTTGGTCGAACAGGTCCTGAAGCTTCTCCAGCTGTTCCTCCGTCATGGAGACAACCGCTTTGCGAATCGCTTCGACTTCCAGAATTTCCCTGATATCACAGATACTTCTGGCACGTTCCACGGAAATCTTACTCACGAATGTGCCGTACTGTGGTTTAATGCTGACGAATCCCTCTTTTTCCAGTTTCGCCAGCGCACTTTTGATGGGAGCCCGGCTCACATCCAGGGCAGCTGCCAGCTGCGTCTCGGATATCTTCTCGCCGGGGGCGTATGTTAGCTGAACAATACCTTCCAATATCTTATCGTAAACATAATCGCTGATTGTCTTTTTCTCCAACATGGATAGCGTCTCCTTATTATTTTTATAATAACAACTTTATCATATCGGATTTTATTCCACAAGCGATTATGCCCTTGATTTGGTTACATACCGAGTTCCTGCCAGATTTCCAGCAGCCGGTTATATTTCACGTTCCGTTCCATCCGTACCGGAGATCCGAGCTTGATTTGGCGGGCGCCCACGGCCACCGCCAGATCCGCGATAAAGTCGTCTGCGGTTTCACCCGAGCGGAGGGAGACGATGACGTCCATCCCGTGTTCCGAAGCGGTACGGGCGGTTTTGATGGCTTCCGTCACCGTGCCGATCTGGTTGATTTTCAGGAGAACCGCGTTGGCGCTGCGGTGCTCAATCCCCTTGCGCAGGCGCTCCGGATTGGTTGCAAACAGATCGTCCCCCACGATCTGCACACCGGGAAGCGCGCCGGACAGCTCTGCAAATCCGTTGAAATCATCCTGATCCAGCCCGTCCTCGATCAGAGTCAGGGGAAATTCGCCGCACAGTCCGCGGTAGTAGGAGATCATTTGGGAAGTGCTGAGACAGCGGTCCTCCCCCATCCGGTATACGCCCAGGTCAGGCTCCCACAGCTCGCTGGCTGCCACATCCAGTCCCAGACTGACGTTTCCGGCGTATCCCAGACTCTCAGCGGTGTCCAGAATCCAGCGGAAGGCTTCACGGGAGGAGGCGCAGGGAGCGGCCAGAGCGCCTCCGTCCTCCGGGAAATCCCCGTAACGTCCGCGCAGCGCCTTTTCCAGGGAGAAGCGCAGCTCGCACAGGGCGTCCAACTCCTCCGGAAAGGAGGAAAATCCGTGAAAGACCGCCATGTAATCCTCAAACTCCATCCCGGAGGTGGAGAATACGCCGCCCGCTATCACCGTGGCCAGGATATCCGGCAGCGCAGGCAGGATGTCTTTTTGGCCCAGATAGCGGTAGACCGGTTGATTGGTGGAAGCGGCACCAGCCTTGGTGGCGGCCACTGAGGCGGCCAAAAGGGCGTTTCCGCCAAGCCGGTGTTTGTCCGGCGTGCCGTCCAGACGGCACAGCGTCCGGTCGATGGCCTCCTGGTCCGCCACGTCCATTCCGGCCAGTGCGCGGCAGATTTCCGTGGAGATATTTTCCGCCGCTTTCCTGGCTCCGCGGCCGTTGTGGCGGGTTTCGCCGTCGTACAGCTCAAAGGCCTCGTACTTCCCCCGTGACGTGCCGCTGGGGACGGAAGCCGTAACGCGGATTCCGCGCTCCGTGATCAGTTGGGCTTCCACGGTGGGACGGCCCTTGGCATTTAGGATTTCCCGGCCTTTAATCGCTGCGATCCGATCCATTTCCCTCCTCCTTTCCGATTAAAACAATCCGCAGGTTCATAACATTGGTTCCGGTATGCCCGGTGATCAGGTCGTCGCCCAGATGTTCCAGCATCTCGCCTGAATTGTGGTCGTGAAGTACCTTGGCAAGGTGGATTTTCTGTTCCCGTATCCGGCGCACAGTGACGCCGTCCACGATTCCGCCCGCCCGGTCGCAGGGACCGTCCGTACCGTCCGTGTCCAGACTGACAAAGGCATAGCCCGCCCGATGGCGGATTTTCCCCGCAAAGCCCAGGACCGTTTCCTGATTCGGGCCTCCGCTTCCGCAGCTCTCCTGAATGGTTACGGTGGTTTCGCCCCCTGAGATCAGTGCGCACGGCGGCTGGAAGGGGCGTTTGGAGGTGAGAACCTCGTCGGTGATGCCCGCCATCACGATGCCGACGTCCTTGGCTTCGCCCTCCATTGTGGTAGAGATCACATGGGGCGTGTAGCCCAGAGCCTGGGCCGCCTGGGCCGCCGCCTGGCAGGCCAGCTGGGGATCGGCTACGGAAAATATTGCCTGCCGCATTCCGTCCAGGCTTTTGACGGTTTCCAGCTCCGGATGTTCCAGACCGTAAAGAAGGTAGCTGCGGACCGGTTGGGGGGTCTGATCCCACAGCTCATAGTCCTTCAGCACCTGGATGGCATCCGCAAAGGTGGTGGGGTCCGGCAGGCACATATCCGGCCACGGCATATCCGGCGGGGCCGTGTCAAAGGTCAGCGTCACGACCATGGCTGGCTGGCCGTACTGGACCAGACGTCCGCCCTTCATCAGGCAGATATGCTTGCGGACCATATTGATCTTGCCGATCTCCGCTCCGCAGTTGAGCAGGTCCAGGTTGACCTGCCTGAGATTTTCCAGGGTAATCCCTCCGGCCGGCTTGTTGACCAGGGCGGAGGAGCCACCGGTGACAGCGGCGAAGACCAGGTCGCCTTCGCCCGCCTCCGACAGGATGCGCATCAGCTTATCCGCTGCCTCGATGCTGCGGGCATCCGGGATGGGATGGCTGGACTCGAAAATCTCAATATGGGGGAGACGGCGTTTTTCGCCGTCTTTTACAATGACGGTGCCGGCTTTGATGCGCTCCCCGAAGATTTCGTCCAGAGCCTGTGCGATGGGAAAGGAACCCTTTCCTGCGCCCACGACGTAAATATGATTCACGCGGTCCCAGGGAATCGTCAGACTGCCCACGCGGATACAGGAATCATCACAGGAGATCAGCCTGCGGACCGCCTCATAGGGGATCACCCTGCGGATTCCGGCTTCCGCAATTTCCAGCGCGTCGGCTCTGAGCTTATGATCGCCATTGGCAATGATGCGCTCATAGTTGGTAAATAGCGTGCTCATACGTTGGTTTCGTCCTCCCTTCCCAGCAAGATGCCGTCCGCGCTGAAGCGCCAGGGTGAACCGGACCAATCGCCGGAAATGTGTTCCATAGCCTGAGCTTCCCGCACAAGGGCTTCGGAAATCTCCATTTCATCGAGCCGCAGCGTGTTTTTGATCCGCACGATGCGCAGATTTTCATAATCCGCATCCGGTGCGGTCTTGATTCCGGCCCGAATGGTGTCAAAATCATTGTCCATAATGATCGGAATCTTGCAGCCCAGAGTCGTTCTGGCCGTCAGACCGTTGGGATAGGTCTTGGACATGGACATTTTTTCAAAGGCTCTGCGACAGGCGATGTCGGCCAGGCCGATGCCGGAGGCATTTCCGTCGGACTCCTCTGTCAAATCCAGAACAACCAGCCGTTTGGTGAAGGGGCGGGCAATCATGTGCTCGGAGGTGAAACGCTGGACGATATTGCAGTCCATGCCGGTGCCGGTGATGTTTTTCCCGATTTCGTCCACCACAAGGAGGTCCAGATTGCCAAACGGAATGCGGGGGAGGTAGGTTTTGGCCTTCTCCAGCAGGGCCGGTTCTTCCCGCAGGATATTGTCTCTCGGGAAGGCGCGGATCATACAGGTCTGGTCGTAGGCATTTTCCATCAGCCCCAGGCAGAAGAGAAGGTTGGACCGTTCCATGTGGACGCGCCCGATTTTCTCCAGATTGGCGCCCATATTCGCCATGCCTTTGATGTGGCAGTAGTCCGCGCCTCTCTGCTTGCCAAGACCGATTACGCTCATTTTTACCATTCCGCTCTCATATTTGCCGCGGAAGCTGCTGTGCGGTTTGATCCGGGCGATGCTGACCGTGAAATCCGCACAGTTGGCATAGTGGTCGAAGTAGACGGGCACGCCCTCCGGCGTGTGCCCGATGCAGTCGGTGTCCATGGTGGCGCGGATTGGGACGCCCATGGCCTGCTCGCTGATGCCCAGGTGTTCCAGGATGATCTCCTGGTTTTGGGCTATGGCCCCACCGTGGCTGCCCATGGCGGGCACGATAAAGAGGGAGGCCCCGTGTTCACTGAGAACGTCGATCACGGTTTTTACAATTTCCGGCAAATTCGCGATGCCGCGGCTTCCCACCGCCAGAGCCACCTGTTTGCCTCTCACACGGCCGATGTCCGGGATTTGCGAGATTTCCCGCCGGATGGTTCCGGCGATATCCGTCACGCGGTCGCGGGCGAATTCCTGAGAAACCCGGTACATGTGGGGAAGCCGGACGCTGTCCAGAATGTCGTCGTATATTCCCATGTTGTCCCCTTTCTGATTGGATACTAGTTACTAACTACTAGTATACTAGCAGAGATAAAAACAAATTTCTACCGGTAAAATCAACTAATTTAACTGACATTTTTGTGGAACATGGACAGGGGGAGAAGATGAGAGGAGGGGGAAAACAAAAAAAGGCTGCCCCGAATTCACATTCAGGACAGCCTCCCAAAGGCTTTCAACCCATATAGATCTTAGTAATTCTCAACCTTGCGCTCGAAATAAGCTTTCGGATGTGCGCAGCAGGGACATACTTCCGGAGCTTCCGGTCCCTCGTGGATGTAGCCGCAGTTTCTGCACTTCCAGCCCAGAGGAGCGTCGTCCTTGAAGGTCTTGTCGTTCTTGTAGCTCTCCAGCAGCTTTAAGTAGCGTCGCTCATGAGCAGCCTCAACCTTGGCAACCAGCTCGAACTTGACAGCCAGTTCCTCGAATCCCTCCTCGCGGGCCTCGCGGGCCATACGGGCGTACATGTCGGTCCACTCGAAGTTCTCGCCCTCAGCCGCATCCGCCAGGTTCTCCTCAACGGTGCCGATGCCGCCGTGCAGCTCCTTGAACCACATCTTTGCGTGCTCTTTCTCCTGATCCGCGGTCTCCAGATATAAAGAAGCCATCTGCTCGTATCCGGCCTTCTTGGCTGCGGAGGCGTAATAGGTGTACTTATTACGGGCCTGGGACTCGCCGGAGAATGCGTCCTTTAAGTTCTGCTCGGTTTTTGTTCCTGCGTATTTTGATGCCATGTTTGTACCTCACCTTTCTCGTTTGTATAATTTAATGCTACCTATCCTCTATTGTATGCCATATTTTGGCAAAATTCAATAAAATTTTTATCAAATATCAGGTGCGCTGGCGCTTCCAGCGGGGATTTACCGGATACCGCCGGCGTGTTTGGCGGAAGGATTAGCCGAAGTATCTCTTTAACAGGCCTTCGAACGCCTTGCCGTGACGGGCCTCGTCCTTAGCCATCTCGTGAACGGTGTCATGGATCGCATCCAGGTTCAGGGCTTTCGCTCTCTTGGCCAGGTCGAACTTGCCTGCGGTAGCGCCGTTCTCAGCGGCCACGCGCATCTCCAGGTTCTTCTTGGTGGAAGAAGTTACAACCTCGCCCAGCAGCTCGGCGAACTTGGCAGCGTGCTCAGCCTCTTCAAACGCAGCCTGTGCCCAGTACATACCGATCTCGGGATAACCCTCTCTGTGAGCGACTCTGGACATGGCCAGATACATGCCGACCTCGGAGCACTCGCCCTCGAAGTTCGCTCTAAGGTCCATCATGATATCCTCAGGGGAACCCTGAGCCACGCCTACCTCGTGCTCGCAGGCCCACGCCATGCCTTCGCTGTCCTGTAATTTGAACTTGGAAGCCGGAACGCCGCACTGAGGACACTTCTCAGGAGCCTGCTCGCCTTCGTATACATAGCCACATACCGTACATACCCATTTTTTCATATTCGTTCTCTCCTTTAAGTTTGCTGTTTTTTTGATATCAATAATAGTAATTGTTACTGATATTAATATAAACGATCCCAACTGATTTGTCAACACCTATTTTAAAGTTTTTTCCTCCGCACGGAGAGAGCGCCGGAATCAGGCGTGGGGCGCAGATTGGGAGCCCGTTGAGGCCCTGTCATAAATATCTTTTGACATTTGCTCCTCACCTACGTTATAATGTACAAGTTAAGACATTGAGAGCGGGGATACGATGATAAAAGAGGGTAAAGGCAGCCTTTCGGATGTAGCGGCGGAGTATGTCAGGGAACAGATTCTGAAGGGAGTGCTTCATCAGAAGGAAAAAATTGTGGAAAATGACATAGCGGTGGAGCTGGGCATGAGCAGGGGACCTGTGCGCGAGGCGCTCAAGCAGCTGAAGTATGAGGGATTCCTGGACTATGAGACGAACAAGGGGTACTCGGTGTCCATGCTGTCACCCAAGGATGCCTACGAGATTTTCTATTTGAGGGGAAATCTGGAAAATCTGGCGCTTAACCGGTGCGGGGGCCGCTTGCTGAGCGACGGCATATTCCTGATGGAGGATGCTGTGCTGGCAATGAAGGACGCCGTAGCGGCCGGCGATCTGCCTCTGGTTATCAAATATGATGAGATTTTCCATAAGCAGATCATGATCTCAGGGCAGATGGAGCGTCTGACCCATCTCTGGGAATCCTTAAGCCCTCTGAACGGAGCCATGTTCTACACCATCGAGCAGGTTAACGCCTATGTGGCGGAGAAACAGCTGCCCTTTGATGAGGACGATGCGGCGGCCCGGGACGGGCGTCGGGGCAATAACTATCTGGAGCATAAATGGCTGTTGGAAATTTTAAAGCAGAGCAACCTGGAGCGGTCTGTGGAAGCGATCAACACCCATTATATAGGAAACGGAGAGCGAATTTACCGGATTGGAATGAAGATGGAGAACCGGGATCTCTTTTTATAACATATCGTACTATAATATCATACCTGTATTGAAAATGGAGAGACGCAGCGGCGTCCCTCCATTTTTAGTTTACGTGTAATGGTCCGCCGGCATGGCCCCAATCTGCTGGCAGACATACTCCATATCCTCCGCCCCGAACCTCTGATCGCAGGGGATGGACAGTACGTGATTGTAGATATAGTCCGCATCCGCAAAGCCCTTTGTATCCACCATGGCTCCCCGGGGCCAGTAGGTGGTGGATTTTATTCCCTGCTCCGCCAGATAGTTCTGCACCATGTCACGATTGGCTGCATATACGGTAAAGTGGCTGGGAACGGTTCCCTCGGGCAGCCGGGGGAACACCACTGTAATCTGTGGATGATCCGGCATATGTTCCAGCAGATAGCGGTAGTTGGCCCGCCTCCGCTCCTTTAAACGGTTAAAGTCATAGCGGCGGATGATATCCACAGATTCATCATCGCTGCCATAGCTGTCAAAGATGCGGCGCAGCATCATCTCAGCCTCCCAGAAGGAGTCATTCAACTGCTGTATGGTTTGTCCGCCGTCGCAGGACATCCGCTGCCGGTTTCCCTCCATGAGCCTGGCACGCAGGGCCAGATGAGTCGTGTCCGGCTCTCTCACCGGCAGGGTGAATTTCCCCTTGAGTTTGAGGGCAAAACCTCCGGCGGATATGCCGATCCATTTCCTCAGGCTGCCGACCACATAGTCGCAGCAGGGGTCCACCCCGTCGGCGGAGAAGATGGAGTGGGTGGCATCCTCGATAATGACAATGCCTCGCTCCGAGCATTTCCGGATGAAATTCCGGTCATAGTTGCAGAAGCCGTAGTAGCCGCAAAGATTGACGACGCTGATTTCCTCCAGGGCCGCTTCGTCAAAGACCGGGGTCATATCTCTGGAAACACCGTAGAATTTAAGCTGGTAGCCCGCCTTCAGGAAGGGGGCCAGCACCGTCTCACAGGTGTACACGGGGACGTAGGCGACTTTTTTTTGATCGGTCAGGCAGATATCCTCCAGGGCATAGTAGTTTGCGCAGCGGCCGGACATGAAATAGCCCAGATCGCCTTCAGGCGGGCAGAGGGATTCCAAAAAATGGTTTTCGACTTCGGGCAGTGGCTCGTAAGTAAAAAATCCGCCGATCTGTTTCATATTGCAGTACCTCCCGGAATATAGGCCCCCGCAGACGCTTGCTCCACATGTGTGTGCGCGCCACGAGGACATATTGATTTTGTGTAAGGACAAGTATAGCATGGTATTGGGAAAAATTACAATAGAAAATGTTGACAAAACTATAATAATGTAAAAAAGATACAATGATTGTTGACAATTTTAAGAAATTGTTTTATTATTAGAACGAAGCAAGGGAGTTTCAAGTCCTTAAGCTTCTTTTTTGTTATTATGGTTCCCGGCCTTTGATTTCGGATGGGAAGCAACCATAATCCTTTGCTGCGTTAAAACGGCAAACAAACGAGGAATGGAGAGAGAAATATGTACAAGTATGTGTTGAAAAGACTGCTTATGCTGATTCCGGTCATTATCGGCGTGACGTTCATTGTATTTTTCATTTTGAACCTGTCGCCGGGAGACCCGGCGGCGATTATTCTGGGCGACCAGGCGACCGCGGAGGCGCTGGCAATGAAGCGGGAGGAGCTGGGGCTGAATGATCCGCTGCTGGTCCGCTACGGCCGCTATATGTTTGCCATGCTCCAGGGAGATCTGGGCACCTCCTACAAAAATAATCTGAGCGTGTGGGCGCAGGTGATGGAGCGGTTCCCCAACACGGCGGTGCTGGCCATTGCCGGTATTCTGGTAGCCATCCTCATCGGAATTCCCACGGGCATCCTGTCCGCCAAGAGACAGTATTCCATGATTGATAACACTGCTATGTTATTCTCCCTCATCGGCGTGGCTATGCCCAATTTCTGGTTTGGCCTGCTGATGGTGATTATCTTCGCCCTTCACCTGGGCTGGCTGCCTTCTCAGGGTATGGGGGAGGGATTTATTCCACTGATTAAAAGCCTGATTCTTCCTGCGGTGACGCTGGGAACCGGAGCCGCGGCCATGATTACGCGTATGACCCGTTCCTCCATGCTGGAGGTGATCCGGCAGGATTACATAGACACGGCCAGAGCCAAGGGCGTTTCCGATCAAAAGATCACCACCCGTCATATGCTGAAAAACGCCATGATCCCAATCATCACTGCGGTGGGACTTCAGTTCGGAACCCTGCTTGGCGGAGCCATGCTGACGGAGACCGTATTTTCCTGGCCGGGACTGGGACGGTTGATGGTGGATTCCATCAAGTCAAAGGATATTCCCATGGTGCTGGGGTCGGTTATTTTCCTGGCAATCATGTTTACCGTGGTCAACCTGGCGGTGGATATCATATACGCCTTCGTGGACCCGCGGATCAAATCACAATATAAGAGAAAGTAGGTGCAGCTCATGGGAAAGAAACATCTGATTGCCGTGGAAGCGGAAGGCAGCCAGCGCTCGCTGTGGGGCGAGGCCTGGCGCAGATTTAAAAAGAACCGGATGGCCATGATCGGTATGTATTTCATTCTGACCCTGGTGTTTATCGCCATTGCGACTATTATTATAGATGCAGTTACGGGAAAGTCAATTTATCTGAATTACGTGGTCAAGCAGAACCTGAGAGGACGCCTCCAGGGCCCCAGTCTGGCCCATCCCTTCGGGTTGGATGAGTTTGGGCGGGATATGCTGCTTCGTATGCTCTGGGCGGTGCGCTACTCCCTGTTTATGGGTACGGTTGCCATTATCATTTCCTGTATTTTTGGCGGTCTGCTGGGGGCTTTCGCGGGATATTACGGGAAAACGGCGGACAATATCATTATGAGAATCATGGATATTCTTCTGGCGATTCCCTCCATGCTGCTGGCCATTGCCATTGTGGCAGCCCTGGGAACCAGCATCACCAACGTGCTTATCGCCATCGCCATCTCCTATGTGCCCACCTTCGCCAGAACGGTGCGGGCGTCGGTGCTGACGGTGAAGGACCAGGAGTTCATCGAGGCCTCCCGGGCCATCGGATGCAGCGATTGGCGCATCATTCTTAAATACGTGATTCCCAATTCCATGGCGCCTATTATCGTCCAGGTGACACTGGGAATCGCAGGAGCCATCCTCTCCATCGCAGGACTTTCCTTCCTGGGACTCGGCATTCAGCCGCCTACCCCTGAGTGGGGCGCGATGCTGTCCAATGCCCGCAGCTATATCCGCGACGCATGGCACGTGACCATTATCCCGGGCATGGGCATTATGCTGACCATTCTGGCTCTGAACCTGGTGGGTGACGGGCTGAGGGACGCCCTTGACCCGCGTTTGAAGAGCTGATGAAGAAAGGATGGGTATGACATGGCAGATAAACCATTATTGGAAGTAAAGGACCTGGTCATCCACTATGAGACGGATGACGGGGTAGTGAAGGCGTTAAACGGCGTCAATATACAGATCGGAGTGGGGGAGACCCTGGGCCTGGTAGGAGAGACAGGGGCGGGCAAAACCACTCTGGCCAAGGGAATCATGGGTCTGATCCCCAACCCTCCGGGGAAAATTTTAAGCGGAGAGGTGCAGTTTGAGGGACAGGATCTTTTGACCATTGGCAAGGAAGGCATGATGAAAATTCGGGGCAGAGATATCTCCATGATCTTCCAGGACCCCATGACCTCTTTAAACCCGGTGCTGACCGTGGGCGAGCAGATTCTGGAGGTGATTGAGATCCATAATCCCGGCCTGTCCAAGCAGGAATCCAGGAAATGGGCGGAGAACATGCTGGAGCGGGTGGGAATCCCGGCGGAGCGGTTCGGAGAGTATCCCCACCAGTTTTCCGGCGGCATGAAGCAGAGAGTGGTCATCGCCATCGCCCTGGCCTGCAATCCCAAGCTTCTGATTGCAGACGAGCCGACCACGGCCCTGGACGTGACCATCCAGGCCCAGGTACTGGAGATGATCTATCAACTGAAGTCAGAGAACAATACCTCGATGATCCTGATCACCCATGATCTGGGTGTGGTTGCCCAAAACTGCGATTACGTGGCCATCATCTACGCGGGCGAGGTGGTGGAATACGGATCGCTGCGGGAGATTTATAAGGACACGAAACACCCATACACGGAGGGGCTGTTCGGTTCAATCCCCAGCCTCACAAGCGACGTAACGCGGCTGCAGGCCATTGACGGCATGATGCCTGATCCCACCAGGCTGCCTGAGGGCTGCGTCTTCTGTGAAAGATGTAAATACGCGACTCCTGAATGCTCCAAGTCCCATCCCGGGATGGTGTCCCTGGGCGGCACCCATCAGGTGCGCTGCCTCCGATACGGCCATCAGGCTTCGGATATGAACTGAGGAAGGAGATTTACATATGCTGGAAGAGAAGAAAGAGCTTTTACGCGTAGAGCATTTGAAGAAATATTTTACAACGCCCAAGGGTACCCTTCATGCGGTGGACGACGTGAATTTCTCCATCCGCGTAGGCGAAACCCTGGGCGTGGTGGGAGAGTCCGGCTGCGGCAAGTCCACCATGGGCAGGGCCATACTGCGGCTTCACGAGCCTACGGCGGGCAAGGTGTATTTTGAGGGAAATGACATTCTGAGCTATAACAAGAAGCAGCTGAAGGAACTGAGGAAGGACATGCAGATCATCTTCCAGGACCCCTTCGCCTCCTTAAACCCCAGAATGACGGTCAGCGAGGCCATCATAGAGCCGCTGCTGGTACAGGGAATCTACAAGTCCAGCGAGCGGGCGGCCATCATCAGCCGGGTGGATGAGATCATGAACCTGGTGGGACTGGCAAAGCGCCTGGTCAATACCTATCCCCATGAGCTGGACGGCGGACGCCGCCAGAGAATCGGCATCGCCAGGGCGTTGGCGGTGAACCCCAAGTTCATCGTGTGCGACGAGCCGGTGTCCGCCCTGGACGTATCGATCCAGGCCCAGATTTTGAATCTGATGCAGGATCTTCAGGAGGAACTGAACCTGACGTACATGTTTATCACCCACGACCTGTCCGTGGTCCGGCATTTCTCCAACAATATCGTGGTGATGTACCTGGGTCAGATGGTGGAGTGTGCGCCAGCGAAAACTCTGTTTAAGAACCCCTTGCATCCTTATACCAAGGCATTGCTGTCCGCGATCCCGGTTCCGGACCCGGATTTCAAAATGGAGCGGATACCGCTCAAGGGAGAACTGACGTCGCCCATCAACCCGGACCCGGGCTGCAGGTTCGCCAAGCGCTGTCCCTATGCCACAGAGGCCTGCACCAGCAGGGAGATGACGTTGATGGAGCTGGAGCCGGAGCATTTTGTCAGCTGCCGGATGATTCAGGAACAGAGATAAATTCCGGCTGAATCCGGTATTTATAGATAGGAAAGCTGCCGCCGGTCCCTGCTGGGCCGCCGGGCAGCGCAAGCAAAAAAGAGAGGAGCAAAAGTATGAGAAAAACATGGAAAAAGGCGATTGCATTATCCCTGATTGCCGCAATGGCAGTTAGCGCGGCAGGCTGTTCCAAATCAGGACAGACCCCCGCGGACGGCGGCGCCGCCACCGAGGCTGCATCAAAGGAGGCCGCAGGAGATACAACAGGAGGCGGCTCCGGAGAGTACAAGGACACCTTGGTATGGGCGCAGGGCGCGGACGTGACCTCCCTTGATCCCCATCAGGGTAAGGAGACCCCGGCCGTTGAGGTGACGGACCAGATTTTCGACACCCTGACCGTGGTTGACGCGGCCACCGGAGAGCTTCAGCCCCAGATCGCGGAGAGCTGGACCCAGAATTCCGAAACTTCCTACACCTTCAATATCCGCAAGGGCGTGAAGTTCCATGACGGTTCTGAGGTGAAGGCTGAGGACGTGAAATTCTCCCTGGAGAGAGCCATCAATTCCGCGGCTGTTTCCTATATCGTGGACTTTATCGACAAGGTTGACGTAGTGGACGATTATACGGTAAATGTGGAGCTGAAGGCGCCATACGCCCCGGCCCTTAGAAACCTTTCCGTTCCCTTTGCGGCCATCGTGCCCAAGGCTGCCGTGGAGGCCAACGAGGCGGAGTTTGTGCTTCACCCCATCGGTTCCGGTCCCTACAAGTTCGTAGAGTGGAAGCAGGGCGATTCCGTTACCCTGGAGCGCTTTGACGATTACTACGCAGGAGCGGCTGAGACCCAGAAACTGGTGATGAAGGTGATCCCCGAGGCGTCACAGAGAACCATCGCCCTGGAGACCGGCGAGGTGGACCTGGCCTACGACCTGCTTCCCAACGACCTGGAGAAGGTGAGAAGCAATTCCGATCTGCAGCTGTTCGAGGCTCCGTCCCTGACCTGCTACTATATCTCCATGAATATGAACAAAGCGCCCTTTGACAACCAGCAGGTAAGAGATGCCATCAACTACGCCATCGACCGCCAGCTGATCATCGACACCATTGCCAGCGGCTCCGGCGAGCCGGCCGACGCCATCATCGCTCCGGCCGTATTCGGCTATTACAGCCCCGGCGCATATGAGTATGATCCCGAGAAGGCCAAGGCCCTGCTGGCTGAGGCGGGCTATCCCAACGGCTTCGAGACCAGCATCTGGGTGAACGACAACCAGACCCGCGTTGAGGTGTGCCAGGCTGTACAGGCTATGCTTCAGGAGGTTGGAATCACCTGCGGCATCGAGGTGATGGAATTCGGAAGCTTCATTTCCAGAACCACCGCCGGCGAGCACGACATGGGTTACTTCGGATGGGTGACCTCCACAACCGACGCGGACTACACCTATTATTCCCTGGAGCACTCCTCCCAGCAGGGCGCGGCAGGAAACCGTACCTTTATCAATGATCCTGAGGTTGACAAGCTGGTTGAGACCGGCAGAACCAGCGCGGATGAGTCTGTCAGACTGAAAGCATATGAGGAGCTGGCTGTGAAGCTGAAAGAGATCAACAACAACGCGCCCGTCTACTACAGCACCATTACCGCAGGCGCAAACGCCAAGGTAGAGGGCTTTGTGATGGATCCCATCGGCTATCACAAGCTGGATCGCGTAAAGGTAGGGAAATAAGAGAGGTCAAAGGAGACAAGCAGCATGAGATTATCTAAGATTACATGGCCTGCGGCAGAGCGTTATTTTAAGGAAAACGACATGGTGATCCTTCCCATCGGAAGCACAGAGTGCCACGGACGCCATATGCCGCTGGGAACCGATACCCTGATCCCGGACAAGATTCTGGACCTGATTGAGGAGAAGAACGACAACATCCTCATTGCGCCCATGATCCCCTACGGAGCCTGCCAGTCCCTGGCAGACTATCCGGGGACCATCAACATTGATCCCGATGTGCTGTACCAATACGTGTACCAGATTGTGGACGGGCTGTACAAGCACGGCGCACGCAAGATTCTGGTGCTTAACGGCCACGGAGGCAATATCAAGACCATCGAGCGCATCGGCCTGGAATTTGACAAAAAGGGCGCCATGGTGGTGATGCTCAACTGGTGGCTGATGGCCTGGGATATGAAGCCTGAGTGGAAGGGCGGCCACGGCGGCGGCGAGGAGACGGCGGGAGTTATGGCGGTCGATCCATCCCTGATCGATATGAGCCAGATCGACCTTCCCCTGGAGATGGCCAACATCACGGACAATCTGGTTGCCACCGGCTTCCGCACCGTCCGCTTCAAGGGCGTGGAGATTGAAGTCCTGAGGAATACCCCGAAGGTGACGGACAACGGCTGGATCGGACCCGATCACCCCAACACAGCGACTCCGGAATGGGGACAGGAAATGGTGCAGACCACTGCCGACTACATTGTGGACCTGGTTGAGGAGTTAAAAAAGGTTAAGCTGTAACACACGGCAAAGCCTGGAGGTAATGATGGCAAACATTAAAGAAATAGAGGCGTTGACCAACGCCTTCGGTCCCAGCGGTTTTGAGGAAGAGGTCATCCGCGAGGTGAAGAACTGGTGCCGGGGGCTGGACGTGAAAAACGACGCCATGTACAACGTGTATGCGACCATGAAGAACAGGAAGGAGGGACGTCCGGTAATTATGCTGGACGCCCATCTGGACGAATGCGGCTTCATGGTGCAGTCCATCCTGGAGAACGGGCTTTTGAGCATCCTGATGCTGGGGGGCTTCCACCTCACCAGCCTGCCCGCCCATTCCGTCATTGTGCGGACCCGGTCCGGGAAAAAGCACAGGGGGATCACCACCTCCAAGCCGGTGCATTTTCTCACTCCGGCCCAGAGGAACGACAATTCCCTGGACATTGAGGACATTCTGGTGGACGTGGGCGCCAGCAGCCGGGAGGAGGCCATGGAGGTCTACGGAATCCGGCCGGGTGATCCCATTATGCCGGATGTGAGTTTTGAGTATCACGAGGAAAACGGCATCATGTACGGCAAAGCCTTTGACAACCGTCTGGGCTGCGTCAGCATCATCGAAACCATGCAGGCCTTAAAGGACGAGGCGGACCGGCTGGCAGTGGACGTGGTAGGAGCGTTTGCCGCTCAGGAAGAGGTGGGCACCAGAGGGGCCACCGTGACCGCCCAGCAGGTGCAGCCAGACCTGGCGATTGTATTCGAAGGCTCTCCTGCGGACGACTTTTTCTTCCGGCCGGGACTGGCCCAGTGCAGCATGAAGGGCGGAGTTCAGATCCGGCACATGGACAACAGCTATATTTCCAATGTGGAGTTCATCCGTCTGGCCCAGGAGGTGGGCGACCGGTGCGGGATTAAGTACCAGGACGCAGTGCGCCGGGGCGGAAGTACCAACGCAGGTAAGATCAGCCTGACTGGAAAAGCGGTCCCCGTGCTGGTGCTGGGCATCCCCTCCAGATATGTGCACAGCCACTACAATTTCTGTGCGGCTGAGGACGTGGACGCCACGGTCAGCATGGCCGTTGAGGTAATACGGGCATTGGATCAGGAGCGCATTGCACGGATTTTAAGAAATGACATGATCTGAATCAACATCCCTGTTGGGATCGGGCTTTATAGCATTGCCCGCCCCAACAGGGATATTTTCCTATAAAAAAGGGGTTAAAATACAAAAAATCCGCTTATTTTTGTCCGTATCCCAGGTGCCAACTCTGATAATCTTTACATATAGGCGAGAGGCGGTCATCAGCGGATTTCGTTTGACGGCTGCGGCTATTGCGGCTCCAAACATAAAATTTCTATTGAATAAGGAGGGTAATCACATGAGGGTTGGTTTTATTGGATTGGGTATTATGGGTAAACCCATGGCAAAGAATTTGTTGAAAGCCGGTTATGAGCTGGTTGTCACGGATCTGAACCAGGCGGCGGTGGAGGAGCTGGCAGCCTGCGGGGCGCAGACTGCGGCAAACGGAGCAGAGGTGGCCAGAAACTGTGAGGTGGTGATCACCATGGTTCCCAACTCCCCCCACGTGCGTGCGGCGGTTTTGGGAGAAAATGGAGTGGCAGAGGGCGCGAAACCGGGAACGGTGCTGATCGACATGAGTTCCATTGATCCCACCGAGAGTAAAGCCATCGGGGCAGAGCTGGCGGCCAAGGGCATCGACATGCTGGACGCGCCTGTGTCGGGCGGAGAGCCCAAGGCCATCGACGGCACCATATCCGTTATGGTAGGCGGAAAGAAGGAATTGTTCGACCGTCATTATGATCTCATGAAGGCCATGGCCGGTTCCGTGGTATATGTGGGAGAGCTTGGGTCCGGAAATGTGGCCAAGCTGGCGAACCAGATCGTGGTTGCCGTGAATATCGCAGCCGTGTCCGAGGCCCTTACCTTTGCGAAGAAGGCGGGGACCGACCCGGAGTTGGTTTATCAGGCGATCCGCGGCGGGCTGGCCGGTTCCACGGTGATGGACGCCAAAGCGCCGATGATGCTGGCTGGAAATTTCAAGCCGGGCTTCCGGATTGAGCTGCACATCAAGGATCTGACCAATGCGCTCAATGCGGCGCACGCCATCAGCGCGCCGGTTCCGTTAAGCGGTCAGCTGATGGAAATCATGCAGTGCCTGAAGGCGGACGGGTATGAGAAAGAAGATCACAGCAGCATCGTCAAATTCTATGAGAAGCTGTCCAATGTCACAGTGAAGTCATAATCCTGATTGATTTGCGGTTCCGGTTATTCCGGAGCCGTTTTTTATTGAATGCAATCCTCTACATCTCTCAACGGGAATGCGGTTGAGAAGAAAAAGGGGTTAAAATACAAAAAATCCGCTCGTATTTGTCCTAAGCGTGGATGGTAACTCTGCTAATCTTTACTTATAGATTATGGGGGGCGTTGGTCGATTTGTCTAAAAATTAAAAATCCTTTGTGTACCTCGCTATTTCGAGGATTTATCCCTTATTTCAAGCGCATCTGGTTTGGTTTCGACAGTAATTGTGGTTACATAATTGGAAAATTCATATTAATATATTAATTATAGAGATTTGTGTATGAAAAGATCGAAAGATGACCATTACTGTTGAAATTTTCCGAATTTTATAATATACTAAGAAAAACACAAATATTCGGGAGAATTCGCGCATTCTGACAGCAGTTTCGACAATTACAGGAGCCGGAAATAAAGAATCATCATAGAAAGGACAAAGACTATGTTGTACATAAGAAACGGCAGAATCAAAACCATGGCGGGGATTGAGTATCCTAACGGGCAGATACTGATTGAGGACGGCAAGATCAAGGCGGTAGGCGTGTTCGTGGAGAAGCCGGAGGGCGCCCGGGAGATTGACGCGGGCGGGCACCTGGTAACGCCGGGAATGATTGACGCCCACTGCCACGTGGGACTCTTTGGCAGCGCGCTGCGCTGGGAAGGCGACGACGGCAATGAGGAGATGGACCCCATCACACCTCATCTGCGCGGCATCGATTCCGTCAACCCCCAGGATGAATGCTTTGAAAACGCGCGCAAAGGTGGAGTTACCACCATCGCCACCGGCCCCGGAAGCGGCAATGTCATCGGCGGCACCTTCGCGGCGCTCAAAACCTACGGAAAACGGGTGGACGACATGGTGATGGTGGAACCCCTCGCCATGAAGATCGCATTTGGAGAAAACCCCAAGAGCAGCTACGGATTGAACGGGAAATCGCCCTACAGCCGGATGGCGGTGGCCGCCCTGCTGCGAGAGGCGCTGTTTAAGGCCAGGCGCTACGCCGAGGACCTGGACGAGTACGAGAAATCAGGCGGCGGCGATCAAAAGCGCCCGCCTTTCGATATGAAAATGGAGGCGCTGCTGCCTGTGATACGCAAGCAGATTCCGCTGAAGGCCCACGTACACCGCGCGGACGACATTTGTACGGCGATCCGGGTGGCGAAGGAATTCGGCCTGAAGCTTACCCTCGACCACTGTACGGACGGACATCTGATCACAGAGGTGCTGGCCGCGGAGGGCTGTCCCGTGCTGGTAGGCCCGACGTTGGGAGATAAGACAAAACCTGAGGTCAGGAACAAGACCTTTGATACGGTGAAGATTCTGTCGGACGCGGGCCTTCAGGTGGCGATCATCACGGATGCCCCGGTCATCCCCATCGAGAGACTGCCCCTGTGCGCGGGTTATGCCATAAGCGCCGGGCTGGAGGAGCAGAAAGCCTGGGAGTGCATCACCATCAATCCCGCCCGGATTTTGGGCGTGGACAGCCGGGTGGGCAGTATCGAGCCCGGCAAGGATGCGGATATCGTCATCCACAGCGGCAATCCGCTGACGGACATCGCTTCCCATCCGCTCTACACCATCATCGACGGTAAAATTATTTATCAAGCTTAAATATATGAAGCCAAAACAAGGAGGATATTAAAATGTATCAGGGGAAAACACACATTCACATCGAAAACAGCGACGGCTCACCGCAGGTATTTAACGCCACCTGGCAGCAGGTTCAGGATCTTCTGGACCGCAATCCCGATCTGAAGGACGAACTCCACTTCACCATCGGCTGCAGCGACGCGGACCCGGTAGCCCAGTGGTCCCAGGAAGACCTGGATGAGTATTACGGCTATATGAAAACCGCCGATATCCTGGTGGGATACACCCTTCCCCAGCAGAATATCAAGGAATACGCCCCGAACCTGAAGGTGATCCACTTCATCAGCTCCGGCGTTGAGCATGTGACCCCCTTTGACTGGGTTCCCGAGGGAATTACCGTGGTCAACAACCGGGGCGTGCATCTTCCCAAATCCGGCGAGTCCTTCGCAATGTTCCTCTATATGATCAACGCAGGAATCCCGCGCCTGGCCTATTCCCAGAAAAAGGGAAAATGGGACCGGCACTTCACTTCCGTGATCAAGGGCAAGACCCTTGTGGTGGTGGGCGTAGGACACCAGGGCGGCGAGATGGCCCGTCAGGCGAAACGGCTTGGCATGTATGTCATCGGCGTCAACAGCCCCGTGGTGGAAAATGAATACTGCGACGAGATTCTTCCGGTTGAGAGAATGAAAGAGGCTTTTGAGAGAGCCGACATCGTTTCCCTCCATGTTCCGCTGACCGACGCCACCCGCAAAATGATCAACGAGGAGACCCTCAGCTGGCTGCCGAGCCATGCGGGACTCATCAATATCTCCCGCGGCCCCGTGGTGGATGAGAAAGCCCTTCACGACAAGCTGGTTGCCGGCGAGCTGGCCTGCGCCATCTCCGACGTGTTCTGGCAGGAGCCCCTTCCGGCGGATCATTTCTTCTGGGATACGCCGAACCTGACGATTCTGCCCCATATTTCGTCCGACGACCTTGTAAACTACATCCCGCGCACGCTGGATCTGACCATCCGCAATCTGCGCAACGCGAGAGAGGGCAAGCCCCTTGAGAACGAGCTTGACCTGGCCAGAGGTTATTAATCGGGAGGATTAAACATTGGAAAAGATGAAAGTATTGATCCTGACCGCGGATGACAGCAAAAAGGTGTTCCGGATGGACCAGGAACGCCTTGAGGCTGCCCTTTCCAGACATCCTGAGGTCAGAGAGCTGGCCGATTTTGAGATTTGCCGGACGTCCACCAGCTATGAGAATGATCCCAGCTGGAACGAACAGGATCACGAGATGTTTTACCGCGCGGTGGCGGACAAGGACGCCATCATCGGGTATATGTTCCCGTTGGAGACCTTCCGGGAGAAAGCGCCCAACGTGAAGTATATCCACATTATAGGAGCCGGAGTGGAGCACCTGTTCCCGTTAACCTGGCTGCCCGAGCACACAAAGCTGACGAACAGCCGCGGCGCTCACGCCCCCAAGACCTGCGAATACGCCATGATGGCCATGCTGATGCTGGGCAACAACATGCCGAGGCTCTACACCGCCCAGCGGGAGAGCCGCTGGGACGGACATTTCCTCACCGTGGTGGAGGGAAAGACCGCGCTGATCCTGGGCTGCGGCAAGCAGGGCTCGGCGGTTGCGCTGGCTGCAAAGCGCCTGGGAATCAGGGCCATCGGCGTGGACCCCAAAGTTTCCTCAAAGGAAGGTTTTGAGAGAATCGTCCACCCGGACGAGCTGCTTCAGGTACTGCCTGAGGCCGATTATGTGTTCCTGACCATGCCTTATACCAGGGAGACCTATCATTTCTTCGGAGCCGAACAGTTTAAGGCCATGAAGCCGGGCGCAGGGTTTGTCAATATCTGCCGCGGCAAGGTGCTGGATGCGGACGCCATGATCGCCGCCCTGGAATCCGGCGCGATTTCCGGCGCGGTGCTGGACGTCTATGAGCAGGAACCCCTTCCGGCGGATTCTCCCCTGTGGACGGCGAAAAACGTGATCATGACCCCCCATATGGGCTGTGACGACGAGGACAATTATATTCACAGATGTTTTGACATCTTTTTTGAAAACCTGGTCAGGATGGCAAACGGCGAGGACTTGGACAACGTGGTTGACCGGAACCTGGGCTATTGACGGGTCTTATGACCGCCTGGAACAGGAAGAGAATATAAGGAGAAAAGTATGAATGGTACAGAAAACACCGGGTTACAACATCTAGCGGTACAGATTGTAACAACATACGAGCGTATGAAACGAAATGCGGCCTACCGTGTGCTTTCGCTGATCTTTGGCTGCATTACTCTGGTGATTGTCAAGCTGGTACAGATGGCGTCCAAGGAGAAGAATACTGCCAGAATCCGTCGGGATCAGCTGTACAAGGAGCTTGTGAATCAGGGGGAGCTGGCCGCGCTTCAGGAGGAGGCGGCCCAGCAGATCAGACGGAAGAACCAGTTTTTCAATAAAAATGTGTCGGAGAGCGAGGTACAGCGCCAGGTGGAGAAGATCGGCCTCCAGGAATTTGAGGAGAAGGTGAACCGCCTCCTTGAGAACGAGGGCATCGACGCCAGCAGGAACAGTGAATTTCACGATACCTTTGTGGCACTGCTCAGCAAAATGCCGTTTTTCGTTTTCTCCGTGATCGTCTCATTCCCGATGTACATACTGGTTGCGATCTACATGCAGCCGTACATAAAGTTTACGGTAGACCGTATGGCGATGCTGGTTTTCGTTCTCTTTGGCGTTATCTTTTTGGTTTTCTCCATCCTCTATATTTCGCCGTCCGACCCGGCGGTGAATATTCTGGGGGACAAGGCCACGCCGGAGAAGGTTGAGCAGTTCCGTGAAATCTATGGTTTGAACAAACCGTATCTGGGACAGTTTTTGGATACGGTCAAGCGGATCGCCACCTTTGACCTTGGCAGATCCTTTGTGGGAAATGAGAACATCAACGAAGCCATTGCCCGCAAGTTCCCCGTTACCATGCAGCTTGCGCTGTGTTCCATCAGCTGGGCCATTCTGGCGGGCATCGCGGTGGGCGTGGTCTCCGCCATCCGGCAGTACAGCGCCTTTGACAATATTTCCATGTTGGTGGTGCTGCTGGCCTTGTCCATCCCGCATTTCTGGCTGGGCCTTGTGCTGGTGCTGAATTTCTCCATCAAGCTGGGATGGCTGCCCGCGATCTATAAAGCGGGCGAATGGAAGAGTATGCTCATGCCGGCCTTTGTGCTGGGAACCGGCTACGCGGCCGGTATCGCCCGAATGACCAGGTCCAGTATGCTGGAGGTGAAGTCCTCGGACTACGTGATGACTGCAAGGGCCAAGGGCCTCAGCGAGCGGGCCGTTACCTTCCGCCACATTCTGAGCAACGCCCTGATTCCGATTATCACCATGGTAGGTATGCAGTTCGGCGGTATCGTAGCCGGAGCGCCCACCACGGAGAAGGTGTTCGGCATCAGCGGTATCGGTATCTATATTGTGGAAAAGGAATTCGTACCGGATACGCCGGCGGTTGTGGCCAGCGTTGTGTACTGTTCCGTTGCAATCAGCCTTGCCAACCTGCTGGTCGATATTTTGTATACGTTCATTGACCCCAGAATCAAGACGCGTCTGAAAGATTATTAGGAAAGGGGGGAATGTGATGAAATTAACCGAATATCAGCAAAAAATGAACAGAATCAAGCTGGGCGGCTTCGTGGAACACAAGAATATGGCGTTTTCCATGGGCGCGACCATGATTCTGTGCCTGATTTTTATGCTTGCCAGCTATGACTTTATCGAAGGTAAGGTTAATACGATTATGCTTACCGTGGCATGTCTGTATCTGATTATGTCCCTTTACATGTACGTGGTGCTCCAGAAGATCAAAAAAGACATCGTGACAAAGGGAACCATCAGCAACGGCACAAGGCGGCTGGGCTGGCCCATGACATTGTTTGTGCTGACCGGCAACTTTTTCGGGACCATCGGCGGCATGTACCTGCTTTCCAAGAAAAAGTGTATCGAGTACCAGTTAGCCGTGTACATGGTTGCCAACCTGCTCATGGTGATGCTGGTTTCCACCATCAATATTTTCAAACCTGCAATTCCCTATTATTTTGACCTGGGCATGGGACTGTTGGCGGTTGTGCTGGTTTTCTACATCTTCGTGGCCGTGATGCTGTCAAAGCATGCGGACGAGCATAACATCGATCCCAGGCTGAAAAAGCTGCTGATCCCCCTGGCCCTCAGCGTGGTGACGGGCAACTTGTTCGCGCTGATTCTGGTGATCACCATGTATAAGCGCCTTTACCAGAAGAACAAGGAGATTTCCATCGAGTGGATTGACATCATGCGCCGGCTGTTCCGCAACTATATGTCGGTCATCGGTATGTTTATCGTCATTTTCCTGGTGTCCATCTCCATTTGCAGCTACCTGACCTTCGACTACGCCGTGTCCGTGGAGAACAACTACAGCGCGCTGTTCCAGCCGCCGTCCCTGGCCTATCCCTTTGGAACGGACAACTTCGGGCGCTGCATCTTCTCCAGAATTGTGTTCGGCGCGCGTATTTCCCTGAGCGTCGGTATGGCCGCCATCGTGATTCCGCTGCTTGTGGGCGGAACCCTGGGCTCCATCGCCGGGTATTACGGCAAAGCGGTGGACAATGTGATCATGCGTGCTCTGGATACCCTTTATGCGATCCCGTCCATCCTTCTGGCCATCGCGATTATCGCATCCTTCGGGGCAAGCACCATCTCCCTGATCATGGCAATCAGCATCGCGGGTATCCCGGTTTACGCCCGTCTGGTGCGCGCCACGGTTCTGGGTATTGCCAACTCCGAGTACGTGGAGGCGGCAAAGGCCTGCGGCGCGACCAACCGCATCATCATTTTCAAACATATTGTGCCAAATTCCCTGGCGCCCCTGATCGTGCGGTCCACCCTTGAAATCGGTACCGCCGTGCTGTCCACCAGTACGCTCAGCTATCTGGGAATCGGTATTCCGGCGCATATTCCGGAATGGGGCAACGTCCTCAGAGCGGGCAGCACCTATTTGGAGGAGCATCCGTATATGGCTATTTTCCCGGGCCTTGCCATCATTCTGATTGTGTTGGCGTTCAACTTTTTCGGTGACGGCCTGCGGGATGCTCTTGATCCTAAGATGAAGTAAGGGGAGGTGGAATTGTGACAGAAAATTTACTTGAGGTTAAGAACCTGTCTGTGAATTACGTGACCGAGGACCGCACGGTGAAAGCCGTAAGCGGCGTCTCCTTCAGCCTGGCCAAGGGCGAGAGTATGGGGCTTGTGGGGGAAACCGGAGCCGGAAAAACCACAATCGCGCTTTCCGTTATGCAGCTGGTACCGTATCCGCCCGGCATTATCACCGGGGGAGAAATCTATTTCAAAGGCACAAATTTAATTGAGAATTCCGAGAAGGAAAATGAGAAGATCCGCGGCAACGGTATTTCCATGATTTTCCAGGACCCGATGACCGCGCTGAACCCGACCATGACCATCGCCAAACAGATGGTGGAGGTTGTGATGAAGCACACCAAATGCTCCAGGAAAGAGGCGGAGGAGCGGTGCAAGAAGCTGATGGAGACGGTTGGAATCCGTCGGGACCGTTTCAACGACTACCCCCATCAGCTCTCGGGAGGCATGAAGCAGCGCATCATCATTGCAATGGCCCTGCTGTGCAGCCCGGAACTGCTGATCGCAGACGAACCGACCACTGCCCTGGACGTGACCATCCAGGCCCAGGTGCTGGAGCTGATGCGCGAGCTGATCGGCAAGTCCAATATGTCCCTGATTTTGATCACCCATGATCTGGGCGTGGTGGCGGAAACCTGCGACAAGGTCTGCATCATGTACGCCGGAGAGATCGTGGAGACCGGTCTGGTGAAAACGGTGTACCGCAGCCCGCGCCACCCCTATACACGGGGCCTCTTTGAATCCATACCCAGGCTGGAGGACGACGACGTCCGCTTAACGCCCATTGAAGGCTCGATTCCCAACCCGGCCGCGCTGCCGGAGGGCTGTAAGTTCCATCCGCGGTGCAAATACTGTTCCGAAATCTGCAAAAAGGAAAAGCCGCCGGTGCGGGTGGATCAGGAGACAGGACAGTCGTTTATGTGCCATTTTGATCTGTTTAACGGAGGTGGTGAGTAGTGGGGACCTTATTGGAGGTGAGAAACCTCAAAAAATATTTCCAGGTACCAAAAGGGTATCTGCACGCCGTGGATGATGTGAGCTTTAAGATCAACGAGGGTGAAACCTTAGGAATCGTGGGCGAGAGCGGATGTGGAAAGAGCACCCTGGGCCGCGCGATTCTCCGCCTGCATGAGCCTACCTCCGGCACGGTTTTGTATGACGGCATGAACGTCACCGGGATGGACAAGCAGGAGATGCGGGCCCTTCGCAAATACATGCAGATCATTTTCCAGGATCCGTACGCCTCGCTGAATCCGCGTTTTACGGTGGCTCAGATCATCGAAGAGCCGCTGCGGCTGCATAAGATCTATTCTTCGGAGGCTGAGGTGCACGCGCGGGTGGAGGAATTGATGGACATGGTAGGTCTTTCCGCCCGTATGCAGAACGCTTACCCCCACGAGTTTGACGGAGGACGGCGCCAGCGTATTGTAATCGCCCGGGCCCTGGCCGTGGGGCCCAAGTTCATCGTGTGCGACGAGCCGGTATCGGCCCTGGACGTTTCGATCCAGGCCCAGATTCTGAATCTGATGATCGACCTGCAGAAGGAATTGAACCTGACCTACATTTTCATTTCCCACAACTTAAGCGTTGTGAAGCACATTTCCACCGATGTGGGCGTGATGTACCTTGGGCAGCTGATTGAGAAGGCGCCTAAGAGAATGATTTATAAAAACCCGCTGCACCCGTACACCATTGCGCTGTTAGCCGCCATCCCGTCTCTGGACCCGGAGGCGAAGCGGGAGCGGCAGATTTTAAAGGGTGAGCTGACCAGTCCCGTCAATCCAAAGAGGGGCTGCAGATTCAGCACCAGATGTCCGTTTGCGCAGGACCGCTGCTTTACGGACAACCCCGTTATGAGAGAAGTGGAGCCGGGGCACTTTGTCGCCTGTCACCGGGTTTTGGGGAAGGAGGGGATTCAGTAAACCGGTATTAAAACGAGATTTATAGAATGCTGCACGAATATGTGGTTAAGAAAAGGGAGAGGAGAAACAGAATGAAATCTACGAGAAAAGCATTAGCACTGCTCTTATGTGCCGCCATGGTTATGTCCAGCACCGCATGCGGACGCGCCAGGGCCGAGAAGCCGGGAACAGCCACCAAGACGGAGGAGGCGCCCATCCCGCTGACCATTTTGACCCGTCCGAACTTTGAGCTGGAGGCCAACACCCTCCGCGACTAGCTGACCAAGGCTGGGTTTGAGGTTACCGTTAATGTTCAGCCTGACCGCGCGTCTTCCATGGCGGTTCAGGAGAGCGGTAAATACGACATTAACATTTTAAACTGGCTGACCGACGCCGGCGCGCCGGACTACGCGGTGAGACAGCTGTATCACAACGACGGTTCCTACAATAACTGGCCCATCAAGGACGACGAGCTTTCCGCCCTGATCGACGAGGCCGCCCAGCTGACCTTTGAGGATTCCATCCCGGTCTATACCAAGATTGAAAACCGTCTGGTGGACGAGATGTGCTGGACCGTTCCGCTGTACAACCGTACCAGATTTGTGGCGGTCAATAAGGACATCGTTGATCCCGACACCATTTTCTGCGGCGGCAGCACCCCCCGGTTCTTTGGTATGAGCCAGTATGTTGACAAGAGCCTCAGCGAGACCCGTCCCTATGTGGCGGTTCAGTTTGACCCCAATCCTCCGAACTTTGATCCGATTCGGACGGAAGAGGGAAGCACCTTCTGGATGAAGGCCAATTCCTACATTTCCCTGACGGCCTGCAACGCAAAGGACGAGGTTGTGCCTGAGTACTCCTTAAGCCGTGCGTTTGCCATCGGCGAGGGCAATTCCACCTTCTACTTCATGCTCCGCGACGACGTGAACTTTGCAAAGGTAGAGGACAACAAGGCGGTTGACACAGGCGTTCTGGTCAGCGCTGAGGACGTTGTATACACCTTGGAGCGCGCGAAAGATCCGGATGCGGTTCCCTTAAACAGCGGTTATACCAATCTGGAGTCCGTGGATACCATCGGAATCGTGACCGATATGGAAGAGCTTAAGAATATCAAGGTTTCCGGTTCTTCCCAGAGCGTATTCGACTATTTTAACGAGAAAGCACCCGCTCCCATCACCAAGCTGACCGAGGAGACCTCTGAGGTTGACAACGCGGCCGGCGTGTGCCAGGTTGTGAAAATCACCACCTTCAAGCCCACTCCCCAGCTGGTGAACTTCCTGACCATCAGCACCCTGGGTATTGTGTGCAAGGACGTTGTATCCAGCCTCAACGAGGGCGTTGATGCCAATAACTATGATCCGGCCAAGGATGTGCTGTATGGCGATGTGAATACCTTGAAGGAAGGCTCCGCTCAGTTCAACAACAACAACTGGTTCAGCGGCCCTTACGCAATGCTGTATATCAACGACTATGAGATGGTGTTTGACCGCAATCCGGGATTCATGCCTGATACCGAATGGGCTCCCAATATTAAGAATCTGCACATCAAGATGATGTCCGATATGAACACCGCCTATTCGGCTCTGCGCAGCGGCGAGATCGACGACTGTATGCCGGAAGGAAACTGGGGTTCCCTGAAGGAAGCTCCCAACGTAGCCATCGTGGAGCGGGAGTCCACCTCTGTGTCCACGCTGTTCTTCAACCTGATGGAAGGCAGCAAGATGAACGACATCAACCTGCGCCAGGCAGTGCGCTACGCGGTCAACCAGGATGATATCATTGCAATTAAGGAAGGAACTGTTACACGGGCGCACTCCACGCTGACCATGATCCCCACCGGAAACGAGTGGAACGCCGATCTGGAGAAGTCGGCTGAGTATCTTCAGAAATACCGCGACTCCCTGAAGTAACGCAAAGAGGTGATGGAATGAATAAAGCAATTAAATGCGGAAAGCTGTTCAACTCCATAGACGGCAGCGTAAGCGAGAACCAGGTTGTCCTGGTCGAGGGCGAGCGTATAAAGGCAGTCGTGGATGAGCAGGGCTTCTGCCCGGAGGGTTATGAGGTCATTGACCTGAGCGATAAATTCGTGATGCCGGGCCTCATCGACTGTCATGTACATATCAGCGAATACGGTGCGCCGGATACGTTTAGAATCAGCGCCACCCAGCTGGTGGGCGACGGCACCCTGATCGCCCTGAAGAACGCGCAGGCCCAGCTCATGGCCGGATTTACCACCCTGCGCAACCAGGGTTCCCCGGGATTCCTGGACGTGTCCCTGAAAAATGCCTTCAACAGCGGCATGTTCGACGGCCCGAGAATCGTGGCCTCCGGCTCCTGTATCGGGTCCACCGGCGGACACGCGGACTCCCACTACAGCCCCTACTTAAAGACGGTCTACGATATCATCGACGGTCTGGTGGTAGACGGCCCGGATCAGGCCATGAGAGCGGCCCGCTACGTGATCAAATACGGCGCGGACGTGGTGAAGTTCATGGCTACCGGCGGCGTGACGACCATGGGCACCACGGTGGGCGCGCAGCAGCTGACCTTTGAGGAGATGCGCGCCATGTGCCAGGTCGCCGAGATGTACGGCGTGACCTCGTCCACCCATGCCCACGGCACCGGAGGGATCAAGACCGCCGTCAAGGCGGGCGTCACCTCCATCGAGCACGGCACCATGATGGACGACGAGTGCGTGGAGCTGATGGTGGAGAAGGGCACGTACCTGACGCCTACCATCATCGCGTTCAAGCGTATGATGGAGCGCGGCGAGGAGGAGGGCATTCCGCCTCACGCAATGGAGAAAGCCAAGAAGGCCGGCCAGTATCACCAGGAGAGCTTCCGGAAGTGTCTGGAGGCGGGAGTACCCATCGTATTCGGAACGGACAGCGGATCGCCCTGCAATCCCCACGGACAGCAGCACGACGAGTTTAAATTCCTCTGTGAGATGGGCATGACGCCGGTTCAGGCGCTGACCGCCGCGACCCGCACGGGCGCTCATCTGGTTCGGATGTGGGATGATATCGGTTCTGTGACAGCCGGAAAGTACGCCGACATTATCGCGCTGGACGGAAACCCGCTGGAGCACATCACGGATATGGCGAAGAACTGCTTCGTGATGAAGGGCGGTAAAGTGTACAAGAATATCGGATGATTGAGAGCAGACAGTAGTTTGCAGATTTTTCAAATATCAAGCGAATAGCGATGCGAAAAGACACACAATCCTTTCCCTTAAACAGGGATGATTGTGTGTCGCGCATATTATGCAGGCTGATAGCCAAAGGAGACAAATGCCCATGAAGCCGTTAAAACTGAATGAATTTTTCAATTACCGTTTTCTGTCAAATCTTACCTGGTCCCCAGACGGAAAGGCGGCCGCAGTCACAGTGACCACCGCCAACCCGGAGGACAACGGTTACGATCAGAACCTGTGGCTATACAGGGGAGATGGGTTTGGGCAGTTTACGGCGCTCAACAAGGAGAGCTCCTTCATCTGGGATGATGAGAATACCATCCTGTTTGCAGGCGCCAGGCTGGCTTCCGATCAGAGGCGCATGGAAACGGAGGAAATCACCGTATTCAACCGCATCAGCCTCCACGGCGGCGAAGCGGTCAAGGCTTTTACGCTGCCCGTAAAGGCGGTCGGTATCAAAAAGTTGTCCGACGGCCTTTACCTGGTCACAGCCAGCTGCGACGCCGGAGCGCCGGATTATTACAAGATGAGCAGCGAGGAACGGGCCGCGGTTCACAAGGCCAAAAAGGCCAATGCGGACTATGAGATTTTTGACGAGATCCCCTTCTGGTACAATGGCAGCGGCATCATCAACAAGCTGAGAAACCGCCTGTTCCTGTTTGACGAGAGGACGGGGGAAATGAAACCGATCTCCGAGCCGCTGTTTAACGTCAACAGCTATACCGTGGCAGGCGATCTGATCGTATATAGCGGAGAGTCCTATCAGACCAGGCGCACGGACCGGGAATCCTTCTACAGATACCGGATCGGGGATGAGGCCAGTCAATGCATCAACGACAGCCGGAGCTACAGCGAGTGCAGCCTGTTTGCGGTGGAGAATACCATCGTGCTGATCGGCGCTTCGCGGGCGCGCTACGGCGAATGTGAAAACCCATATTTCTATACCTTGTGCCCGGAAACCGGGGAAATCAAGGTGCTGGCCGAAACCGATCTATACGTCGGCAACAGCACCAACAGCGACTGTCGCTACGGCAGAACCAGGGCCGCGAAGGCTGTGGGAGACAAGCTCTATTTTATCTCCACCCAGAGAACTTCCTCTTACCTTTACAGCATGGATCTGACCGGCAAGGTGGAGCTGGTGCTGGAAAGAGAGGGCTCCATCGACGATTTCGACCTTGTGGACGACTCTGTTTTGCTGACCGGCATGTATGATATGAAGCTGCAGGAGATCTATACGTACAGCCTGGCGGACAGAATCATGAACCAGGTGAGCCGGTTTAACCAGGAGGTACTGAAAGACAAATATGTAGCGGAGCCGGAGCCTGTCGCCTTCACGCTGAACGGTGTGGAGCTGGACGGCTGGATCTTAAAGCCTATGGATTACGACCCGGATAAATCCTATCCCGGCATCCTGGACATCCACGGCGGCCCCAAGACCCTCTATTCCCCGGTTTTTGTCCATGAGATGCAGTATTGGGCGGGGAAGGGCTATTTTGTATTTTTCTGTAATCCTGAGGGCAGCGACGGACGGGGCAACGACTTTGCTGATATCCGGGGAAAATTCGGCACCAAGGATTACGACGGCATCATGAAATTTGTGGACGAGGTTTTAACCAGGTATCCGCAGATTGACCCGGCCCGCCTGGGCGTTACCGGCGGGTCCTACGGCGGATTTATGACCAACTGGATCATCGGCCACACCGGCCGTTTCGCAGCTGCAGCCTCCCAGAGATCCATTTCCAACTGGATTTCCTTCTACGGCACATCGGATATTGGCACTTCCTTTGGACCCGATCAGGTGAAGGCCAACATCTACGACGACTATGAGAAGCTGTGGTGGCATTCACCGTTAAAATATGCCAACAATGTGACCACCCCAACCCTCTTTATCCACTCAGACGAGGATTACCGCTGCTGGATTCCGGAAGGTATGCAGATGTACACCGCCATTGTGGACAGGGGGGTGGACGCCAGAATGTGCTGTTTCAAGGGTGAGAACCACGAGCTGAGCCGCTCGGGCAAGCCGCTTCACAGGGAAAAACGCCTTCAGGAGATCACGGACTGGATGGACAAATATACTTGTAAATAAAGAGAGCCTGTTTACACAGCGGCGCGGCCGGGAGTGGAGCCTGCCGTGGATATGGAAAAAGCTGTGCAGCGAACGGCCTGAGGTGGAAAAACAGTCGAGTAAAAGGGCTGGCGCACGAAGTGCGCCAGCCCTTTTAATAAGGGTATATTAGGAAATGAAAAGGGGGTAGTCAATTAGCCGAAGTATCTCTTTAACAGGCCCTCAAACGCCTTGCCGTGACGGGCTTCGTCCTTGGCCATCTCATGAACGGTGTCATGGATCGCATCCAGGTTCAGGGCTTTCGCTCTCTTGGCCAGGTCGAACTTGCCTGCGGTAGCGCCGTTCTCAGCGGCCACGCGCATTTCCAGGTTCTTCTTGGTGGAAGAAGTTACAACCTCGCCCAGCAGCTCGGCGAACTTGGCAGCGTGCTCAGCCTCTTCAAACGCGGCCTTGGCCCAGTACATGCCGATCTCGGGATAACCCTCTCTGTGAGCCACTCTGGACATGGCCAGATACATACCGACCTCGGAGCACTCGCCCTCGAAGTTTGCTCTCAGATCCATCATGATATCCTCGGGGGAACCCTGAGCCACACCTACCTCGTGCTCGCAGGCCCATGCCATGCCTTCGCTCTCCTGTAATTTGAACTTGGAAGCCGGAACGCCGCACTGAGGACATTTCTCAGGAGCCTGCTCGCCTTCGTATACATAACCACATACGGTACATACCCATTTCTTCATATTCGTTCTCTCCTTTTTATATGTTTGTGTTTCTTTAATTGATAATAGTAATTGTTACTGATATTAATATAATACAAGTCCGGCAGTTTGTCAACACCTTTTCTAATATTTTTTTGATCTTTTTTATCCAGTTTCGCAAGCTTTTTTATAAAATCCGCAGGATATAAAAAACGAAGGTCCGCAGAAACGAACCTTCGCCTTTTGTAATGTCAATCAGTCTCAATCGGCTGGAATTAACCAAAGTATCTCTTTAACAGACCCTCGAACGCCTTGCCGTGACGGGCCTCGTCCTTAGCCATCTCATGAACGGTGTCATGGATCGCATCCAGATTCAGGGCTTTCGCTCTCTTGGCCAGGTCGAACTTGCCTGCGGTAGCGCCGTTCTCAGCGGCCACGCGCATCTCCAGGTTCTTCTTGGTGGAGCTTGTCACAACCTCGCCCAGCAGCTCGGCGAACTTGGCAGCGTGCTCAGCTTCCTCAAAAGCAGCCTTCTCCCAGTACAGGCCAATCTCGGGATAGCCCTCTCTGTGAGCAACTCTGGACATCGCCAGATACATGCCGACCTCGGAGCACTCGCCCTCGAAGTTTGCTCTCAGATCCATCATGATATCCTCGGGGGAACCCTGAGCCACGCCTACCTCGTGCTCGCAGGCCCATGCCATGCCTTCGCTCTCCTGTAATTTAAACTTGGAAGCCGGAACGCCGCACTGAGGACATTTCTCAGGAGCCTGCTCACCCTCGTATACATAGCCACATACTGTACAAACCCATTTTTTCATCGTTTTTCTCTCCTTTTTTATTTATATGATATTTGTCAAATTAATATTAGTAATCGTTACTGACATTACTATAAACCAACCGGCCGGTTTTGTCAACACCTATTTTAAAAATATTTATGAAATCTCAGAGAAATGTGCGTTTTGTAACCGGAAAAAGCAGCGCCGCAGGCAGACAATGAGCCGCCGGCGTAGGCCGGCGGCTCGCTGCCGCGAACGTTCGCAGAACGGTCAGGCGGACTTATGGATCTTGTGATCCGCATGCTTTGCCAGGCAGTCATTGCATTCTCCCAGAAACAGTACGGAATGACCGTCCACAACGCCGGGCGCAAATTCCTGAGCGGCGGTGTTTAAGGCCTCCATTGTCTCCATGGGCACGTCGTAGACCTGCTTGCATTCCCTGCACATAAAGTGGTAATGGGGTCTGGGATTTCCATCGAAGTGGTCCGCGCCATCGCCGCAGGTAAGCCGCTGTATTTCACCGGTTTCAACCAGCAGGTTTAAGTTGCGGTAAACCGTGCCAAGACTGATATTGGGATATTCCTCGCGGATGCTGGCGTATAGGGCGTCTGCCGTTGGATGGTCATGACGGTTCATCAAACAGGCTTTGATGGATTCCCTCTGACGACTATACTTGAGCGTTTTCATAGCATCTCCTTCCTTATATCTGTATCTGCTACGATAATAGTAATAGTTACTATTAATAATATAGTAGATTTTCCATGGATTGTCAAGTGGGGATTAAAAGAACGTAAAAAATCCCTGAACTGGAAAAATCTCTCAGTTCAGGGACATGACGGTTAGTCGGGATTGTAGGGGATCCGCTCCTTGGCGATGCGGATGAATTCCTTGGTGGCCCGGGACATGTAGTGGCCCTTGTGGTAGCCGATTCCCAGAACGCCGTGGGCGCGCCGGAAGTTCAACGGGTAGGGATTTAAGCGGGCCCGCTCCATAAATTTGGTGCGGTGGTCCTGGGTGGACTGGTCGTTGGACATAAACATGCGGGGGAAGAAGGTGATCCCCATGCCCTTGGCGCTCAGGGCCAGCACTGTCTCGATATTTTCCGTCTCCAGCACAATCCGGGGCGTGATCTGGGCTTCCTCAAACATTTCGTCCGCGATGGTGCGCACCCGGTTGCCTTTTTTTAACAGAATGAAGGGGCAGGACTCCAACAGCCGCAGGTCCGTGGACTGGGAGAGCTGGGCCTTGATCTCCTCCAGCCTGCCGGGATAGGCCTTTTCCAGCACGATGTCCGGCGCGATCAGGAGGATTTCCTCCGCGCAGACCGGCACCGTCTCCACATTTTCCACGGCGAAGGGCAGCAGGTCGATCATGAGATCGATGTTGCCGTGGAGCAGCTCCGAGGCCAGGGTGCTGGAATTGCCCTCGATCAGCTTGAGCTCGATGCCGGGAAACTGGGTCTGGTAGGAGGGCAGGATCTCCGGCAGGATCACGCGGCCCCGGGTGTGGGACACGCCGATGGACAGCTGTCCGGTGGAGAAATCCTTGATGTCGGCGATCTCGCGGTATGTCTCGTCCCGCAGATCCAGAAGCTCTCTGGCTCTGGCCTTTAACGCCTGCCCGGCGTAGGTCAGGGTGAGCGGCAGGGTCCGGTTGAACAGGATCACGTCGAATTCCTTCTCCAGGTTGGAGATGTGGTTGCTGAGGGACTGCTGGGAGATATAGAGCTTTCTTGCGGCTCTTGTGAAATTCAGCTCCTCGGCGGCGACCAGAAAATATTCCAGGTTCAGAAAGTTGATCATTCCTGCCACCCCCCCGCCATCAGGGCGGCCAGCTTCGGAAGATAGGTCGCCAGTTTGTCCAGGGAGGTGTTGACCACCAGCTCTTCCGGGAAGTTCAGTTCCTGAAGCAGCGCATGTGCATACCTGTGGTTGCCCACATCCGTGCAGAAATGGGCGTCGCTGTCGATGATCACCGGCTGCTCATACCGGCGGCACAGCTCCAGCATCACCCGGTAATTCTCCGGAGCGCCCGGGCGGAAGCCGCGGGGATTTAAGGAACTGTTGTTCATCTCCAGAAGCTTGTGATTGCGTTTGGCGGCGGAAACCAGGGCCTCATAGTCCACCGGATACCGGCTGTCGTCCGGATGCCCGATGATGTGGATGTAAGGATTTTCCAGGGCATGGATGTAAGCGGCGGTGTTCTGCTCCCGGGTGCCGCTCTCGATGCACGGCGGATGCAGGCTGGCGATGCAGTAGTCCAGCCGCTCCAGATAATCCGGCGGCAGGTCCACCGTACCCTCGAAATCCATAATGTTGAGCTCCGCCCCCATCAGGACTTTGACGCCAAAGAGTTCTCTTGGGATCACCTTAAAATTGATGAAATGAAACGCTTCACAGCTTCCGGGCATGGCCGGGGTGTGATCGGAACAGCCGAAGAGGGTCAGACCGGCTTCAGCTGCGGCCCGCACCATTTCACAGAGCGAGTTGTAGGCGTGTCCGCTGGCTGTGGTGTGGGTATGCAAATCCAATATGTCATACATGGCTGCAGGAATATTCCTTTCTTTGCTTTCTATAGTAAATTTTCGTATCTGTTCAGTACCTTCACAGATACGGGCAAAATCCATTTAAAATCGACTTCGTCGATGGAATTTTTGCCAGCAAGCTTAGGTTCTCATACGGTCAGCGCAGCAAGTGCGCAGACCTACTGAACAGTTACAAATTTTCAATCAAATCATACCACATTTTATCCGCGGTGAAAAGGTGAATGTTTGCGGCATCCGGGACGTTTTAAACGCCGGAAACCGGCCCCGGACAGGCTGGGGGGAGGAAAAACGATGATAATCCGGAAGGAAATTGCCAAAATGTCCCTGAAAATGAAAAATAGGTATAAAATTTGTGAGAAAACTATAGAAATATTAGGTGGGTTGTTGTTATAATGGAGAGGAATGAACTCAGGCGTTGACGCCGGGTGAAATGAAAGGAAAAGCGAGGAGAGAAACATGAGTGAAGAAATGAAAAACGAGATGGAACTTGAAAATGCGGAGGCAGTTGAAACTGCGGCTGAGCCGGTAGAAACCATGGAAGACTATGCGGCCGAACTGGAGGCCTCTTATAAGACTCTGAACAAGCGGAATATCGAGATCTCCGAGGACGAGAGCGGCGTGCTGGAGAAGTGGGCGCATTTCACCCAGATGCTGGAGGAGCGCACCGTATTTTCCGTAAAGATCGCCGAGGCGGTGAAAGCAGGCGTTGTGGCTTACGTGGACGACGTGCGCGCGTTTATTCCGGCTTCCCAGCTGTCCACCGAGTACGTGGAGAAGCTGGAGGACTGGCAGGGCAAGAACATCGACGTGATCGTGATTACCGCCGACACCGAGAAGAAGCGCCTGGTGCTGTCCGGCCGCGAGGTTGAGAAGGACCGCAAGGAGGCGGAGCGCAAGGAGAAGCTGGCGCAGTTTAAGGCAGGCGACGTGGTGGAAGGCACCGTTGACAGCCTGAAGAACTACGGCGCGTTTATCAAGCTGGCGGACGGCGTTGACGGGCTGCTGCACGTTTCCCAGATCAGCACCCAGCGCATCAAACATCCGGGCGTTGTGCTGAAGGAAGGCCAGAGCGTGAAGGTGAAGATTCTGTCCGTTGCGGACGGAAAGATCAGCCTGAGCATGAAGGCGCTGACCGCACCGGTGGAGGATGAGGAGCAGCACGAGCGCTTCGATTACAAGGAGACCGCTTCCGTGACCACCGGACTGGGAGATCTGTTAAAAGGACTGAAGCTGTAAGCAAGCATAGAAGGAGGGATAGCGATGTCAAATATCCCCAAATCCGACGACCAGGTGGATCAATGGCGTTCGGTTATGTTTTTGTACGATTCCGCCCTGAAGAAAGTCAACACTAAAATTGAGATATTAAACAACGAATTCGTGAACCGCTACGACTACAACCCCATTGAGCACATCAAGTCGCGGCTTAAGACAGCTGACAGCATTGTCAAAAAGCTAAAAAAAGACGGTCACGACGTGACCATTGAAAATATGATGGAGCATCTCAGCGACATTGCCGGGATCCGGATTATCTGTTCCTTTACCTCGGATATCTATCAGATCGCGGAGATGATCGCCCATCAGGCTGACGTGACGGTGCTGCACGTGAAGGATTACATCAAGAATCCCAAACCCAACGGCTATAAGAGCTACCATATGGTGGTCACGGTGCCGGTTTACCTGTCCGACGGGCCGGTGGAGACAAAGGTGGAGGTGCAGATCCGCTCCGTGGCAATGGACTTCTGGGCCAGCCTGGAGCACAAGATCGCTTACAAGTTCGAGGGCAACGCGCCTGAGAATCTGCTGAAGGAGTTGAAAGCCTGCGCGGACATCGTGGATATGCTGGACGCCAAGATGTTCTCGCTGAACGAGGCCATCACGGCCTACGCGGCGGAGCAGCGGCGCCAGGAGCAGCAGGCAGCGAAGACGGAAGAAGAATTTTTGTGAAGACATTTTTTAGAGAGACCTATCAGGTTTTGCGGGTGAACCTGCGCCAGCTGGTGCTGTTTGAAATTCTGTACCGGCTGGTGGCAGGTGCATTCTATATAAGGCTTGTCAACCTGCTGCTTAAGATTTCCCTGCGGGCGGCGGGTTACAGTTATCTGACCATGAGCAACCTTGCGGCGTTTCTGCTGCGGCCGGTGACGGTGGGCTGCGCCATGGTCCTTGTGCTTGTTGGAGCATTTTTACTGGTCGTGGAGCTGGGCGGACTGATGACCGCCTACCAGGCGGCCGCATATTCCCGGCGGATCGACGTGGTCTCCATTGTGCGGGGCGCTGTCGGCAAGGCGGTGGACGAGCTGTCAAAACGAAACTGGCAGCTTTTTTTGCTTGCCCTGGCCAGCTATCTGATGATGAACAGTATGGTCCTTCTGCGGCTTTTGACCCGGGTCAAGCCGGTGAATTTCGTGATGGCCGAGATCTGGAGCCAGAGGGCCGGCCGGGCCGGGCTTGCGGCGGTTGTGGCCGGGCTGGTGGTGATCGGGATTCCCACCATGCTGGTGTTTTTCGCGTGCATGGTGGAGCAGAAACGGTTCCGGGACGGGGTCAGGCGCAGTATGGAGCTGGTGAAAGGGCGCTGGCCGAAAGCCCTGGCGCTGCTGTTTGGGCTGAACGCCCTGATGGTGGCCGCCTCTGTGGCTCTGCACCTGCTGTTTGTGGTGGCCGCGGCCGTGTGCGTGACGCTCTTTGTGGACAGCTACGCGGCGATGGCCGTGCTGGCTGCGGTCTGCCGCAGACTGGAGCTGGTCGTGCTGGCCGTGGCCAGCATGGCGGCCGGGCTTGTGGATTTCGGGGCGCTGACCGTGGTGTATTATCAGTTTGAGACGCGGCACAGCCAGGTGAAGCCCTGGGACTTTTCCTATGTGTGCCGGGACCATTTGAGCCGGAAGCGGATTCTGGCCGTGACCGGGGCGGTGGCCGGCGTCAGCCTGCTGTTTCTTCTGGACATGGTATGCAACGGTTTTCCGCTGGATTCGTCGGTTTTGACCGAGACGGAGATCACGGCCCACCGGGGAAGTTCCAAGCGTGCCCCTGAGAATACCCTGGCGGCTCTGGAGACTGCCATCGACGAGATGGCGGACTACGCGGAGATCGACGTGCAGACCACCTCGGACGGCGTGGTGGTGGTGTGCCACGACCTGAATTTAAAGCGGTTAGCCGGTGTGAACCGGCGTCTGGGCAGCATGACCTACGGCGAGGTGCGGGACCTGGATGTGGGCAGCCGGTTCGGGGCGGATTTCGCCGGGGAGCGGATTCCTACCCTGGAGGAAGCGCTGGACGACTGCAAGGGGCGGATCAAGCTGAACATCGAGCTCAAGAACATCGGGGACCGGACGGACCTGCCGGAGCAGGTGGTGGAGATGATCCGGGACCGGGAGATGCAGGAGCAGTGCGTGATCACCTCCGTGAAGCTGGACTACCTGGTGCGGGTGAAGGAGGCGGACCCGGATCTGCACACCGGGTACATTTTGCCGGCCGCCTACGGCAGGTACTACGACAACGATGCATTTGATTTTATCAGTCTGCGCTCCAGCTTTGTGACTCTGGGGCTGGTGGAAAACGCTCATGAGAAGGGCAAGGCGGTTCATGTCTGGACCGTCAACAAAAAGAGCGAGATCGAGCAGATGAAGGTGCTTGGGGTGGACAACATTATCACCGACTATCCGGCTCTGGCCCGGGAGGTGCTGTACCGGGAGGAGGCCACGGAGAGCCTGATGGAATATTTGAAAATGGTGCTGCGGTGAGCATTTTTGCACGCAGGGCGCGAGGGATTGCCGGCGGACCGGGTATTGGGAAATATCCGGCCGCCGGCAATTTGGCTTTGAATGCAATGGGCCGCTGGGGCGGTTGTCGGGGACGGAGGGGATGCCCGGCAGACGGGGGATTGGAAAAATTTGTTTTATATTGCGGGGAAATCGATTATAATAGAAGGAATAGCGGGACAGGCCGCGGATTGAAAGGATGAACGGCTGCCTGGAACTAGACGGGAGGTGCGGGTATGGCGATTATCGGAATTGATCTGGGAACCACCAACAGCCTGGTGTGCGTCTGGAGGGATGGAAAGGCGGAGCTGGTGCCCAATTCCCTGGGGGAATATCTGACGCCCAGCGCGGTTTACGCGGACGAACATCAGGTGCTCTGGACCGGGGCGGTGGCCAGGGAGCATATGTGTATCCGGCCGGAGCGGTGCGCCGCCTCCTTCAAGCGGCATATGGGGACGGATAAGCGGATTTTCCTGGGTTCTATGGGATTTACGCCCCAGGAGCTGTCCTCCATGGTTTTAAAGCAGCTGAAGGAGGACGCGGAGCAGTATCTGGGCTGCGAGGTGGAGGAGGCGGTGATCAGCGTGCCCGCCTATTTTAACGACGAGCAGCGCTTTGCCACAAAGGAAGCCGGTCAGATGGCCGGACTCAGGGTAGAGCGCCTGGTCAACGAGCCGTCCGCAGCGGCCCTGGCCTGCCGCAGCGAGAGCGGAGAGGAGGATTCTTCGTTTCTGGTGGTGGATCTGGGCGGAGGTACGCTGGATGTGTCGGTGGTGGAGTGTTTTGAGCAGGTGATTGAGATTCAGGCTGTGGCCGGGGACAACCACCTGGGCGGGGATGATTTCGATCATCGGATTGCCGAGCATTTCTGCCGGGAGCACGGGCTGGTGTTTGAGCTTTTGTCCCCCGGGGATCAGGCCGCGCTGTTGAAAAAAGCGGAGCAGTGCAAGCGTTCCCTGACCTCGTCGCCCGCAGGCATGATCGAGTTTTCCGGGGATCAGGGAACCATGGGAATGTTCCTGACCGGGGAGCAGCTTACGGAGCTCCTCGCGCCGCTGCTGGTCCGCCTGGAAAAGGTGCTGCGCCAGGCTCTGAAGGATGCTGGGAAAACCATGGACGACATCGATCAGGTGGTGCTGGTGGGCGGTTCCTGTAAAATGCCGCTGGTCCGGCAGTTTATCGCCAGAACCCTGGAGCGGGAGCCGTATCTGTGCGGCCGGCCGGATGAGATCGTGGCCCTGGGGGCCGGAATTTACGCGGGAATCAAGAGCCGCCAGGCCGAAATACGGGATGTGATCCTGACGGATATCTGTCCGTTTACGCTGGGGGTGGGGATCGTGGATTACGACGATCCCGACGACCTGATCATGTCGCCGGTGATTGAGCGCAACAGCGTGCTGCCGGTCAGCCGCATGCGGGAGTACGTGACTACGATGGACAACCAGAGGCAGGTGGCGTTTCGCATTTTCCAGGGGGAGTCCATTCACTGCAGCCAGAATGAATATATGGGGACGGTGGAGCTGGCGGTGCCGCCTGCTCCCAAGGGCCGGGAGGCGGCTCTGGTGCGTCTGACCTATGATATCAACGGGATTCTGGAGGTGGAGGCCATGAACCGCCTGGGGCAGAGGGCGGGCAAGGTGATTATGAGCCGGAAGGTGCGTATGAGCGAGGAGGAGCTTGAGCGGCGGACGGCGGAGCTGGAAGCCATCAAGCGCAGCCCACGGGAGGAAGCGGCCAATCAACTGGTGATCTCCCGGGGAGAGCGGTTGTACGCGGAGGCGCTGGGGAATGACCGGGAAGTGATTTCCCAGCTTCTGCGGTGGTTTTCCCAGGTTCTGGGAGAGGGCAGTCCGGCGGCCATGGCGGCTGCGCGGAAAAAGGCCATGGAAACGCTGGATTATATTGAACGGAAGCTGGATGGGGATGTCTGATGGCAGTCTTTTGGATCTGGAATGAATTGGAAATAGAGCCCACAAACGACCGGCGGGACATCAAGCGGGCGTACGCGAAGAAAAGCCGTCTGTGCCACCCGGAAGAGAAGCCGGAGGAGTTCAGGCGGCTTCACGAGGCGTACCGGCTGGCGCTGGGGCTGGCGGAGCGGGAGGCGAGACGGGAGCGGGCGGCCGGAGGAGGACGCGAGGAAAGGGGGGGACGGGAG